>Ga0207678_10000072_pt1 | contig 81033 bp, 68 predicted proteins | sample KBSC63metaG_FD_184319 | JGI IMG/M metagenome (GOLD analysis project Ga0207678, IMG submission 184319) | Corn rhizosphere microbial communities from Kellogg Biological Station, Michigan, USA - KBS C6-3 metaG (SPAdes) (version 2) | ecosystem: Host-associated > Plants > Roots > Rhizosphere > Soil ... | reverse complement strand
GCACTTGTCGGCGAACTGCTCGACTTTTTCGCCGATCGGCTCAAGGTGCAGCAGCGCGAAGCCGGCGTCCGTCATGATCTGATCGATGCGGTGTTTGCCCTGGGCGGCGAGGATGACCTTGTCCGCCTGCTGGCCCGCGTTACCGCTCTCCAATCGCTGGTCGCCACCGATGACGGCACCAACTTGCTCGCGGGATACAAGCGCGCCGCGAATATCCTGAAAAAGGAAGGCGTCAAGACCGCCGACAAGGTCGAACTCACCTATGTCCCCGAGCAGGCGGAGGCGGGCCTGATCGCCGCGCTTGATATCGCCGAACCGCGTGCCACGGCTGCGGTCAGGGCTGAGGATTTCGAAGGGGCCATGGCCGCACTTGCAACATTGCGAGCGCCAATCGACGCATTTTTCGAGGCCGTTACGGTCAATGACGCCGATCCGGCCAAGCGCTCTGCGCGCCTGGCGCTGCTTGCAAGAGTGCGCGAGGCGGTTCATGCGGTCGCGGACTTTTCGAAAATTACGGGCTGAAACCGAAAGATACCCGGACAACCGGGAAAATCAGTGAAGTAAGAGAGCAATTATCGTAAAAGCAGGTGCGTTTGTCGCCTGCTTGTTGTTTAAATTTTGTTGCATCGCACAAATACACGGCAATCAGTGCAGGAGAGCCGCGATTATGTTGACAATGGAAGAGGCCAGCATGAGCACGACCGCTACCCGTTATGTTTATCGTTTCGGCGGTGGCGTCGATGACGGCGGCAAAGGTGACAAGAACCTTCTTGGTGGCAAGGGCGCAAATCTGGACGGCATGGCCGCCATTGGCCTGCCGGTGCCTCCAGGCTTCACCATCACGACCGAAATGTGCACCCGCTATTATCAGGACGGCGGCGTCTATCCTGAAAGCCTGAAGGCCGAAGTCGCCAATGGAATTGTGCATATCGAGGGCATCACCGGCAAGAAATTTGGCGACAAGGCCGACCCGCTGCTCGTGTCCGTCCGCTCCGGCGCGCGCATTTCGATGCCCGGCATGATGGACACGGTGCTGAACCTTGGTCTCAATGATGAAACCGTGCTTGGTCTGGCTGCTACCTCGGGCGACGAGCGGTTCGCCTGGGACAGCTACCGACGGTTCATCCAGATGTATTCCGACGTGGTCCTGGAACTCGACCATGGCGCCTTCGAAGAGGCGCTGGAGATCGCCAAAGAAGACCAGGGATACACGCTCGACACCGAAATGACCGCCGACGATTGGAAGGCGCTCGTTGCGGAATATAAGGGGCTTGTTTCAAAGCTTTGGAACAAGCCTTTCCCGCAGGATGTCAATGACCAGCTATGGGGCGCGATCAGCGCCGTGTTCGGATCGTGGCAGGCTGATCGCGCCAAGGTCTATCGCCGCCTGAACTCGATCCCGCATGATTGGGGCACCGCCGTCAATGTGCAGGCGATGGTGTTCGGCAATATGGGCGATAGCTCGGCCACCGGCGTGGCCTTCACCCGCGACCCGGCCACTGGTGAGAATGCCTATTATGGCGAATATCTGATCAACGCCCAGGGCGAGGACGTGGTGGCGGGCATCCGCACGCCGCAATATCTCACCAAGCAGGCGCGCGAACGGGCAGGGGCCAAGCCGCTGTCGATGGAAGAGGCGATGCCGGAAACCTATGCCGAGCTGGCGCGGGTGTTCGATATCCTCGAAACCCATTATCGCGACATGCAGGACATCGAATTCACGGTGCAGCAGGGCAAGCTCTGGATGCTCCAGACCCGATCGGGCAAGCGCACCGCCAAGGCTGCGCTCAAGATCGCGGTGGACATGGCGAGTGAGGGTCTGATCACGGAGGAAGAAGCCGTGGCCCGCGTTGATCCCGCCGCGCTCGACCAGCTCCTGCACCCGACGCTCGACCCCAAGGCGCCTCGCGATGTGCTGACCAAGGGCCTGCCTGCTTCTCCGGGCGCGGCGTCGGGCGCGATCGTGTTTGACGCCGATACCGCCGAGCGCCGGAATGAACTGGGTGATTCCGTCATCCTCGTCCGCGTCGAAACCAGCCCTGAGGACATTCATGGCATGCATGCGGCCAAGGGCATCCTGACCGCGCGCGGCGGCATGACCAGCCACGCCGCCGTGGTCGCGCGCGGCATGGGCCGTCCCTGCGTCTCCGGTGCGGGCAGCCTGTCGATCGACAATGCCGCCAGGACTTTGCGCATCGATGGCCGGACGCTGAAGGAAGGCGACATCCTCACCATCGATGGTTCAACAGGCGAAGTGATGGCCGGTGAGGTCCCGACCGTGCAGCCCGAACTGGCAGGTGATTTCGGCACGCTGATGGGCTGGGCCGACAAGGTTCGTCGCCTCAAGGTCCGCGCGAATGCCGAAACTCCGCTGGATTGTCAGACAGCCCGGGATTTTGGCGCGGAAGGCGTCGGTCTCTGCCGCACCGAGCATATGTTCTTCGACGCCGCCCGCATCACCGCGGTCCGCGAGATGATCCTCGCCGACACGGAAAAGGGACGCCGGATTGCGCTGGAAAAGCTGTTGCCGGAACAGCGCGACGATTTCGCGCAGATTTTCATGGTGATGGCCGGTCTGCCCGTTACCATACGCCTGCTCGACCCGCCGCTGCATGAATTCCTGCCGCATGGCGAAGCCGAGTTCGAGGAAGTGGCGAAGGCAGCCGGCGTGGGTGTGGAAGCGCTGAAACGCCGCGCCGCAGAACTGCATGAATTCAACCCGATGCTGGGCCATCGTGGTTGCCGTCTGGGCGTCACCTATCCTGAAATCTATGAGATGCAGGCCCGCGCCATCTTCGAAGCCGCGCTGATCATCAAGCAGCGTAGCGGCGACGCCCCGATCCCGGAGATCATGATCCCGCTCGTGGCTACGAAGAAGGAACTGGAACTGATGAAGGCGATCGTCGACAGCGTCGCCAAGCAGGTTTTCGAGGAACAGGGCGCCAGCGTCGAATATCTGGTCGGCACCATGATCGAGCTGCCCCGCGCTGCACTCAAGGCCGGCGAGATCGCTGAAGTCGGCGAATTCTTCTCCTTCGGCACCAACGACCTGACGCAGACCACGATCGGCATCAGCCGCGATGACGCCGGGCGTTTCCTGACGCAATATGTCGACAAGGGCATATTCGCCCGCGACCCCTTCGTCAGTATCGACGTGGAGGGCGTGGGCGAATTGATCGAGCTTGCCGCCGAGCGCGGCCGCGCCACCCGCGACGGCATCAAGCTTGGCATCTGTGGCGAACATGGCGGCGATCCGGCGTCTATCGCCTTTTGCGAAAAGACGGGTCTCGATTACGTATCGGCCTCGCCTTATCGTGTGCCGATTGCCCGCCTTGCTGCCGCTCAGGCAGCGCTGGCGAACCGGAAGTGACAGGGAAGGGGGCGGTTTTCCGCCCCCTTTCCTTTTAAACTGGCGTGGCGCGATGATCATGGTCCCGTGCACGGCTATGTTCGGTGCGTCCATCTAATAATCGGGCCTGTTCCCGCCATTCCTCACGGGAAATAACGCCGGGTTTGAGGCCGAGGCGTGTTTCCAGCGCGGCTTCTTGCTCTGCGCTGATTGCCGCGATCTGGTCATAGCGGTGGTAGCCGGCTTTATTGAGCGCGATTTCGTCCTGGGGCGTAATGCCGCTTATGCGGCTGAAATCGTCCCGGTCATGCGCGCGCTCGATGGTACCAACGGCAGTGCTTCCATGAACAGGAACGGATTGCCGTTCCAGTTCCGCAATTCTCTGCTGCGCAGCGGTCAGCCGTACATCCCGGTCCTTGGCGGTCTGGGCATGGGCAAGCTGTTCATCGCGCCACCAGCGCTTGTACTTGCCACGCCCGCTCATGATAAGGCCCAGCAGGAGCCCGATCAGCAGCGCAATCGCCAGCAGCGCGATTTCGTTGGGGGTAAAGGTCATTTCAGCATCCTTTCCTGCCCGTCGAACGACCGGCGCCGAACAAGGTTGCGGTTGGACATCTCCAATCGGGCAGCCTGTCAAAAAAGTGCAAAAAGAGCTTGCCCAAATGTCTGGTCGCTTCTATCTGCGCCACTCCAACGCACCCGTAGCTCAGCTGGATAGAGCATCAGACTACGAATCTGAGGGTCGGACGTTCGAATCGTTCCGGGTGCGCCATTTCCCTTGAAATCATCATTACCGCTGGCATCCGGCATGAGTTCGCCGGCACTATGCGTGCTCTGCTGCGACATCATTTTTTTAATTGGGGACGGGCGCGTTTTGGGGTTGCCAGACTGTCCGGCCCCTTCTATCTGCCCATCCACAACGCACCCGTAGCTCAGCTGGATAGAGCATCAGACTACGAATCTGAGGGTCGGACGTTCGAATCGTTCCGGGTGCGCCATTTCCCTTGAAACGTTAAAGCAGGCGCATTCCCGTCAGGCGTTTGCGATCCGGATCAGGCCTTCCAAGTCGGCATGATCTTCCAACTGCATTGCAATCTGGTCCAGGGCATCATTTACAGATGCCTGATAATCGCCGGACGCAGCCTTGTGACCCAATCGCGCGAGAAAGGCGGAGCGCAGCGCGGTGCTGGCGAACAGGCCGTGGATATAGCTCCCCATCACCGTGCCATCGCCGTTTGATGCGCCGTCCGGACGATCGCCTTCCAGCAGCGCGAACGGGTGCAAGCAATCGGGGCCGTCGGTGCGTCCGACATGCATCTCATAGCCAGAAAAGGCCTGCCCCAGCGCGACTCCGTTCGTTCTTTCCAATATCTTGATCGCTGTGAGCCGGGTTTCCACGTTCAGCAGGCCAAGCCCTTCGACGCTGCCGGGCGATCCCTCGATCCCGTCCGGGTCTTCAATCCTGCGGCCCAGCATCTGGTAACCCCCGCAAATCCCCAATATCGGTCGCCCGCGCCGATGATGGGCGCGAATGTCGATGTCCCATCCCTGATCGCGAACCGCCTGCAGATCGGCGATCGTCGCCTTGGAACCCGGCAGGATGATGAGCGTGGCCTCAGCCGGAATGGGCTGTCCCGGCGGCACCATCATGACCTCCACCCCCGGCTCCAGTTTCAGGGGATCCAGATCGTCGAAGTTGGCGATCCGCGGCAGGATGGGGCAAGCGATCAGCAGCTTTTCGTCCAGCGCTCCCCGCCGGCGTTCGAGCACCACCGCATCCTCGCTGGGCAGGCGGCTGGCCTCGCCAAGCCAGGGAATGACGCCAAAGCCCTGCCAGCCGGTCAAATGCTCGATATGGCGATAGCCATCCTCGAACAGCGCCGGATCGCCCCGGAACTTGTTTATCAGAAAACCTCGGATCATAGCCGCATCGGCGGGATCGATCACGGCCTTGGTTCCGGCGATGGCGGCGATCACGCCGCCGCGGTCGATGTCCCCGACCAGGATCACCGGCACATCTGCTGCCCGGGCGAAGCCCATATTGGCGATGTCGCCCGCCCGCAGGTTCACTTCAGCCGGTGATCCGGCGCCCTCCACGACGACGACGTCGCATTGCGCCTGCAACCGATGATAGCTGGCGAGCACGGCCTCCAGCAATTCTCCGCGCGCCGACCGGAAATTCCCGCTGCCGAGCTTGCCGCGAACCTGGCCGTGGACGACAAGCTGCGACGTCCGGTCGGCCTGAGGCTTCAACAGTACCGGGTTCATGTCCGTATGCGGCTCGACGCCCGCGGCCATGGCCTGAAGCGCCTGCGCGCGCCCGATCTCTCCGCCATCACTGGTGACGGCAGCATTGTTGGACATGTTTTGCGGCTTGAAAGGCCGGACGCTATATCCACGCCGAACCAGTGCCCGGCAAAGGCCGGCCACCAGCAAGGATTTGCCGACGTCCGAGCCTGTTCCCTGAAGCATGATTGCAGCCATGGAGCCGCTCCTGCATGGAGCAGGCGGCAGATACAAGTCTGCAGAGAGTTAAAGGGCGCTGCGTCGCAGTTCTACCGCATCCAATATCATGCCGCCGGCCATGAACACGCTGCCGGTGCAGGCCAGGGCAAGCAGATGTCCACCCGTGCCCGGATATTGCTGCATATAGACGAATCCGCGCTCGGTCGCGCCCAGGGCCAGGGCGTAGATCACCAGAAACGCCTCGAACTTCGTCTTGATCGTGAAGAGGCGCTTGATCCGTTCCATTTGGTCCCACCCGGCCTGCTTGCCGTCAGGGAACTAGATCGCCCGAAAGTTGCAAATGGTCAACAAGGGTTAACCATGATTGTTCGATGCGGGCGATCAAACGGGTATCGACCAGGTCGTCGGGCGCAATGGCTTCGGGCCAGTAATTTCGGACGATGTCGGCAATGCCGTCCAGCTTTGCCTCATCGACCAGGAAGCGGGGATCGATATTCGCCGGATCGGCCACCACGCGCAGGCGAAGGCAGGCGGGACCGCCGCCATTGGCCATGGACTGCCGCACGTCGACGGGTACGAGCCTGCGGATCGGACCGTTGCCCGCCACCATCTGTTCCAGCCATGTCCAGATGGCCGGCATGTCCCGCGCCTCGGTCGGCAGGATCAGCGCCATGCCCGCTCCGGGCGAAGACGAGCCGCCGTGATCGGGCAGGGTCACGAGCTGCGCATTGAAGATATAGCTGCGGATTGCGTCGGAGAGGCTTATGGCGCTGGCTGGAACCTCGACTATTTCGACCGAGGGCAGCCGGGTGCGGAGATCTGCATAGAAGCGCTCCTTGTCGGCAAAGGCGTGCTCATGAGTGAAAAGCACGCGCTCGTTGGCGACGGCGACGACATCATTGTGGAACGCGCCCGCCGCGATCGCTTCTTCCGACTGCATGACGAACAGGGTGCGATCCGGATCCAGCCGATGCAGCCGGGCGACAGCCTTGCTTGCCTCTATATGCTGGCGAGCGGGAAAGGGGCCGCCCGATTGGCCATAGACGAATATTTCCACTCCCGCTTCGCCATGGCTGTTACACAGGCGCATATGATTGGCCGCGCCCTCGTCGCCAAAGGGGGCGGGGACGGGGCCATGGACGGCAAAGGCCCGGCGGTCGGAAAAGACGAGTCGCAACTGAGCGAGCGTTTGCGGCCATTCATGGCTGCGATGTGGCATGGTGACGAGATTGGCGACGGTCAGATGCGTGCGCCCATCCGCCGTATCGGGAGCGGGTGAGACGGTCGCGGCATTGGCCGCCCACATGGAGGATGCCGACATCGCGGCCGCCCGGATATGCGCCTCCGCATTGCCGACATCAGTCCCCAGCGCCGACAGCCAGGCGCCATCCGGGCGCCATTGGGGCAGGAATAGGCCCTGCGTCAGTCCAAGCCGCAGGTTGGAGCGCATCTTTTCTATGCCCTGCAACGCCGCCGCCCTGGGATAGGAGATCGCTCCCGCATTGCGCGCCGACGCCAGATTGCCTGGGCTGAGGCCGGCATAATTGTGGCTGGGACCGACCAGGCCGTCGAAATTGATCTCTCTTGCCCTCATGCCCGTTCCGCCATGGTGAATGACTGGCCCGGCTCCAGCCCCAGCAGTTCCGCAGACGCCCGGTCGAGCGAGATGCCGCCATCGTCGCACTCCATCACGAAGGCGTAGGTGCAGCGGAAATCCGCGAGCCGTCCGGTGGTCACCAGCATCTTTTCTCCGCCCTTCTCATGCACGGCCCCCAATCGCGCATCAGAGGCGTGGGCTATGGTGCGCAGCGCGTTGATCTGCCCCACCATCGTCGGGCCGCCATCGAATATGTCGACATAACCCGGATTGGTGAAACCTTCCGTCTCCAGCATGCGCATGGCCGCGCGGCCATTGGGATGGGGCATACCGATGACGCCGCGGGCACTGTCGGTCAGCATGGCGGTGTAGATCGGCGTCTTGGGCATCAGGTCGGCAATGAACTGGTTACCGTTCACTGCATTGAACTCGTCCGCTTCCTGAAAGCTCATGCCGAAAAAGCGACCCGCGAGACCATCCCAGAAGGGGGAACCGCCCGCCTCGTCGATGACCCCCCGCAGTTCCGCGATGATCCGTTCCCCAAAGCGCGCCCGATGGTTGCGGATATAGAGATAGCGGCTGCGCGCCAGCAGCAGGCCAAGGCCCTCGGCGCGTTCGCGGGGGTGCAGGAAGAGGCCGCCAACTTCCGTCGCCCCTTCCAGATCGGTGACGAGCGAGAGCATTTCCGCCCTGAAGGTGCGCGACAGTTCCCGGCTATGTTGGGTCAAAACGCCCAGCCGATAGGAATAGAAGGGCCAGCTTTGCCCTACCTTGCTGAAAATCTGGCAAGTGCCGCGGACCTGCCCCGTCTGGCCGTTTTCCAGCACCATGACGATCAGTTCGTCCTCAACCCCCTCGCTTTGCCGGGCCAGCGCCTGTTCCGTACGCTCGAGCTTCGCGACCAGCGACTTCCGGTCTGGCGGCAGATTGGTGAAGCCGCCGCCGGTTAGCTTCGCCATTTCATAGAGGGTCTGCAGATCGTCGGCGCGCGCCGTACGCATGAAAAAACTCACGCTTTCACCCCCGTCGTGAAATGTCCTTGCGCAATGCGAAGCAACGTCAGCGCCGATAATTGCGCCCGTTCGGCCAGGCTGTCGACGATCAGATATTCCTTATCGCTGTGAATATCGCCGCCGCGTACACCCATGGTGTCGACCACGGGCACGCCGCAGGCCGCAATATTATTCCCATCGCACACCCCGCCGGTATCGCGCCAGGCAATGGAAATACCCAGATCGGCACCGCATTGCCGGACCAGTCCGAAAAGGGCTTCCGCTTGCGCATCCATCGGCTTGGGCGGCCGGCCGAAGCCGCCATGCAGGTGGGGCATGACTTCGTGCTCCCGCGCGATCATCGCCATGACGTCTTTCAGCAGCAGGTCGGCAGCCTGTTGGTCCGCGAAGGTCTTTGGCCGGAAATTGACGTGCAGAACCGCATGATCGGGCACGACGTTATTGGGACTGCCACCCTCGATCCGTGCGGGATTGCAGGAAAAGCCGGCACCGCTCGCCGCCTTCAGCCGCAGCGCCAGGTCGGCCGCAGCGACGATGGCGTTGCGGCCCTCCTGTGGATTGCGGCCAGCGTGCGCGCTGCGCCCGGTGATGACAATGGCAAAATTGCCGCTACCGGCGCGTGCCCCCGCCAGCGTGCCGTCAGGCAATGCCGGTTCATAGGTGAGGGCGGCGAGCTTGCCCGTTGCAACCTGCTGCAACAACGCCGCCGATGAAGGGCTGCCGACCTCCTCATCGCTGTTGATGATGACGTCATAGCCCAACTGCATTGCATCCGGTGCGGTTTCCACGGCACGCAAGGCTGCCAGCATGACGGCCAGCCCGCCCTTCATATCCGCCACGCCCGGTCCATTCAGCGTGACCGGATCGATCCATCGCAACGCCTGAAAGCTGTGGTCGGCGGGAAACACCGTATCCATATGGCCGGTGAGCAGGATCTGCACCGGGGCTTCAGGCCTCACCGCCAGGCGCAGGTGGCTGCCATGCGCGACCATGGCCAGAGCGCCGTCGGGCCGGACTGTCTCCACCGGCGCTGGATCGACAAGGGAAATGGCGCCAGGAAGGCTGGCAAAGGCGTCGGCGAGCATGGTTGCCATGGCGGCAAGCCCGGGAAGATTGCGCGACCCACTGTTTACCGCCGCCCATTTTTCAGTCTGGGCGAGCATGGGCGCATCTGCCGCGCTTTCCATGACGCTCTGTTCGAACGACGAAAGACCTCTCATCCTGCGAACCCTATCAGAGCGGAGGGCGCCCCTCCACCCCGCTTCTAAAAGTCGTAGGTAAGGGTCAGGCGGCTCATCGTGTCGGAATCCCGAGCCGACAGCAGCGTTTCCGATTCATATTGCACATTGTAGGAAAAGGCGGCCGACCAGCGTGTTCCGACCTTCGTCACCAGCGAAGTCAGCGAATTGAGCGTGTAGACGTCACTTTCCGCATAGCCGGACGCTGTCTGCTTGAATGTCAGCACCGGCGTCAGTCGCCAGGCGACATCCATCGATGCACGGGCGCCCAACTTGGTTTCCTGTTCACCTGCCACATATCGCGCATGCCGAATCGACGGGCCGGCATCCAGCGCCAGATCGACCGGATCGCTGACAATCAGCTTGTAACCGATACCCGCCGACGCGGTGTATCGCGCGTCATAGCCGATCGACGTGTCCCGTTCGAATTGAGTCAAGCCATAGGCAAAGCCTCTGGGATCGAACTCATAACGCGGCTCATAGCTGGCGGTGTAGCGTTCGCGCGACGTGATCCCGTTGGCGCGACGGTAATCGACGCTGGCGGCCAGCTTGTGCGACCACTGGATTCCGTTGCGTTTGACTGCGGCACTGGCGCTGATGCCGATCTCTCTTGTGGAGCCGGTGGAACGGAATCCGCCCGCTTCGAACTTGCCGGTCCACAAATCGGTAAAGCGCGCTTCTCGGATCACGGCTTCGTGCGTGGCCTTGGTCCGCGCCTTCCAACTGTTGACCATTCGCTGGATTTCGTCGGCGGAGCCGGGATTGGTCTGCTTGGCGATCTTGGCGACGGTCGCGATTTCGGTCTCATTGCCGTTGGCAATCGCGGCTTCCATCATTTCCCGGACCGACGGCGGCAGCAGCACGGGATAATCGGCCAGCGCCGGCGTGGAGAGGAGGAGAGGGAGAGGGGCCAGCCAATAACGCATGCGCCCCTTCATACCGAGACGGCAGAGGATTTTAATCCCTGTTTTCAGATCAGATCCCTGAATTCCTGAAGAATATCCCGATACAGCTTGCGCTTGAAGGGCACGATCAGGTCCGGCAGGCTGTCCGGATCGGTCCATTTCCATTCGCGAAATTCCGGATGCGCCGTCTGGATATCGATATCCTCGTCCGAACCCAGGAAGCGGGCGAGAAACCAATATTGCCGCTGGCCACGATATTTGCCGCCCCACAGCTTGCCGACCAATTCGGGCGGAAGGTCATAAAAATGCTCTTCGCGCGCCTTGGCTATGATCTCGACATGATCGCGGACGATGCCGGTTTCTTCGTTCAGTTCGCGAAGGGCAGCGGTCTTCATGTCTTCACCGTCATCGATGCCACCCTGCGGCATCTGCCAGGCCTCCACCGCATTGTCGATTCGCTGGCCGACGAACACCTTGCCCTCCATGTTGACGAGCATGATACCCACACATGGCCGATAGGCGAGTTCTGATTCATTTGGCATCGACGCCATCATAGTCCCTGGTCGTTAATCCCGAAAAGCCGGATCCGGCTCGTTGATTGTGCAGTGCAAGAATAGGCGGCAAGCGGCCGCACGTCCATGCCGGAAAAAACCCGACGCGGCGATTTGTGCTTTGCTTCGCTTCAAATGGGCGAGGGCTTGGAACAGCAGGCGGGTCATGGCATGGCCGCGTGCATGTCGGATCCCGTCATCCTCTGGTTTCGCCAGGACCTGCGTCTTGCCGATCAGGCCGCACTGGCGGCCGCCGTGCGCGATGGGCCGGTGATTCCCGTCTATGTGCTGGACGATCACGCGCCGCGCCAATGGAAAATGGGCGGCGCATCGCGCTGGTGGCTGCATCACAGCCTGGAAAGCCTGGACAATGATCTTCGGGAAAAGGGATCGCGCCTGATCCTGAGGCAGGGCAGAAGCATCGATCAGATTATCCAGATCGCAGAAGAAACGGGCGCCCGCCGTGTCCACGCACTGCATCATTATGAGCCTTGGTGGCGCAATGCGGAGAAGGCGATCGCCAAAAAGCTGGACCTCTGCCTGCATGACGGTGCATTGCTGCTTCCGCCCGGCGCTGTGCGGACCGGCATGGGGACCAGTTACCGGATCTACACGCCGTTTGCCCGCGCGGTGATGGAGCATATGCCGCCGGCCGCGCCGGTTCGGGCACCTTCGCGGATCGATGGGCCACGACATTGGCCCCAGGGTGATTCGCTGGAGCAGTGGGCGCTTCTACCCACGAAGCCTGACTGGGCTGCCGCCTTTTCGCAGGATTGGACGCCGGGGGAGGCTGGCGCGCGGGCCAATGTCGCCGCATTCCTGGATGAGGTGGCCGATTATGACCATGCCAGAAACCTGCCGTCGCGGGAGGGAAGTTCGCGCCTGTCGCCTCATCTTCATTTCGGGGAAGTCTCACCCGCCCATGTCTGGCACCAGGTTGCCGAAGCGCCCGGCGATGCGACGACTTTCCTCAAGGAACTGATCTGGCGCGACTATGCCCATAACCAGATCTGGGCCATGCCCACCTATGGTTCGGAAAATGCGAGGCCAGCTTTCAATCACCTGCCCTGGCGCGATCTCCGCGAGGCGGGAGGCGACTTCAGCGCCTGGAAGACCGGGCGCACCGGCTATCCCATCGTCGACGCGGGCATGCGGCAGCTTTGGACCACCGGCTGGATGCATAATCGCGTCCGCATGATCACGGCCAGCTTTCTGATCAAGCATCTGCTGATCGACTGGCGGCATGGCGCGCGCTGGTTCTGGGACACGCTGGTCGATGCGAGCTATGCCAACAACAGCGTCAATTGGCAGTGGGTTGCGGGCAGCGGCGTGGATGCCAATATATTTTCCCGGATCATGGCGCCCTTGACCCAGTCGGAGAAGTTCGATGCCGCGGCCTATATCAGGACCTGGGTGCCGGAACTGGCGCATCTGGAAGATGACATCATTCACGATCCCGACGCCCATGATGCCAGACCGCCCGATTATCCGGCCAAGTGCATCGGTCATCGGGAGGGGCGCGAAAGGGCGCTCGCCGCCTGGCGCGGGATCAAGCCATGATTGCGACGCAGTAGACCATTGGGCAGAGTGAAGGCATGAACGTCATGGAACCCCGCCGCGGCCGGGCGGCAGTGCCGATCAAGCGGCCGCTGGAGCGCCGTGCTCACGGCTGGCCGGATCATCTCGTCGCGCGGCAGTTTCACAAACTGCTCGACCGCATTGATTTGGGGCTGGAGCAGGGGGCTCTGCATGCCATTCTGCCCGACGGCAGCCAGCGCCTGCTGGGTGGTCGTGCGCCGGGGCCGGAATGCGAGGTCCATCTTCGGCTCTGGCGTGCGTTGCTTCGTCTGGCCGCGGGAGGATCGGCGGGCTGGTACCGTGCCTGGGCGCGAGGGGAGTGGACCAGCCCCGACCCGGTTCCGCTGTTCGCCCTGTTCATGGCCAACGCCGCCAGTCTGGGCAATGTCGCCCGGCCGCATGGACCAGCGCGCTGGATCGGCCGATCGCTCCATTGGGCAAGGCGCAACAGCCGCAAGGGATCGCGGCGCAACATCGCCTATCATTATGATCTGGGGAATGACTTTTACCAGCTATGGCTGGACAAGGGCATGCATTATTCCAGCGCCCTGTTTCGCGACCCTGATGATCGGATCGAAAGCCTGGAACGGGCGCAACATCGAAAGGTTGATGCCATTCTCGACAGGCTCGACCTTCGTGAAGGTGATGCGCTGCTGGAAATCGGCTGTGGCTGGGGTGGCTTGGCCGAACAGGCGATGGCGCGTTGTCCGATCCGCTATGATGGCCTCACCCTTTCGGTTGAGCAGGCCGATTTCGCGCGTGACCGCCTGGGGTCGGGCGCGAACATCATATTGCGCGACTATCGCGATGCCCAGGGCCAATATGACGCCATCGCCAGCGTGGAAATGGTGGAGGCGGTAGGGCAACGCTACTGGCCTGCCTATGTTGAGGCGATCGAGCGGCTGCTCAAACCGGGCGGCCGGGCGGCGATCCAGTATATATTGATCGATGATGCGATATTCGAAGGCTATGCCAGAGGCGCGGATTTCATCCAGACCTATATTTTCCCCGGCGGCATGCTCATGTCGGAAAGCCGGTTTCGGGCGCTGGCCGAAGCGAAAGGCCTGGTGTGGCGCGATGTACGCCGTTTTGGCCTGCATTATGCTGAAACGCTGCGGCGCTGGCGCGAACGCTTTGATCGAGCTGTGGACAAAGGCTGGTTGCCGCCCGGTTTCGACCAGCATTTCGTCGACCTCTGGCGCTATTATCTGATGTATTGCGAAGGCGGCTTCCGCGGTGGAACTATCGACGTGGCGCAGGTCACGCTAGTGAAACCGGATGGAGAAGTCGGATGAGGTGAGGATTGGCGGATAGCCGGTGCTCTCCGCCGGACATGGCGCGTTACGGCAGAACCATGGCCCAATCCTGCCGGCCCGCCCTCAATCCATGCGGGTCCGAAAACCGCCCGGTGTATCGGCAATCACCAGATCGACGATAGCCTGTCCCACCAGTTCAGGCGCCTTGAGCGCCGACGGATCTTCGCCGGGGAGTGCACGTGCCCGCATGGCGGTGCGGGTGGCGCCAGGATCCACGATATGCGTGCGAATGGCAGAGATGTTCTTCACCTCCTCGCCATAGGCTCCCACCAGCGTTTCGAGCGCCGCCTTCGAAGCACCATAGGCGCCCCAATAGGCCCGCGGTTGCGCCCCTACCGAAGAGGTGATCGCCACCACGCGTGCATCGCCGCTCGCCCTCAGCATGCCGTCGAAAGCAGCGATCAAGGCCTGAGGCGCCGCGACGTTGAGCGTGAGCAACCGGGCAAATTCCTTGGCGTCGATGGCCGGGATCGAAGCCAGGCTGCCCAGCGTCGCGGCATTCAGCACCAATATGTCGAGCGCCTGCCACCGGCCGGAAATCGCTTGCGCCAGCCGCCCGATGCTTTCGCCGTCGATCAGGTCGAGGGGCGCGATCGTCGCGCTGCCCCCCGCCCGATGAATGCGCTCCTCCACCTCTTCCAGTCCGCCCGTGGTGCGCGCGGTCAGGATGACATGGGCGCCCGCGGCGGCAAGCGCCTCCGCAGTGGCGGCGCCGATGCCGCGGCTTGCGCCCGTGATGAGGGCGAGCTTACCGGAAAGGGACTGGGACGACATGAATATCCCTCTTGGAATCAGGAAGAAGCGAGCCTCGGAGTGGTTAAGCGCCGGGTCATCGGTATCGAGGTGGGAAAGACGATCAGACCACGCGCTCGGCCAGCAGTTCGAGCTGGTTCTGCACCACAGCCTCGTCCTGGTCGGTCAGCGTCGTGGGATAGTCGCCGGTGAAGCAGGCATCGCAATATTGCGGCCGGATGTCGGCGCGCTTCGCTTCACCCAGCGCCTTGTACAAACCATCGATGGATATGAACGACAGGCTGTCGGCATGGATGAAGTCCTGCATCCCGCCGATATCCAGGCGATGCGCCAGCAACTTGGTGCGCTCTGGCGTATCGACGCCATAGAAGCAGCTATGCTTCGTCGGCGGGCTGGCGATGCGCATGTGCACTTCCTTGGCGCCTGCTTCACGCATCATTTGAACGATTTTCAGCGAGGTAGTTCCGCGCACGATGGAATCATCGATCAGGACGATGCGCTTGCCCTCGATCAGCGCGCGATTGGCATTATGCTTCAGCTTTACGCCAAGGTGCCGGACCTTGTCGCCCGGCTGGATGAAGGTACGGCCGATATAATGTGAACGGATGATGCCCAGCTCGAAAGGAATGCTCGATTGCTGGGCATAGCCGATCGCCGCCGGCACACCGCTGTCGGGCACGGGAATGACGAAGTCCGCCTCGACCGGATTTTCGATGGCGAGCTGCGCGCCGATGGCCTTGCGGACTGAATAGACGCTGGACCCGTCGACGACGGAATCGGGGCGGCTGAAATAGACATGTTCGAATATGCAGGGGCGTGCATGCGTGTCGCCAAAGGGACGATGGCTGCGTACTTCGCCGTCATGGGTGACGATGACGAGTTCGCCTGGGTCGATCGAACGGACATGTTCCGCGCCCACGACGTCGAACGCCACGGTTTCCGAAGCGAAGATGATCGACTCGCCCAGCTTGCCCATAACCAGCGGACGGATGCCCAGCGGGTCACGGCAGGCGACCATGCCTTCGGGCGTCATCACGATCAGCGAATAGGCGCCCTCGACCTGCTTCAGCGCGTCGATGAACTTGTCGAGCAGCGTCCGGTAAGTGGACGTCGCCACCAGATGGATGATGACCTCCGTATCGGAGGTGGACTGAAAGATGGAACCTCGGCGGATCAATTCGCGACGCAGTTTCATGGCATTGGAGATATTGCCGTTGTGCGCGACGGCGAAACCCCCTGAACTCAATTCCGCGTAAAGCGGCTGGACATTGCGGAGCGATGTCTCGCCTGTAGTGGAATAGCGGACATGGCCGCAGGCGGCAGTACCGGGAAGGGCCCGAATCACTTCGTCCCGATCGAAATTGCCGGCCACATGTCCCATTGCCCGATGGGTATGGAAATCATGGCCGTCCCAGCTGGTTATGCCTGCGGCTTCCTGACCACGATGCTGGAGGGCATGAAGGCCAAGGGCGACCATGGCAGAAGCGGTTTCAGCGTTGAAGACGCCGAAAATGCCGCATTCCTCACGCAGTTTGTCGTCGTCGAACGGGTTGGTCGTAAACATGGGTTCTTGATGGTCCACTGCCGATCCTGTCCGCACCTGTCGGGCGGCTTTCGCGCGCATATAGTGCGTCAGGGACAGTTTGTCGCCTGCCTGTCACAAAAAAGGGGGGAGGTGGTTCCGGCCGGCCGCCGTTTTCGGGCGATGAAATTGGGAAAAAGGCCTACTGGCCTTGAGCCCACGGGGAAGCTAATAGCCTCGTCTCATGCATCGTTTCGCCAATCCTGCACGCTTCCTCAAAATTGCCCGGCCGTTGACCGCCTGGCTGTTCTGGCCGGGGCTTGTCCTGTTGCTGACAGGCGCGGCATGCGGCCTGTTCGTGACGCCCGCGGACTATCTGCAGGGCGATACGGTGCGCATTCTCTATATTCATGTGCCTGCAGCATGGCTGGGGATGGGTGGATGGACCGGGATCGCCATCGCGGCCCTCATGCAACTCGTCTGGCGTCATCCTCTGGCGTCGATCGCGGGCCGCGCCATCGCCATGCCCGGCGCATTCTTCACGGCGATCTGTCTCATCACCGGATCGATCTGGGGGCGGCCGACCTGGGGAACCTGGTGGGAATGGGACGGGCGGATGACATCCATGCTCGTGCTGTTGTTCCTTTATCTGGGCTATATCGCGCTCGCCAACGCCAGCGCGCGACAGGGCAACGGCGGAGTGAGCCCGGTGACCGCCATTTTCGGGCTCGTCGGCGCGATCAATATCCCGATCATCAACCGCTCGGTCGTGTGGTGGAACAGCCTGCATCAGGGGCCCAGCATCACGTTGCGGGGATCAAGCATCGATGGAGCGCTTCTCTGGCCGCTCGGCTTTACCTTGATCGGATTCACCTTGCTTTTCGCCGCGATCGTGTTGATGCGCATGCGCGCCATATTGGCGCAGAACAAGATCGAAGCGCGCATGCAAAGGCTGGCGCGGGGGTGAGGATATGAACCAGTGGGCTTTCGTGATCGGCGCCTATGCGCTCACCTTTCTGGGTACGGGCTTAATCAGCCTGCTCAGCTGGCGGGCGATGCAGGGCGCTGAAAGCAGGGCATCGGCGGACAGGCCATGAAGGCAAAGCATCAAAGGCTGGTCCTTGCCGTGGTGGCGCTCGTCGCGCTCATTGGTGCGGGTCTGCTCGCCGCTTCCGCGCTGAAGGATGAGGCGGCCTATTTCTACGCGCCCTACGACGTGAAGACGAAGGGTGTCGAGCCGGGCAAGGCGATCAGGCTGGGCGGAATGGTGGTGAAGGGGAGCCTGAAGCGCGCCAGCGACGGCGTCACCATCCGTTTCGACGTCACCGATGGCAAGTCCACCGTTCCCGCGAGCTTCAAGGGAATCACGCCCGACCTTTTCCGCGAAGGATCCGGCGTCGTCGCTGAAGGAGCGTTCGATGCCGCCGGCACTTTTCAGGCGACAAACCTGCTGGCCAAGCATGACGAACGTTACATGCCTCGTGAGCTGGAAGGCATGAGCTATGATGAGAAGACCCACAAGATGAAGGTGGATCGGTGAAGCGAGGCGCACATGATCGCTGAAGCCGGCCTGGCCGCATTATGGCTTGCCGCATCGCTGGCGCTGCTTCAACTGGCTCTCGCTGCGATCGGCCTGGCAGGGGGCAAGAGCGATCTGCTCGGCGCGGTCCGTCCCGTGGCAGTGGCGCAGGGCGTGCTGACGGCACTGGCGTTCGCCCTGCTGATAACCCTGTTCCTGCGGTCCGACATGTCGGTCCTGCTGGTCGCCAGCAACAGCCATTCCATGAAACCATGGCTGTACAAATTCGCTGGAACCTGGGGCAATCATGAAGGGTCGATGCTGCTGTGGGTCACGGTGATGGGAGTCGCTGGTTCGGCCGTCGCCCTGTTTGAGCGCGCCTTGCGACGCGACACGCATATGGCGACGTTGGGCGGGCAGGCTGCGATCAGCCTCGGCTTCTATGCATTTCTGCTTTTCGCCTCCAATCCCTTTGCGCGGATCGATCCGCCTGCCCCGGATGGGCAGGGGTTGAACCCGCTGTTGCAGGACCCCGGCCTGGCGTTTCACCCACCGACGCTTTATCTCGGCTATGTCGGCTTGTCCGTCGCCTTCTCCTTTGCGGTCGGCGCCTTGTTGACCCGGCAGGTCGACGCGGCCTTTGCGCGCGCAATGCGGCCCTGGGTGCTGGGCGCATGGATATTGCTGACGCTTGGTATCACGGCAGGCAGCTATTGGGCCTATTATGAGCTGGGTTGGGGTGGCTGGTGGTTCTGGGATCCCGTGGAAAACGCCTCGCTCATGCCGTGGCTGGCGGCGACAGCGCTGCTGCATAGCGTAACGGTGCTGGCAACTCGGGACGCGCTACGGGCCTGGACAGTGATGCTGGCGGTGATCGCCTTCTCCATGTCGATGGTGGGCACGTTCCTCGTCCGGTCGGGCATTTTGACCAGCGTTCATGCCTTTGCCGTCGATCCGGAGCGCGGAACCTTCATCCTGGCGCTTTTGGGCATCTACATTGGTGGTGCGCTGGCGCTGTTCGGCTGGCGCGTGGGCGCAGTCCGCGAGGGTGCGCCGTTCGAACTGGTCAGCCGGGAAACCATGCTGGTCGTCAATAACCTGCTGCTGTCCGTGATTTTAGGGCTGGTGCTGGTCGGCACGCTCTATCCGCTGCTGACTGAGGCCTTTGGGCACAAGGTGTCGGTGGGCGCACCCTATTTCGACCGTATCGCCGGACCCGTGGCGTTGGTGCTGATGATCGCCATGGTGCTGGGGCCGCTGACTCGCTGGCGGCGTGACCGGATGCGGGAGGTGACCCGCCGCATTACCGTTCCAATGGTGGCGGCCGGGCTGGTGTTCCTCGCCCTGGCGGTATTTGCCTGGGGCCGGATCGGCATATTGCCCTTTCTTGGTCTGGTGATCGCTCTGGCCGTCGCGGTGGGCAGCGTCGCACCGCTTTGGAAGCGCAATCTGTGGCGGACGCCACTTTTCACCTGGGGCATGGTGATCGCGCATCTGGGCTGTGCGGTCAGCCTCGCCGGCATGGCTTGCGATTCGGCGTTCACCGTGGAAAAGCTGGTCGCTGCCCGGCCGGGCGATAGGGTGGAGACCGCGGGCTGGACGCTTCGCTTCAGGCAGATCCTGCCGATCGCGGGCGATAACTGGACCGCGCTCCAGGCGGATATGGAAGCCAGTCGAGGCGGTGGGAAGCCGGTCCTCATCCATCCGCAGTCGCGCTTCTTTGCTTCGCCACCGACCACCACGACGGAGGCGGCTCTGCTCACGCGCTGGGACGGGCAGCTTTATGTCGTATTGGGGCAGGAGGCGGACGAAGGCCGCTGGCAGCTTCGCGTCTGGTGGAAGCCGTTCGTGACGCTGATCTGGTTCGGTGGCTTCCTGATCGCCCTTGGCGGAGCGCTGGCGCTGGTCGGACGCGAACGACGCGGATGGCTGCTCAAATGGCGCGCGCGCAAGGCTGCGGAGAATGCCGCATGAAAAAGCTGCTGATCTGGCTGCCGCTGGCGCTGTTTCTTGGATTTTTCGGGCTGTTTGCAAGCGGGCTGCTGCGCCCGGGCGATCGGATCATCAGCTCGAAACTGGTGGGCAAGCCATTGCCGGCCTTCGTCCTGCCTGCCGCCGCGAGCGACCGCCCACCGCTGCAAAGCGGGGAATTTGCGACCGGTAAACCGCGCCTGCTCAACATCTTCGCGAGCTGGTGCGTGCCTTGCGCCGCCGAAGCGCCGCAGTTGCTGGCGCTCAAGCGGGCTGGTGTGGAAATAGACGCCATCGCCATCCGCGACGCCCGGCCTGATGTCGATGCCTTCCTCAACCGTTACGGCAATCCCTATTCCCGCATTGGGCTGGATGCACGCAGCGAGGTGCAGATCGCCATGGGATCGTCCGGCGTTCCCGAAAGCTTCATCATCGATGGCAAAGGGCGCATCGCATATCAGCATGTCGGCGACATTCGCGAGGATGACGTTCCGATGATCCTCGACCGGCTGAGGAATGCCCAATGAGGATGCTGATCGTCCTCCTGGCGCTGCTGCTGAATGCGCCTGCCCTTGCGCAGTCGGCGCTGCCGCCCGCGCCCTATGCCGACCGGCAGATCGAGGATCCGGCGCTGGAAAGAAAGGCGCGGACGCTGATGGAAACGATTCGCTGCCTTACCTGTCAGAGCCAGTCCATAGCCGACAGCAACGCCAGCATGGCCGGTGACATGCGTTCCCAGATCCGCGAACGCATCATGGCCGGCGAGGAGCCGGAACATATCCGCGCCTGGCTGATCGAACGCTATGGCGACTGGGTGAGCTATGAGCCGACGGCCGATCCGATCCTCTGGCCGCTCTGGGCCGCGCCGCTGATTCTCCTGGGATTGGGGCTGCTGCTGCTGCGCGGGCGGATCAGGCGGAGACGCCGGTCATGATCGGCTGGATCATCGCCATTGGGTTGTTGGCCCTGGTCAGCATCGCGCTGGTCGCAATCGGCCGCATACCGCGGACAGCTTGGGAAATTACGGCCGCTGCGCTGTTGTTGGGACTGGCCGGCTATGCCTGGCAGGGGCGTCCGGGGCTGGCGGGTTCGCCCCGGCAGCCGGCAGCAGGGGGTGCTGTCGCCTTCGACGAAAGACTCGCCGAGCAGCGCCGCGGCCTTGCCGAGCGCTATGGCAAGGCAGGCCCGTGGCTCATGGTCTCGGACGGTCTCGGGCGGCAGGGGAAAACGAAGGAAGCGGCCAATGTGTTGCTGTCCGGCCTGCGCGAGGCGCCAGACGACCCCAATCTTTGGCTGGGATTCGGCAATGCGCTGGTCGCGCATGCGGGCGGCGTGCTCTCTCCCGCTGCCGATTTTGCCTATCGCCGGTCGATGGCGATTGATCCTGAAGGGCCAGCGCCGCGTTATTTCTACGGATTGGCGCTGGCCCGCGCGGGCCAGCTCAAGGAAGCCCGGGCGCTTTGGGCGCCACTTGCCGCCAGCGCGCCTGAAGACAGCGAGGTCAAGAAGGAACTCGAAGCCAATATTGCGCGTATCGATGCCATGCTGGCGTCTGGAAGCCAGTAGCCGGTCGCGGCGTCTGCGGCATCATTGCCACCATCCCGCAGCCGTGATAGGGCGCGGCGGTTTGCGGGGGCTTATGGAATGACAAGACGGGCCGCTTCCCCGTTCGGGTGTCCAAAGATCATGACAATTCGGCATTTTCTTCATGGCTGACGAGATCGCGGGCGCGGTGCGCGCCGATGACGAAGGCGCCCAGGATCACGGCCATGCCGGGCAAAAAGCGACGATGAAGCTGGTCGTCGGCGCGATCGGCATCGTGTTCGGCGACATCGGCACCAGTCCGCTCTACGCATTCCGGGAAACCTTTGCCGGGCATCATCATCTGGATCTCGATCCGGACCATATATTGGGCGTCATCAGCCTCATGTTCTGGTCGATGATGCTGGTTGTGACGCTCAAATATGTGACCGTCATCATGCGTGCCGACAACAAGGGGGAAGGGGGCAGCCTGGCCCTGCTTGCCCTCATCAACGGTCAAACCAGGACTCAGCGATGGTCCCGCGGTATCGTCCTGCTGGGCGTCTTTGCGACGTCACTGTTCTACGGCGATTCGATGATAACACCGGCGGTGTCGGTGCTGTCCGCGGTCGAAGGGCTTGCGGTTTACAACAGCAACCTTGCCCCCCTCATTCTGCCGGCCGCGATCATCATCCTTCTCGGCCTGTTCTGGATACAGGGATTGGGGACCAACCGCGTGGCATCGCTGTTCGGGCCGATCATGATGTTCTATTTCGTCACCATCGCGGTCCTGGGCATCATCAGCATCGTCAGGACACCGGGCATTCTTTATGCCTTCAATCCCTATTGGGCGGTCATGTTCTTCGTCACCGACCCGCTGCCCGCATTCCTTGCATTGGGCGCTGTCGTCCTGGCAGTTACGGGCGCCGAAGCACTTTACGCAGATATGGGCCATTTCGGGCGCAGCCCGATCCGCGTGTCGTGGCTGGCCTTCGTGCTCCCGGCGCTGATGATGAACTATATGGGGCAGGGCGCGCTGCTGTTCCGCGAGGGTACGGCAGCTCTTCATAGCCCCTTCTATTATCTGGCGCCGCAATGGGCGCAATTGCCGCTGGTCGGTCTGGCGACGCTTGCGGCGATCATCGCCAGCCAGGCGGTGATCTCCGGCGCTTTTTCAGTCACGCAGCAGGCGATCCAGCTTGGTTTCATGCCGCGTCTGCGGATCGCGCACACCAATGCCTCGACCGCCGGGCAGATCTACATACCCCTGATCAATTGGGGGCTGATGGTCATGGTGATCCTGCTGGTACTGGTGTTCCAGACCTCGTCCAATCTCACCGCAGCCTATGGCATCGCGGTGACGGGTGCGATGTTCATCGACAATGTTCTGCTGACGGTGCTGCTCTATCGCCTGTGGAAATGGCCGTGGTATTATTCTGCGCCGCTGTTGACCGTGCTGTTCCTGGTGGACGGCGCCTATCTTGCGGCCAACTTCACGAAGGTGCCGGCCGGCGGCTGGTTCCCGCTGTTGATTGGTTTCGTGATCTTCACCCTGCTCACCACCTGGTCGCGTGGGCGCCGGCTGGTGCAGGATCGTTTGCGCGAAGCTGCCATGCCTATCCCGGTCTTCGTCGCTTCCGCTGCGAACAGCGCGGTTCGCGTGCCCGGGACGGCGGTGTTCATGACCTCCACGCCCGATGGCGTGCCCCACGCCCTGTTGCACAATCTCAAGCACAACAAGGTGCTGCATGAGCGCGTCATCCTTCTGACCGTCAAGATCAGGGACGTGCCGGCCGTCGAGGATGACGGACGCTGCAAGCTGGAGGATCTGGGTCGCGGATTCTTCCGGCTGGTCCTGCAATATGGCTTCATGCAGGAACCCGACGTTCCCGCCGCGCTCAAGAATGTCACGGGCTGCGGTCAGGCGTTCAGGATGATGGACACCAGCTTCTTCCTGGCCCGCCAGACTCTGCTGCCGTCGGCCAAGCCCGGCATGCCGCTATGGCGTGAGAAGATTTTCGCGTGGATGCTGCGCAATGCGGAAAGTGCGATGGAATTTTTCCGCCTGCCGACCAATCGCGTGGTCGAATTGGGTAGTCAGGTCGAAATCTGAAAAAAGGCGCGGCAGAACTGCCGCGCCCCATCGTTCAAAGCGGCGTATCAGGCCGCGTCGCGGTCGGCATTGATTTCAACGAGCTGACCGCCGTTGATCGCAATCTTCTTCGGCTTCATGGCCTCTGGCACTTCGCGGACGAGTTCGATCGTCAGCAGACCATCAGCCAGATCGGCCTTTTCGACCCGCACGAAATCAGCGAGTTCAAAGCGGCGCTCGAAGCTGCGATTGGCGATGCCGACATGCAGGAAACGCGAGCGGTCGCCGCCCTGCGAATCTTCCTTGCGCCCGGTGACCTGAAGCAGGTTCTGTTGGGCAGTGATGTCGATCTCGTCCGTACGGAAGCCTGCGACGGCCAGCGTGACGCGATAGCGATCTTCGGAAATCCGTTCGATGTTGAACGGGGGATAATTGTCGCCCTGGCTCAACCTGGCGTTGTTTTCGATAAGGTCGAAAAGACGGTCGAAGCCGACGGTCGAGCGACGATAGGGGGTAAGGTCAAAACCACGCATTGTCATAATCTCCCAAAGAGCAAAATGAACATGCCGGACCCAGAACAAGGCATCCGGCGGTACCATGTCCAACCCCATGTGGCGGCCGGACGGATGGGATATGGTTTGGGAGAAAAGGGTTTCAAGTGGTCGGATAACGGGATTTTCGATGGCAGGACGAAGGTCATGTCAGGCCGCAATACTCGTTATGCCTGCGTCAGAAAGCGTCCGGATGACGGGCTGTTCAGGTTTGAAAATAAAAGTACCCGGGCCGCGCTGCCACGACCCGGGTACTGATGGACGATTTCTCGTCTCCCCCTTGGCCTGCCTCAACCACTTCTCAGCCCCCTAAGCTTGAAGCGGGATGCAGTATCCCTGAACCACGGCCATTTACCTGTGCTTCACAGCATGTGCTATGGATAGAGCAGGCCGCTGTCACGGGCTATTTCCGGGCGCCGATATTTTCCCTGAGAGGCTGTGGCCCCATTGCAACAATTCGGCAATGCTTGCCGTCGGTCGAGAGCATGCTAGACGGGCTGCCTGTCCCTATCGAGAGGCCATTCGCGCCATCATGATTCTGACCCGATACGAACGCATGATTGCAAAGCGATATCTGCTGCCTGGAAAGGGGGAGGGTTTCATCTTCCTCGTCGCCGGCATCAGCCTGGTCGCGGTGATGCTGGGCGTTGCGGCGCTGATCATCGTGATGAGCGTGATGAACGGTTTTCGCGCGGAACTTTTCGACAAGATTGTCGGCCTCAACGGCCATGCCGTCGTCCAGGGCTATGGCGGGCGGTTGCCTGACTGGAAGGCCATATTGAAGGAAGCGAAGGCGACGCCCGGCGTCACCAGCGCCACGCCCCTGATCGAGCAGCCGCTGCTCGGCAGCTTTCAGGGGCGGGTCGAAGCGGTGCTGGTGCGGGGCATGACCGTGAACGACATCCGCAATAATGCAACACTCAAGGCAAAGGTCGTCGCGGGCAGCCTGAGCGCGCTCACGCCCAATAGCGGCAAGGTGGCGATTGGATCGCGCCTAGCCGAAAATCTGGGCATCCAGTTGGGCGACAATATCACCATCATCAATCCGGCTGGCCGTTCGACGCCCTTCGGCACCGTACCGCGACAGGTTTCCTATCAGGTGGCCGCCATTTTCGAGGTCGGCATCTACGATTATGACAAGGCCTTCGTCGTCATGCCGGTGGAGGATGCGCAGACATTGCTGCTGCTGGGTGACGTTGTCAGCATGATCGAGGTCGAGACGGTGAACGCCGATCAGGTGGCCGCCATATTGGAGCCGCTGGCAGGAAAGGTCGCCGGTCGCGCAATCATCACCGACTGGCGGCAGATGAATGCGTCCCTGTTCGAAGCGCTTGCGGTGGAGCGCGTCGCGATGTTCGTCGTGCTTTCCATCATCGTGCTGGTGGCTGTGTTCAACATCCTCTCCTCCTTGATCATGCTGGTGCGCGCCAAGACGCGCGATATCGCGATCCTGCGTACGATGGGGGCCAGCCGCGGAGGCCTGGTGAAGATCTTCATGACCGTCGGCGTGACGATCGGCGCGCTGGGCATGGCGGCCGGGATGGTGCTGGGATTCACCTTCCTGTTCTTCCGTCAGAGCGTGGTGAACGCCATCCAGTTCCTTACGGGACAGAATCTCTGGGATCCCTCGATCCGCTTTCTCACCGAATTGCCTGCCAAGCCCGATCCTGTGGAGATTGCCACCATCTGTCTAATGGCGCTGATCTTCAGCTTCCTGGCAACGCTTTATCCAGCGTTCAAGGCGGCCAACACCGATCCTGTGCAGGTACTGCGTTATGAATGAAATATTGCAGGTCGCCGGCCTGAAGCGCAGCTTCACCCAGGGCGGCGTTACGATTGAAGTGCTGCGGGGCGTCAACCTGTCTGTAGGGCAGGGTGAGATCGTCGCGCTGCTCGGCCCGTCGGGATCGGGAAAGTCGACGCTGCTCCAGGCGGTCGGACTGTTGGAGGGCGGCTTTGACGGGTCGATCCGCATTGCGGGTGAGGAAGCGGCGAAGCTGGACAATGACGGGCGGACGCGGCTGCGGAGGGATGCGCTTGGTTTCGTTTACCAGTTCCACCATCTGCTGCCGGACTTCAACGCGGTGGAGAATGTCATATTGCCGCAGGTGATCCGCGATGCGGAGATGGCGGTAGCCCGCGTCCGCGCAGAATCGCTGCTCGGTTCATTGGGGCTGGGCCATCGGCTGGAGCATCGCCCGAGCCAACTTTCGGGCGGGGAGCAGCAGCGGGTGGCCGTAGCGCGGGCGCTGGCAAATCGGCCGGCACTGGTCCTGGCGGATGAGCCCACCGGCAACCTGGACGAGCGGACCGCCGATGTCGTGCTTGCCGAATTCCTGCGACTGGTGCGCGAGGAAGGCTCCGCAGCGCTGGTGGCGACGCATAATGAACGACTGGCGGAGAAAATGGACCGGGTCGTGCGTCTTCACGAAGGGCAGCTGGAGGAAAGCTCAGGCGTGATGTGACGCCGCATCGCGGATCGTCGCGATGACGATCTGATCGCGTCCCTGGTTCTTGGCGCGAAGCAATGCTGCATCCGCCGTCCGGACCAGCGTTTCCGCACGGCCATGTTCGGGGAAGACCGCAAGGCCGAAGGAGGCGGTGACCGGCCCCAGTTCTTCGCCCTCATGATGGACGCGCAGCGCCTGCAATTTCTGCTGCACCTGCAGGGCGCGGTCGATGGCCTGATCCTGCGCGAAGCCGGGCATCAGCAGCACAAACTCCTCTCCACCCAGGCGGAAGGCGCAATCCTTCTCCCGCAAGGCGTCGTTCAGCACGCCGCCCACGGCGCGAAGTACAGCGTCGCCCGCATCATGGCCATGCGCATCGTTGAACCGCTTGAAATGGTCTATGTCCACCATCAGGCAGGCCAGCGGTGACAGGGAATTTTCGGCGTGGGCCACCTGCTCCTTGAACACCGCATCGAACCGGCGGCGGTTCGCAAGGCCGGTCAACGGATCCGCCATCGCCATCTGCCGCAATGCATCGCGAAGCCGCAGATTGGCGAGTGCCAGGCCGATATTTTCCGCCAGCATTTCCAGATATTTTTCGGTGCGCCCGATCTGTTCGGCTGTCCGATCCTCGGGTTCCTCGACATAGAGCAGCCCGATGCTTTCACCCTGCGCCGACAGCGGGATGCAGATTGTGCGTATCTGCGGAGCCGCGTCGAAATGTTCGCAGGGAATGTCGATCAGCTCGCCGGTCGGCTTGTGTATCTGCCCGCGCCGCAGCGCCCAGCAGGTCGTCGGCGCGAATTCCTGGCCCGACTCACGGGGCGTCAACCAGTCGCACGCCTGCACCATCATGTTGCGTCGCGCGTCGTGAATGTAGAGCCGTCCGGCGAAACCGGGGGCGATCTCCGGGGCGAAACGCCGGACAACCTCGACCAGGTCGCCGGTGCTGTCACAGCCCTGGAGGCGTTGGGTCATGCGTGAGAGCTGGTCGCGCGTGATCCGGTCGGCATCCCGTTCCTGCTCCAGTCTTTGCCTTTCCAGGCCGTTTTCGCGAAAGATGCGGATGGCCTGGGCCATGTCGCCTATCTCGTCCACCTGGGGAAAGTCCGGCGGAACGGCGGCATAATCCTGTGCGGCGAGGCGCGTGACGACATCGCTCAACCGCACCACCGGGCGCAATATGCGCTGTTTCAGGATGAAATAGAGGACGCACAGGAACAGCAGGGCGGTTGCACCCATCATGATTTCCGACACGAACCGCCATCGGCGGGCCCCTTCGGTTGCCTGACTGACGATATTTTCCGCCCGCTGGTCCAGCATATACTGGAACTTGCCGATCTGGGCGGCGATCCGATCCAGTTCGCGGCCATATTCGTCACCGAAGAGGATGGTGCGCGCGGTTTCCCGGTCGCCTTTCTGGGCGGCGTCGATCGCCGCTTCCTGCTCATCCGCCAGCGCGTCGGCCCAATGCAGTCCCTGCTGCAACGCTGCGAGTTCGCTGATGCTGGCCCCGCGATCGCGCAGATGGGCGATGCGTTGCTCGACAGAGCGGAGCGTCGCCTTTTCCCGCCGATAGGCGATGATATGCGACGGATCGCCCGTAATCACATAGGCACGCGCCTGTTCGGTTTGCCTGTAGGTGTCTTCCTCCAGGGTGGCGGTCAACTGGTCGAAGACAGCGCGCTGTTCGACGGCTGCCCGTTCCTTCTCCTCCGCGCCGGATGCCATCAGCATGACCGCACCCGAAGCCAGGGTGAGGGCCACGGTGGCGCCGTAAGCATAATTGGTGATGGTAGACAGGCGCATGATCATCCCGGGGCAGAGCGTTTGCCGGGCTGATGAGATCATCTGCCGGCTCGGACGATCTTGCGACTCAAAAGTTGGAGATATGTTAACCATCGGGCCAGGGCGGCGTGATTTACCCACGACTTTCTGCATCTGGGGGCTGGTGCCGAATCGACGGCAATGCCTAAATGAGCGCATGCCTCATGCCGGTTTCGTTCCCCTTCGCGTCTTTTCATCTTTCACCATGCTGGAAGGGGCGATCGATCCCAAGAAGATCGCCAAACAGGCAAAGGCACTGGGCTTTCCGGCCGCCGCGATCACGGACCGCAACGGTCTTTATGGCTCCATGGCCTTTTCCGACGCCTGCAAGGGCGAAGGGGTGCAGCCGATCATCGGCGCCATGGTCGGCATTTCGCGGCCCGATCGACCGGCCAATGCGGCGCCGGTTCACGACTGGATCGCGCTTTATGCGCAGGATACGGCCGGCTATGACAATCTCTGCGCGCTTGTGTCGATGGCGCATCTTGACCGTCCGGTTGAGGAAGTGCCTCATATCAGCCTCGACAAGCTGGCGGGGCGTACCGAGGGGCTGATCGCCCTGACGGCTGGAGCGGAAGGCGCGCTGGCGCGGCTCTTTGCCGAGGATCAACCGGTTGCGGCGCTCGCCTATGCCAAGCGGTTGGAAGCGTTGTTCCCGGACCGGCTCTATATCGAGATATGTCGCCGCTTCGACCCGGTCGAGGGAAAGGCGGAACATGAACTGCTCGACCTTGCCTATGCCCGCAACCTGCCGCTGGTCGCGACCAACCCGACCTGCTTTGCCGAGCCGCACTTCCATGAAGCACATGATGTAATGCTTTGCATCGCCGACAGCGCCTATGTCGAGACGCCCGACCGGCGGACAAGTTCGCCCGACGCCTGGATGAAGCCGGCGGCGGAAATGAAGCGGCTGTTCGAGGATCTGCCCGAAGCGCTAGCCAATACGCTGGTGGTCGCACAGCGCTGCGCCGTCGCTGCGCCCAAGCGCAAGCCCATATTGCCCAGCCTGGCCGGAGACATAGAAGGCGAAGCGAAGATGCTGCGCGAGCAGGCGACGACGGGGCTGGAGGCGCGGCTTGCCAAGGCCGGCATCACCGGGGAGGAAGCGCGAAAGCCCTATTTCGACCGGCTTCAGTTCGAAACCGACATCATCATCCAGATGGGCTTCCCCGGCTATTTCCTGATCGTGGCCGACTTCATCAAATGGGCGAAAGATCATGACATTCCGGTGGGGCCGGGACGTGGTTCGGGTGCGGGGTCGGTGGTCGCCTGGGCGCTGACGATCACGGATCTCGATCCGCTGCAACTGGGGTTGCTGTTCGAACGCTTCCTGAACCCGGAACGCGTTTCCATGCCGGACTTCGACATCGACTTCTGCGAAACGCGGCGGGGTGAGGTAATCCGCTACGTCCAGCAGAAATATGGCGCGGACCATGTCGCACAGATCATCACCTTCGGAAAGCTGAAGGCGCGCGCCGTTCTGAAGGATACCGGGCGCGTCCTGCAGATGAGCTACGGCCAGGTCGACCGTCTGGCCAAGCTGGTGCCTAACCATCCGACAGACCCCTGGACGCTGGAGCGCTCCCTGAACGGCGTTGCGGAGTTCAGGGCGGAATATGACAATGACGCGCAGGTCAAACGGCTGATCGATTACGCAATGAAGCTGGAGGGGTTCCCCCGCCACAGTTCGACCCATGCGGCCGGTGTGGTGATCGGCGACAGGCCATTGTCCCAGCTTGTGCCGCTTTACCGAGATCCCCGATCGGACATGCCGGTGACGCAGTTCGACATGAAATATGTCGAGGGCGCGGGGCTGGTGAAATTCGACTTTCTGGGCCTCAAGACGCTGTCCGTCCTGCAGAAGGCGGTACAACTGCTCGCGGGCCGAGGTGTGGCGATCGACCTTGATGCGCTCGGCTGGGATGATCCGGCCGTCTATGAACTGCTTCAGCGGGGCGACACGGTCGGCGTGTTCCAGTTGGAATCGGAGGGCATGCGCAAGACGCTGGCCGCTGTGCGCCCGACCAATTTCGGCGACATCATCGCGCTTGTTTCGCTCTACCGCCCTGGGCCGATGGACAATATCCCGATGTTCGGCCGTCGCAAGAACGGGCAGGAACAGATTGAATATCCCCACATCCTGCTGAAACCGATTCTCGAAGAAACCTATGGCATCTTCGTCTATCAGGAGCAGGTGATGCAGGCCGCGCAGATCCTGGCAGGCTATTCGCTGGGCGACGCCGACCTTCTCCGCCGCGCCATGGGCAAGAAGATCAAGGCGGAGATGGACGCGCAGCGCGCGCGCTTCGTCGAAGGATGCGCACAGAGCGACATCGCGGCCGCGAAGGCAAATGAGCTTTTCGACCTGATCGACAAGTTTGCGGGCTATGGTTTCAACAAGTCGCATGCCGCCGCCTATGCGCTGCTCGCCTATCAGACGGCCTGGCTGAAGGCGCATTTTCCGGCGGAATTCTACGCCGCCTCCATGGCCTTCGACATCCATCTGACGGATAAGCTGACCGTTTTCGTCGATGACATGCGACGCATGAGGCTGAACTGTCTTGCGCCGGACATCAACCGCAGCCTTGCGGATTTCTCGGTCGAAGCGGTGGAATATGACGGTGACGATCCGCGCCTGGGGTTTGCCGTGCGTTATGCGCTCGGCGGCCTGAAAGGCGTAGGTGAGAAGGCGATGGAGCAACTCGTGGCGGAGCGGGACGCTGGCGGACCGTTCAAGTCCCTGGACGATTTTGCCGATCGGATCGAACCGCGGCTGCTCAATCGACGACAGTTGGAAAGTCTGGCGGCCGCGGGCGCATTTGATGGCGTGCATGCCGACAGGGCGGGTGTCCATGCGGCGGCGGAGACTATCCTCAGTGTTGCCTCCAGCGCTGCGGAGGCGAGGGAAAGCGGGCAGGGCGGCCTGTTTGGAGATGTCGAAACGCCGCATGCCGACGTCCGCATTCCGCCGCATCAGACCTGGTCAACGGCGGATCGCATGGCGCAGGAAAAGGAGGCATTCGGCTTTTATTTCTCCGCGCATCCGGTCGACCGCTACCGGCATCTGGCGGAAGCCCGTGGCGCGAAAAGCTATGGCGCCATATGCACCGAACCTGTGGCGGAGGGCGGGCGCGCCAATGGCGTGATGGCGGCGATGGTCGAGGATGTCCGCTGGCGCGAAACCAAGCGAGGCGCGCGCTATGCTTCCGCCACATTTTCCGACAGCAGCGGTCAGTTTCAGGCAAGCTGCTTCGATGAAGATGCGTGCAGGGCGATCGAGGATATGGCGCGCGAAGGCGATTGCGCGCTGTTGATGGTGGAATTGGACCGTATGCCGGGCGAAGAAACGCCGCGCGTTACGATCCGGGGGATCGAACCCTTCCGCCAACTGGCCAACAGTTCGCGGATGGAACTGGTGGTCGACGTGAGCGATGCAGCGGCGATCGACACGCTCGCCCAGCTGCTCGGACGGGCCAAGGGAGGGCGGAGCGAAGTCTTTCTGCGGGCTCCAGTGGGTGAGGGCAGAGCGGTGCGACTGTTCCTGGGCGACGATTATCTGATCGGCGCCGATCAGGTCGACAGCATCGCGACCATAGCAGGTTTGCGCATCGGATCGTTCGAACGCATGGAGCCCAAGGCCGATGGTTATCGCGCCCGCAACCGCCGTTCGGGTTTGCGACTGGTCGCTGGATAGGCGACAGTTCGGGGTGGCGTCCCGCAGTGAAATCTGGCGGTTGTCAAAAGAGGCTCATCTGATCGCCCTCCGGCGGTCGGAACAGGTCGGTACGCAACGTCACCCGCTCGCCGGTAAAGCCCGCTCTTCGGCGCGCTTTCTGGAAACGGGCGCGGATCAGGTCGGCCCACACGCCGCGTCCGCGCATTCGGCTGCCAAAGTTCGGGTCATTGTCCCGGCCGCCCCTTATGTCGCGAATGATCGCCATCACCTTGGCGGCGCGATCGGGATAATGTTCCTCCAGCCAGGCGCGGAATAGAGGTGCGACTTCATGCGGCAGACGGACGGGAATATAGGTGGCGTCCAGTGCACCGGCTGAGGCGACGCGCTCGATAATATCCTCTATTTCATGATCGGTGATCGCAGGGATGATCGGGGATATGCTGGCCACGACCGGAACGCCCGACTGCGCCAGCGTCCGGATAGCCTCCACGCGCCGGAGCGGATGCGGCGCTCGCGGCTCCAATGTTCGGGCCGTGAGCGGGTTCAGCGAGGTCACCGAAATCATCACCGCGACCAGCCGCTCCTGCGCCAATCGGGTCAACAGATCCAGATCGCGCACTATGCGGTCAGATTTGGTAGTAATATAGACTGGGTGTCGACATTCCCATAATGTTTCAAGGCATTGCCTGGTAATCTTCCAATCTCGTTCGATCGGCTGATAAGGATCTGTGTTGGTGCCCATCGCGATCGGGCTGACCAGATGAGACTTTCTGGAAAGCTCCTTGCGGAGAAGTGCCGCAGCATCGGGTTTGGCAAACAGGCGGGTTTCGAAATCGAGGCCCGGGGACAGGTCGTGATAGGCATGGGTCGGACGGGCAAAGCAGTAGATGCAACCATGTTCGCAGCCCCGATAGGCGTTGATCGATTGGCTGAAGGCGATATCGGGAGAATTGTTCCGGCTGATGATGGTGCGAGCGCGTTCGATGGTCACCTCTGTGCGTCGCCTTGGCGGAGCGCCGTCAATCTCGGTCAGGGCATCCAGCCAATCGCCGTCCTCCTTCCGCTCGGGCATGTTGAAGCGACGGCTTTCGCCGTTCGCCGTCGCACCTCTGCCTTTCTCCATCGCCATGGCTCAATTAGAACATAAAGAGAACATATTGACAAGGCCCCACCCGAAGGTCATCTAAACCCTTTGAAAAATGGGGGCATCATGCGGAAGATCATCGTCGCGGCAGGTTTGTGGATGGTAGCGCTGGCGTCGCCTTGTCTGGCGGCCGACAAGGAAGCCTGCGGCACAGGACTGATATGCGCGAGTGATCCGCAGACGGTGGTGCAGGCGTTGCAGGCCGCTGGATACAAGGCGTTGCTGAGCAAGAGCAAGCAGACCGGCAATCCGAAGATCGAAAGCGCGGCGAGCGGCTATGATTATTCGATCTTCTTCTACGAATGCGAGCAGACGCGCCATTGCGGCTCGCTGCAATTTCAGGTGAGTTTCGAGGATGACGGCGGCAATACGCCTGAGCTTGCCAATAAATGGAACAAGGACAAGAGATTCGCGCAGATGTCGGTCTGGGACGACGGGTCTCTGGCGGTTGCCTATGATGTGACGACGGTAGGCGGCCTCAACCAGAAGAATTTCGAGGATGTGATCGATTGGTGGACGGTCATGCTGGGCGAGGCGAGCAAATTCTTCAAGGAAAACCCAGCGCCTGATAAATGAGGCCGCAGTCTGCGGGGATATGTCAGCGCTCGGTCAGGCGCGGCATGAGTTCCACGAAATTGCAGGGCCGGAAACGACTGTCCAATTGGCTGACGAGTATGCCATCCCAGGCATCCTTCACCGCGCCGGTGGATCCGGGCAGAGCGAAGATATAGGTACCCCGAGCCACGCAGGCGGTCGCCCGCGACTGGATGGTCGATGTGCCGATGCTCTGATAGCTGAGCCAGCGGAACAGTTCGCCAAAGCCCGGAATCTCCTTGTCCTGCACCTGTGCCAGCGCTTCGGGGGTAATGTCGCGGCCCGTCACGCCCGTTCCCCCGGTTGTGATGATGCAATCGATCTGCGGATCGTCTATCCAGGCATGCAGGCGCGCAACGATGGCCGAGCGTTCGTCCTTCTCTATATGGCGGTCCGCCAGGATATGACCAGCGCCTGTGATGCGTTCCGCCAGTGTGTCGCCGGAACGGTCGTCGGCAACCGTGCGGCTGTCCGACACTGTCAACAATGCGATCCTGACCGGCAGGAAGGCCCGGCTTTCATCTATCGGCATCAGTCGGAACCGCCCGCGATGCTGGAGGCGATGCTGGCGCTCGCCATCGGCCTCTTCGGCGTCAGGCGCACCAGACGCGACCCCTTGGTCCCCGGAAATGTCGGCCACAGGCCCTGCGCGATGCCGGCCAGGGAGTCCGCACTGCCCTTCGCCTGAATCTGATACATCCAGTAATTGCGCATCACGATGTTCACATAGGCGCGCGTCTCGTAATAAGGCAGGGATTCGATGAACAGCAGCGGATCGCCATTATCCTTCACTTCGCTGTTCCACCGTTCGACAGGTGCCGGACCGGCATTATAGGCGGCCATAACCTTGGGCAGCAGCCCGCCAGTCGCGCTCATGTCGCGCAGGTTTTCAAGATAGCGCTGGCCATATTCCATATTGGTCGACGGCACGAACAATTGGTCGGACGCGGAAAGACCCATCAGGTTGCCTGTGCTGGGCAGTACCTGCATCAGCCCTCTGGCGCCCGCGCTGCTCACGACATCCCGCCGGAACCCCGATTCCTGAAGCGTATGGGCATAGATGAGCGCCGGGTCGACGCGCCACCCGCCATCGGGCCGCCAATTGGGTGCGGGAAAGCGCGCGAAACTGCCAGGCTGCTTGCCGGCTGGTCCGTTATGGGCCAGCCAGAGCTGCGTTTCGGGCATGTTGAGCGTGCTCGCCAGCCGGATCAACGCCTCATACTGGCCGGTACCGCCGATCTTCGCCTGATAACGGAGGATCTGGTCGGCCCGTGCCGTTTCCCCAATTGCGGAAAGAGCGATCGCAGCCCGGACATTCGGACTATCCTTGAGCTGCTGCCATTCAGCAGCGCCGAAGCGGGTGGCGGAGGGCGCGCCGCCCAGCGGTTCCGCCAGCGTTTCCCGGGCCAAGAGGCCATAGAAGCTTTCTTCAGAACGGGCTGCGGTTTTCAGCAGGTTTTCGACGCGCTCTGGCTCCCCGCAGACCATATAGGCACGTGCAGCCCAATAAGCGCCGGCTGCGCGCATGTCGCTGTTGCCGGCAAGCGCAGCGACATTGCCAAAGGCGGAGGCAGCAGCGCGACAGTCATTCTGTCGCCAGGCTGCAAGTCCTGTCGTCCAATGGGCCTGGACTGTCCAATCACCGCCGCTCCGGCTTTCGAGAGCCTTTGCCGCCATGCGCCGCGCGTTCGCATCATCGCTTTCGATATAATAGGCCCAGGCGACGCGCTGTCGCACTTCGGTCAGGCCCTCCGGCGTCAGCCCGGCCTCTCCGGCACCGAGCACAGCTTCGGCGCCGGCTGGATCGTCATTCTTGATGAACGTCTGAATCTGGCCGACCAGCGCCTGGGCCAGAGGATCTGTCTTCACCGCGGCGACATATTCGCGGCGCGGCGCAGCGCCCAGCCAGACCATTTTCTGAACCTGGGGCAGGGTAGGCAGGATCGTGGCGCCGCGCTTTTGCGCGAGGCGGGAAAGCTGATCAGCCTTGTCCAGCCATGGCGCCTTGTTGATGAGGTCGAGCAATTCGAACAGTTCGACCCTGGGCGAATTCTTTGCGAGATAAAGCTCGGCCAAGGCCACCGGACGGAATGCATCCTGCGCATCGAGCGTCGCGATCATCGCCTTCGCATCGATCCACCGCTGGTCCCGCAAAGCCGCGTAGATGGAACTGTACCGGCCTTTGTCCCCATCGCTCAATTGCAGGGGCGAGGACGACAGATCTCTGTATGTCGCTGGAATGGAGTCAGCCGTATCGGCCTGTGCCGGCATCACTGTAGCTGCCGTGAAGGCCAGCGCTGCGGCGCATGACGAAAAGGCGGTGGCGCGGATCACTTAGTCATTTCCTCGATCAGACCTTGCATGACACGCCAGCATTCTGCCTTTGCCGCGGGCTGGCCAAGCAGCAAACGCGGGTGAAATGTGGCGAAGGCGGGTAAAGTGCCGCCATCATGGTTAAATTTCCGTAAACCTGAATCGGCCGTGGGCATCAGCGTGCGGATCGTCCGATCGCCCAACAACAGCAATCTTTGCGGTGAAGCAAACATCACATGTGTGCGCATGCGCGTTGCGGCCAATGCAAGATCCGTGGCCTCTACCATCGCACCTGGCGGGCGGGACAGGAAAAGGGAGGCCAGATGGACGTCCTGCCGATCGAGGCCAATCGCCCGCAGCATGGCGTCGAACAATTGTCCCGCACGATCGCTGAACAGGACTCCTGCCTCTAAATCGGCGGGATCGGGCATGTCGGTAATGACCATGAGCGGCGCATTGACAGGCCCCGCAGGCATGATGGCAGCGCCCGGCCAGCGCCGCTCCGGCTGCGCAGCGTCTTCCGCCAGCCAGGTCATGAAGGTTTCGAAAGACTGGGGCCGGGTCAGGGTGGCACCATCATCCGCAGCGGAAATCCGCGGGCGCGCCGCGTCCTGAACAGGGCGCAGCCAATTCATCGGCTCCTCCCCGACGGCGCAATCAACGCCGGCCAGACTCCACCATGCCATATAGGCATTGGCGGTTTCCGCCAGATTTTCCATCAATAATCCCCGCATCGATTGTCTTGGGCCAGAGGTTGACGCCGTGGTCAAGTTTCTTCATCGCCCTGAATGGCAAAACGTTTGGGTAGCGCGGCGACCGGATCGGGAAGGAAAGCCGGCGCTGTCGACGGAATGGAGGGAATATGAGCGAACGGGATTCGATGCCCTATGACATCGTCATCGTCGGTGGCGGGCCGGCGGGCCTGTCTTCGGCCATCAGGCTGAAGCAACTCGCGAACGAGGCGGGGCAGGAACTGTCGGTATGCGTGCTGGAAAAGGGCTCGGAAATCGGCGCCCATATCCTGTCGGGCGCGGTCGTCGATCCCAAGGCGCTGGATGAACTATTCCCTGAATGGCGCGACATGGGCTGCCCGATGGCAGAGGTGCCGGTCACGGACAATCAGCACTGGTTCCTCAGCAAGGGCGGCAAGGTCAGTATGCCGCACATCATGACGCCGGGCTGGATGCACAACAAGGGCACCTATACCGGATCTCTGGGCAATCTCTGCCGCTGGCTGGCCGAACAGGCCGAGGGGCTGGGCGTTGAAATCTTCCCCGGCTTCGCGGCCGCGGAAATCCTCTACAATGAGGACGGGTCAGTCAAAGGCGTGGCGACCGGCGACATGGGCGTCGACCGGGAGGGCAACCGCAAGCCCGACTATCAGCCTGGGTTGGAATTGCATGCGCGCTACACCTTCTTTGCGGAAGGCGCGCGTGGCCATCTCACCAAGATCCTGAAGCGCCAGTTCGCGCTCGACGCCGACAGCGAGCCGCAGGTCTATGGCCTGGGAATGAAGGAATTGTGGGACATCGACCCCGCCAAGCACAAGCCAGGCCTGGTGATCCATACGCAGGGATGGCCGCTAACCGACGCCTATGGAGGCGGCTTCCTCTATCATCAGGCCAATGGGCAGGTGGCGCTCGGCTTTGTGGTGGGCCTTGGCTATCGCAACCCCTATCTGTATCCCTTCGAGGAATTCCAGCGCTGGAAGCAGCATCCGGAAATCCGCAAATATCTGGAGGGCGGCCGTCGCGTCTCCTATGGCGCGCGGGCGATCAACGAGGGCGGTTGGCAGTCTATTCCCAAGCTCGCCTTCCCGGGCGGCGCGCTGATCGGTTGTTCGGCAGGCTTCGTCAACGTCCCTCGCATCAAGGGCACGCACACCGCGATGAAGTCGGGCATGCTGGCGGCCGAAGCGGCGTTCGCTGCTATTCAGGGTGAGCGGTCGAGCGACGTGCTGGACGATTATGAGGCGAATCTTCGGTCGAGCTGGATCGCGACCGAGCTGCAACTGGTGAAGAACGCGGAGCCTTTGCTGTCGAAGTTCGGCAACACCATCGGTACCGCGCTGGCGGGCATCGACATGTGGATGCGTACGCTGAAGATCGGCCTGCCCTTTACGATGAAGCACAAGCCCGATGCCGAGAAGCTTTGGCGCAAGGACGCGTCGATGAAGATAGACTATCCCAAGCCCGATGGGGTGATCAGCTTCGACCGGCTGTCGTCGGTGTTCCTGTCGAACACCAATCATGAGGAGGATCAGCCGGTTCATCTGCAGCTCAAGGATCCGGCGATTCCGATTTCCTACAACCTGCCCCTTTATGACGAACCGGCGCAACGCTATTGTCCCGCGGGCGTCTATGAAGTGGTCGGGGTGGACGAGGGTAATCCGCGCTTCCAGATCAACGCGCAGAATTGCGTTCACTGCAAGACCTGCGATATCAAGGATCCGACCCAGAACATCAACTGGGTCGTGCCAGAGGGCGGTGGAGGGCCGAACTATCCGAATATGTAGGCGTCTGTTTGCTTCGATGATGCTGGTGCTGCCCGCCGCGGCGGGTGCATCGGTGGATCCCGGCAGCGCATTGCATGCCTATATGCGGGGGCGGCTGGCCGATGAGGACGGTGCTCCCGGCCTTGCGCTCAAGAGCTATCGGCAGGCGCTGGCCAGTGACCCGGCCAGCCTGGAGGTCGCAAGGCGCTCCTATTTCCAGGCGGTGATAAGCGGCGACATGGCGCTGGCGCTGCGTTCCGCCGCCGTGCTGGAGAGCGAGGGCATTCTCCCTCGCGACGGCACCCTGCTTCGGATTGCGGACGCGCTGAACCGCAAGGATTGGCCAGGCGCCCGTCTGTTGGTCGACCATATGGTTGCGGAGGGCAATTTCGCCTTTCTCGCGCCGATCATGCGCAGTTGGATTTCGGTGGGGGAAGGGCGTTATGCCGCGCCTGTCATCGATCCTGATGACCGCTTCGCTTCGCTGGCAAGGCGTTATCTGGGCGAGCATCTGGCGCTGCAGGCCCTGGGCAGGGGCGATCTTCAGGCCGCCCAGCCGGCGATCAATCGGGCCCTCGCGCTTCGGACTGCGGACACGGACGAAATGCGGCTGCTTTTCGCCGGGCAGTTGGCGGCGCGAGGCGCGAAGGCGGAGGCGCTTGCGCTTCTGCCTGAAACCCAGGCCAATTTCACGCGGGCGCGCGACGACATTGCCAGCGGCAGGGCTCTCTCGCCCTATGGCAGGGCGCTGACGGCGGGGCAGGGTTTTGCCCGGCTGCTTGCCCGGTTAGCTGCCGATATATCCTCGGATGGCAGTACGGGGTCGCTGGGGATCAGGCTTGCGCGAATCGCCGCCTTTGCCGATCCCAACGGGGCTGCGCCGCGCATCGTCGCCGCAGATCTGCTGAGCCGCGGCGGCTATGTGGCCTATGCCGTCGAGGAAGCCCGGATGGTTCCCGGTGCCGGCTGGTATGGTGCGCTGGCCCAGGCTGAACTGGTCGAGGCGTTGGCGGCGGCGGGCCAGCGGCCGGAGGCGATAGCGCTTGCTCGCAAACTGGCGGCCGTGCCCCATGCGGAGCCGGAGCGCCACGTTCGGTTGGGTCAGTTGCTGATGCAGGAAAAGGACTACCGGGCGGCCGCAGAGGCCTTCCGCACGGCGCAGGCCGGCTATTCGAACGACGCCGTTCCCTGGACGCTGCTGTTGTTCGAAGGTAGCGCGCTGGAACAGGGCGCGCGCTGGGACGAGGCGCGTGCCGTGCTGGAGCGGGCCGCGAGATTGGCGCCCGATGAACCCGCTGTGCTCAACTATCTGGGCTATGCGCAGATCGAGCGGCGGCAGAATATGGACGCGGCGCTGGCGCTGCTGAAGAAAGCGAGCGCGCTGAAGCCGGAGGATGCATCGATCACTGATTCCCTGGGCTGGGCGCAGTTCGTGACGGGTGACATCGATGCCGCGGTGCCAGTTCTGGAGCGGGCAGCGGCCGGAGCGCCGTCGGACGCTACCATCAACGAACATCTGGGTGATGCGCTTTGGGCCGCGGGACGCCGATATGAGGCCCGCTATGCCTGGCGCGCGGCAGCCATCTTCGCTGAGGGAGAGACGGCGCGGCGCCTGGCTGCCAAGACGAGAGAGGGGATGAAGCCCGAATATGCCGCACGCTGAAGCGGAGAATTTTGCCGGCTGCCCGTTTGAGGCCGGCGAACTGGTTGAAACCGCATTCGCCAAGATCAATCTGGCGCTGCATGTCCGCGGGAAACGGGCAGACGGTTATCATGCGCTGGAAAGCCTGTTCGTCTTCACCGAATTGGGTGACCGGCTGACCGGCCGCATACGCGCCGATGGTCAAGTCAGCCTTGAAATAGACGGGCCCTTTGGATCGCTGCTGGATGCCGGCCCGGATAATCTGGTGATCCGCGCCGCCCGCGCGTTGCAGGCGCATCTGGGGGAAGATCTTGGCGCTGATCTGAAATTGACCAAGATTCTGCCCGTCGCATCGGGAATTGGCGGAGGTTCGGCCGATGCCGCGGCTACACTGCGGTTGCTGACGCGGCTCTGGAACGCTCCCATGCCGCCGGAGGTCCTGGAGCGCATCGCCTTGTCCCTTGGGTCGGATGTACCAGCATGTATCGGCAGCATCCCGCAAATGGTGCGCGGAAGGGGTGAGATATTGCAACCGCAAGCCGTCGAAAACCTCTCCGCGATGCCGATCCTGCTCGTCAATCCCGGCGTCGCCCTGTCGACCGCGCAGGTCTTCGGTCGCTGGGATCAGCGTGATCGAGGACCGCTTGAGGCAATGGGGCTGGAGCAGCTTGTGAGCGAGGGACGCAATGATCTGGAGCAGCCTGCCATTGCCATGGAGCCGGTCATCGCGGATGTGCTGGCGGCGCTGGGTGCCTGCGCCGGATTGCGCCTTGCCCGGATGTCCGGATCGGGCGCGACATGTTTTGCCCTGTTCGATACGGATCGGCGGATGGCGGAGGCGGCGACCGCCCTGCGTGCCGCTCAAAGCGGATGGTGGATTGCGGAGACAAGGATCAGGGCGGCATGAGCGAGGCCTTCACACAGATCGACGGCGGCGACCTCAACATCCTGATCATTGCTGATCATGCGTCGGCTCACGTCCCAACGGACATCGATCTGGGAATTGATGCCGCCTTGCTGAGAGATCATATCGCGATCGACATCGGCGTGGCGGAGGTCAGCGCGCTGCTGGCAAGGGAATTGGGCTGCAAGGCGGTGCTGGGTGGCGTTTCGCGCCTCGTCATCGACCTTAATCGGGAAGAGGATGCGCCCGGCCTGCTGCCCGTCATGAGTGACGGCCACGTCATTCCGGGAAACCGTCATGCCGACCTGGCCGAACGGATGATACGCTTCCATCATCCCTATCACCATCATGTGGCGCGGCTGCTCGACGGCATGGCTTCGCCGTTCATCCTGTCGGTCCACAGTTTCACGCCCGGCCTTGCCAGCGATCCGAGCCAGAAGCGCCCCTGGGATATCGGCGTCCTCTATAACCAGGACAGCAGGGCAGCGCGGATCGCCATTCCCATGCTGGAGGAGGCGGGTCTTAATGTGGGGGATCAGTTGCCCTATTCGGGCAAGGTGCTGAATGCCACGATGAACCGCCATGCGGAGGGGAACGGCATTCCCTATCTGGGGATAGAAATGCGACAGGATCTGGTCGGCGATGCTGAGGGGCAAAGGCGATTTGCCGGCATATTGGGGCCCGTGGTCCTGGAATGCCGCAGGCGTTTGGCCTGATGGCCGGCGCGCAGGAATGACAAGGCCCGGCGTCCTAGTTGGCAGTTTCTTCCTGTGCCTGGCGCTGGCCGGATGCGGCCGTCGTTCAGGGGCTGGGGAACAGGCTGGCGAAGGACAGGAAAGGATTTCCTGCGCAATCGGTCCAGGCGTAGGGTGGACAGAGGATTGCCTGGTCGAACAGGATCGCGATCTGCTGACCGTGCGTCACGTGGATGGCGGCTTCCGGCGCTTCCAGATAGTCCATGACGGGCGCGGGGTCGTGCCCGCGGATGGAGCCGAGCAGGCCGCGATTGTGGTCGTCGGCAAGGGCATGATCGAGTTGAGCGTCGGACAGGATCGCTATCGCCTTCCCGCGCGCCTTTCCGAAAGGAAGAGTTGATGCAGAGCCATGCGATCCTGACGGCAGCCGAGATGCGGCAGGCGGAACAGGCCGTCATCGCCGCCGGCGTCCCCGAATATACGCTGATGGAGCGCGCAGGGGCCGCAACTGCAGAGATTATCTGGCGTGCAGGTGGCAAACGCGATCTGCTGGTTCTCTGCGGTCCCGGCAATAATGGTGGCGACGGGTTCGTGATCGCGCGACTCCTTCGGGCGCGTGGCGTGCCGGTGCGCGTTGCTGCTCTTGGCGAAAGCCGGACGGAATCGGGCATGAAGGCGCGCACGGCATGGGGTGGTCCCGTTGAAGCCTTGGTTGATGCCGCGCCGGCGACGCAGATCGTGGACGCATTGTTCGGGACAGGCCTGTCGCGTGGATTGGACGCGAAGGTTGCGACGACACTGTGCGCCCTAACCGATCAGGCGAGCTTCAGCTATGCCGTGGACCTGCCGAGCGGCGTGGAGACGGATGGCGGCGCACTTCTGTCCCATGTACCCGTCATGGGGGTCTGTATCGCACTGGGTGCGCTCAAGCCCGCGCATCTGTTGCAGCCGGCGGCCGGATGCTGGCGGCGGCTGGTCTGCGCTGACATCGGCATCGACGTCTCCGGTGCGAAGATGCACCGGCTGGCGCGGCCGCAACTGGATCCGCCGGGGGCTGCCGCGCATAAATATAGCCGTGGGCTGGTGGCAATTGTCGGCGGCGAAATGGCCGGCGCAGGACTGCTCGCGAGCGAGGCGGCTGCGCGCGCAGGGGCGGGCATGGTCCGTCACTTGGTTCAGGAAGTGGCCCATGGCGGTCCGGCCGCCATCATCGCACAGCATACCCGTGAGGCGGACGATGTGGCGAATGCTCTGGATGACGGCCGGTTCAGGGCCGTCCTGGCAGGGCCGGGGCTGGGGCGCGGGAGCGTGGCTGCCGATCGGTTGAAGGCAGCGCTTGCCGCTGGGCATCCCCTCATTCTGGATGCCGACGCATTGGTCCTGCTCGCGGAACAGGGGTTGGACGCCATCCCGCCGAACTCGATCCTGACGCCCCATGAGGGGGAATTTGTCCGCCTGTTCGGCGACTTGCCGGGCAGCAAGGTGGAGCGCGCGTTGGCGGCGGCGAAGCGGGCGCGCTCCACGTTGATCTACAAGGGCAGCGATAGTGTCATCGCAGCGCCCGACGGTCGCGCCGTTCTTTCGCCACCGGGTTCCTCCTGGCTATCGACGGCGGGGACGGGAGACGTTCTGGCGGGACTGGTCGCCGCTCGGCTCGCCGTCACGGGAGACGGATTCCGGGCGGCGTGCGAAGCGCTGTGGCTGCATGGTGAGGCGGCAAGGCGGGTGGGAGCGGCCTTCATCGCGGACGATTTGCTTGTGGAACTGCCAGCGGCTATCGCATCCCGCCTGTGACCGATCCTGATACCGAAATCGTCGTCCGCGTCGCCGCCAAGGGCGATGGCGTGACCGCCCATGGCCGCCATGTTCCGCTTGCTGCGCCGGGCGACCGGATAGCGGAGGATGGCCGCGTGCTGCGAGGGCCGCATCATGTCGACGCGCCATGCGTGCACTTTCCGGCCTGTGGCGGATGCGAGTTGCAGCATATTGACGACGCAAGCTACGCAGAGTTCGTGGCCGCGCGCGTTACGGGAGCCCTGGCGGGACAGGGCGTGACAGCTGACCTGCTCCTGCCGCCGCATATCTCCCCGCCGAAGGTCCGCCGCCGCGCATCGCTACGGGCGAGCAGACAGGGACGCAAGGTCGTCATAGGCTTTGCTGAATCGGGCAGCCACAGGCTGATCGACCTCACGATGTGCGAAGTCCTTGATCCCCGGCTGTTCGCGCTGACGGAGCCGCTGAGGAATCTGTGCGCAGTCATCCTGCCGGAAAAGCAGGCCGCACATGTGCGGATGTCGTTGACCGATCAGGGCGTCGACCTTTTGCTGGAAGGCGTGCGGATTGAAGGGCTTGCCGCCGATGAGGCGCTTCTGGCCTTTGCGCAGAACCATCGACTCGCTCGCGTGACCATCGATGAGGGGGACGGGCCGCAGACCCGATGGGAGCCGGAGCCGGTCACGGTCAGCTTTGGCGGCGTGCCGGTCGCCTTTCCGCCTTTCGCCTTTCTTCAGGCAACACCTGATGGTGAGGCTGCGCTTGCGCAGGAAGCGGGGGCAGCCATGCCGGCGGAGGGGGCCATTGCCGACCTCTTCTGCGGCCTTGGCACATTCGCCCTGGCATTGGGGGACGGGCGCCCGGTCTATGCGGCGGAGGCTGCGCGTGATCTTGTCCTCTCCCTCAAATCGGCGGCAAATCGCGCGCAGCGCCGGATGGTGGCCGATCATCGCGATCTGTTCAGGCGGCCGTTGACGACTGCGGAGATCGACCGCTTTGCCGGGGTCATCATCGATCCGCCGCGCGCTGGCGCCAGGGAACAGGTGATGCAGCTTGCCGCGTCGCGCGTGCCGGTCATCGCTTATATCTCCTGCAATCCTGCCAGTTTCGCGCGGGATGCGGCGCATCTGGTCGCGGGTGGCTATCGACTGGAAAGAGTGCGTCCGGTGGGGCAGTTCCGCTGGTCCACTCATGTGGAGCTGGTCGGCATCTTCCGGCGCTGAAAGCATTAGCCCCTCGCCGCGGGGGAGTGCGGCGAGGGGCCTTGCATCCTCTCCTTTAGGGGGAGGCCTTCGCCTCTACCCGAGCTTGATGACAGTTGCGCGACGACGGGCCGGAACCGCATCGACATAGAGGCTGGCCATCGGCTCATCCTCCACTTCGACGACCGCTTCCGACGTGAAGCCGTTGAAGCCGGTGCGCATCGCAGCGCCATAGGCGCCGAGCATGCCGATCTCTATATAATCGCCCGCCTGCACGTCGTCCGGCAGCATGAAGGGGCCGACCATATGGTCCATATCGTCGCAGGTGGGGCCATAGAAGGAGAAGCCGGTCAACTCCGCCTCGCTCTCTTCCCCACGCAGCAAGGCCACCGGGAAGCGCCAGCCGATATGAGCCGCGTCGAACAGGGCGCCATAGGCACCGTCATTGATATAGAGTTCGTTGCCCCGACGCCGTTCGACGCGCACGACGACCGAGCTGTATTCGGCGGACAGGGCGCGGCCGGGTTCGCACCACAGTTCGGCCGAATAGCTGATCGGCAGGCTTTCGAACCCGCGGTGGATCGCGTCGAAATAATTTTCGAGCGCGACCGGCTCCATGCCCGGATAGATGGACGGGAAACCGCCGCCGACATCGATGATGTCGACCGTGACCGCCGCATCGACAATGGCGGCGCGCACGCGCTCTATGGCGTCGCTATAGGCCTGCGGGCTCATCGCCTGGCTGCCGACATGGAAGCAGATGCCCAGCGCATCGGCCGCCTGACGCGTCGCCAACAGCAGTTCGCGGGTCTCGCCCAGCTCGGCGCCGAATTTCGACGCAAGGCTGAGTTCGGAATGTTCGGAAGAAACGCGCAGCCGCACGCACAGCTCAAGATCGGTCGCATCGTTCGTGGCGCGCATGATCTTCGCCAGCTCGTCCAGCGTGTCGAGCGAGAAGGTGCGCACGCCATGGACGTGGTATGCCTCCGCAATCGCTTCCTCTGCCTTCACCGGGTGCATGAAGCAGAGCTTGCCTTCGCCTTGCAGCGTCTCCGCCACCAGGCGTACCTCCGCGATGGACGCCACGTCGAAATGCGTAATGCCCGAAGCGAAGAGAGTGCGGATCAGATCGGGAGACGGATTCGCCTTGACCGCATAGAGCGAGCGTCCCGGAAACTTCTCAGAGAAGAAGCGGGCGGCCCGGGCCGCAGCCTGGGGACGAATCAGCGTTACCGGTGCTGCCGGTTTGAGGGCGGTCGCTACCCCCAGCGCGCTATGATGCTTGTGCAACTCAAGGGACCTCCAGTGTAGTCGTTGGCAAAGAAGCTGCCTTGCGGTGGAAGTCCCATGGGGCAGCGGAAGGGCGATATATGCGGCAGGGGTCCCGCTGTAAAGCGCGTGTGTAAAATTTGTTGCGCTGGCGGCTATGAGATGTGCGTCAGGAGAGACGGGACTTGAAATCCTGGTAGGAAAACTGCCGGATTTGCCTGAGTTCGTCGGTTTCCGAGTTCCAGAGCCAGATGGCGGGCAACGGCACGCCATTGAATGTGTTGGTCTTTACCATGGAATAATGGGCCTGATCGAGGAAGGCGATCCGTCGTCCCGGAGTCGCGCCGCCGGGCACGCGATAGTCGCCGATGATGTCCCCGGCGAGGCAGGATGGACCGCCGAGTCGCGTGACGGGCCCATCGGATTGCTCATGCAGCATGGCCGGGCGGTAGGGCGCCTCGATCACGTCGGGCATGTGGCAGGTGGCGGAGATGTCCGTGATCGCGACGGGCATGCCGTTGTCGATCACGTCCAGGATTTCACCGACCAATATGCCCGCGTCCAGCGCCATCGCCTCGCCAGGCTCGATATAGAGTTCAAGGCCGGTTCGGGCCTTTGTCGCCTGGAGGAAGGCGATCAGTTCGTCGATCTGGTAATCGGCGCGCGTGACATGGTGCCCGCCGCCGAAGTTCAGCCATTTGAGGCCGCCGACATGGGGCATGATGCGCGATTCGATCGCGGCCCAGGTACGCTGGAGCGGCAGGAAATCCTGCTCGCACAGATTGTGGACATGAAGTCCGTCGACGCCCACCAGATGTTCGGCGCGCAGTTGGTCGATGGGAAAGCCGAGGCGGCTATGGGGTTGGGACGGGTCATATTTGGGCACCTCGCCCTCCGCATGGAGGGGGTTGAGGCGCAGGCCGATGTCGAAGTTCACACCGTTCATTCGAGCATCGTCGATGATCGGGCGCAGGCGTGCGATCTGGCCGGGGCTGTTGAAGATGACATGGTCCGAAATGCGGAGGATTTCGGCCAGATCTTCGGGTTTGTAGGCAGCGCAGTAAGTGGCGACTTCGCCGCGATATTCTTCCCGGCCCAGGCGCGCTTCATAAATACCGGAGGCGCAGACGCCGTCGAGATACTCGCCGATCACCGGCCCAAGCGACCACATGGAAAAGGCCTTGAGCGCGCCCAGCACCCTGATCCCCGCGCGGTCGCGAATGTCGCGCAGGACCGAGAGGTTGCGGCGCACCGCAGCCTCGTCCACCACGAAGGCGGGCGAAGGGACGCGGTGCAGGTCGAAATGGGCGAAGGCGGCGGGATCGCCGGCTTTGGTTTCCATCTACGTTCCATTCGATGCCGTGTTCCTGCGCAGGCAGGAACCCAGTTCAGACGGCGGGACTGGGCTCCTGCCTTCGCAGGAGCATGTTGATTTAAAAGTCCAGCGGCGCGGCCAGTTCCTTCACCTGCCAGGGCAGGCCGTGCGCGTTCAGCATGTCCATGAAGGGATCGGGATCGAACTGTTCGATGTTGAACACGCCGCCACCTTCGGATTGCGGGGCCTTCCACGCGCCGGTGAGCATCAGCGCGGCACCGATCATCGCCGGGACGCCGGTGGTGTAGCTGACCGCCTGGTTGCCGGTTTCGGCATAGGCGTCCTCATGGTCGCAGACATTGTAGACATAGACCGTCTTCTGGCTTCCGTCCTTCAAGCCGGTGGCGATGTCGCCGATGTTCGTCTTGCCCTTTGTGGTCGGACCCAGGCTGGACGGTTCGGGCAGAACGGCCTTCAGGAACTGGAGCGGGATGATCTCCTGACCGTTGTACATCACGGGATCGATGCGGGTCATGCCGACATTCTGGAGCACTTCCAGATGCTTCAGATAGGCGTCGCCAAAGGTCATCCAGAAGCGGATGCGCTTGATTTCGGGATAGTGTCTGGCGAGGCTTTCCAGTTCCTCATGATACATGAGGTACATGTTCTTTTCGCCGACCTGATCGAAGTCGAAGACCTGCTTGTGCTTGAGCGCCGGGCCTTCGACCCATTTGCCGCCCTCCCAGTGGCGCGACGGCGCGGTGACTTCGCGGATGTTGATTTCCGGATTGAAGTTGGTGGCGAAATGCTGGCCGTGGTCGCCGCCATTGCAGTCGAGAATGTCGAGCGTGTCGATCCGGTCGAGCAGATGCTTCTTGATGTAGGACGCAAAGACGCTGGTCACGCCGGGGTCGAAGCCCGAACCCAGCAGGGCCGTGATGCCGGCTTCCTTGAAACGCTCCTGATAGGCCCATTGCCAGCTATATTCGAACTTGGGCGTGTCGCGCGGTTCGTAATTGGCGGTGTCGAGATAGTCGGTCTTGGTCGCGAGGCAGGCGTCCATGATCGCCAGGTCCTGATAGGGCAAAGCGAGGTTGACGACCAGCCTGGGCTGCACCTTCTCGATAAGGGCAATGGTTTCCTCGACATTGTCGGCGTCGACCTGCGCCACGTCGATGGTGACGCCGGTGCGGGCCTTGACCGATTCGGCGACCTTTTCGCAAGAGACGATGCGGCGGCTGGCGAGCGTGATGTGGCTGAAGATATCAGGGTTCATCGCCATCTTGTGAACCGCGACAGACCCGACGCCGCCCGCGCCAATGACCAGAACCTTGCTCAATTCAACTGCTCCATAGCTGTGCCGCGCCTGACGCGCGAAAGCGCCCATATAGGGGCTGTGCGTGACAGCGCAAAGTCAGTCTGTTCAGAAGCTGGCGCCGTCGACTTTTTTGATTTTGAGCGCGTCGATATCGACGTCCGGCACGCAGCGCAGGTTGATGGCGCGCATCGGGCCATTGGGCGACTTGCCGAGCGCGAAGGGCTGCGTGCCGCAGGTGGCGCAGAATTGATGGGTGATGTTGTGCTTGTAGAATTGATAGTCGGTGAGCTTGTCCGCGCCGCTGTCGAGGGTGAACTGGTCGGCGGGTACGAAGGTCAGCACGAAGCCTTTGCGGCTGCAATGGGAGCAGTTGCAGGTCATGGCTTCGCTGGGCGCGTCGGCGGCGACGGTGAAGGTGACTGCGCCGCAGTGGCAGCTTCCGGTGTAGGGCATGGGGACTCTCCTTTTGAGGGGAGTTTATGGCGTTGAGATGTTTAAGGGAATGACGGAGTTGGGTGGGACAGTCGCTGTTCGACTATGGGAGCTTACGAACGCTCCCCAGATAGTCACGCTTGCCAATCGGGACGCCGCTCATGCGAAGAATGTCATAGGCTGTGGTCACGTGAAAATAGAAATTGGGTTGGGAAAAGCTCATGAAGAAGTCCCTTCCTATGAAATTCCAGAGCAGCTTGTCCCCAATCGTGAATGTCATCGGTTTGTCGCTCAACTTGTCCAAGTCGGCGACGCTGAGCGCCTCAAGCGCCTTCATCGCTTCGCCGACCCTGGCCTTTAGGCCGTCGAAGCTGTCGGGCGGCGGCGTAGTATCCGGCGAAAAATTCCCATGCTGGACGCCATGGATCGCGCCGATTGAATGGACCGTGCAGCTTTTTACCTGATAGGCAAAGTCGAACATGTCAGGGGCAAGCCTCGCATGGATCAATTGCCCAGCCGGGAGCCCCTGCTCATTGCAATAGGCTTCCGCTTTTTCAAGCAGTCCCAGGACCGACTTCAACAGTTGAAGGCAACCCGGCACGAAGGCATCGTAGAGCGTCATTGTCCATCTCGTCCTTTGCGGAAGGCATGAAACAGGATGGACTATGTGATGGCGCATCTCACCGAGGTCCGCAATTGGTCGCTTTCATCCAACTGCGCCTGACTTCGCTTCGCTCAGCAAGGCTTCATATCCTTCACCCGCCGAGGGAGAAGGAATAAGGGGCGTCAGCTTACCAGCCGCCTCAACCCCGCCACCGTATCCGCTTCCGCCGCAGGCTTGTCCCGCCTGATCCGGGCGATGCGGGGGAAGCGCATCGCCAGGCCCGATTTGTGGCGTTTGCTCTCATGGATGCTGTCGAAGGCGACCTCCAGCACCAGCGATTTCTCCACCTCGCGCACCGGGCCGAAGCGGTTTGTCGTGTTGGTGCGCACGAAGCGGTCGAGCCATTTCAGCTCCTCGTCGGTGAAGCCGCTATAGGCCTTCCCAACCGGCAGCAGTTCGCCATCCTCCGTCCAGCAGCCAAAGGTATAGTCCGAATAGAAGGATGAACGTTTACCGTGGCCGCGCTGGGCATACATCATCACGCAATCGGCGGTCAGGGGATCGCGTTTCCATTTATACCAGAGCGCGGCCTTCCGCCCGGCGACATAGGGGCTGTCGCGGCGTTTGAGCATCACGCCTTCGATGGCGGCGTCGCGGGCGCCTGCGCGGATGTCGGCTAGCTGGAGGAAATCCTGCGCTTCTATGAGGACGGAGATGTCGAAGCGGTGGGGGGGCAGCCGGGGGACGATGGTTTCGAGCCTTGCGCGGCGCTGAGCCCAAGGAAGGGCGCGCAGGTCTTCGTCGGCGTCGAGCAATATGTCGTAGAGACGGACGAAGGCGGGATAGTCCTCCATCATCTTCGTCGTGACGGCCTTGCGGCCCAGGCGTTGCTGGAGCGCGTTGAAGCTGGCGGCCTCGCCACCCTGAAATTCGCCTTTGACGAGCAGTTCGCCGTCGAGGACCGCGTGATGGTGGAAGGCTTCGGCTATGTCGGGGAAACTGCCCGTGATGTCGTCGCCTGCGCGGCTGTAGAGGCGCGTCTGCCCGCCCGTGCCGACGATCTGGACGCGAATGCCGTCCCACTTCCATTCGGCGGCATAGTCGGAGAGGTCGACGCTCTCCACCTCCAGCGGGTGGGCGAGCATGAAGGGCCGGAAGAAGGGCGTGCCGGCGGGGTCGGGGCGATCGGAGCGGCCCTCCGCCCAGGCGAACAGTTCGGCATAGGGCGGCGCCAGGGCGTGCCAGCATTCTTCCACATCGTCGACATCCAGGCCGAAGGCCTGGGCGAAGCCGGTCTTGGCGAGGCGGGCCGAAATGCCTACGCGCAGGCCCCCGGTCGCCAGTTTGAGGAGGGCGAAGCGGCCCGGGGCGTCGAGATGGTCCATCATCTTCGCCAATGTCGCGGGCGCGGCCGCCCGGCTGGTGGCGTGGAGGCGGTCGACCATGGCGGAAAGGGTGAGGGAGCCGTCATCCACCTCCTGCGGCTGGTCCTGCGCCTTGGGCCAGAGGAGGGCCACGGTTTCGGCGAGGTCGCCGACATAGTCGCGGCTCATGTCGAACAGCACCGGATCGACGCGGGCGCGGGTCATTTCCGCTATGGTAGAGGCCTTGACGGTTTTCAGATCCAGATTGCCGGTGAGGGCGGCGAGCGCCCAGCCACGGTCCGGGTCGGGGGCATCGCGCATATAGCTGGCGATCAGGTCCAGCTTGCCGTTGCGGGAGCGGGTGTAGACGAGGCCGTCGAGGAGTTGGGAAAATTGTCTCATCTCACCAGCCGCACGCCTTTCTCTGGAAGATTGGCGATGGCGTCGAAGGGGGCAGTCCAGAGGAGGAGATCGCCGGGCGCATCATCCCTCATCCTCATCTTCGCGGCCGACCAGCGCGAGGGCGCGGGCGCGCATCTGGTGGGTCATGCACCAATGGAGCAGGGCTTCCTCCCGGCCATGGGTGATCCAGGTTTCTGCGGGGGCGACTTCGCGGATGGTGTCGGTCAACTCGTCCCAGTCGGCATGGTCGGAAATCACCAGCGGCAATTCCACATTGCGCTGCCGGGCGCGCTGGCGGACGCGCATCCAGCCTGACGCCATGGCGGTGATGGGGTCGGGCAGGCGGCGGCTCCAGCGGTCATTGAGGGCGGAGGGTGGTGACAGGATGATGCGGCCGCGCATTTCTCCGGCGGGGAGGCCGGTTGCCGGGCGGAGATCGCCCAGGGGGACGCCGAACTGTTCGTAAAGGGCGCACATCCGCTCCAGCGCGCCATGGATGTGGATCGGGTCGTGATGCCCCCTGGCGCGCAGTTCGCAGATCAGGCGCTGCGCCTTGCCAAGGGCATATGCGCCGACCAGGATGCAGCGTTCCGGATTGGCGTGCAGGGCCGCAAGCAGCCGGTCGACCTCGCTGCCCGTATCGGGATGGCGGAAGACGGGAAGGCCGAATGTCGCTTCGGTGACGAAGATGTCGCAGGGCACGGGTTCGAACGCCTTGCAGGTGGGATCGGGGCGGCGCTTGTAATCGCCGGTGACGACGATGCGTTCGCCCGCATGGGACAACAGGATCTGCGCCGAACCCAGCACATGGCCGGCGGGCACATAGCTGATCGTGACCCCGTTCATGCGGATCTCTTCGCCATAGGAGACCGCCGTGCCCGATGCGGTGCCGTAGCGCAGGGCCATGATCGCCAGGGTTTCCCGCGTCGCCCAGACATGGCCGTGCCCGCCGCGCGCATGGTCGGCATGGCCATGGGTGACGAGTGCGCGTTCCTGCGGGACGGAAGGATCGATCCAGGCATCCGCGGGGCGGACATAGATGCCGGTGGGGTGTGGTTCGATCCAGTGAGGCATTGCTGAGGAAGAAGGTGGAACGCGCCGCTTGGTTCCGCAAGGGCTTCATATTGTCGTAACCGGATCGTCACGGGGACGACATGCCATTGCCGTAAGCGCGCCGGGACGACCGATGGCGAGGAGGCGCGGCACATGGCATCTACGGCTCACCAGAATGTAATCCGCGCGGTGCACCGGCATCGGCATCTGTCAAGGCAGGGGTTGTTGGAGCGGGCCTTCACCTTCGCCTTCCGGGGCCTTGTCTACGCGCAGATCTGGGAAGATCCGCAGGTCGACATGGAAGCGCTGGCGATCGGGCCGGACAGCCATGTCATCACCATCGCTTCGGGCGGATGCAATGTCCTGAGCTATCTGACGGCCAATCCCGCGAGGATCACCGCGGTCGACCTTAACACCGCGCATATCGCGCTCAACCGGTTGAAGCTGGCGGCGGCGCAGGCGCTGCCCGACCATGAGGCGTTCCATCGCTTCTTCGCCAGGGCGGACAGCAAGGAGAATGTGGCGGCTTATCGCGCCTTCGTCGCGCCTGTGCTGGACGATGCGACGCGGCGCTACTGGGAAGGGCGGGATTTCATCGGGCGGCGGCGGATCGGCGGCTTTGCGCGGGGGATCTACCGGCATGGGCTGCTCGGGCGCTTCATCGGTGCGGCACATCTGCTGGCGCGGTTGCATGGCGTCGATCCGCGCCGGATGCTGGACGCGAAGTCGCGCGAGGAGCAGCGGGCGATCTTCGAAACAGAATTGGCGCCGGTGTTCGACAGCGCGTTCATGCGGTGGCTGACGAGCCAGCCCGCTTCGCTCTTCGGCCTTGGCATTCCGCCCGCGCAATATGAGGCGCTGGCCGGGGACGAGCGGATGGACAGCGTGCTGAAGGCGCGGCTGGAGAAGCTGGCCTGCGGTTTCGACCTCAAGGACAATTATTTTGCGGTGCAGGCCTTTGGACGCGGTTATGCCGGCGGGACTGGCCCCTTGCCGCCCTATTTGCAGGCGGCGAACCATGCAGCCGTGGTGGAACGCGCCGGGCGGGTGGACGTCCGGCATGGGAATTTCACCGACTTCCTGGCGTCGCAGCAGGCAGGGTCGGCGGATCGCTACATCCTGCTCGACGCGCAGGACTGGATGGATGATGCGCAGTTGAATGCGCTCTGGGCGCAGATCACGCGGACGGCCAGGCCCGGTGCGCGGGTGCTGTTCCGGACGGCGGGCGAGCCGAGCATCCTGCCGGGCCGGGTCGATGACGCGCTGCTGGCGCGCTGGGTCTATCGGGCCGGGGAATCACGCGACTATACGGCGCGGGATCGTTCGGCCATCTATGGCGGCGTCCACCTCTATGTGCTGGGCGACGCGTGATGACGGGCGGGCATGGGGGGCTGATGGACAGCGTCTATCGGCGCCAGCGGCATATTTATGACCTTTCCCGCAAATTCTACCTGCTGGGGCGCGATGCTCTGATTGCCGATCTGACCCCGCCGGCCGGTGGGGCGGTGCTGGAGATTGGTTGCGGCACCGGGCGCAACCTGATCGCCGTGGGCAAGGCCTGGCCGGAAGCGCGGCTTTACGGGGTCGACATATCCGAAGCGATGCTGAAGACGGCGCGGAAGGCCGTGATGAAGGCGGGGCTGGCGGATCGCGTCGTGCTGGCGCAGGGTGATGCCTGCGCTTTCGATGCAGGGGCGCTGTTCGGGCGGGAGCGGTTCGAGCGGGTGTTCATCAGCTATGCGCTGTCGATGATACCGGATTGGGAAAGCGCTTTGCGGCAGGCCGCAGGGTGCGTGGCGCCGGGCGGCAGGCTGGAGTTTGTCGATTTCGGGCAACAGGATGGTCTGCCGGGCTTCTGGAGGCGCGCCCTGTTCGGATGGCTCGCCCGATTCCATGTGTCGCCGCGGGCGGGACTGGGGCAGGCGATCGGAAGAGTGGCGGCGGACCTGGGCGGCTTTCCGCATAGCCGGAGCCTGTATCGGGGCTATGCGGTCAGGGGCGGGTTGATCCGGCTGTGAATCTTGGAAGGCGACCGTTCAGGCCGCCTTCCTGAATTCCAGTTCCAGACGATCCCAGATTTCCACCAGGGCATCGACCAGTTCGCGCATCATTGCTTCGCTGTGCGCCGGTCCCGGCGTGAAGCGCAGGCGTTCCGTGCCGCGCGGCACGGTGGGGTAATTGATCGGCTGCACATAGGCGCCATATTCCGCGAGCAAAATGTCGCTGATCCGCTTCGCCTTGACCGGATCGCCCACCATCAGCGGGACGATGTGCGTCACCGATGGCATGACCGGCAGGCCGGCTTCGGCCATCAGGCGCTTCAGGGTCGCGGCGGACGCCTGCTGGCCTTCGCGTTCCTCGCTCGACTGCTTGAGGTGGCGCACGCTGGCCAGCACGCCGGCCACGAGTACCGGGGAGAGGGAGGTGGTGAAGATGAAGCCCGGCGCATAGCTGCGGATCACGTCCACGATCATCTGGTCGGCGGCGATATAGCCGCCCATGACGCCGAACGCCTTGCCCAGCGTGCCTTCGATGATGGTCAGACGATGTGCGACATCATCGCGTTCCGAAATGCCGCCGCCGCGCGGGCCGTACATGCCGACTGCATGAACCTCGTCCAGATAGGTGAGCGCGTTGAATTCGTCCGCCAGGTCGCAGATCGCCGCTATCGGGGCGACGTCGCCGTCCATCGAATAGACGCTTTCAAAGGCAATCAGCTTGGGCACGTCGGGATCTTCGGCGGCGAGAAGTTCGCGCAGATGGTCGACGTCATTGTGGCGGAAGACGCGCTTTTCGCAGCCCGAATTGCGGATGCCCGCGATCATCGAGGCGTGGTTCAGTTCGTCGGAGAAGATGATGCAGCCGGGCAGGATCCGGGCGAGGGTAGAGAGCGTCGCTTCATTCGAGACATAGCCCGAAGTGAACAGCAGCGCGCCTTCCTTGCCGTGCAGGTCGGCCAGTTCCGCCTCCAGATCCACATGATAATGGGTGTTGCCGCCGATATTGCGGGTGCCGCCGGAGCCTGCGCCGACATCGTGCAGCGCCTCTTCCATCGCGGCGACGACCTTGGGGTGCTGGCCCATGGCGAGATAGTCGTTGGAGCACCAGACGGTGATGGGCTTTGGCCCATTATGGCCGTGGAAGCAGCGGGCGTTGGGGAAGGCGCCCTTGTTGCGCAGGATGTCGATGAAAACGCGATAACGGCCTTCGCTATGCAGCCGGTCGATCGCCTGCGTGAAGATGTGCTTGTAGTTCACCTGAAAGCCCAGTCCCTATTCCCGCTTCCCCTCTTTCGAGGGGCATTTACCTGCTGTGTCCGCCCATTACCAGTGATAAACGTTCGCAGCCTTAGGGAGAATTACCTATCACACTGATAGAAAGGCTTGCGATTGGACCAAAGGTCCACCCGTTTCAAAGGCCCTCCATCCGCTGCAGCCCATAGCCGGCAAGCGCGGCGCGCAGAGGTTCGACGCCCTGGTCCAGCCGCGTGAACAGCGCTGTTCCGGGGGACGGGGCGGACGGCCATTCCTGCCCCACTGTCAGGTAGGCGATGCGGCGCGCAATGCCCTCACCCCCATGCACGAAGCGGAGCGGGCGCGGCGATGCGGCGGCCAGTTCGGCCTCTACCAGCGGAAAATGCGTGCAGGCGAGGACCACTATGTCCATCCTGTCGCCGCCGGGCTGATCGAGCAGGCCGGCCAGCGCGTCGCGCGCTATGGCGGGATCGAGCGGTTCGCCGCGCAATTTCGCCTCGGCGAGCTGGACCAGCGCGGCCGACCCATGACGCAGGACCGTGCAATCGGCGCCATGTTCGGCCGCGAGCCGGTCGACATAGGGCTGGCGCACCGTGGCGTCCGTGCCAAGCACGCCGAAGACGCGGCTTTGGGACAGCAGGGCGGCGGGCTTGATCGCCGGCACCGTGCCGACGACGGGAATGTCGAGCGCCGCGCGCACCGCCGGCAGCGCGATGGTGGAGGCGGTGTTGCAGGCGATGACGGCCAGTCGCGGGCGGTATCGTTCCACCAGCCGGCCCAGCAGGGCGGGAACGCGGGCGGCGATTTCCGCCTCGCTCTTGGTTCCATAGGGGAAGCCTGCACTGTCGGCCGCATAGACGACCGGCGCGTTGGGCAGTGCGGCGCGTGCCGGGCCAAGGATGGAAAGCCCGCCGACGCCGGAATCGAAGAACAGCAGGGGTGCATGGGGTGCGACGGTCATTATGCCCGATATGTCGCGACGTCCGGCATTCCTGTCAACGGGCGGCCTGTCAACGGCTGGCCTGTCAGCTGGCGGCCTTTCACCGGGCGGCTGCCCAGGCCGGGTTCCGGTGTGTGCAAGGCGCCCCTCCAAGGGTTGCCCGGCGCGCCGGGAACGCTATGGTCGCGCCGCAACCATAATGGCGAGATCATGACTCCTCCCTGGCTACTTCCCGCATTCGTCCTGCTGATCGGTTATCTGCTGGGTTCCATTCCCTTCGGCCTGCTGCTGACGCGCGTCACCGGCGCGGGCGACCTGCGCAAGATCGGGTCGGGGAATATCGGCGCGACCAATGTGCTGCGGACGGGGCGCAAGGGGCTGGCGGCGGCGACGCTGCTGCTCGACCTGCTGAAGGGCGCGGCGGCGGTGCTGATCGGTTCGGCGCTGATCGAGGGCGGTGGGCCGATGGCGGGCGCCATGGCCTTTATCGGCCATTGCTATCCGGTCTGGCTCCGTTTTGCCGGTGGCAAGGGCGTGGCGACGATGATGGGCGTGGTGACGGCGCTGTACTGGCCGGCGGGGATCGTCTTTGCGGTCGTGTGGCTGGGGGCGCTGTTCGGGACGAAATGGTCCTCCGTCGGCGGCATGTCGGCGGCGGTGAGCGCGCCTGTCGCCATGTGGTGTTTTGGCCGGATCGACCTGGTTCCCGTCGCGCTGGCGCTCGCGCTGATCGTGCTGTGGCGGCATCGGGCGAATATCGCGCGGCTTGCCAGGGGGACGGAGCCGAAGGTCGGTGCTTCGAAAAAGGCTGCGGCCGGGGAATGAGCGAGCAGGAGCGGTTCAACCGCCTGCGCCTGATCCGTTCGCCGCGCATCGGCCCCGTGACATTCCGCCAGTTGATGGCGCGCTTCGGCACGGCGGGCGAGGCCTTGCGCGCCGTGCCGGACATGGCGGCGCGGGGCGGGGGCAAGGCGAGCATCATCGACGCGCAGATCGTCGAACAGGAAATTGCGCGCAGCCGGGCGGCTGGCGCGCGCTATCTCATCATCGGCGATGCCGATTATCCCTTCCTGCTGGACCAGATGGAAGGCGCGCCGCCGGCGCTGATCGTGCGCGGGCATGTGTCGCTGGCGGGGCGCGAATGCGTGGCGATGGTGGGCGCGCGCAATGCCTCCGCCGCGGCATGCCGTTTCGCCCGAACGCTGGCGCAGGAACTGGGGCAGCGAGGCGCCGTGGTGGTTTCGGGGCTGGCGCGGGGAATTGACACCGCCGCGCATCAGGGCGCGCTGGAAAGCGGCACCATCGCCGTCATCGCCTGCGGCATCGACATCGCCTTTCCGCCTGAAAATGCGGAGTTGCAGGAGCGGTTGGCGGAGGAAGGATTGCTGGTCACCGAGCATCCGCCGGGCACGCAGCCCCTGGCGCGGCAGTTTCCGGCGCGCAACAGGATCATCGCCGGGCTGGCGAGGGGCACCGTTGTCGTCGAGGCGGCGCCCAGGTCCGGCTCGCTGATCACGGCGCGGCTGGCGGGCGAGGCGGGGCGGGAGGTCATGGCCGTGCCCGGTTCCCCGATCGATCCCCGCGCCCAGGGGTGCAACCAGCTGATTCGGGAGGGCGCGGTGCTGATCCAGAGCGCCGCCGACGTGATCGAGGCGATCGGCGCCATCGATCCGCGCATGGTTCGCCAGCCGGGAAGCGATTTTTCGGGCGAGCCGCCGTCGGGCGACGTGGCCGATCGGGAGCGGGCGTCGATCGTCGCGCTGCTGGGTCCGGCGCCCGTGCCGGTGGACGAACTGATCCGCTTGTCCGGCCTTGGCCCCGCGGTCGTGCAGACGGTGCTGCTGGAACTGGAGCTTGCAGCGCGGCTGGAGCGGCATGCGGGGGGAAAGGTCAGCCTGTCCTGAGCGCGAGCGTTATGCCGCATGTTCGGATGCCCGCTGCATCGCGGCGGGTTGACGGGGGGCCAAAACAGCTTTCAGACTCGCGCGTGTACGTGAGAGACAATTTGAACCGGGGCATGAATGCAACTTGTCATCGTTGAATCGCCGGCCAAGGCGAAGACCATCGAAAAATATCTGGGCGGCGATTTCCACGTGCTGGCCAGCTATGGGCATATTCGCGACCTGCCGCCGAAGGACGGGTCGGTGGACCCCGACAACGGCTTTGCCATGAGTTGGGAAAATTATGGCGACAAGGGCAAGCAGCTGAAAGCCATAACCGATGAAGCCAGGAAGGCGACGCGCCTGATCCTGGCGACTGACCCTGATCGCGAAGGGGAGGCCATCAGCTGGCATGTGCAGGAGGTGCTGCGCGCCAAGAAGGCGCTGCCGCAGAAGGTCGACCGCGTCACCTTCAACGCGATCACCAAGCAGGCGGTGACGGATGCGATGGCGCAGCCGCGCGCGTTGGACGAGGATCTGATCGACGCCTATCGGGCGCGGCGGGCGCTGGATTATCTGGTGGGCTTTACCCTGTCGCCGGTGCTGTGGCGCAAGTTGCCGGGCGCCAAGTCGGCGGGGCGCGTGCAGTCGGTGGCGTTGCGGCTGGTGGTCGAGCGCGAGCGCGAGATCGAGAGTTTCGTGCCGCAGGAATATTGGTCCGTCGCGGCCGAGATGGAGCAGGGTGGACAGGGCTTCACCGCCCGGCTCGTCAGGTGGCGCGGCGAGAAGATCGACCGGCTGACCATCGGCAGGGAAGGCGACGCCATGGCCGCGAAGGCGGATGTGGAGGCGGGGCGCTTCACCGTCGAGAAGGTCGAGACCAGGCCGGTTTCGCGCAACCCTCCGCCGCCGTTCACGACCTCGACGCTCCAGCAGGAGGCGGCGCGCAAGCTCGGCTTCTCGGCCAGCCATACGATGCGGGTCGCGCAGCAGCTCTATGAGGACGGCGCGATCACCTATATGCGTACCGACGGCGTGCAGATGGACGGCAGCGCCATTTCCGCCGCGCGCAAGGCGATCGCGGAGCGCTATGACGGCGGCTATCTGCCCGAAAAGCCGCGCCAATATCAGACCAAGGCCAAGAATGCCCAGGAAGCGCACGAAGCCATCCGTCCGACCGAATTTGGTCGTGAAAAGGTCGGTTCGGGCGATCATGCGCGGCTTTACGACCTGATCTTCAAGCGGGCGCTGGCAAGCCAGATGGCTTCGGCGCGCATGGAGCGGACCACCGTCGATCTGGTGGATGCGACCGGGCAACATGGGCTGCGCGCCACGGGTCAGGTGGTGATCTTCCCGGGATTCCTGGCGCTCTATGAAGAGGGCCGTGACGATCCTGAGCGCGGCTCCGGCAAACAGGCCTCCGCCGATGCCGAGGAGGATGACAGCAAGCTGCTGCCGCGCATGGTCGCGGGCGACGCGCCGGCGAAGAAGAAGGTGACGGCGGAGCAGCATTTCACCCAGCCGCCGCCGCGTTATTCGGAAGCGTCGCTGGTCAAGAAGCTGGAGGAACTGGGGATCGGGCGTCCGTCCACCTATGCCTCCACGCTTCAGGTGCTCAAGGACCGCGACTATGTGCGGGTGGAGAAGAACCGCTTCTTCGCCGAGGAGAGCGGGCGGCTGGTGACGGCCTTCCTCGAGCGTTTCTTCGAACGCTATGTCTCCTATGACTTCACCGCGGGGCTGGAAGAAGAACTGGACGATATTTCCGGCGGCCGCGCCCAGTGGCAGGCGGTGCTGGAAGCCTTCTGGCGCGACTTCAAGCCGAAGACCGCCGAGGTGATGGAGCAGAAGCCGTCCGACATCACGGCGGAGCTGGACAAGTTCCTGGAGCCGATGCTGTTTCCGCCCAGGGCCGACGGCAGCAATCCGCGCGCCTGCCCCATGTGCGGCGACGGGCAGTTGGCGCTGCGTGGCGGACGCTTCGGGGCGTTCATTGCCTGCTCCAACTATCCCGAGTGCAAATATACGCGGAAGTTCGGCCAGCCGGGCGGCAAGGAAGGCGACGAGGATACGGGTCCGGAGGTGCTGGGCAAGCATCCGGAGACCGGGCAGGACATCGTCCGGAAATCCGGGCGTTTCGGCCCCTATATCGAGATGGGCGAGGGGAAGGAGGCCAAGCGCGGTTCCATTCCCAAGGACCTGCCCGATGGCGAGATGACGCTGGATTGGGCCGTGAAGTTGTTGAGCCTGCCTCGCGAGGTCGGGCTGCATCCGGAGACGGGCAAGCCGATCGTGGCCAATATCGGGCGTTTCGGGCCCTATTTGCTGCATGACGGCAAATATGGCCGCCTGTCATCGACCGCCGAGATTTTCGAGGTGGGGATGAACAGCGCCGTCGCCAAGCTGGCCGACGCGGCGAACAAGGGCGGGCGGGGGGCTTCCTCGCGGGAGCCGTTGAAGGTGCTTGGCAAGCATCCGCGCACGGAGGCCGAGATCAAGCTGATGGCGGGGCGCTATGGCCCTTATGTGACCGACGGCACGACCAATGCGACCTTGCCCAAGACGATCGAGCAGGATGCCTTGACGCTGGAGGAGGCGGCGCAGCTGATCGACGCGCGGGCTGCGGCGGCGCCGGCGAAGAAGGGGAAGAAGGCTCCGGCGAAAAAGGGTGCGGCCAAGAAGCCTGCTGCGAAAAAGGCGCCTGCGAAGAAGAAGGTGGCGGCGGAATAGCCACCCTTCAAGCGAGGCGCGACGTGCTCCTGCCTGCGCAGGAGCACGTCGCATTATTGGACGGATTCACTCCACCCAATCCAGACCGATGTCGCGGTAGATGAAGCGGTCATCCTCCCAATCCTCCTTCACCTTGACGTGGAGGTAGAGATGGACCTTGACGCCCAGCAGGCTGGCGAGTTCGGCGCGCGCCTTTGATCCGATTTCCTTGAGGCGCTGACCGCCCTTGCCCAGCACGATGGCGCGCTGGCTGGGGCGGCCGACCAGTATCTGCTGGTGGATTTCGACGGAACCGTCCTCGCGCTCGCTATATTTTTCGGTGTCCACTGCGGCGGCATAGGGCAGTTCGGCATGGAGTTGGTGATAGAGCTGCTCGCGGGTGATCTCGGCGGCCAGCATGCGATCGGTGGCGTCGGAAACCTGATCCTCCGGGAAATGCCAGGGGCCTTCCGGCATGGCCCTGGCAAAGGCGGCCTTGAGTTCGGGAAGGCCATCGCCGGTGGCGGCGCTGACGAAAAATGTCTCGGCGATATCGAGCTGCTCGTAGAGCTTCTGGGTGTGGACCAGCAGCTTTTCCTTGATGGCGATATCGACCTTGTTGAGGATCAGCCATTTCTTTTCCGGGCGGGCGGCGAGGGCGGAAATGATCGGTTCCATCTTGGCGCCCAGCCCGGCCTTGCCGTCGACGACCAGCGCGATCAGGTCAGCGCCCTGCGCGCCGCCCCAGGCGGCCTGCACCATGGCGCGGTCCAGCCGGCGTCGGGGGGCGAAGATGCCGGGCGTGTCGACCAGCACCATCTGTGCCGCTCCCTCGATCGCGACGCCCATGACGCGGGTCCGGGTGGTCTGCGCCTTGGGGCTGGTAATCGCCACTTTCTGGCCGACAAGGGCATTTACCAGCGTCGATTTGCCCGCATTGGGGGCGCCGACGATGGCGATTACGCCGCAGCGTTGATTGTCGAGATCGATCGTCAAACAAGAACTCCGTTCACCCGGCGCCTTTCGCCGGGCTTCTTTCCTACCGTAAAATCAGGCTTTGGGACAGGATCAGCCGCCCAGCTTTTCCAACAGGGCCTTTGCCGCCGCCGTTTCCGCTTCCTGCTTGGAACCGCCCGATGCGCTTGCCTCGCCCGCGCCCCTGATGCTGACGGTGACCGTGAATTTCAGGGCGTGGTGCGGGCCGGAGCGGTCGGTCATCGCATATTCCGGCGGCTTGCGCTTGTTGGCGGCCGCCCATTCCTGAAGAGCGGATTTGGGGTGTTTGGGCGCGCTCGCCTGGGTATCGACGCGGTCGGCCCAGAGGCGGCGAACCAAGGCGCGGACTTCCTCCAGCCCGCCTTCCAGATAGAGCGCGCCGATCAGCGCCTCCATGACGTCGCCCAGGACATTGTCGCTGTCCGCCGCGCCATCGTCGCGGGCCTGCTTTCCCAGCACCAGATGAGCGGGAACCCCGGCGCTGCGGGCGACGTCGGCGCAGGTCTCGCCCGATACCAGGGCATTGAAGCGGCGGGAGAGCTTGCCTTCCGGTTCGCCGGAAAAGCGGTCATAGAGCCATTCCGCGACCAGCAGGCCGAGTATGCGGTCGCCAAGAAATTCCAGCCGTTCGTAATTCACCGCACTGGCGCTGCCATGGGTCAGCGCCTGATCGAAGGCGGCCGGATCCCGCGGCGTGCGGCCGATCAGGGTCTTGAGCCAGCCTTCGGTGTCCGGTTTCGTCAAAAGCCTTCCCCGATCCGGCTCCAGCGCGCGGCGGTGAACCATGTCCAGGGCAGCAGCCAGTTCGCGCTGCCGTCGGTCGAGAAGACGGAGACCATCGCCTTCCCCACCAGATTTTCCTCCGGCACCAGGCCGATGCCGCCGCCTTCGACCGCCGGGAAGCGGCTGTCCGCGCTGCGATCCCGATTGTCGCCCATCATGAAGAGATGACCTTCCGGCACGACCACCGTGTCGCGGTCGTCGGCCGCGCCGTCCGGCACCAGGTCAAGCACATTGTAGCTTTTGCCGCCCGGCAGCGTCTCCCGATATTGGGGATAGCGGCACTGGCGCCCGCCATCGGGTGCGGCTTCCTCGAACTTCGGGCGGTAGCAGGGGGAGGGGCTGCCTTCCTTTTCCGCCGCGTCGACCATATTGGGGGTGACGGGTATGACGAGGTCGGCCACCTTCTGCTTGGGAATCGCCTGGCCGTTCAGATAGACGGTGCCGCCGCGTACCGAGATCATGTCGCCGGGCAGACCGATGACGCGCTTGATATAGTCGTTCTTCTGGTTTGGCGGCGCCTTGAACACCACCACGTCGCCGCGATGGGGCGTGGATGCGAAGATGCGGCCGGGGATCAGCGGGATGCCGAAGGGCAGGGAATAGCGCGAATAGCCATAGGGCCATTTCGCCACCAGCAGATAATCCCCGATCAGCAGGCGCGGCTGCATCGATTCCGACGGGATGTTGAAGGGCGATACGATGAAGCTGCGAAGGACGAAGACGAACACCGCCAGCTTTGCGAGAAACCAGAGGAAATCCCGCGTTTCGGATTTTGCGCTCATGCTTTGGTCGTCTTTTCCTTCATTTCGCCCTGAAAACAGGCCGTCGCGGCTTTTGCGGGTTAGTAAAGCCGCCGTCAAGCGCGCTAGAGCGCGTCGCGTCAAATCCGACTCATCCAGCGCGTTCTATTCTTTTGATGTCGCATCGTTTTTGCGCAAAACCGGTTCCCGCTTCTGCGCACGATGCTCCAGGATGGATCGCCATTCAGCGCTGACGGCCCGCACATGATGATTTGCCGCGCTTCCGATGTTCCTATGCTGCACGAAAAACCGCCATTTTTCGGTTCGTCATCCTATGAAAGGTAACCCTTTTCGACGACCGGGCGATCGTCACCCGATAGACCCTTGCCGCCTGATTTTTCCTGCTTGACGGTGCAATAGCGGAACGACTTGGCTAGGATGGCAAGAATCGACAGGTGCAGCGTCGGTGTCGACCAACAGCGAAACAAGAGGATATTCCCAATGCCCAGCCCTGCACTGGCAGCGCTTTCGGCTCTTCCCCAGGCTGATCTGAAGTCCATCTTCACGACCGATCCCGACCGGTTGAGCAAGTTCACCCTGACGCACGGGCCGATCCGCTTCGACTGGTCGAAGACGCACCTGACCGACGAGCTGTTCGACGGTTTCCTGAAGCTGGCGGAGGAACAGGGCTTTGCCGCGCAGCGTGACGCCCTGTTCGCGGGCGAGGCGGTGAACAACACGGAAGGGCGCGCCGCCGAACATCCCGCCGAGCGGGGCGAGGGCAATGCGGACAGCGTGGCGCGGGCCAAGATGTTCCATGCGCGGATGCGCGCGCTGATCGATGCGATCGAGGGCGAGGCGCTGGGGCCGATCCGGCACATCCTGCACATCGGCATCGGCGGATCGGCGCTGGGCCCCGACCTGATCATCGACGCCTTGGGCGGGGACGGCGCGCGCTACGATGTCGCGATCGTCTCCAATGTGGACGGCACCGCCATGGAACGGGCGATTTCGCGTTTCGACCCGGAAGCGACGCTGATCGCTGTGGCCTCCAAGACCTTCACCACGACCGAAACCATGCTGAACGCGGCGAGCGCGATCAACTGGATGGTCGAGGCGGGCGTGGAAGACCCTTATGGCCGGGTGATCGCGCTGACGGCGGCGCCGGACCGGGCGATCGAATGGGGCGTGGACGAAACCCGCGTGCTGCCCTTTGCCGAAAGCGTGGGCGGGCGTTATTCGCTGTGGTCGTCCATCGGTTTTCCGGCGGCGCTGGCGTTGGGCTGGGACGCTTTCGAGAGCCTGCTGGAAGGGGCGGCGGCGATGGACCGGCATTTCCGCCTGTCCGATCCCAAGGCCAATGCGCCTTTGATCGCGGCCTTTGTCGACCAATATTATGCACGGGTGCTGGGTTGCCAGACGCGCGCGCTGTTCGCCTATGACGAGCGGTTGCGGCTGCTGCCCTCCTATCTCCAGCAACTGGAAATGGAGAGCAACGGCAAGAGCGTGACGCGGGACGGCCAGCCGGTGGACGGTCCCACGGCGCCGATCACCTGGGGCGGCGTTGGCACGGACGCGCAGCATGCGGTGTTCCAGTTGCTGCACCAGGGTACGATCCTGACGCCGGTCGAATTCATCGCCTCGATCGAGCCGGGCCATGCGCTTGATCCCGCGCATCACCGCGCGCTGCTGGTGAACTGCTTTGCCCAGGGCGCGGCCCTGATGCGGGGCAAGGACAATGCGGCCGATCCGGCACGGGCCTATCCCGGCAATCGTCCTTCGACCACGATCCTGCTGAATGACGTGACCCCGGAGGTGCTGGGCGCCCTGATCGCCTTCTACGAGCATCGGACCTTTGCCAATGCGGTGCTGATGGGGATCAATCCCTTCGACCAGTTCGGGGTGGAACTGGGTAAGGAGATTGCCAGGTCCATCGAGGCGGAGGGGCCGAGGGGGTTCGATCCCTCGACCATGGCGCTTATCGACATCGCGCTGGGCGGTGTTTGACGATCGGGTCTTTCCGGTTTCGGGAAGCAAGAAGCATTTGTAACTCCGCTGGCGAAGCTCCATATGCGGGCCCAGTCCAGCGGAGGGATGAATGAGCAATTACGACTTCGACCTTTTCGTCATCGGTGCGGGATCGGGAGGGGTCAGGGCGTCTCGGGTGGCCGCAGCACATGGCGCAAAGGTCGCCGTGGCCGAGGAATATCGCGTCGGCGGCACCTGCGTCATTCGCGGCTGCGTGCCCAAGAAGCTGCTCATCTATGGCGCGCATTTTGCCGAGGACCTGAAGGATGCGCGGCGTTTCGGCTGGAACGTGCCCGATTGCGGTTTCGAATGGACGACGCTGCGCGACAATGTGCTGGCGGATGTCGACCGGCTGGAGGGACTCTACAGGAACACGCTCGACAGCCACAAGGTCGAGCTGATCGCGGAACGCGCCACGATCACCGGGCCGCATGGCGTGAAGCTCGCCAGCGGGCGGCAGGTGAGCGCGAAACATATCCTCATTTCCACTGGCGCCTGGCCCATCATTCCCGATATCGAGGGCGCGGAGCATGGCGTGACGTCCAACGAGGTGTTCCATCTGGAGGAATGCCCCAAGCGGATCGTGATCGTCGGCGGCGGCTATATCGCCAATGAATTTGCCGGCATCTTCCACCAGTTCGGCAGCCATGTGACGATCGTCAACCGATCAGGCACGCTGCTGCGCGGCTATGACGAGCAGATCCGCGACCGATTGCTCCAGATCTCGACGATGAAGGGGATTAATTTCCGCTTCAATGCGGAGATGGAGAAGATCGAGAAGAATGAGGACGGCACTTTATGCGTCCGGTTCAGGAACGGCGATCCGGTCGCCTGCGACCTGCTGGTCTTCGCGACCGGGCGCAAGCCGCATGTCGATGGGCTGGGCCTGGAAAATGCCGGGGTCGAGCTGAACGACAAGGGCGCGATCAAGGTCGATGAATATAGCCGCACGAGTTGCGAGAGCATCTATGCGGTGGGCGACGTCACCGACCGGATGCAACTGACGCCGGTGGCGATCCGCGAGGGGCATGCCTTTGCGGACACGGTGTTCGGGGACAATCCGCGCACGGTGGATTACAGCTGCATCCCCTCCGCCGTGTTCAGCCATCCGCCGCTGGCCGGCGTCGGCCTGACCGAAGCGCAGGCGAAGAACAAGCTGGGCACGGTGAAGGTCTACACGTCCGACTTCCGGCCGATGAAGAACGTGCTGGCCGGGCGGGACGAGCGGGCGCTCTACAAGATGGTGGTGGATGCGACGACCAATCGCGTGGTCGGGCTGCACATGATCGGGCCGGATGCGCCGGAGATATTGCAGGCAGCTGCGATTGCGGTGAAGGCGGGCCTTACCAAGCAGCAGTTCGACGACACGGTCGCCCTGCATCCGAGCATGGCCGAGGAACTGGTGCTGCTGAAATAGGATCGGGAGCGGAGGACGGGCTGCCCGGACGGGTTCAGCCCTCCGCCACGAAGGTCAGGACCAGCGCGTCGCGCCAGGCCGGTTGCGCCGGATCGACGCCATGGATCTCAGTGACGCCATGCAGGATGCGGTGGTCGTCGATCAGTACGGCATCGCCGGCCTGCGCCAGCGTGAATTCGCCCAGCGGCTGGCCGTCTGGAGAGCCGATCCGGGTCACGCCCTCGCCGACATTGCGGCGGTCGACCAGCATCACGAATACCCAGTCCACGCCGTCGCGGTGCATGCCCTCCGGCGTCGGGCGGCCTGCCTCCGCCAGGCTTGCCTCGATACGGAACTGATGCATTTCGACATGCTGCGGCCCGGCGAGCGGGAAGCTGTGCGCGCAGAAGGCGAAGATGGAACGCATCGCGCCATTGTCGATCGTGGCCTGTTCCACGGGATCGAACCAGCGCTGCACGTCGCCGTTCAGCGGATTATAGTCGCGGCTCTGGAAATGGGGCTGATGCGGTTTGCGCGTGAACCGGCCCTGGTCGTAGGCGAAGGTCGCGTGGCGGCGGCGGCGGTAACGGCCGCCGTCCGCCATGTAGAGGTCGGGACCAAGGTCGTTCCAGCTGCGGACGAGCGCTGCCCAGTGGTCCGCCGCGATCGCGAGCTGCCCGAACAGCCGGGGACCGTCCAGGCGCGCGAAGCCGGCGGCCTCCAGTTGCTGCCTAAGGGCGGTGTCCGCCAATATGTCCGTGTCGCGCATCCATCTTTCCTAACGGAAGGGACGGACGAGCGACAGGGCCAGTTCCCGCATTCAGGATTGCCGCATGTTCCCGGGCTCAGGCGATCGTCGGAACGATCCCGCCCTCCGCCCTTATGGCGGCGCCATTGGTGACGGCGGCGAGCGGGCTTGCGAGATAGGCGACCATCGATCCGATCTCGTCCGCCTCTATCAAGCGGCGGATGAGGGAGAGCGGACGCATCGTCCGGAAGAACTCCGCCTCGCGATCGGCCTCCGGCGCTTCCTTGTTGTCGACTACGGACTGGATGAAATCGACTATCCCTTCCGACCGGGTGGGGCCGGGGAGGACGGAATTGACGGTCACGCCGGTGCCCCGGGTCTGTTCGGCAAGGCCGCGGGCGATGGCGAGCTGGGCCGTCTTGGTCATGCCGTAATGGATCATCTCTCCTGGGATCACCAATGCGCTTTCGCTGGCGATGAAGATGATGCGGCCCCAGTTCCGGTCGAGCATGCGGGGGAAATAATGGCGGGCAAGGCGCGCGCCGCTGACCACATTGACCTCGAAGAAGCGATGCCAGTCCTCATCCGAGATTTCGGTGAAGGGCCTGGCCTCATAGATGCCCAGATTGTTGACGAGGATGTCGATATCGGGCGCGGCCTCGACAAGGGTGGCTGCGCCGGCGGCCGTGGCTGCGTCGGCCAGTATCGGCCGGATCCTGCCCGATTGGGCGAGTTGCGCGGCGGCCTTCTCCAGCTTGTCCTGGTTGCGGCCGGTGATGACGACTTCGACACCTTCTTCGGCAAGGCGTTTGGCTATGGCAAAGCCGATTCCGGCGGTCGATCCGGTGACGAGCGCGGTCTTGCCGCTGAGTTTCAGATCCATGGGGCAACTCCTGTCTTGCGTGGTTGGGCGCAGAGATAGGAGAAGCAGTCATTGATGATTAGAATGATCATCGTCACTATAGAAGTGATTCAGGATCATGAGTGACATATGGATAACCGCTTCGGGGACATAGAGACATTTCTGGCCGTGGCGCAGGAGGGCAGCCTTGCCTCCGCCGCCCGGACATTGCGGCTGACCCCGTCCGCCGTCAGCCGAAGCGTCGCGCGGCTGGAGCAGCGTCTTGGCGTCACCTTGCTGCGGCGGACAACGCGATCCCTGGCGCTGACCATGGAAGGCGCGGCCTATCGGGACCGGATGACCGCCCTGATGGCGGAAATGACCGATGTCGAAAGCAGGCTGGGGCAGGAGGACCAGGGACCGCGAGGGCTGTTGCGGGTGAATGCCTCCGTATCCTTCGGCATCCACTGCCTCTTGCCGATCCTGCCCCGGTTTCTGGCGCGGCATCCGGCGGTGACGGTCGATCTGGCGCTATCCGACGCGGTGGTGGACCTGGTGGAGGAGAGGGCCGACATCGCCATCCGGATCGGACCGTTGCGCGACACGCGGTTGCGGGCGAAGAAGCTGGGGCACAGCCGCATGGTGCTGGTCGCCAGTCCCGCCTATCTGGCTGAGCGGGGCACGCCGCGCACGCCCGACGATCTTGAAGGGCATGACTGCCTGCAATTCAGCTTTCGCAGGTCGGTGGACAGCTGGGCGTTCCGGATCGGGGGGCGCACGGTGATGCGGCCGGTACAGGGGCGTTTCTTCGGCAATTCCGGCGAGGTCGTTCGGCAGATGGCGATCGCGGGCGGCGGCATAGCGCGGCACGGGCGGTTCCACGTCGCCGCCGACCTGCGGGAAGGTCGGCTGGTCGAGGTGCTGGGCGATTTCAGCACGGGCGACGGCGAGGATATTCACGCCCTCTATTCCGCTCAGGACCGGCTGGCGGTGCGGCTGAGGGCCTTTCTGGACTTTCTGGAGGAAGAGCTGGAACTGCCGGTTTAGAGCGGGCTTCGATCTGGATTCCCTTTCTTAAGCAGCGATCGCCTGGAAATCGCCCTAGCCAATCCAGTAGGGCACGATCTGGCGGTTGTCGGGATCTACGCGGATTGGTCGGTCGGCCGGTGGGAAGGCACGCTGGTCGCAGCTTTGGCGGGGGCAGAGGCGGCAGGTAACGCCTATGGGGGTCGCCGCGCCCTCCACCTCCAGCTGCAGGCCGTCGGCATAGACGAAATTGGCGGCGTGCGCGATTTCGCAGCCCAGCACGACGGCGAAGCGGCGCGGCGTGCGGCTGTAGCTGCCGGAGGGTTTCACCAGCCCCTTCGCCATGGACACATAGCGCACCCCGTCGGGCGTTTCGCCGAGCTGCACGTTGATCCGGTCGGGGACCGCCACCGCTTCATGGACGTTCCAGAGCGGGCAGGCGCCGCCGAAGCGGGCGAACTGCAACCGGGTGGCGCTATGGCGCTTGGTGATGTTGCCGGCCATGTCGACACGGCAGAAGAAGAAGGGGATGCCCCGCAGGCCGGGCCTTTGCAGCGTCGAGAGGCGATGGCAGGCCTGTTCGAAGCTGACGCCGAAGCGGCGGGCGAGGCGGTCTATGTCATGGCGCACTTCGCGAGCGGCTTCGCGGAAGGGCGCATAGGGCATCAGCAGCGCCCCCGCGGCATAGTTGGCAAGGCCGATGGCGAGCAGGCGGTCCGCGCCGGGGACGGGCAATGCCGCCTTGTTGACGACGTCGGCGATCACGGCCTGCCCCTCCAGCATCGTCAATTGATGGGCGAGCATGAACTTGCGGCTCTCGGTCGGGAGGGCGGCGTTCACGAACAGCCGCTTTTCGCTGCTGGTATAGGAGCGGAGCGCGGAATCCGGCGTTTCCGCGATCAGCGTTTCAATGCCGTGGCGACGGGCGAGCGCCTCCACCAGCATGCCTTCGTCGAGCGTCTGGCCGGCGGTGAAGCTGGCAGCCATGTCCTCCGCCAGGCAGTCCAGGACATGGACGTAATTGCCCGCTTCGTGGAACCAGTCGCGCGCCGCCTCCCAGGGGAGGCGGGCCTGCACCGCATGGTCGTTGGCGATCGCCTCCTCGATCATGTTGATGCGTTCATTGGCGCGCATATGGGCATTGTACAGGTCGACATAGCGCGCCGCGAATTCGGGGAATTGCAGGTGCAGCTTCTCGATCCGTTCAGGCTCCATCGGGACGCCGGGCAGTTCGGGATGGGCAAGGGCGAAGGTGAAGGCGCCAAGAAGCTGCTCCTCCTCCCGGCTGTCGAAGCTGGCCCAGTCGGTGGGAAAGGCGCTGGCGACGGCCGCCTTGACCTTCGCCGTCAGGGGGCGGTCGTCATTCTCAAGCTGACTGAGATAGGATACCGATATGCCGAGCGCATGCGCCATGGTCGACTGGTCCATGCGATGGTCCAGGCGGAGCTGGCGCAGGCGCGGACCTGCGAAGATTCGATTGCCACGAGCCATGGATCGTCCATAATTTGCAAAATCGCGATTTGCAAATTGGCAAAATTGCATTTGCGAAAATGCGGAAAGATTGAAATGGGGCGGACATAGACGTCCGCGACAAGCCGGAGAAAAGCCAGATATGTCGAAGCTCGCCATTATCGAACAGCTCGAAGCCAAGCGGGAGGCCGCCCGTCTGGGTGGCGGACAGCGCCGCATCGACGCGCAACATGCCAAGGGCAAGCTGACCGCGCGGGAACGGCTGGACGTGCTGCTGGACGAGGACAGCTTCGAAGAGCTGGACATGTATGTCGAGCATAACTGCATCGACTTCGGCATGGATGGGCAGCATATCCCCGGCGATGGCGTCGTCACCGGATCGGGCACGATCAACGGCCGGCTGGTTTATGTCTTTTCGCAGGATTTCACCGTCTATGGCGGCGCGGTGTCGGAACGGCACGCGATGAAGATCTGCAAGATCATGGACATGGCGCTGAAGGTCGGTGCGCCCGTGATCGGCCTTAACGATAGTGGCGGCGCGCGCATCCAGGAAGGCGTGGCTTCGCTCGCCGGTTATGCCGAGATTTTCCAGCGCAACGTGCTGGCTTCGGGCGTGGTGCCGCAGATCAGCGTGATCATGGGGCCGTGCGCGGGCGGTGCGGTCTATTCGCCTGCCATGACGGACTTCATCTTCATGGTGAAGGACAGCAGCTTCATGTTCGTGACTGGCCCGGACGTGGTCAAGACCGTCACCAACGAGGTGGTGACGCAGGAGGAACTGGGCGGCGCGGTGACGCATACGACCAAGTCCGGCGTGGCGGACGTGGCATTCGAAAATGACATCGAGGCATTGCTGGCGGTGCGCGACTTCGTCGATTTCCTGCCGGCGTCCAACAAGGAACCCGTGCCGGAACGGCCGAGTGCGGACCCGTGGGACCGGATCGAGGAAAGCCTGGACACGTTGATCCCGGCCAATGCGAACCAGCCCTATGACATGCATGAGCTGATCCGCAAGGTGGTGGACGAGGGCGATTTCTTCGAGGTGCAGCCGGCGCATGCGGGCAACATCCTCTGCGGCTTCGGGCGGATCGAGGGCAAGACGGTCGGCATCATCGCCAACCAGCCGATGGTGCTGGCGGGTGTGCTGGACATCAACTCGTCCAAGAAGGCCGGGCGGTTCGTGCGCTTCTGCGACGCGTTCGAGATTCCGATCGTCACCTTTGTCGATGTGCCGGGCTTCCTGCCGGGAACGGCGCAGGAGCATAGCGGCATCATCAAGCATGGCGCGAAGCTGCTGTTCGCCTATGCCGAGGCGACCGTGCCGAAGATCACCGTCATCACGCGCAAGGCCTATGGCGGCGCCTATGACGTCATGTCCTCCAAGCATCTGCGCGGCGACCTCAACTATGCCTGGCCGACCGCCGAGATCGCGGTGATGGGCGCGAAGGGTGCGGTGGAGATCATCTTCCGCGGCAAGACGCCGGAAGAGATTGCCGAGAAGACGAAGGAATATGAGGACCGCTTCGCCAATCCGTTCGTGGCGGCGAGCAAGGGCTTCATCGACGAGGTGATCCAGCCGCATTCGACCCGCAAGCGGATCGCTCTGGGGCTGCGCAAGCTGCGCAACAAGAGCCTCGAAAACCCGTGGAAGAAGCACGACAATATTCCGCTCTGAGGAGAGGGCAGTCATGAAACTCGGTCGCTTGAACCATATCGGCGTTGCCACCCCCTCGCTGGAAGCGTCGCTGGCCTATTATCGCGACGTCATGGGCGCGACGCTGACGCACGAGCCGTTCGACCTGCCCGCCCAGGGCGTGAAGGTGTGCTTCGTCGATACGCCGGGCGAAAATGGCACGGCGGGCACGCAGATCGAGCTGATCGAGCCTTTGGGCGAGAACAGTCCGATCCACGGCTTCATCGCCAAGAACCCGGCGGGTGGGCAGCATCATATGTGCTATGAAGTGCCCGACATTCATGAAGCCAAGGCCTGGTTCGAAAAGCTGGGCAAGAAGGTGCTCGGCGAACCGCGCATCGGCGCGCATGGGACGCTGATCTTCTTCGTCCACCCCAAGGATATGAACGGGGTGCTCACTGAAATCATGGAAACGCCGAAAGAGGGCGCGCATTGATATGACCGAGAAGCCGACGCTGGACCAGTGGGCCGCCGCCGCCGCCAAGGAGGTGAAGGGCAAGGATCTGAACTGGCATACCCCGGAAGGTATCACGGTGAAGCCGCTCTACACGGCCGAGGACGTGACCGTCGATCCGGGCCTGCCCGGCTTCGCACCGTTCACGCGCGGGGTGCGCGCGTCCATGTATGCGGGGCGCCCCTGGACCATCCGGCAATATGCGGGCTTCTCGACGGCAGAGGAATCCAACGCCTTCTATCGCCGCAATCTGGCGGCGGGGCAGAAGGGGCTCAGCGTCGCCTTCGACCTTGCCACCCATCGCGGTTATGACAGCGACCATCCCCGCGTCGTCGGCGACGTCGGCAAGGCTGGCGTGGCGATCGACACGATCGAGGACATGAAGATCCTGTTCGACGGCATTCCGCTCGACCAGATGTCGGTTTCCATGACCATGAACGGCGCGGTGATCCCGATCCTCGCCTTCTTCATCGTCGCGGGCGAGGAGCAGGGGGTCGAGCGCAAGCTGCTCGACGGGACCATCCAGAACGACATCCTCAAGGAGTTCATGGTCCGCAACACCTATATCTATCCGCCCGAGCCGAGCATGCGGATCATTTCGGACATTTTCGGTTATACGAGCCGCGAGATGCCCAAGTTCAACAGCATCTCCATCTCCGGCTATCATATGCAGGAAGCCGGGGCGACGCAGGTGCAGGAACTGGCCTTCACCATCGCGGATGGTGCGGAATATGTGCGCTATGGCGTGGCTTCGGGCCTCGATATCGACAAGTTCGCGGGGCGGCTGAGCTTCTTCTTCGCCATCGGCATGAACTTCTTCATGGAGATCGCCAAGCTGCGCGCTGCCCGCGTGCTGTGGCATCGGGTCATGACGAAGCTGGGCGCGAAGGACGAGCGCAGCAAGATGCTGCGCACCCATTGCCAGACGTCGGGCGTGTCGCTGACGGAGCAGGACCCCTATAACAACGTCATGCGCACCACCATCGAGGCGATGGCGGCGATGCTGGGCGGCACCCAGTCGCTCCATACCAATGCGCTGGACGAGGCGATCGCGCTGCCGACCGACTTTTCGGCCCGCATCGCGCGCAACACGCAGATCGTGATCCAGGAAGAGACGGGCATGTGCAATGTCGTCGATCCGCTGGGCGGCAGCTATTATATCGAGAGCCTGACCCAGCAACTGGTCGACGCGGCGCAGGAGATCATCGACCGCGTCGAGGCCGAGGGCGGCATGGCGAAGGCCGTGGGCGCCGGCTGGCCCAAGGCGATGATCGAGACCGCCGCCGCTGCCCGTCAGGCGCGGGTCGACCTGGGCGAGGACGTCATCGTCGGCGTCAACAAATATCGCCTGGCGAACGAGGACCTGCTGGAAACGCTGGAGGTCGACAATACCAAGGTTCGCGAGGCGCAGATCGCCCGCATCAACCGGGTGAAGGCGGAGCGCGACGAGGCTGCGTGTCAGGCCGCGCTGGATGCGCTGCGTACAGCGGCGGCCGGGCCGCAGTCGATCGAGAACAACCTCCTTGCCCATGCGGTCGAAGCGGCGCGGGCGCGTGCCACGCTGGGCGAAATCTCCTCCGCCATGGAGGACAGCTTCAACCGTTACGGCACGGTGCCGACGCCGGTGAAGGGCGTCTATGCCGAGCCTTATGCGCAGGACAGCCGCTGGAAACAGGTACTTGACGGGGTGCAGGCCGTCGAGCGGCGCCTCGGTCGCAAGCCGAAGATCCTTATCGCCAAGATGGGGCAGGACGGCCATGACCGGGGCGCCAACGTGATCGCTTCCGCCTTTGGGGACATGGGTTTCGACATCGTGTCGGGTCCGCTGTTCCAGACGCCGGAGGAAACGGTGGTGCTGGCGCTCGACAGCGGCGTCGATGTGGTGGGGGCTTCGTCGCTGGCCGCGGGGCACAAGACGCTGATCCCCGAACTCATCCGGCAGCTTCGGGAAAAGGGCCGGAACGACATCAAAGTGATCGCGGGCGGGGTCATTCCGCCGCAGGATTATGACTTCCTCCGTGACGCGGGCGTTCAGGGGATTTATGGACCGGGCTCCAACGTCGTGGAATGCGCCGCAGATGTGCTGCGCCTCCTCGGCCACAACATGCCCCCGGCGGGGCTGGAGGAAGCCGCATAATGACACCCACTGCCAAAGTCCTTGGCCGCACTGACTGGACCCGCGACGAGATCGCCGCGCTGTTCGACCTGCCCTTCAACGACCTGATGTTCGAGGCGCAGTCGATCCACCGGGCGAATTTTCCGCGCAATGAAGTGCAGTTGTCGACCCTGCTGTCGATCAAGACGGGCGGCTGCCCGGAGGATTGCGGCTATTGCAGCCAGTCGACCGAGGCGGAAAGCGGCCTCAAGGCCACCAAGCTGATGGACGTGCAGGCCGTGCTCCAGGCGGCGGCGCAGGCCAAGGACCATGGTTCGGGCCGTTTCTGCATGGGCGCTGCGTGGCGCAATCCCAAGGAACGGGACATGCCCAAGCTCATCGAAATGGTGAAGGGCGTTCGCCAGATGGGCATGGAAACCTGCATGACGCTGGGCATGCTGTCGTCGACCCAGGCGAAGCAACTCGCGGATGCGGGGCTGGATTATTATAATCACAATATTGACACTTCGCCGGAAAATTACGCCAACGTCATCACCACCCGGACCTTCGAGGATCGGATCGAGACGCTGGAAAATGTGCGCGATGCGGGCATCAATGTGTGCTGCGGCGGGATCGTCGGCATGGGCGAGACGCGGAGCGACCGGATCGGCTTCCTGCATGCCCTGGCCACCATGCCCCACCCTGAGAGCGTGCCGATCAATGCGCTGGTTCCCGTCGAGGGTACGGTGTTGGGCGACATGCTGAAGGACACGCCGCTCGCGAAGATCGACGAGGTGGAGTTCGTCCGCACCGTCGCCGTGGCGCGCGTCGTCATGCCGCAGTCGATGGTGCGGCTCTCGGCAGGTCGCGAAAGCATGAGCGAGGCGTGTCAGGCGCTGTGCTTCATGGCGGGCGCGAACAGCATCTTCACCGGCGACAAGCTGCTGACGGCGGCGAACGCTGGCGACGACAAGGATAGTGCGCTGCTTTCCAAGCTTGGGCTGACGCCGATGATGGCGCAGCCGCATGGGCATTTGGAAGCGGCGGAGTGAGAAAGGGGCTGCCGCTGTTAATCGGCGGCTTCTTCACCTTCATCCTTGTCCTTTAGACTATCCAGACAATCGTTTTCCTTAGAGATCATACATAAAGAGCGGAAGCCGAGGACATAGATGGCAATCACCAAGATCCTGATCGCGAACCGTGGCGAAATTGCGTGCCGCGTCATCCGCACGGCGCGGAAGATGGGCATCAAGACCGTGGCGGTCTATTCGGATGCGGACGCGCGCAGTCCCCATGTGCTGATGGCGGATGAGGCGGTGCATCTGGGCCCGCCGCCTGCTGCCCAGTCCTATCTGCTGGCCGACAAGATTATCGAAGCCTGCAAGGCGACCGGCGCGGACGCGGTGCATCCGGGCTATGGCTTCCTTTCCGAGCGTGAGAGCTTCCGCAAGGCGCTCGACGCCGAGGGCATCATCTTCGTGGGGCCGCCCGCCAATGCCATCGCCGCGATGGGCGACAAGATCGAGTCCAAGAAACTCGCCAAGGCCGCGGGCGTCAATGTGGTTCCGGGCTATGTCGGCGTGATCGAGGATACGGAGCATGCCGTCCGCATCTCCAACGAGATCGGCTATCCGGTGATGATGAAGGCGTCGGCCGGCGGCGGCGGCAAGGGCATGCGCCTTGCCTATAGCGAGCAGGACGTGCGCGAGGGCTTTGAGGCGACCAAGCGTGAAGGTCTCAACAGCTTTGGCGATGATCGCGTGTTCATCGAGAAGTTCATCGAAAGCCCGCGCCATATCGAAATCCAGATACTGGGCGATCAGCACGGCAATATCGTCTACCTCAACGAACGCGAATGTTCGATCCAGCGCCGCCACCAGAAGGTGGTGGAGGAAGCGCCTTCGCCCTTCGTCAGCCCCGAAATGCGCAGGAAGATGGGCGAGCAGTGCGTCGCCCTGGCCCGCGCGGTCGGCTATTTCAGCGCGGGTACGGTCGAACTGATCGTGTCGGGCGCGGACAAGACCGGCGACGGATTCTACTTCCTGGAGATGAACACCCGCCTGCAGGTGGAGCATCCGGTCACGGAAGAAATCACCGGCCTTGACCTGGTCGAGCAGATGATCCGCGTCGCCAATGGCGAGGAACTGTCCTTCCGCCAGGAGGATGTGAAGATCAACGGCTGGGCGATCGAGAACCGCGTCTATGCGGAGGATCCCTATCGTGGCTTCCTGCCTTCGACCGGCCGCCTGATCCGCTATAACCCGCCTGAAACGGGTGCGGACGAAACGGGCGCGCTGGTGCGCGTGGATGACGGCGTGGTCGAAGGCGGCGAGGTCAGCATGTTCTACGACCCGATGATCGCCAAGCTGATCACCTGGGCGCCGACCCGTCTGGAGGCCATCGACAAGCAGATCGCGGCGCTGGACCTGTTCGAGATCGAGGGGCCGGGGCACAATATCGACTTCGTCTCCGCGCTGATGCAGCATGAACGCTTCCGTTCGGGCAACATCACCACCGGCTTTATCGCGGAGGAATATCCGGAGGGGTTCACCGGCGCTCCGGCTTCCGAAACGCTGCTGAAGCGCCTGTCGGCCATCGGCGCCTTCGCCGCCATGGCGCAGGCGGACCGGGCGCGGCGGATCGACGGGCAGTTGGGCAAGCGCCTGTCTCCGCCGACCGATTGGCAGGTGAAGATCGGTGACGCGATCCACGATGTCGTGATCAACGGCGATGACGTCACGGTCGACGGCGAAGCCATGGAACTGGCGCTGGAATATACGCCCGGCGACCGGCTGATCGAGGCGGAGTTCGGCGAGGAGCAACTGGCGGTGAAGATCGCGCCGGTGCGGTCGGGCTTTGTGCTGACCGTCCATGGCGCCAGCCACAAGCTGCGCATCCTGCCCGCCCATGCCGCGGTGCATGCCCGGCACATGATCGAGAAGATCCCGCCAGACCTGTCGCGTTTCCTGATCTGTCCGATGCCCGGCCTTCTGGTCGCGCTGAACGTCCGGGAAGGGGACAAGGTCGAGGCTGGCCAGCCGCTTGCCGTGATCGAGGCGATGAAGATGGAGAATATCCTGCGCGCGCAGAAGGCGGGCGTGATCAAGAGCGTGTCCGCCGCGCAGGGCGAAAGCCTGCCGGTGGATGCGATCATCCTGGAACTGGAATAATCGGGCGGCGCCAAGGGAAAGTCGGGATGCGCCTCTCGACTTTTCCGCCGCCGGCATTGCGAGCGATCGGTTCCGATCGCCTGGAAATCGCTCTGGATTTCTTGCTTTCCGTGATTTCTTAACCAGCGATCGGTTCCGATCGCTTGGAAATCGCTCTAGCATGACCGCATGCATGTGAACCACGATTCCGGGGCGGTCGCCGCCGACCCCATCGGCTTCGACGATTTCCTGAAGGTGGACATCCGCGTCGGCACCATCGTTTCGGCAGAAGCTTATCCGGAGGCGCGCAAGCCCGCCTACAAGCTGCTGATAGATTTCGGGGCTGCCATCGGGCTGAAGAAATCAAGCGCGCAGATTACCGAAAATTATGCGGTCGAGGAACTGGCGGGCCGGCAGGTCGCGGCGGTCGTCAATTTTCCGCCGCGGCAGATCGGGAAATTCATGTCCGAGGTGCTGACTTTGGGCTTCGCGGATGAGGCGGGAGCGGTGATGTTGTTCGCGCCCGACCGGGTGGTGCCGAACGGGTCTCGCCTGTTCTGATCGGTAGGGCATAACCGGCCGGGGCAGATGCGCTGCCGATGCCGATCGCGCTTGCAGGGGTTCGGTGCGGCGGTAGAACGGGCTCAGGGAAATCGCGCAGTCGAACGGGGGTGGAATGAGGGACGATGCGGCCGACGCCGACTATGTGATAGACGCAAGGCGCGACCGGCTGGTAATCACCGCGTCGGCGCTCGGCACTTTGTTCGAATGGTATGATTTCTACATCTACGGCGTGCTGGCTCCGATCATCGGCAGGACATTCTTCCCGACCGACAATCCGACCGTCGAACTGCTCTATTCTCTCGCGGGGTTCGCCGTCGGCTTCGGCTTCAGGCCGCTGGGCGCCGTGTTGTTCGGCTATCTGGGCGACAGGCTGGGGCGGAAATATACCTTCCTGGCGACGATCATGCTGATGGGGGCAGCAACGGCGGGGGTCGGGCTGACGCCTTCGGCCGCAAGCATCGGCATTGCCGCGCCGATCATCCTCATCATGCTGCGCATCGCGCAGGGACTGGCGCTTGGCGGCGAATATGGCGGCGCCGCCATCTATGTCGCCGAACATGCGCCCCCGCGCCGGCGCGGCTTTTACACCAGCTTCATCCAGGCCGGCGTGATCGGCGGCTTCATCCTTTCCCTGATCGTCGTGATCGGCACGCAATGGATCGTCGGCAAGGCGGTATGGGACGATTGGGGATGGCGGCTGCCCTTCATCTTCTCGCTGGCGTTGCTGGCGATTTCGCTCTGGATGCGGCTGATGCTGCGCGAAAGCCCGGTGTTCGTGGCGATGAAGGCGGGGGGCGCGCAATCCCGCAACCCGCTGAAGGAAGCCTTCACCTATCCCGGCAACAAGCGGCGGATGCTGGTGGCGATGATCGGGATCGCGGCGGGCTTTACCGTCATCGCCTATACGGTGATGTTCCAGGCGCTCTATTTTCTTCAGAACGGGCTGCATGTTGCGCCTGGCATGGCGCAGCTCCTCGTTGGAGGCAGCGCTTTTGCGGGCGTGGCGGCCTTCATCTTCTTCGGCTGGCTGTCCGACCGGGTGGGCCGGAAAAAGCCCATCGTCATCGGCTATGCGCTGGTCCTGCTGCTGCTGATGCCGCTTTATCAATTCATGGGCAGCATGGCCAATCCCGCCCTCTATCAGGCGGCGCAGCGCGCGCCGGTGGTCGTGAGCGGGCCTGATTGCCGCTTCGACCCCTTCGCCAAGGTTCAGCCAACCGCCTGCGGCAAGTTGCTCGATCATTTTTCCAAGCGCGGCATTCCTTATGAAAAGCGCGAGGCCGCGGTGTCCTCCGTCAGCATTGGTGCGGCGAGCGTCGCCGATATCAGCGCGCAAGGGCTGGATGCGGCGCTGCATGACGCGGGCTATGCCTCCGCGCCCGTCACGCCGGACTGGCCCCGCGCCATGCTGCTTTTCATGGCCCTGTTGCTGCTCTGGACGCTGTCGGGGGCGACCTATGGGCCGGTGGCGGCGTTGCTGTCGGAATATTTTCCGGCGCGGATACGCTATAGCTCGCTGTCGATCCCCTATCATATCGGGACCGGCTATTTCGGCGGGTTCCTGCCGCTGGTCAGCCAGTATATCGTGACGCGGACGGGGGATCCCTATGCCGGGCTGTGGTATACGATGGCGGTGGTGGCGGCGGCGCTGCTGACCTGCATCATCGCCCTGCCGGAAACGCGCGGGGCACGGATGGATGCCTGATCCCTCGACGCTGGCGTCGTGCAGCGCTATCGGACAGGCGATGGCTGATTTTTCCGCACCGCTGCGCCTGCGCCTGGATGGCGACGCCCTGCTTGCCAATTGGCGCTGGTTGAAGCGGCTGGGCGGCGCAGCGGCATGCGGGGCCGCGA
>Ga0207678_10000071_pt1 | contig 81112 bp, 65 predicted proteins | sample KBSC63metaG_FD_184319 | JGI IMG/M metagenome (GOLD analysis project Ga0207678, IMG submission 184319) | Corn rhizosphere microbial communities from Kellogg Biological Station, Michigan, USA - KBS C6-3 metaG (SPAdes) (version 2) | ecosystem: Host-associated > Plants > Roots > Rhizosphere > Soil ... | reverse complement strand
CACCGCCGCGGCGGTGCTGATTTCGGCGGCGGTGAAGACGTTCGGCGAACGCGGGCTGCTGCCGACGGTCGGCGGCACCGCGTTGTGGGGCGCTCGCCGTCGCGGTGGTCGCGCAGCTGGGCAGCCGGCAGGCCTACGCGCGGGGCGCGCGTCGGGGTCGATGCCGGCGCTGGTCCTGCCAGACCCTTCGCCGCCGGGTTCCTGACCGGCGAGCGCCTCGGACCGGGCCACGCTTTCGTGTGGGTCCCGGCCACGGCGGGCGTGGTCCTGCTGGCCCGGACCGGGGAAGGCGGCCGGTGTTTCGGCGTCGCGCCAGCGGGAAGCCCGGGGAACATGACCGAACCGGACCAGAGCTATGACCCGCCGCAGGACACCGGCGAACCGGACGCCGTCGAGACCGACCCGGCGGCGCTCAACAGCGCCGAAGACCTCGACGAGGACCGGATCCGCGCCGACCCGCTCGAGGCCGGGATGGATCCCCCGGAGCACTGGTCGGGCGTGACGAAGTACGGGATGACGCCGTGGGAGCAGGCCCACCCGCGGGGCCTGGGCGACCGCATCGCCGAGGAGAACCCGGACCCGGCCGCCCAGGTGCCGTCCGGTATCGACGCCCACGCGGGCGAGGGCACCGACCAGGACACGGGCGAGGCTCCCGAGCAGCCGGTCCAGCTGGAGCCGGTGGCGGGCGACGGGCCGCCGGTGGACACGGAACCGGACCAGGTGGGCGTGGACGCGGGATCGGCACCCGCGGCGGGGCCGGAACAGGCCGCGCTGCACGTGGAAAGGGAGGCGTGAGCCGCTGGGGATGACAACACTCACCGCACGGTCGGCGTGGGCCGGGGTCCTCGCCGGGATCGGCGCCGCCGCGTTCGTCGACGAGACCGTGTTCCACCAGTTACTGCACTGGCACCACTTCTACGACCGTTCGACGACCGACGCCGGACTCGTCTCCGACGGCCTCTTCCACGCCTTCGGCTTCTTCGCCATCGTGTTCGGGCTCGTCCTCGTCGCCGACCTGCGGCGGGGTGACCGGCTTTCCGGCCGCGCGCTGGCGGGCGGCGTCCTCACCGGCGCCGGTGCCTTCCAGCTCTACGACGGCACCATCCAGCACAAACTCCTCGATCTGCACCAGATCCGCTACGCGGTCGACCTCACGCCGTACGACTGGACGTGGAACGTCGTCGCGGTGCTCCTGATCGTGGCCGGCGTGGTCCTGCTGCGCCGCGCGCGGGCGACGGCGTGAGCGGCCACGTCCTCCACCAAGCGATGGCGCTGCTCGCCGTCGCGGCCTACGAAGCCGGCGCGTGGCGGCTGCGACGCCGCGGTGACCGGTGGCCACCCGGCCGGGACGTCGTGTTCGGCGCCGGCGTCGCCGCGGCGCTGGTGCCGGCCACGGCCACGTTCACCGGGCACATGCTGCAGCACGTCCTGCTCGGCATGGTGGCGCCCGTCCTGCTGGTGACGGCCCGCCCGATGACGCTCCTGCTGCGTGCGGTCCCGACCGGGGTTCGCCGCCGGCTCAAGCGAGTGCTGGGATCACCGCCCGCCGGCGTGCTCGTCTTCCCGCCGGTCCCGGCCGTCCTGGAGGCGGGCAGCCTGTGGCTGCTCTACCGGACCGGCCTGTTCGCCGCGATCGGCGACGCCCCCTGGCTGCACGCCCACGTCTTCCTGACCGGCCTGCTGTTCACCACGGCCGTGTGCCGGCTGGATCCCCTCCGCCACCGCGCCGGGCTCGGCGTCCGCGCGGGCGCCCTGATCGGGGCCGCCGCCGCGCACGCCGTGCTGGCCAAGACCTTGTACGTCACACCGCCGCCCGGCGTGGTGCTCGCCGTGGCGGACCGGCAGGCCGCGGCGCAGCTCATGTACTACGGCGGGGACGTCGTCGAACTCGGGCTCGCGCTGATCGTCGCGCTGCAGTGGTACGCCGCCCGCGGCCGTGCCGCGGTCCGGAGCAGCCGCCGAACGGGGGTGCCCCGCGGCGCCCGATGCTGATAATCCTCTGCTCGTGACCATGGACACGATCGACCTGCACAGCATCAACCCGTGGGAGGTGTCCTTCCTGCGCGAGGAGGTCGGTGCCTACTTCGCCCACGGCGTCGAGCTCGCCCCCGGTGCGACCGTCCTCGACGTCGGCGCCAACATCGGTGTCTTCTCCGCGGCCGTGTACGAGCGGCTGGACGGGGACGTGCGGATCTACGCGTTCGAGCCGCTCCCGCCGCTCCACGCGACGCTGGACCGCAACGGCCGCGACTTCTTCGGCGGCCGGCTGACCGCGTTGCCCTACGGGCTGGCGGCGTGCGAGGACGAGCTCGACTTCAGCTACTTCCCGGCGGCGACCATCTTTTCGTCGTCGTGGCGCGACGAGGCGAACGTCGAGGCCGAGCGGCGCCGGGTCACCGCCAGCGTCGTGGAGATGATCCGCCGGGGCGGGCTGGGGGCGGGGCTGAGCCGCGTGCCGGCACCGATCCTGCGCGGGATCGTCGGGCGCAAGCTGCGGGTGATGCGGGAGCTCGAAACCCACCGCGTCCGCGTCCGGCCGCTGTCGGCAGTGCTCGACGAGCAGGGCATCGAGCGCGTCGACCTGCTCAAGGTCGACGTCGAAGGCGCCGAGCTCGACGTCCTGCGGGGCCTCGAAGACCGGCATTGGCCGCTCGTCCGCCAGGCCGTCGTCGAGGTCGAAGCCTGGCGGCGCAACCGCGACACCGTCCGCGAGGTCTTCGCCGTGCGCGGGTTCACGGTCGAAGCCGTGCAGGACCCCGTCCAGGAGGCCGCCGACATCGGGATGGTGTTCGCGGTCCGTCAGCGGCGGTAGCCGAGCCAGTCGAGGTTGATCGCGCCGGTGTCGCCCGGGGCGTAGGAGAGCGTCACCACCGGATCCCGGCCGGTCAGCGGGACGTCGGCGAAGGTCGCCGTGCCCCAGGCGTCCCAGCTGTCGGCGACCTTCGGGAAGCCGACCTGCCGCACGACCTGCCCGTTCACCGACAGTGTCATGGTCCGGGTGTCGTTGTTGGCGTTGGCGTACCGCACGGTGATGGTGCCGCGCTCCGGCGCCGTCGTGGTGCGGTGCACGGTGAAGGAGGCCGACGCGCCCTGGGCCCAGAGGCCGTCGAGGAACGCGCGGCCGGAGTAGCCGGTGTGGTTCACGTTCGTCTTCACGCCGCCGGAGTTGCGGGCGTCCTCGGCTTCGAGGTGCCCGGGGTCGGGGCAGCCGCCGAGGGCGGCGGTGCCCGCGGTGTCGGCGCAGCGGTCCCGGTCGTCGGGCACGCCGTCGCCGTCCCGGTCGCCGTCGGGCGCACCGGTGAGGGTCACGTCGATCGTGTGGTCGCCGGTGAGCGTGGCCGGGATCGCGGCGGGGGCGGCCCGGCCGTCGAGCGTGAACGAGCGGATCGTGGTGCCGGCGCCGTGCAGCGCGAGGGTGAGGTTGGCGCCGCGGTAGCGCAGGTTCCGCAGCGTGACATCGCCCCAGCCGGACGGCAGGCGGGGCGCGAACGTCAGCCCGCCGTCGGTGAAGGTCAGCCCGAACAGGCCGGTGTGGACCATGTCGAGGAACGCCGTGGCCGACCAGGTCTGGTCGGGTTCGGAACCCCAGTGGAACTTCACGGTGTCGCCCAGCCGCTGCCAGCCGCCGTCGACCACGCCCGTGGTTCCGTGGTAGATCTCCCAGAAGCCGCTGTTGCTGCCGGCCAGCTTGGCCAGGCGTGCGGTTTCGGCCGCGAACGCGTTCGTCGCACCTTGCCCGGCCAGCGCTTTCGCCCACAGGCCCTGGACCAGCGGCCACACGATGGCGTTGTGCCGTCCGGGCTGGGTGTCGCTGTAGCGCGCCCAGTTCGGGAAGGTGTCGGGCATGCCCCAGGGCAGTTCCCGGGCGCGGGCGACGATCGAGCGGGCCTGCGCGGGGTTCGCGATGCCGAAGATCAGAGCGAACGCCAGCCCGGTGCCTTCCTGGAAGGCACCGCGGGAGCCGTCGGCGAGCAGCTGGTAGTCGTACAGGCCGGTGGCGGGGTTCCAGAAGTGCCGGTTGATCGCGGTCCGCAGCGCGGCGGCCTTGGCCCGGTACCCGGCGATCTCCGGCGCCGGACGGCCCAGCTGCCCGGCCATGTCCGCGGCGTTGGCGTAGGCGGCGTAGTAGAGCTCGTTGGTGCTCAGGTACATCCCGCTCGCGACCCCGGGCCACGGCATGCTCCCGGTGCTGACCGACTCGGTCGCGTCAGCGGGCGGCGCGGGGTAGCCGGCGATGCCGTCGTTGAAGAACGAGGCGCCGGTGAACAGGCCGTAAGCCGGGTTGAAGCCGGCCGTCGTGGCGTGCTCGCGGATCGTCAGCGTCGACGTGGCCGTGCGGTAGGCGTCCCGGAGGAAGTCCCGGTCGCCGGTGACGAGGTAGTGGTGCCAGGCGGCGGTGACCCAGACGACCTGGTCCCACTGCTGGTCGTCCTGCTGCACGCGCAGGTCCTGGTCGACGACGGCCCACAGCGTGTTCCTCGCCAGGGCCGGGTCGAGAAGGCTGGTGGCGTTCCAGCTGTTGATCGACGCGTCGCGCGTCCACGGCTGGTCGTAGCCGCCGCCCGCGCGGACGATGCCGGTCGCCGGGTCCAGGAGGCCGCTGCGGTTGTAGCGCGGGTCGTAACCGATCGTGTTGGTCCGCAACAGGTTCTGCAAAGCGGCGGAGTAGGCGGTGCCGAACAGGGCTTGGCTGTCCGGGTTCGCGAACTCCAGGGACGGCGGCGCCGGGCTCGCCGTGGCGGGCGCGGCGCCGGCGAGTGTCCCGCACGCCGTCACGATGGCCAGAAGCACGTGACCGACCCAGCCGTTTCTCATGTGCCTACCCCTTCCGACGGCGGGTCATTGCACCACGGGAACGACGGTGTCTCTCCGGATACGCCCGGATCCTGTCCGTTTCTGTCCGGCGGGCGGAACCGGCACGCCTGGTCACCCGGTGTGATCATGTGGCAGAGCAGGGGTCCGGCGTTGCATACTGCTGGAATGGCGCGCAGGAACCCGGAGACCGCACGGTGAGTCCCCGAGAGGGGCCACGGCGCCCGAAATTCGGCCGCATCGACCCGTTTTGCCTGATGGCGGTGCTGCCGGTGCTGGCCGTCGCCGGCATCCTCGGCGCGCTGGTCCACTGGTCGCTGGGGGTCGGCTGCGCCGCCTTCGCCGGCCTGATCCTCCTGTTCGACTCGTGGGTCAACCGCCCCCGCGCGCTCCCGCAGGCCGAGCGGCCGGCCCGCCCCGCGGCACCGCCTCCGCCGCCGGCCCGTGGACCGGCGCGGGCACCCGCTCGCGCGCCTCGCCCGCAGGACGCCCGCGGGCCCGCGCGGGCGCCGGCCCGCGCCCCGGTCCGGCGGGCGGGTCCGCCGCCCGCGGGGCGATGACCCCGGGCTGAGCCCGTCAGCTGCCGTCCGCCGAGGGCGGCAGGAAGCCGTGCTCCGACAGGTCGAACCAGTTGCCTTCCGGGTCCACCGCCCGGTACTCCGCGAACGGCCGGTCGCCGCCGCGGAGGGCTGGGCGGGGGACACCCGCCGCCTCGAGGCTGTCGGCCAGCGGGGCCACCGACGGGACCTCGAAGCCGAAGTGGTTGAAGCCCGTGGGGACGTCGCCGGTCAGCTGCTGCTGGATGAGGGCCAGGTTGAGGTACCCGTCGGTCACGAAGCAGCTGCCGTCCGGGTCGGTGTGGAACTGCTCCATGCCGAACTGCGTGCAGTAGAAGCCGGCCATCCGCTTGGCGTCCTGGACGACGAAGGCGAGGTGGCGGAGCCGGGGGCGGGTCATGCGGCGGGTCCCTTCGGGATCATGTTGTGGAACGCGGCGATTTCCGGCGGCCCGGCGTGCCGGACCACGGCTTGGGCGTGCGTCACGACGCCGGCGGGCCGGATCTCCGACGTCACGTGCACCAGGGAGAGCTCCGGCGTCAGGCGGCGGATCAAGGTCACCGACGCCGACAACGTCGTTCCGCGATAGGCGGTGGCGAAGAGCCGGGCATGGCTTTCTTCGACTTCCGCCCGGCTTGAAAGCGCTTCCCCGCGGACGTTCACGAAGTCGACGCCGTCCGCGAAAACCGAGGCGAACCGGGTGGCGTCGCCGTCGGCCCAGCCCGCCGTCATCGTCTGCCACAGGGCGCGGATCTCCTCGTCGGTCACACGCCCACCATTTCCGCCGAAGCGTGCACCCGGAGCGCCAGCGGCCGGCAGCCGCCGTCCCACGCGGCCAGGGAATAGTAGAAACCGCCGAGCCGCCGTTCGAGGTAGCAGACCACGTTCAACGGCCAGCCGGCCGCGCGGAACACGTATTCGTCCATCGGCGTCGGCCGCTCGCTCAGCGGACGGTCGCGTTCGCATTCCGGGCCGAGCCGGTGCCAGTCCGGGTGCAGGTGGAGCGAACCGAGGACGTCGAGGCCGCGCGCCTCCGCGTCACGGGCGACGCGCAGCAGGTCCGCGGGCTCGAACCACCAGGCGCGCACCGGGTTCTCGTACGCGGATCCGAAGCGCGGGACGATCGCCGTCGCGAATTCGGTCCGGGCGCTGGGGTCGGTGGTGCGCGCGTTGCCGCCGAAGGCGAGGTCCGACACCACGAGCGCGTCGTCGGCGAAGGTGCCGAGCAGCACCGCGAAACAGGGTCTCGGCTCGTCGGGGGTGATGAACGCGTATTCGGCGGCCGCCGCGCCGAGGAACCGGCGCAGGACGTCACCGGAAAACAACACGGGGTTTCCCGAAACTGTCACGCGGGGCAACGTAACCGCGCGCGGCGTGCCGGGGCCACGGCCGTCACGGGGTCGGCCCTATTGCATCGGGCGATAACGTCGTGATCATGCGTCTGGAACTGCGGCACCTGGAACTCGTGGTCGAGATCGCGGACGCCGGGAGCCTGCGCCGGGCGGCCGCGCGGCTGCACCTGAGCCAGCCCGCCGTCACCACCCAGCTGAAGCGGATCGAGCGGTTCTTCGGCGGCTCCCTGTTCGTCCGCTCGGCCGACGGCGTGCTGCCCACCCACGCCGGCGCCGAGCTCGTGCGCGACGCGCGGAACCTGCTGCGCCAGTTCGAAATCCTGGAGCGCACCGCCCGTGTCAACGCCCGCAGCGAAGCCGGTGCGCCGGTGAAGGTCGGCGGGATCCCGGCGCAGCAGTTCAGCCTGCTCGTCAACGCGCTCACCGCGCTCGTGCCGCGCCGCGAGGTGACCAGCCGCACGATCCGCGAGACGGGCACCCTCACCGCGTTGCTGGGCTCCGGCGAGCTCGACGTCGCGGTGCTGCGCGAATTCCCGGGTTTCCCGCTGAACCTGCCCGACGGCGTGGCGCGGCGGCTCCTGCTGCGGGAACCGATCTTCGCCGGGGTGTCGGCGCGGCACCGGCTGGCCGGGCGCGGCGAAGTCGCCCTCGCGGAGCTGGCGGACGAGAAGTGGGTGATGCCGGACCCCGACGACAGCGGCATGAACGAACACTTCGCCCGGGCGTGCGCGGAGGCGGGGTTCGTCCAGCGCATCACGCACTTCACGACGGAAGCGCACGTGGCCTTCGCGCTCGTGGCGGGCGATCGCGCGATCTGCCCGCTGTACCCGGTCGGCACGGCCCGCGACGGCCTCGCGACCCTGGCGCTGACCGGCACCCCGCTCCGCCGCGACGTCGTGCTGGCGTGGCGGACGGACTCCGCGCTCGCCCCGCTCGTCGACGAGGTGTGCGCGGAGATCGGCCGCGGGTACCTCGGGCTGGTCGAGGGGGCGCCGTTCTACCGGCGGTGGTGGGAGGGCGGCGGGGCCGGGTTCGCGCTGCCCTGAGCGCCACCGCGGCCCCGGCCGGCCCTCAGCCGCCGACGTGGATGCCCGGGCGCCGGGCCGGGTCCTTTTCGCTGCTGCGGATGATTTCCCGGACGACGGGTGCGGTGTCGCCGCGGCCGAGGAGCAGGTAGCGGAACAGGTGCCCGAGCGGGTTGCCTTCGGACCACTCGAAGTAGCAGCGTGGACGGACCCCGGTCACGTCGCGCAGGGTGAGCAGGATCGCCGCGATCGCGTTGGGCGCCGCGGGGCTGTCCGTGCGGAGGATCCGGTAGCCGTCGATCTCGACGCCGCGCACCTGGAGCACGTTGCTGAACTCCGACGGGTCCACCACGTCGATCTCGAGGAACAGGATGTCGGCGGCACCGGGCACCGGGTTCATCCCGCGTTGCTCGGCCTCCTTCGCGGAGTACTCGGCGTGGTCGCCGCCCTGGCGCTTGTTGGCGACGATGTTCAAGGCGCCGTCGTGGGCGAGCGAATCGGCGATGAACCGGCGGGCCTCGTCGTCGAACTCGATGCGGTCGGCGCGCAGCTCCGTCGTCCGCGAAACCCGGGACACCAGCGAGACGATGATGATCCCGAGGATGAACAGGGCCGAAATGGCGATCCCGTCGGGTTTTTCGATGACGTTTTCGACGAGCGCGTACAGCAGGACGAGCGTCAGGACGACGAAACCGACGGCGGCTCCGCGCTGGCGCCGCCGGATCGCCGAGATGCTCACCGCGACCGCGCCGGAGACCATCATCGCCAGGATGCCGGTCGCGTAGGCGCCGGCCTGGGCGTTGACGTCGGCACCGAAGGCGATGGTGATGAGGACGCTGATCACCGTGTAGACGATGACGACCGGCCGGACCGCGCGGCCCCACTCCGGCGCCATGCCGTAGGAGGGCAGGTACCGCGGGACGATGTTGATCAGCCCGGCCATCGCCGAGGCACCGGCGAACCACAGGATCAGCACGCTGCTGATGTCGTAGACGGTCCCGAAGAGCTCGCCGAGTTCGCGGTGGGCGAGGTAGGCCATCGCGCGGCCGTTGGCTTCGCCGCCCTCCTTGAAGGCGTCGGCCGGGATCAGCACGGTGGTGACGAAGCTGGTCGCGATCAGGAACACCGACATGATCAGCGCGGCGGCGGTCAGCAGCTTCCGCGTGTTGCGGATCCGGGATTCCAGCTTCTCTTCGGCGGACTTCCCGTCGGCCGCGACCAGCGGCATCATGCTGACGCCGGTCTCGAAGCCGGAGAGCCCCAGCACCAGCATCGGGAACGCGATGACGGCCGGGCCGATGACGCCGGAGAACCCGCCACCGCCGGCGGTGAGCGCGTCGGTCCAGTGGGAGAGGGCGGCGGAGTCGCCGAGCAGGTCGAGCACGCCCGCGACCGTCACCACGGCGTTGAGCAGCAGGAAGACCGCGACGAGCGGGATGGCGACCCCGACGGCCTCGCTGAAGCCGAGCAGGAACACCCCACCCAGGATCAGCAGCAGCACGACGGTGATCAGCACCGCGTGGCCGTGCAGGAAACCGGGCAGGTACGGGTTCTCCAGCATGTGCACGGTGGCGTCCGCCGAAGACAGCGTGATCGTGATGATCCACGACGTGGCCACGAACCCGAGCAGGGTGAGGACGAAGAGCTTGCCCCGCCAGAACGGCAGCAGGGTCTCCAGCATCGCCACCGAGCCCTGCCCGTGCGGGCTTTCGCGGGCCACCCGGCGGTACATCGGGAGCATCCCGAGCAGCGTCAGCGCGACGATCAGCAGGGTCGCCAGCGGCGAGAGCGCGCCGGCGGCGAGCGCGGCGATGCCGGGCAGGTAGGAGAGGGTGGAGAAGTAGTCGACGCCGGTCAGGCACATGACCTTCCACCAGGACTGCGGCGTGCCGTGGTCCTCCCCGCCCGCGCGCCCGCCCGGGGCCACCCGGTGCTCCAGCAGCCACCGGGCCGCCGCCGAAGCCGGCGGCTTCGGCGGCACCGGGCTGTCGACACTCGCCGGTATGGTCAGATCGGGTGAAACACCCATTTCGCCCCTCGTCCCCTCGTCCCGCGAAACACCGGCCATCAGCATGCCGGATGCCGGTGCGCGGCCGCACGGGAGGTGCCACCCCTGGGTCCTCTTCGGACGCCGGAAGCGAGCAGGGGCCGGCTTGCGTACCCAGAGGCCGGGCCACGTACTCGGAGGGGGTCGGGTTCGGGCATCTGACGTGATTGGAGGGGCATCTCGCGTGATTGGGCGGGCATCACGCGTGATCGGAGGGGCATCACCGGAGGGGCGTGGCCGTTTCGGGGGCCGTGGCCCCGGGTAGCCGGGGCGGTATGCCCGGACGTGAAGACCTGCCCAGCACCCTGCTGCGGTCGCCGCGCAAGGCCCAGGACACCTGGGTGGCCGCGCACGACTCCGCCCTGAAGACCTACGGGCCGGGCCGGCGGGCCCAGCAGACCGCCTACTCGGCCTTGAAGCACACCTTCGAGAAGGTCGGCGACCACTGGGAGCCGAAGCCCGAAAGCGGGCCGTCGGACGAGCAGGCCGCCGGGGGAGCGGGGCAGCGCGCGAAGCCGACCCGCGGCGGCGTCAACGCCACCGCGAGCCGGCAGCACCTCTACGAACGCGCCAAGCAGCTCGGCGTCCCCGGGCGGTCGCGGATGTCCAAAGAGGAACTCGTGACCGCGCTGGAGAAGGAGAACCGGCGCCGTACCGACCGGGCTCGCCGCTCCGGCTGAGCCCGGGCGGTCAGAAGTCGTCGGTGCCGGTGAGTTCGTGCTCGAACGCGTCCGCGCGGGCGACGACCGCCTTGAGCGGGCGCTCGAACTCCTCTTGGATGCTGAGGTCCTCCAGGGGCACGGTGTGCTTGAGCAGCGCGACGCCGTCCACGATCGCCGCGCCGCCGACGGCCGAGCCGCCGGCGAGCTCCAGCAGCCGCCGCAGGTCGACCCGGTCGGCCCAGCCGACCGGCGAAGAGATCTCGATCCACGAACCGCCGTCGAGCTCGGCGAGGTGGTGCACCGTCACCTGCTGGGTCCGGTCCCGGGGGCCCTCCAGCCGGAACCGCAGCCAGCCCTCCGACTCCTCGAGGACCTCGTACCGCGTCCGGACAAAGTTGATCACGTCGATCCAGGTGGTCACCCGCTGCGCCTCCCGCCTTCGGCCTGCCTGCGCGGTCGAGCATCTCACGTCCGTCCCGGGGCCCGCACCGAGGACACCCGCTGGTCGCCGGGGGAATTCCGTGACACCATGAGGTTCGTGCGCGGCCGTCGAGAAGTGCGGCGGATTCTGCCGGTCGGCGCCGGCGGTGAGCGCCGGTGACCTCCGGCGATCCAGCGCGGCTCCCGGTCGTCGCCCTGGTCGCCTCGGCCGGCGGCCTGGACGCTCTCGCGGAGGTGCTCGGCCCGCTGCCCGCCGATCTCCCGGCCGCGGTGCTCGTCGCCCAGCACCTCGACCCGTACCGGACGAGCCATCTGACCTCGATCCTGGCCAGGCAAACCGCACTGCGGGTGGCCGAAGCCGCGGACGGCGACGAGCTCGTTCCCGGCGTGGTCCTGGTCGCGCCCGCGGCTCGGCACCTCCTGCTGATGCCGGAGTCGCGGATCGGGCTGGTGGGCGTCGGCGCCCTTCCGCCGGCGCGGCCGTCGGCGGACCTGCTGCTGGCCACCCTCGCCGTCACGTGCGGACGTCGTGCGCTGGCGGTCGTCCTGACCGGCAAGGGCACCGACGCGCAGGCCGGGATCCGCGCCGTCGCCCGCTGCGGCGGCACCGTGTTCGCCCAGGACGAGGCGACGTCCGCGCACTTCGGCATGCCCAGCGCCGCCATCGGCACGGGCCTGGTCCACGCCGTGCTGCCCCTGTCCGGGATCGCCGGCGCCATCCTCGGCCACGTCGCCTCGGTGGCCGGGGGCGACCCGGCGTTTAGCGTGCCCGGTGGGGGCTACCCGGAGTAGTGTGCGGCCTTCACTACCGTGAGGTGCCGAGTGAGGAGGTGGGCGTTGTGCCGCCCTTCCGGCGTGACCTCGTGGTCGTCGGTGCCTCGGCCGGCGGGGTCGAGGTCCTGCGGACGGTCGTGTCCGCGCTGCCGCCGGACTTCCCGGCCACCGTGCTGGTCACCATGCACCTGTCCGCCGGGACGCAAAGTGCGCTGGCCCGCATTCTGGACCGCGCCGGCCCGTTGCCTGCCCAGCCCGCGCGGCACGGCGCACCGATTCGGCCGGGTGTCGTGTACGTCGCGCCCCCCGACCGGCACCTGCTCACCGAAGACGGGGTGGTGGTCCTGACCCAGGGGCCGACCGAGAACGGGCATCGGCCGGCGATCAACGCCACCTTCCGTTCGGCCGCGTTGACCGGCGGGCCGAGGGTCATCGGGGTCGTGCTTTCGGGCGTGCTGGACGACGGTGCGGCCGGGCTGCGCGCGATCGTGGAGCGGGGCGGCCTCGCCGTCGTCCAGGACCCCGCCGACGCGCTGTACAGCGGCATGCCGGAGAACGCGCTGGCCCTGGTCGACACCGAGCACGTGGTCCGCGCCGGCGAGCTCGGCGCGCTGGTCGACAAGCTGGTCCGGATACCCGTGGAGGCGGCCGAGGTGCCACGGCCCTCGGAAGCGCTGCTCCTGGAGGACCGGATCGCGCGCGAGCCGGTCGGGGCCGGCGCGCTCCCGCCCGCCGAACAGGACAGCGGATCGGGGTACACGTGCCCGGACTGCCAGGGCTCGCTCACCGAGGTGGGCCCGGAGGGCCGGTACCGCTGCCGGATCGGGCACGCCTGGACGGCGCAGTCGCTGCTGGCGGCCCACGACGGGGAGTTCCGGTTCGCCCTGCAGAAGGCGCTGCGCGCGCTCGACGAGAAGGCGGGACTGGCCAGGAAGCTGGCCTCGCAGTTCGCCGGCAGGCACCCGGGCGGGCTGGCGGAACGCTACGCGGCGTCGGCGGCGGAAGCCACCGAGGCAGCCGACACGCTGCGCCGGTTCCTGCTCGACGCCACAGGCGAGGAGATGGCGTACCCATGAGCCTTACCCCGGTCCAGCTGACCGTCGGGCACCACGACGAGACCACCGTCGTGCGAGTCACCGGTGAGCTGAACCTGGCCTCGTACCCGACGTTGCGGGACGGCCTGCTCAAGATCGCGACCGACTCGCCGGACGGGCTGGTGGCCGACATCCGCGGGCTGGCCATCGAGGATTCGTCCCTGGTGAGCGTCTTTTCCCTGGTCGCCATGCGGATCGGCGACTGGCCGGGCATCCCGTTCACGGTCGTCGCCGCTGCCGGGCACCGCGGACTGCTGAACCGGCACGTGGTCGACCGCTACGTCCCGGTCCGTGCCGACCTGGCGACGGCGGCAGCGGCACTCGACCACCCGGTGCGCCGCCGGTGCGAACGCGTGTTCCCGTGCGCCGAGGGCACCTCGGCGCACGCCCGCGAGTTCGTCATGGAGAAGCTGGGCGACTGGGGAGTGCCCGAACTCGCCGAGGACGCCTGCCTGATCGCCACCGAGCTGGTCGAGAACGTCCTGCGGCACACCACTTCCGAACCGAAGCTCCGGCTCGACCTGCGCCGCGGGGTGTGCACGGTGGCCGTGGCCGACCAGGACACGCGGCCGGCCATGCTGCTCGAACGGCTGTCCCCGTTCGAGCCGGGGATGGGGCTGAAGCTGGTCGCGCAGGTCGCCCGCACGTGGGGCTGCAGCCGGTCGTGGGCCGGGGGAAAGGTCGTCTGGGCGGTGCTGGTTCCCGGTGCCCGCACTCCCGGTGACCGTCCGGCCGGGTAGCGTGTCGGACCGTGACCGAGCCCAAGGAACCCAACGGCGAGTTCGAGTCCGTGCTGACCTACCTCAAGGAGTCGCGGGGCTTCGACTTCACCGGGTACAAGCGGAGCAGCCTGATGCGCCGGGTCCGCCGCCGGATGACCCAGGTCGAGATCGACAGCTACGCGGACTACATCGACCAGCTCCAGGTCAACGCCGACGAGTTCGTCGCGCTGTTCAACACGATCCTGATCAACGTGACCGGGTTCTTCCGCGATCCGGACGCGTGGGACCACCTGCGGGAACACGTGCTCCCGGCCGTGCTGGCCGAGCGCAGCCCCGAAGAGCCGATCCGCGTGTGGAGCGCCGGCTGCGCGGCGGGGCAGGAGGCCTACAGCCTCGCGATGCTCTTCGCCGACACGCTCGGCGTCGAAGCGTTCCGGCAGCGGGTGAAGATCTACGCCACCGACGTCGACGACGAGGCACTGGCGCAGGCCCGGCACGCGGCCTACACCCCGGCGGAGGTCGAAGGGCTCACCGAAGGGCAGCTGGAGCAGTACTTCGAGCTGCAGGGCAGCCGGTACTGCTTCCGCAAGGACCTGCGGCGTTCGGTGATCTTCGGCCGCAACGACCTCGTGCAGGACGCGCCGATCTCGCGGATCGACCTGCTGGTCTGCCGCAACACGCTGATGTACTTCAACGCCGAAACGCAGACCAAGATCCTCGAGCGGTTCCACTTCGCCCTCGCCCCGCGTGGTGTGCTCTTCCTCGGCAAGGCCGAGATGCTGTTGTCCCACAGCAGGATCTTCGAGCCGGTGGACCTCAAGCGGCGGGTCTTCCGCAAGGCGGTCAACGCTCCCGTGAGCTTCAACCACTTCGTGTCGCCCGGCTTCCCGCAGCGGCGCACGCAGGACATCTCGGGCCTCGAAGAACTGCGTGAGCACGCCTTCTCGGCGAGCCCGGTCGCGCAGATCGTCTTCACCGAGGGCGAGACGACGGCGCTGATCAACGCCCAGGCGGAAGTCGCGTTCGGACTGTCCGATCGGGACATCGGGCGGCCGCTGCGCGACCTGGACGTCTCCTACCGCCCGGTGGCGCTGCGCGCGTACGTCGAGCAGGCCCGGCTGGAACGCCGGTCGCTGCGGATCAAGGACGTCGAGTGGCGCCGGGCCGGCGAGACCGTGTGGTACGAGGTGCACGTCAACCCGCTGGTGAACAAGGACAAGTCGCTGCTCGGCGTCTCGGTGGTGTTCCACGACGTGAGCTGGGCGCGTCAGCTGCTCACCGAGCTGGAGCACACGAACCGGCAACTGGAGTCGGCCTACGAGGAGCTCCAGTCGACCAACGAGGAACTCGAGACCACCAACGAGGAACTCCAGTCCACGGTGGAGGAACTGGAGACGACCAACGAAGAGCTCCAGTCCACCAACGAGGAACTGGAGACGATGAACGAGGAGCTGCAGTCCACCAACGACGAGCTGCAGACGATCAACGACGCGCTGCGCGAGCGCAGCCTCGACCTCGACGAGGTGAACGAGTTCCTCGAGTCGGTGCTCACCTCGATCCGGGCCGGCATCGTCGTCATCGACGCCGAGATGCGGATCAAGGCGTGGAACCGCGGCGCCGAGGACCTCTGGGGCGTGCGGCGGGAGGAAGCCGAAGGCACCCACCTGCTGAACCTGGACATCGGCTTGCCGGTCGGCGAGATCCGTCCGGTGGTGCGCGAAGCGCTGTCGGACCCGGCCTACTACGGCGAGCTGATGCTCGACGCGATCAACCGGCGCGGCCGCGCGGCGACCGTCCGGTTGCTGTGCAGCCCGTTGCGCAGCCCGAACGGCGAGAGCCACGGCGCGTTGCTGATGATGGAAGAGACGAAGCCCGAACAGCCGGAGTGATTGCGGTGGCGCCCGCCGGGTGTTATCCGTAGATCCATGGGGTTGACCAAGGTGTGGCTCGCGACGCTCAGTGACGGCCTGCTCCGCGCCGACCAGGTCGTCGGCCTGACGGCCCACGCGACACCGGCGCTGACCGGAAAGCCACCGCGCTGGCTGCTCGACGCGACGATCCGCACGGCGGCCGGCAGCGGCAGCGGGGACGGGTGGGACGTGGGCATCCTGCACCGCACGCTGATCCAGACGCCGGGGGAGCCGGTGGGCGCGCCCGAAGCGCTCGCCCGCCTCCTGGCCCGGCTGGACGGCGAGGACGCGGCGGGTCTGGTCACCGCGGTGGCCGACAGCGGGGCGAGGGTTCCGAGCGTGGTGCGGTTCGCGTTCCGTCCCTTCGAGGACGAGGGCTCCGGCGCCTGACGACGCCGGAGCCCGCAGCCGCTACTTGGTCAGCGCGCCGATCCGGCCGAGGACTTCCTCCTGGCCCAGCGCCTGCGTGATCGCGTGCAGGTCGGGGCTGCGCGTCGATCCGGTGAGGGCGATGCGGATGATCTGCGACGCCTCGCGGATCGAGCCGGGGAAGCCCTCGGGGTTCTTCTTGAACTCCTTGGCGTTGCGGGCGAAGCCGTGCTTGGCCGCGACCGCGCGGATCTGGTCGAACCACTCCTGGCCGTCGTCGAGCTGGCGGTAGTCCGCCGCGAAGTCGCGGGCCACCGCCTGGACGACCGCCGGGTCGACACCGAGCGCGGCGATGCGCTCGTCGTCGGGACCGGTGACCGCCGCGTGGAGCTGCGGGAAGAAGAAGCCGTAGACCGCTCGGAACTCGCTCCACTTCTTCAGGTCCTTGCGCGGGTTCTCGGCGCCTTCGCGCTCGACGGCCAGCGCGCGCAGCGCGAGGTCCGGCTCCTCGTCCAGGACCCGGCGCAGCTCGGGGTCGAACTTCTCGGCCCACCCGCGGACGGCGTCGAGGATCTCGGCGCCGGACAGGGTGGCAATGTGATCCGCGGCGATGTCGTCGAGCTTGACCAGGTCCACCAGCGGGCCGGCGACGCCGCACTCGTCGAGGTTGATCGGCTCGGTGAGCGCCTGCGCGAGCGGCATTTCGGCGAGGCGGCCGTTGGCGAGGCCGCGCAGGTAGTACAGGACGGCGTCGGCGGGGTAGCCGGCCTCGATGAAGAAGTCGACCGACGCTTCCGGGTCCTTGCGCTTGGACAGCTTGCGCTTGCTGCCGCCCTCCTGCTTCATCAGCGGCGCGATGTGCGCGTAGGTGATCGGCTCGAAGCCGAGCGCGTCGAACAGCTGCTGGTGCACCGGGACCGACGAGATCCACTCGTCGCCGCGGATCACCAGGTTCACCCGCATGAGGTGGTCGTCGACGGCGTGCGCGAAGTGGTAGGTCGGCAGCCGGGGGCTCTGGTCGGAGCTCTTGAGGATGACGACGTCGTTGCGGTTGGCCTCGGCCTCCAGGGGCCCGCGGATCGCGTCGGTGAACCGGGCGCGCGCACCGGTGTCGTCCGGGGCCCGGAACCGCACGACGTACGGCGCGCCGGCGTCGAGCTTGGCCTGGACGTCGGCGGGGTCGGCGTCGCGCCAGATCGCCCAGCTGCCGTAGTACCCGGTGGGCAGCTTGGTGGCCTGCTGCCGCTGGGTGATGGCGGCCAGCTCCTCCTTGGTGGCGAAGTCGAGGTACGCCTTGCCCTGGCGGAGGAGGTCGCGGACGTAGGTGAGGTAGATGCGCTCGCGTTCCGACTGCCGGTAGGGGCCGTAGCCGCCGTCGCGCTCGACGTCTTCGTCGGCGGCGAGGCGGAAGTAGCGGAAGCCGCGTTCGAACTGCTCGAGGGCGCCTTCGACCTCGCGGGACTGGTCGGTGTCCTCGACCCGGACGAGGTAGCGGCCGCCGGACCGGCGGGCGACGTCCTGGTCGATGGTGGCGACGTAGATCCCGCCGACGTGCACGAACCCGGTCGGCGACGGGCCCAGGCGCGTGACCAGCGCGCCTTCGGGGAGGTCGCGGGCGGGGTACTGCTGCTCCCAGTGCTCGGGCTCGGGCAGGTCGGCAGGGAAGAGGGCGTCGATGACCGCTCGGTCAAGCATGGGTTCGTTCTCCCCGCGTCGTGGTGCACTTTCGTCGGCGAAGGTGGTCGTTTTCGCCGACGAAGAGCCTAGCCGGGCAGGTCGCCCGCCCATCCCGGTGGGTTGACGGCGCGGGAATTGTCGGTGCCCCGTGTGACACTGCGGGTGTGATCATCGTCTTCGAAGCCGAACTCTGGGAATGGGACGCCCGGCGCACCGACAGCTGGGTCTTCGTCAGCCTGCCCGCCGACGCGTCGGACGACATCGGCGAGCTCGCCGCCGAGCCGCGCCGCGGGTTCGGTTCGGTGCGCGTGCGGGTGACGATCGGGGCCACCAGCTGGAAGACCTCGATCTTCCCGGACGGTGCGCGCGAGGCCTACGTCCTGCCGCTCAAGCGGGCCGTCCGGGTCGCCGAAGGCCTCGACGTGGGGGACACCTGCACCGTCACCGTGGAGCTCGTCGACTTCTGACGCCCCGAAGGCGCGATCGGCGGGAAACGCGATCGGGGGCGGAACGGATCTGCCATGATGCGGACACAGGCCCTGAACCGCACAAAGGGAGACACGATGTCCGCCCAAATGGACGAGCTGATCGCCCAGTTCCAGAACTTCCAGAGCAAGGTGCGGCAGGCCGAGGCCCGCTTCGCCGGCGTCGGCGACATGCAGGAGCGGATCGCCCGGCTGGAGACCACCGTCACCTCGCCGGACGGCACCGTGACGGTGACCGCGGGCGCCGGGGGAACCATCACCGACCTGCGGCTCACCGCCGGGGCCACCCGCGTCGAAGCCGGGCAGCTGGCCGCCACGATCATGAGCACCATCCGCCGGGCGGCGGCCGGGGCCGCGCAGCAGCAGGCCGGCATCGTGGACGAGACCTTCGGCGACGCGTTCGGCGTGGACGTCTCGGCGCAGGTGCGCGAAGCCCAGGCGGAGGCGTTCGGAACCGCGGCGGCCGAGCCCGCGTCGGAGGCACAGCCGCGGCAGCCGTCGCGGCCCGCCCGCCGGCCCGCACCCGGGGACGACGACGACTTCGACCAGGGCCCCATCCTCCGCCGATCCTAGGGAAACCCGCGATGCCAGACGGAATTCAGACGAACATCGGCGCGATCTCCGCCTACGCCAAGCAGCTGCCCTTCTACGAGCAGGAGGCGGACAAGTTCGGCGCCAAGATCGACGCCGCCGACGTGACGAACGAAGCCTGGGGGCTCGTCGGCCTTTTCGCCAAGCAGGGCTACACCGACCGCCTCGCCGAGCTGCGCTCGCTGCTCACCGACCTCAAGGACGGCGTGGACGGGTTCACCACGAAGCTGACCAAGGCGGCGGAGATGTACCAGGGCGCCGAAGACGCCGGCAAGGTCACCTTCGGCCGCTACGAGGCGGAAATCGACGCGATCGGGCAGGGCGAATGACCGAGCCGAAGAAGAGCATCGCCGACGCGCTGGACGTCGGGGCCTACGACGAGAGCACGGGCGCCAACCTCGACCGCGCGGCCGGGTTCGTGCCGGTGGCAGGCACCGCCTACAAGGCGGGCAAGAAGATCGGCGAGCACGCGAAGCAGGCCGCCGAGGCGGACGGCCCGGGCGAGCTGGCGTCCGCCGGGGCCGCGCTGGTCGGCGACGGTGCGGCGTTCGTCGGAGCCGCGGCCGCCGATATGGTCACCTTCGCGATGGACCCGATCGGCTGGCTGGTCAGCCACGGTCTCAACATGCTCCTCGAGCTCGTCCAGCCGCTGCAGGACGCGCTGCACCAGGTCACCGGCGACGGCCCGGCCATCGGCCACGCCTCGGAAAACTTCGTCACGATCGCGCAGGGCTTCGTCGCCCTCGCCGACGACTTCGAGCGCACCGGCGACACCGCGCTGGCCGAGTGGGTGGACGAAGCGGGCAACGCGGCGAAGGAAGCGCTGGGCGACTTCTCCTCCGGCATCCGCGGCATCGGCTCGGCCGCCGGTTCGGTGGCCGAGGTGCTGCAGATGTGGTCGATGGTCATGGTGGTCATCGAAGAGGTGATCAAGGGGATCATCACCGAGCTGGTGTCCTGGCTGATCACCCTGTGGCTGCCCGCGCTGGCCGCGTCGGTGATCAGCTTCGGCGGCTCGGTCGCCGCCGCGATGACCGCGTCCATCGCCAAGGCGGCCAGCGTGCTGCAGAAGGTGACGCGCTACCTCGGCAAGTTCGGCAAGCTGCTCGACAAGTTCATGGAGTACCTGGTCCGGTACTCCGGGAAGATGGAGGTCTTCACCCGCAAGCTGCGCATCGGCGTGATGCCCGGCGAGACGAAGTTCGGCTTCGGCGCGGCGGCGCAGGGCTTCCAGCCGAGCAACCGGGTGCTCACCACGATGTTCGGCACCGACGCCGGGGTGAAACCGTTCCTCGCCGGTGCGGGCGTGAAGGCCGGCATCGGGGCGGGCAAGGGCGCTTTCGCCGAAGGCAAGGAAGCCGTCACGCCGGAGGGTGACGAACCGTGGTTCGACAAGAGCGAGATCGGCGGGGACCGGAGCCCGGAGGACACGCGCAAGGACCTGGACATTTGAGCGAGAGCATCGAACGCTGGGCCGAGGACACCCGGGTCCGGCCCGGGCACCGCGAGCGCGTCGAGGCGCTGCTGCGGGGCCGGTGGCGCGAGCCGGTCATCGTGCTGCACTTCGGCGACACCGATGTGGGCTACGACGTCCCCGGCCGCCGCCGGGACGGCACCGTCGTGGGAAAGCGGCTCGTCCGGCGGTTCTTCTGGAACATTCTGCGCGGGATCGGCGCCGCGGTGTTCGGCGTCTTCGCCCTGGCGCACGGCGAACGGCCGGGGCTGCCGTTCCAGCGGGCGATCGGCGTTTCGGGCCCGGAGAACGCGATGGCGCTCGACCTGGCCGACCGGCTCCGGTCGGTGGGCGGTGCGTGGCTGGCGTGCTCGCCGTCGTGCCTGGCGGTGGTGGACACCGGGGCGACCTCGACCGACCCGGCCGACGCGCCGCCACCGCGGATCGTCTGGGAGGCACGCAAGCCGCAGGCGCCGGAGCTCAGTTTCCGCAAGAGCACGCTGACCTGGCCGGACGGCTCGGTCTTCCGGCTCCCCGTGCAGGGCCGCACCGAGCAGCAGCACCTGCGGAAGTTCCTCGAGTACCCGGACGTCGTCCACTGGAACGGCCGCTAGCCCGCGCAGGCGAGCTTCGCCCAGACGACCTTGCCCTCGCCGTGGCGGCTCACGCCCCACGCCAGGGAGAGTTCTTCGACGAGCAGCAGGCCGCGGCCGCCGGAACGGCCAGGGACCCGGAGCCGCGGTTCGCCCGTGCCGGTGTCCGCGACGGCCACGGTCACCTCGCACGGGTCGCGCGCGAGGTGGATCCGCAGCTGGTGGGGGCCGGTAGCGTGGACGTAGGCGTTCTCCAGCAGTTCCCCGACCACGATCACGACGTCGACCCGCTCCGCTTCGGTGAGCGCGGTGAGCTTGTCCTCGGCCCACCGGCGCGCGGAGGCCAGCCCCGCGGAGCCGCCTTCGGCGACGTCGAGCACGTGCCATTCCGGCTCGCGCGTCGCGCCCCAGTTCACTCGCACCGTGCGACCCCTCCTTACCCGTCGAGGCGTACCCGGCGAAGCGGCCGTTACTCGTCGGCGGCCGGAAGTGTTCGCGGCCGTGGCGCGGGGTAGTCCTGGAACGGATGATCTCGGACCACGGAAGGTGGACTCTCGTGCCGCAGTGGGTGGAGGCGGGGCTCTGGGGCCTCGTCGGCGGGGCGGCGCTGGTGCTCGGCGCCGCCGTGGCCTGGGGAGCGCGGGTGTCGCGGCGGGTGGTCGCCGGGATCATGGCCTTCGGCGCCGGGGTGCTCATCTCCGCGCTGGCCTTCGACCTCGTCGACGAGGCGCAGCGCTCGGGCGGGCTGTGGCCGACCGCCGCCGGCTTCCTCGGCGGCGCCGTCGGCTACGTCGTCGTCAACGTGCTCCTCGCGCGCCGGGGTGCCCGGCACCGCAAGCGTTCCGGCGGGCAGCAACCGTCCGAACAGGACACCGCGGGCAGCGGCGCGGCCATTGCCGTCGGTGCCCTGCTCGACGGGGTGCCGGAGTCGGTGGTGCTCGGCGTGTCCCTGCTCGGCGGCGGCGGGATCGGCGTCACCGTGCTCGCGGCGGTGTTCATCTCGAACGTCCCCGAGGGCCTGTCCAGCGCTGCGGGGATGAAGGCCGCCGGCCGCAGCGCCCGGTACGTCTTCGGCGTGTGGGGCGGCATCGCGCTCGCCAGCGGGGTCGCGGCCCTGTTCGGCAACCTCCTGCTGCGGACGGCGTCCCCCGCGACCGTCGCCGCGATCACGGCGGTGGCCGCGGGGGCGATCCTCGCCATGATCGCCGACACCATGATCCCCGAGGCGTTCGAACGCACCGAGCTCTACACCGGCCTGCTCGCCACCATCGGCTTCCTGACGGCGTTCGTCATCGAGCACGCCGGCTGACCGCGACCGCGCCGCGCGCCGACCGCCGTGTACACCCCGGTGAGGGCGGCGGCCCATCGGCGGTGCGCGCGACGGCCGCGACGAGCACGGCCTTCGAGGTGCGGGTGCGGGGCGGTGACAGTCATCGTCTTCTCCAGAGGGGGTTCAGCGGGCTTCGGCGGCGGTCTTGAGGTCGGCGAGCCCGTCGCCGATCGCCGGTCCGGTCCAGCGGATACGGCGGCCGGGTCTGCTCTGCTCGACCGTGGTGCTGGTCGAAGCCTGCGCCGAAGCGGCGGGCGACGAGCCGCCGACGCCGTTCGGCGAACACCTCGAGACCCACCGCGAGCGACCCGCCCCGGCCCTGCACCGCGCGCTGTCCTTCTGGACCCGCCTGCACGGCGTGCTCTCGCTCGAGCCGGCCGGCCACTTCGACGGCATGACGTTCGACCCGCCGCGGTGCCTCAGCCGGTCTGTTCGCGGATCCAGTCCGCCACGACGTCCACGCGCGCGATCGTCTCGGGACCGGGCTGGGGGCACGGCGGCCCGGTGTTGACGATGGCGACCAGCGTCCCGGTGCGGTCGTCGTCGGAGACGAAGAACGGGCCGCCCGAGTCCTCGGGGCAGGGGCCGTTCTCGACCGTGCGCCTGCCGACCGGCTGGGCCTCCAGGGTCGCCTGGCCGACCCCGGAGACCGTGAACCGGCCGCGTTTGAGGTGGTCCGACGGGCCGAGCACGGTCGCCGAGAGCGAACCCCAGCCGGCGAACTGGAGCTGTTTGCCGACCGACGGCCGGGTCGTGGCCAGCTTCACCGGGACGATGTCCTCGATCGGGCTGCCGAGCTTCGCGACCGCCAGGTCGTTGACCGGGGACTGCCGGACGTCGACGACCTCGCTCGTGTAGCCGCCGGGGTCGCTGTCCCTCAGCCGCCCGACCGTGACGGTCATCGTGTACGGCGGCCGCCCGCCGATCCGGGTGTCCTTCAGGTCGTGGAAGCAGTGCCCGGCGGTGACGATCCACTGCGGCGCGACCAGCGCGCCGCTGCAGGCACCGCTGCGCACCCCGCCGCCCGGGACGGGGATGTCGTCGGACGTCAGCTTCGCGTTGAACGGCAGGACCGGGTTCGGCGCCGGCCGCGCGGACGTGGTCACGGGCTCCCGCGCCGGGGCCGGGGCCGCCGGGTCGGGCAGGCTGTTCCCGCCGGCCGCGGCGGCCAGGACGGGGCCCGCGACCGTCGCCCCGGTCACGGCGTGGGCGAACGCGAGGCCGGCCCCGGCCAGCACCGCGACCGCCACCGCTCGTGCCCGGAACTGCCGTCGTCGATCCGAAGAGGTCCTCACACCTCTAATGCACGGGTGGGAGCCCGGAATGGTTGCGAGGACCGGACGGCACTTGCATCGGCGCCGGTCAGGGGCGCTGCCCCACCTGGTCCACGTACGTCTTCACCGTCACCGCGCTGTCGGTCGTGCCCAGGAACTGGTACGTGGTGGCGTCGAAGACCATCACGATCGGCTTCGCTTTCGGGCTGGAGCCGGGGGACACCGGGAACGTGATCCCGACGCCCGGGCGGCCGGCGCCGTCGGTGACGTGGTCGAGGGCCGTCAGGCCCGGCACCCGCGCCGCCGCCTCGAACAGCGCCGCGTAGGACGCCGGCGGGAGGACCTGCTCGTAGGCGAGGTTGTAGACGTCCTTGCCCATGGCCGTGGCGTTGTCCTTCTGGGCGCCGGGCTGGCCGTTGAGGTAGGCGAGCATCGCGTCGGCCGTCGTCGGCAGGTCCGTCCGGTAGGCCGGCCGGGGTGCGCAGTCCTGGAGCGTCCCTTCCAGGCGCGGGTCGTTCGTGCCGTACATCGGCGCCTTGCCGTTGCGGCAGCCCCCTTCCTTGACGCCGCCGATCAGGCTGTCGCGGGTGCCGTCGACCGAAAACCAGACCTCGCGGATGTGGTGGTCCGAGTGCTCCGTCTTCACGTACAGGAACTGGTCGGGGCGGGGCGGCTTGGCCGGCTCCTTCAGCGCGGTGCTCGCCGCCGCGGTCAGCACCTTGACCGGGTCGGCGTGCGCCACGCCGGGTCCGACGCCGACCTGGTCGGCGGGGGCCAGTGCGACGACGGCGGTGATCGCCGCGGCCAGGCCGACCGAGGTGCCGGCGAGCCAGAACCAGCGGCGCGACCGGTGCCGCCGTTCGCCGCGGGCGGCGGCCAGCAGCCGCTCGCGGGCCGGCGCGAGGTGTTCGGACGGCGCGAAGCCGACGGCTTCCGCGCGGTCGCGGATCAGGTCCAGTTCATCCATGACCCGAGGTCTCCTTCACGAGGTCGAGGGCGCCGAGCTCGGCGCGGACGCGGCCGCGAGCCCGGCTGAGACGGGATTTGACGGTGCCGACGGGAACGCCGAGCGCTTCGGCGACTTCCTGGTAGGCCAGGCCTTCCGCGGCGACGAGCAGCAGGACGTCCCGTTCGCGGGGCCGCAGGGCAGCCAGTGCCCGGTCGAGCCGCGTGCCGAGGGCCTGCGCGCTGACCCGGTCGGCGACCCGGTCGGCGTGCCCTTCGTCGGCGGAGGGCGGTCCGACGGCGAGCCGGAGCTTCAGCTCGCGCACTTCCGTTCGCCGCTGCCGCGAAACGAGGTTCGTCGCGATGCCGTAGAGCCACGGCCGGGCGTCGGACCGGGCCGGATCGAACTTCGCCCGCTTGTCGAAGGCGATCAGGAACGTGTCCGCCAGGACGTCGTCGGCGGTCGTCGGTCCGAGGCGCCGGGCCAGGTAGCGGTGGATGTGCCGCGAATGGCGGTCGAAGATGACCGCGAACAGGCTCGGCTCGTGCCGCGACCGCGCGATCACGCTCGCGTCGTCGTCGGCATCGGTGTCTTCCGGGGTCATCGCCCGCCTTTCGATCCAGCCAGTGTCATGGGCTGTTCTCGGGCGGCGCGGAACGGGTTCCGGATTCGGCACCGGACGTGACTCAGGTCACTCAGGAGCAGGGGTCTCCGGCCGCGAGCATGCGGCGGTTCGCCTCGCCGAGGCCGTCGGCGAGCGCGTGCAGCTGGTCCGGTGTGAGGACGTCGATCAGCAGGTCGCGGACCAGCGCGACGTGCCCGGGCGCGGCCTGTTCCAGCAGGGCCATGCCTTCGTCGGTGAGCACGGCGTAGACGGCGCGGGGATCGCTCTCGCACGCGCGGCGGCGCACCAGGCCGGCCCGCTCCAGCTGGCCGATCTGGTAGGTGAGCCCGCTCTTGGAGTTCGACACCGCGCAGGCGAGCTCGGCCATCCGCAGTTCGCGATCCGGGGCGGCGCTGAGCCGCGCGAGGATCACGTACTGGAGGTGGGAGATCCCGGAGTCCTGCTTGAGCTGCTGGTCCAGCCGCCGGTTGAGCAGCTCGTAGGTGCCGAGGAACGCGTTCCAGGCGCGTTTCTCCTCGGCGTTCAGCCACCGTGGACGACCCATGTCACAACGGTACCTGTTGTTCAAATTCGAACTCAAGGGGTACGGTGCGATCAAGGTTCAAATTTGAACGGAGCTGCCATGATCCCCGCCGCCACCGTCCGCACCCGGGTGCGGGTCCCGCTGCGCTTCGCCGACGGCTACTCGGCGTCGGCCGAAGTCGTCACCTTCGACGGCCTGGCCGACGGCGCCGAGCACCTCGCCCTGGTGTTCGGCAACCCGGCCCGGCCGCTGGTGCGGCTGCACTCGGAGTGCCTGACCGGCGACGTGTTCGGCTCCGCCCGCTGCGACTGCGGGCCGCAGCTGCGCGAGGCGGTGGAGCGCATCGACGGCGCCGGCGGTGTCCTGCTCTACCTGCGTCAGGAGGGCCGGGGCATCGGCCTGTACGCCAAGCTGGACGCCTACGCCCTGCAGGACGCCGGGCTCGACACCTACCAGGCGAACACCGCGCTCGGCCTGCCCGAGGACGCCCGCGACTACACCGCGGCGGCCCAGATGCTCGCCGCGCTCGGCATCGCCGAGGTGGATCTGCTGACCAACAACCCCGACAAGGTCCGGCAGCTGCGCGAGCGCGGCATCACGGTCGCCGGGACGGTGCCCACCGGCGTCCACGCGACCCCGGACAACCTGCGGTACCTCGACGCCAAGGTCCGGCACACGAACCACACCCTGGCGCTGCCCGAACTCGCCGGCTGACGCTCAGCGCCGGGTGGCGGCCGTCGCCAGCTGTTCGGTGATCTCCGCCAGCAGCTCGGTGGCCGCGTCGCCGAGCGCGGCCAGGTCGGCCAGGGTGGTCTCTTCGGTGGTCACCGGCACAGCTCCTCCTCCAGGGCCTGGTGGCGGGCGACGACGGCTTCGGCGAAGGCGGTGTGCAGGCGCAGGTACTCGTCGCGGCCGACCGCCGTGTCGGCCCATTCGTGCCAGCGGATGTGGGCTTCGGCGACGTCGATCTTCGCGGCGGCCACGGTGGCGGGGAAGATGCCCGCGAGGATCGCGTGGTGCATGAGGGACGGGGACGACCGCCGAGCCAGCTCGGCCAGCGCGGCGAGGCGGGCGAGCTCCGCGAGCGTGTCGGACGCGGCCGGACGGGGGCGCGGCCGGGGGACCTTCCCGAGGCTGTCGGTCAGGACGCTGGTCATCAAAACACTCCTGGGGCGGAAAGCAGCTGGAGCAACCCGAACGGCGGATGTTTACCCCGGTCAAGCTGGGGTAAACGCCGCCGCTCGTGATCTCCGTCTCACCGCATCGGGTGGGCCACCCCGACGAGTGGCCCACCCGGGGTCAGCTCGCCCGGACCGCCCCGCAGTGCCACGGGATCCGCTGCGGCCGCACGCTTTCCAGCGTCGGGACGACCGGGGCGATCGTGCCGTCGCGGCGGAAGGTCAGCTTGTCGATCGTCGTCTCGCGGTGCGTGCCGTCGCCGCCCGGGATGCCGAAGCGGTGGTAGGCGAGGTACCAGTCGTCGGTGCCCGGGACCTGCAGCATCGAGCTGTGCCCGGTGCCGAGGACGCCGAGGTGGGCGTCCTTGCTCAGGATCAGGCCGCGGTTGGTGAACGGCCCGGTGGGGCTCGGTGCCGTGGCGTAGCCGACGCGGTAGTCCTCGCTGCGGGTGTCGTCGATCGACCAGCTGAGGTAGTACGTGCCCTTCCGCTCGACCATGAACAGCCCCTCGCGGAAGTCGTTCAGCCCGTTCAGGCGGGTGATCTTCGCCGGGTCGTAGGACACCATGTCTTCGTTCAGCGGGACGACGTAGGCGTTGCCGTTGCCCCAGTACAGGTACGGCTGCCCGGTGTGGTCGACGAACACCGCCGGGTCGATCGCCTGGCCGCCGTCGGGGTTCTTCGCGATCAGCGGCTTGCCGGAGTCGACGAACGGGCCGGTCGGGGAGTCGCTCACCGCGACGCCGATCTTGGCCTCGGCGCAGAAGTAGAAGTAGTACTTCCCGTTGCGCTTCGCGATCGTCGGCGCCCAGGCGTTCTTGTCGGCCCAGCTGACGTCCTTGCCGAGGTCGAGGATGACGCCCTCGTCCTTCCAGTCGACGAGGTTCTTCGACGACCAGGCCGAGAACTTCGTCCCGCTCCAGCCGTCGAAGCCGTCGGTGGTCGGGTACAGGTAGTACGTGTCGCCGAACGCGACGATGTTCGGGTCGGCGTTGTACCCCGGGAGGACCGGGCTGCGGGTCTCGTGTGCCTCGACCGTCCACACGCGACGGTCGCCGCCCGCGCCGGTCACGGTGAACTGCTTCGGCGAGCCGAGGTTCACCGGCTTCCCGTTGTCCGGCTTGATGGTCGCACCCGGCGCCAGGGTGAACTTCGGCGCGAGCCGGCGCAGGTCGGTGCCCGGCTTGACCGGCAGCACGACCGTGCCGGCGTTCGCGTCGATGACGGCCGGCGTCTTGAGCGCGTCCAGCTGCACCGACCGGATCGCGGTGCTGTTCGACGGGAGGGTGGCGACCTCGAGCCCGGACAGCGCCCGGTTGTAGAGCCGCACGTCCTTCATCTTGCCGGTCAGGGTCCTGTCGCTCGCGTACACCGAGCGGCCGAGGTAGTTCGCCGCCGTGACGCCGCCGCCGAGGTCGGACGGCTTGATCGTGGCGTTCGCGTTGCGGGCGACTTCGACGCCGTCCAGGTACAGCACCTCGACGCCGTTGCCGACCGTGAGCGTCACGTTCTTCCAGACCCCGCGCGGAAGCCCGCCGGCTCCGGCCGCCTGCTCGGTGGTCCAGTTGCCGGTCGCGATGGCGCCGCGGAACCCGCCGCTCGCGGTGCCGCCGGTGGTGAAGAGGTAGCCGTTGCCGGTGCCGTCCTTCGCGGTGTTGCCCAGGCCCCACAGGAAGTACGGCGTCTGCTGGTTCGGGTCGACCAGGACGTCGGCCGAGACGGTCGCCGCCGAGGCACCGGTCAGCAGGTTGTTCGGCAGCTGGACGTGCCCGTTCTTGCCGCCGAAGGCCAGCGCGCCGCCGGCCCAGGAGACGTCACCGGCGAGGGCGCCGTCGTAGCCGTGCCCGGTGGTGTCGGCCGCGACCGTGCCCGACTTCGCGTCGAGCGGCCAGTGCGCGACGAGGCCGTTCGAGTCGGCCTTCACCGGTGCCGGGGGCGCGCTCAGCCGGTTCATTTCGGCCTGCGTGACCGGCAGGACGGTGCCGTGCCGCGGCGACGCGGGCAGATGCGCGCCGGTCGACATCGTCCACTTGCCCGAGTTCAGGTCGGTGGTCTCGAACGGGACGTAGCCACGGCCGCCGAACTCGTCGATGAACAGGTACCACTTGTTCTCGGTGTTGGACTTGAACCCGGTCGGACCCTCGCCCGCGGACAGGCCCGGGCTGGTCGCGGTGGCCTTGCCGATGCAGTCGGCGACGAAGCCGTAGTGCGGGTCGAGCAGGTCGGTGGCCTTCTCCTCGGTGATGAACTTGCTGCACGGGGTCGAGGAGGTGTTGTTGCGCTCGTCCTTGGTGAACCGGTAGTAGGTGTCCTGGTTCTTGATGACCGTCGAGTCGATCACCGAGTAGCCCGGGTCGATCCACACCTGCGGCGCGCTGAAGGTGTGGAAGTCGCGCGTGGTCGCGTACATCATCCGGTTGTAGCTGTCGCCGAGGTGGTTCGGGTCGTTGTCCGCGTACAGCTTCGACGCCCAGTAGACGACGTACGTCCCGCGCTTGGCGTCCCAGAACGCTTCCGGGGCCCACGTGTTGCCCGCGGTCGGCGGCGACACCTGGACGCTGCGCTGTTGTGACCAGTGCGCCAGGTCGGTGGACTCCCAGACCATGATCGACCGGCTGCCGGTCCGCTGCGCGGCGTCCCAGCCCCGGCCGGCGTAGATCCGCAGGTCGGTGGCGAGCAGGTAGAACTTGTCGCCGTCGGGGGAGCGCAGGATGAACGGGTCGCGCACGCCCATTTCGCCGAGGCTGGACTTGAGCACCGGCTGGCCGTTGTTGAGCTCGCTCCAGTTCAGCGGGTCGTTGCCCTTGCTCAGCGCCGAGTAGATCTGCTCGCCGTTGGAGGTGCCTTCGCCGGTGAAGTAGAAGAAGCTGTAGCCGGCCAGGGGTTCCTGGGCCGGCTTGGGGACCACGGTGGCGGTGAACCGCCGCGTGGTGCTCTCGCGGCCGAGGCTGACCTTCGCGGTCAGGACGACCTTCTTGGCGGCGCCGCCGGCCGGCGGCCGGGTGACCTCCCCGGTCGGGGTGATCACCGACGGCGCGGACGACGTCCAGGTGACGTTCGTGCCGTCCGGACCGCTCGCCGGGAGCGTGAGGTTGCCGCGGACGTCGTCGATGTCGGGGACGGAGAGCGTCCCGGCGGCGGCGCGGACGCTGGTGCCGGAGTCGGCGGCGGGCGCCGCACCGGCACCGGCGCTGCCGAGGGGGACGAGTGCGGCCGCGACGGCCAGCACAACGCCGAAACGGCGCGGGGAGAACAACTTCATCGTTGTCGGTTCCTTCGGGGCACGTCGGGGACCGGCGCATGTTAACGTTAACATGGCTCGCGTACGCTGACTCTAGGTCGACGTGGTCCCGGTGGTCAAGAGCCTTACGGATGGCTGGCCAGCCGCTCGGCGATCGCCTCCCGCGGATACGGCGTCTTCCGGCTCTCGGTGTGGAGCGCGAAGTAGAAGTCGTTGACGACGGCGGCGAGCGGGGCGCACCGGCGCAGCAGCGGGTCTTGGTCCGCCACTTCTCCGGCGGCGCACGCGCGGACGAAGTCGTTGCGGGTACGGGCATCCGGCCACGTGCGCAAGCCGCGGACGTGCCGGTTGACCAGGTGGGTCAGGACGTAGGCCCGGTCGTGGCCGTCGTGCTCGGCCAGGAACTCGGCTTCGGCGTCCGAAAGGTCGAAGTCCCCGGCCACGGCCAGGCCGAAGTCCGTGAGGTAGAGCCGTTCGCCGTCCGTGACGATGTTGGCGAAGTGCGCGTCGAAGTGCTGGACGCCCCGGGCGGCCAGGAATCCGGTGAGGTGCCGCAGGTCCTGCTCGAGCGGCAGGTCGTCGCCCGGCCACTCGGCGAGGCTGTGCGGCAGGTACTCGAGGAACAGCACGAGGTCGGTGGTGGAGCCGGCAAGCGCTTCCAGCCGCCGTCGCACGCCGGCGTCGCCGTGCCAGAACGCGACGTCGGCCTCGATGTCGGCGGGCGGGCGGGGCAGGCCGGGCCGGATCCGCCAGTGGTGCAGGAGCGGGAAGTTCGCGCACTCGCCACCGAGGACCCAGGCGGTCGTCATGAGGTGCGCTTCCAGTTCGCGCCAGGCGCCGCCGCCCGCGGACCCGACCCCGTAGTGCGACCACGGCGGCAGCCCGTAGAGGTCGGCCGTCGAGTGCGGGTTCGCCAGTTCGACGCCGGTGAGCGGGACCCGCTTGACGAAGACGGGCTCGCCGGCCACCTGCAGCAGCCAGGACGACCCGCCGATGCCGGTGCCGAGCGGGCGCGCGGTGGTCAGGAGGTCGTCACCGGCGTCCGCCAGGGCGGCGGCGAGCTTCTCGTGGCGCGCGAGCCGGCCGGTCATGCGCGCACCAGGGGCAGGTAGACGTCGTCGACGATCCCGACCAGGACGTCGTCGTCCACTGTGGTCAGGCCGTGGGTGAGGTATTCGTTGCGCAGCAGCACGAGGGCCACGGTAGCGACGCGCGGGTTCAGGGCCTCCGGCCGGGCCTCGCCGCGGCCCACCGCCCGGCCGACGAGGGTGAGCCAGGTGGCGGCGCCCCCTTCGGCGGCCTGTTCGTGCAGCTGTTCGCGGAGTTCGGGCTCGTCGCCCACGCCGGTGAGGAGGCTGCGGAGGGCGCGTGCGGCGGGTGAGGTCTGGCCGCAGTTGATCGCCCGCAGGAGCGTCAGCGCGTCTTCGCGGAGGTCGCCGGTGTCCGGTGGCTTGAGCGTGTCGTCGGCGAGGTGGCGGTAGGCGGCGACGCCGAGCGCGGCGCGGTTCGGCCAGCGGCGGTAGATCGCGTTCTTGTTGGTGCCGGCCCGCTGGGCGACGCGTTCGATGGTCAGTCCGGGGTACCCGGTCTTGGCGAGTTCGGCCGCCGCCGCGCGCAGGATCGCCTCTTCCAGTTCGGTGCCCCGGCGCCGGGTCTTCGGTGTCGCCATGGACCCATCTTAGGGTACGGTACGGGCCGTACCTTAATTCGGCTGGAGGAAGACATGCGAGCCAAGGGGATCGGCTACGACACGGGGTTCGAGACCGGCGGGCGCGTCAACCGCCCGTTCGACCCCGGCCTGGTGCGGCGCGAGCTGACGATCATCCGCGACGACCTGCACTGCACGGCGGTCCGGCTGATCGGCACCGACCTGGACCGGATCGAGTCCGCCGCCCGCGAGGCGGCCGCGCTCGGGCTGGAGGTGTGGTTTTCGCCGTTCCCGTGGGACCTCGGCCCGGAGGAACTCCTGGACCTCTTCGCCGACGGTGCCGCGCGGGCCGAACGCCTCCGCGAGGCGGGCGCCGAGATCGTGTTCGTCACCGGCGCCGAGCTGAGCCTGTTCTGCGACGGCTTCCTGCCGGGCGGCAGCATCACCGAGCGGCTGGACAACCTCCTGGCGTCGCGGGAACTCCTGGCCGGGCTGCCGGAACGGATCAACGCGTTCCTGGCCCGCGCGGCCGAGGTGGTCCGCGCCCGGTTCGGCGGCCGCGTCACGTACGCGGCGATTCCGCTGGAGCGCGTCGACTGGGCGCCGTTCGACATCGTCTCGGTGGACGCGCACCGCTCGAAGGAGGTCGAGCACCTCTACCGCGAAGGCGTCCGGAACCTGGTCGCGGCGGGCAAACCGGTGGCGATCACCGAGTTCGGTGTGACGCCCTACCGGGGAGCGGCCGATCTCGGCGCCCGCTGCGGCGAAATCCTCGAGTACGAAGACGGCCTCCCGGTCCGGCTGAAGGGCGACCACGTCCGGGACGAAGAAGAGCAGGCCCGCTACCTCCGCGAACTGGTGGAGGTCTTCACGTCGGAGGGCGTCGACGCGGCGTTCGCCTGCACTTTCGTCTGCTACGGGCTGGTGCACCGGGCCGACCCCCGCACCGACCTCGACATGGCGAGCTGGGGCGTGGTGAAGGTCCTGGAAGAGGGTGCGGGGGAGACGTACCCGGACGTCCCGTGGGAGCCGAAAGCTGCCTTCGGTGCGCTGGCCGAGTGCTATGCGGTCTGATGAATTCTTGGCCAACCGTGGCTGCACCCGGGTCGGCGTTGACAGAAAGCGCTGTCTCTTCTAACTTCAAAGCGCAAGACATCGGATGACCAGCCCGGACCTCGGGCCGTCCGCCGGCCGATGTGCACCCCTGCCGTACTTCGTCAGGAAGGACACACCGAAGATGCCGGAATTCCCCCGCCGGACGGCCCTGCGCTCGCTCGCCGTCTCCGTCCTCGCCGTCCCGATCGTGCTGGGCGCCGCCGTGCCCGCCCACGCGGCCCCGCTGTGGCACCCGGACCCCGCCACCGACGGCCTGAAGGCCTTCGAGGGCATCGAGGCCGACCGCGGCAACCACCACCCCGACCGCAAGTACGTCGTCGTCGAAGGCGACCACTACCGGTTCAACATCTGGAAGGACGACCGCGACACCACGGGCGGCGGCGACCGCCAGCGCACCGAGTCGAAGGGCATGGTGCAGAACGGCGCCACGCTGAAGATGCACAACGGCGAGACGTGGACGCTCTCCTACGAGATGTACATCCCGGCCTCGCTGCACGGCACCAGCAAGTTCACCCACATCTTCCAGACGAAGACGCCGTCGACCAACGGCGGCCCGTGGGTGACGCTCGACCTGACCCGCAGCGGCAGCAAGGAAATGCTCAACGCCCGCGCGTACGCCAACTCGGGTTCGCCGAGCATCGCGGCCACGGACCTGGCGCCGCTGCGGAACAAGTGGATCACGATCGAGTGGACGTTCACGCCGGGCTCGAAGGGCAAGGCGGCCTGTGTCATCCGCAACGGCACCGGGTCCGGCGCGCCGGTCGCCGCGCAGGGCAGCATGAGCAACGTGAACCTGCCCGACCAGGGCGACTACGTCCGCCCGAAGTGGGGGATCTACCGGTCGGTCCAGAGTGCGTCGTCCGACATCCTCGACACGTACCTGCTGTTCCGCAACTACACGGCGGCCCGCAAGTAGGTGCGCGTTCGCGCGACCAGGGTGACACTGGCGGCATGAGGGTCGTCGACGGGTACCCCGGCACACGCCACCCGTCGACGACCGCACGTTACGCGACCCCGCCGCCGCTCCGGCGCGGTCCGGTGCTGGTCACGGCCGCTTTCGCGGCCCTGGGCGGCGCCTTGATCCCGGCCGCTTCCGTGGCAGGCCTCTGGCGGGTCTGGCAGTTCTACGCGATGTTGTTCGCCCTGGTCGCCGCGGTCGAGTTCGTCGCCTTCGTCGCCGTGTTCGGGTGGCCGACGCGCAAGACCGCCCACGCCGGGGCGGTCACCGCGGCCGCCGGCCTCGCGCTGTGGGTCGCGAGCCGGCCGCTCGGGCTGCTGACCCGGCTCGATCCGTGGCAGCCCGCGGACACCGTCGTCGGCTTCACCGACTACGTCGCGGCCGCGCTGCAGGTCATCGCCATCCTCGGGTTTCTCGTCGTGGCGCGGCGGGGAGCGCACCCGGGGCCGTCGGCGCCGCGGCGGGTGGCGGCGTGGATCGTGCTGTTCCCCGTGCTGCTGCTGGTCCTCGCGGCCGGCACCGCGGGCACGATCGCGGCCGGCGACCGCATCACGAGTCCCACCGCGTCGACCCTGCTCGACGGCAGCACCGTCGAATACTGCCGTGCGGACGGGATCCCCCTCGCCATGGACATCACGCGCCCGGCGGCCCGCGGCGCACCGGTGGCGCTGTTCCTGCACGGCGGCGGCCTGATCGCCGGCAACCGCAGGCCGTCCGGGCCGGGCGCGCTGCTGGCGGGGTCACGGCTCGTTCCGGTGCGCGACGCGCTGACCGCGCGCGGCTTCGCCGTCGCCTCGATCGACTACCGCCTCGCGCCCGCCGCCCGCTGGCCGGCACCCCTGGACGACGCCCGCTGCGCGGTCCGGTTCTTGCGGGCCAAGGCGGCGGAGCTGGACATCGACCCGGCCCGGATCACGGCGGTGGGGACGGGCGCGGGCGGCACGCTGGCGGCGCTGCTCGGGGTGGCCGGGACGCCGGAGGTTCGTGCGGTGGCGGCGATCGAGGCCCCGGCCGAGTTCGACCTCGCGGGCCTGGACCCGCTCACCCGCGCGTCGGTGCTGGTGGCACTGGGCCGCTCCCCGGCGACGCTGCGCGAGGCGAGCCCGCTGACCTACGCGGGCACGGGTGCCCCGCCGTTCCTGATCGCCGGCGGCCGCAAGTCGGCCGAGTTCGCGGACCACCTGCGCGCGGCCGGCGTGGCGGTGACGACGGGTACCGGCGATCCGGCCGAAGTGGCGCAGTTCCTGGCGACGGTCGGCTGACCGTGTCCCTCGCGCACCGGGTCCGGCGCACGGTGCCGGCGGATCCGCGCCGGCGTGCGACACCGGTCCGCTGCGGGCGCCGCAGGCCATTTTGGACGGTCACCGCGCCACCGAGCCGGCTTGACCTGGAGTGCGCTCCAGGCTCTAGCGTGTGGTCACGCCGACCAATCGTCAGGAGAAAGCTTCATGGAGCTCGGTTTCCACCTCCCCATCTTCGACATCGACGGCGGGACCACCGCCATCGCCGGTGAGCTCGCCCGGGTGGGCGCGGCGGCGGAAGAGGCCGGGGCGACCTGGCTGTCCTTCATGGACCACTACTTCCAGATCGAGCCGACCGGCCTGCCCGCCGAGTCGAACATGCTGGAGGGCTACACGACCCTGGGTTTCCTCGCCGCGCACACGACCCGGATCGAGCTCGGCCTGCTCGTCACCGGCGTCACCTACCGGCACCCCGGCCTGCTCGCGAAGATCGTCACCACCCTCGACGTCCTCTCGGGCGGCCGGGCGGCGCTGGGCATCGGCGCGGCCTGGTTCGAGCGCGAACACCTAGGGATGGGCGTGCCGTTCCCGCCGGTCGCCGAGCGGTTCGAGCGGCTGGAGGAGACGCTGCGGATCTGCCGGCAGATGTGGGACCCGGCGGACAACGGCCCGTTCGACGGCAAGCACTACCAGCTCGCCGAGACGCTCTGCGCGCCCCAGCCGATCAGCCGGCCGGAGGTGCTCATCGGCGGCGCCGGGGAGCGCAAGACGCTGCGGCTCGTCGCCCAGTACGGCGACGCGTGCAACCTGTTCGCTTCGTCCCCGTCGGACGTGGAGCACAAGCTGGACGTGCTGCGCCGCCACTGCGACGACGTCGGCCGCGACTACGACGCGATCCGCAAGACGGTCCTGGCCAACAACCCGCGCCCGACACCGGAAACCCGCGACGACTTCGTCCGCGCGATGGAGGACTACGCGAAGCTCGGGATCCAGCAGGCGATCGTCACGCCGACGACCGGTTCGCCGGCCGCGTGGATCGAGGGCATGGCGCCGGCCGTGCCGCAGCTGGCCGGACTGGGCTGAGCCTTTACCTCCCGATAACCCGGGCTCTGGTAGTCAGGGATCGGACCGGCGGACCGCCGGATCCGGGCCAGCCGCGCCCTTTTGGTCCACAGTGGACTCTCTCTGGTCGTTTTTCCTTTCCGGTGAACCATTTCCCGTGGGGCGCCGTGTGCCCTGGTGAGGTGGCGACCAGAGAGGAGGGGCTCGATGCCCCACGTGCGCAGTACCGGACGACACCGCAAACCGGCGACGATCGGGCTGGTCGCGCTGCTGGGAGTCGCGGGAGCGACCGCGACGGCGATCGCGCTCAGCAGCCCGGCGAGCAACGCGGCCACGGAAAGCTGCGGCGGCCTGGACACGGCGCTGCAGAACAACCTGACGTTCATCGCGGGCCAGCAGGCCGCCCCGGACGCCCAGTCGGCGGCGAGGATAACCAACCGCCAGGCGGTGGTGGACCAGATCCGGCAACGCCGAGCGGCGGCAGGCTGCGACGGCGCGGTGGCGGCGAACGCCGTGGCAGCCGAGTGCGCGGCGGTCGTCCAGGCCGGCGAGCAGGGCAAAGCCGAGGACAAGCAGGCAGCCGCCGGCCGGAACGCGGCCGAGGGCAACGGCAAGGCGAAGAACGGCAAGAACGGCAAGGCCGCCGAGCAGGGTATGGCGGACGAGAACGGCATGGCCGGCGAGAACGGCATGGCGGACCAGAACGGGATGGCCGGCGAGCAGGAAGCCGATGCTCAGGACGGATCCGCCGCCGCGAACGGCAAGGCCAAGAAGAACAAGGCCGCCGAGAAGAACGCGAAGGCTGCCCAGAAGGACGCGGCCGACGCGGCCGCTCAGGCGTGCGGCGTGGTCGAGAAGTGCGTGGCACAGGCCGCCGGAGTCGCCGACGCCAACGGCATGGCCGAGCAGAACGGCATGGCCAACGGTAACGGCGCGGCCAAGCAGAACGGCATGGCGCAGCAGAACGGCATGGCCGAGCAGAACGGCATGGCCGACAAGAAGGACGCCGCCAAGCAGAACGGTATGGCGCAGCAGAACGGCATGGCCGACCAGCAGGACGCGGCCCAGGACGCCGCCGTCGAGCAGAACTGCGCGGCCGTCCTCGAATGCGTCGCCCAGGCCGCCGCTGCGGACCAGCAGGGTGCCGCCGCTGACCAGCAGGGCGCTGCGGCGGACCAGAAGGATGCCGCGGCCGGTCAGCAGGGTGCGGCCGCCGAGCAGCAAGGCGCCGCCGCTGAGAAGCAGAAGGCCGAGAACAAGAACAAGAACAAGAACCAGGCCAAGGCGGCGAAGCAGGCCGCCGCGGTCGCGGAGAAGTGCGTCGCCGAAGCCCAGCAGGGGACGGCGACCGCCACCGCCACCGCCGGCAAGTGAGACCGGGAGGGTGTGCACCGGAAGCGGACCGGTGCACACCCTCCGTCACTTCATCGCTCGATCCGGTGACCCTCGGGAACTCCGGGCCGCCGTCGTTCGTTCACCCTGTGCACCCCAGTAACCTGGTCCGTGCACCCGACGACCGACGACAGCACGAGGCTTCAGTGACCACCGACCCGGCGGCCGAGGACCTGCGCGAGGCGGCCGACGAGCTCGCCGTCGCCGGGCAGCTCCCGCGATTCCTGCTGATGTACAAGTTCGCCATCGAAGAGCTGATGACGAAGCTGCGGATCCTCAGCGAGGAATTCGACTTCGTCCACCAGCACGACCCGATCGAGCACATCACGAGCCGGGTCAAGCGGCCGGAGGCCATCAAGGAAAAGGTGCGCCGCCGGGGGCTGACCGGCGACTGGGTTTCCGCGGCCGCCGCCCTCGACGACATCGCCGGGATCCGGGTCGTCTGCCCGTTCGTCTCCGACGTCCACGAGGTCGCCCGGATGCTCACCGCGCAGGACGACGTCGAACTGCTGCGCACCAAGGACTACATCGCGAGCCCGAAGGCGAACGGCTACCGCAGCCTGCACCTCATCGTCCGCATCCCGGTCTTCCTGTCCGACCGGGTGGAAAAGGTCAAGGTGGAGGTGCAGCTGCGCACCATCGCCATGGACTTCTGGGCCGCGGTGGAGCACAAGCTGTTCTACAAGTACCGCGACAGCGTCCCGCCCGACTTCGCCGGCGAACTCGCGGCGGCGGCCCGGACGGCGGCCGACCTCGACAGCCGGATGGCCGCGCTGCACGAACGGATCCGCTGAGGCTCGCCGAAGGCGTCGAGTATGATCCGCAGCCCGAATTCGAACTCCGCTTCGTGGTCGCACGCCGCCAGGTAGGGCGCCGCCACGGAGACCGCGGGCAGTCCCGAACCCTCGAGGTCCGCGAGCCGCTGGACGCTGCCGCCGAACGTCGGCGCGGCCTCGACCTCGCGCATCAGCGTGCCGATGAGGAACGCCGGCACCGCCCGCAGCCCGTGCACCGCGCGGTCGGGCGGAAACCCGCCGCGACCACCGGGGCCGGCGCCGTCATCGACGCGAGCCGGCGGGTCAGCACCAGCGGCGCTGCCCGCGGGTGATCGAGCATCGCGGCCCGGAACCCGTGCGCCGGCGCCGACATCGTCTCCCGCAGGTCCCCCTCCACCGGCGGCGCGGGGAGCGCGGCGAGCAGCACCTCGGCGATCCCGTCCAGCAGCGCGTCCTTGCCGTTGACGTGGTTGTACAGGCTCATCGGATCGACCTCGAACCGCCGCGCCGGCTTGCGCATGCTGACCGCGTCCAGGCCCTCGTCGACCAAGAGGGCCTGCCCGGCGAGCAGGATCCGCTCGCGCGACAAGACGCCCTGGGGCGGCCGGTCCCGCCGGGTCGTCACGGCGAGAGCACCGCGGGCAGGTTCTCGTAACCACGCAGGATGCGCGTCGACCGGCGGCGGCCGCCGGGTAGCACGCGCAGGCCGGGGAATCGGTCGAAGATCGTGCGCAGCCCGATCGCGCCCTCCATGCGCGCCAGCGACGCGCCCAAGCAGTGGTGTCGGCCGGCGCCGAACGACACGTGGTCGCGCGCGCCGGCCCGGGTGACGTCGAAAACGGCCGGGTCGGCGAACACGCCGGGGTCGCGGTTCGCCCCCGCCAGCACGGTCGTGACCAGCGCGCCGCGGGGCAGCGGAACCCCGGCGATCTCGGTCGCGCGCGTGGCCATCCGGCCGGTCAGCAACACCGGCGGGTCGTACCGCAGCACCTCCTCGACAGTGTTGGCCCACAGCTCCGGCCGTTCGCGCAGCACGGCGAGCTGCCCGGGATCGCCCGCGAGCAGCGCGATGCCGCTGCCGAGCAGGTTGACGGTCGTCTCGAAGCCGGCCGCCAGCACCAGCCCCGCGGTCGACTTCAGTTCCGTCTCGGTGAGGCCGACACCGCCGTCGCGGGCGGCGACGAGCTTGCTGAACAGGTCGTCGCCGGGGTTGCGGCGCAGGTGGTCGAGGTGCTCGCCCAGCCAGGTGTCGAACTCGGCCAGCGCGGTCTCGACGTGGCGGAACGCGCGCCAGCCGAGCCCGAGATCGAGGCTGGGCGCCGCGGCCGCGCCGAGCGAAAGCACCTTGCCGAGGTCGGACGGCGGCACACCGAGGATCTCGCTGATGACCGTCACCGGCAGCAACCCGCAGTAGGACTCGACGAGGTCGAGCGGGGCGCCGGGGTCGAGCGCGTCGAGCAGGCCGTCGGCGATCTCCTGCACCCGGCCGCGCAGCTGCTCGACCGCGCGCACGGTGAACACGCCGGTGACCAGCTTGCGGTAGCGGGTGTGCTCGGGCGGGTTGACGGCGAGCAGCGACGGCGGCCGCACCGGGTGCAGGTGCTCGCCGGCCGACCACTCGACCAGCCGGCCGAGCGCCGAGCCGTCGGACCCGATGACGCCGACGCGGAAGTCGTCGCTGGAGAGCACTTCCCGGACCGCGGCGTGCGTGGTGGTCAGCCAGCCGAAACGGGTCCGGGCGAGCGGGCCCGCCGCGCGGATCTCCTCGAACAGGCCGGTGAGGTCCCGCCCTTCGGCCGCGTCGACCACCATCCGCCCCTGGAGGTCACCGCGCCGGGCCTCGCGGCGCAGCACGGTCCGGGGGAGCGCGTGGCCGAGGCCCCAGCGCACGACGGGTTTCGTCCAGGCCAGGGCCGTGGTCATGGCATCCCCTCCGGTCGACGTGGTCCGGCCCTCTCACCGACCGGGGCCAGCAGTACGCCCAGTGCGAGCAGTTCCGTCACCGCCATCCCGCGTTCCACCAGACCGAGCGGGATCAACGTCCACCAGCGGCCGTCCTCCGCCGCGGCCACCACGACCGCGCCCAGGATCACCGCGAACCACCCCAGTGACGCGATCGCCAGCACGCGGGCCAGCAGGCGGCGGCCGGGAGAAGACGGGAACGCCGTGCGCGCCGCCACCAGGACCGCCAGCGGCAGGGCCACGAACGCCACCACGCTCGCGATCCGGTGCAGCGTGCCGCCGAAGTCCGCTCGGGAGACCGTGGCCCAGTCCGGCTTGGGGAACGCCACGATGACCAGCAGCCCGACCGTCCACAGTGTCCCCAGGATGGCCGCGGGCACCGGCAGCCGCCGTTGGCCGCGCAGGACCACCAAACCGGCCGCCGAACCCAGGGCGACCAGGACCACCGCGAGGTCGAACACCCACTTGTGATCGGACAAACCGTACTCGCTGATCGTGCGGCGGGTGACGCTGATTTCGTCCGTCGGCGGGATGACCTGCAGCAACAGCACCAGGCCGGCGCCGATCACCAAGGCCGCGATACCCGTCAGGGAGACCGCGACCGAAACCCGTCGCGCAGGGAACGTGACCATGGACCGACAGTAGCCGACCGGTGGTTGAACTCTCCGTGAAACCGAAACGTGCGTTGAACGCTGTACGACTTACGGCGGTGTCCGAGGTCGGATTTCCTCCATTAAGGTCGCTCGGTTCCGGTACGTCCGTGCGTGCCGGGTCTCGGTCAAGGAGGTCGCTTCCTGTGGGGAATTCACCAAGACGGCTGGTGATGCTGGCTTCGGCCGTCGCACTGGCCGGAACGTTCGTCGCGTTGCCGTCCGGCACGGCGGGCGCGGCGCAGAACATCCTGCGCGCCGACAAGTCGGTGGCGCGCTCGTGCTTCGCAAAAGTGCTGCCCAAGGGCACCTCGGGTGCCGACCGCCGTGAACTGACCTCCACCGTGGACGGTCTGGTCCAGGCACGGCTCAAGCCGGCGCAGGGCGCCGAGGGCGACTGGGACGTCGCCGTGTTCGACAAGGCCACCGGTGCGGTGGTCGCCGCCTCGACGGCGTTGCGCAGCCACGAACTCGCCGAGAGCTTCGTGAAGAAGGGGCAGGAACTCGTCGTCCAGGGCTGCCGGTACGGCGGCTCGGCCGGTCAGGTCCAGCTCGGTGTCGACTTCCTGGCGCTGACGCCGCAGGGCACGCCGACCGGAACGGCCCCCGCGGTCCAGCGCGCGGAGCTCGTCCGGGTCGAGACGCCGACGCGCGCCGACAAGGGCAAGCTGACGGCCCTCGGGCTCGACGTCACCGAGAAGGGTGACGCGACCGGGGTCGAGGTCGTGCTCGCCGACGACGCCGACCGCAAGACGCTCAAGGACAGCGGCTTCAAGTCGAAGGTCATCGAGGCGGACCTCTCGGCCAAGTCGATCCGGGACGCGAAGACCGACCGCGAGTACGCCGCGAAGACCGCCGCTTCGGCGCTGCCGTCCGGGCGCACCAGCTACCGGCACCTCTACGAGTACAACTACGAGCTCAAGGAACTGGCCCGCAAGAACCCGGGCCTGGTCTCGGCGTTCACGATGCCGGAACCGACGTGGGAAGGCCGGGACGTCGTCGGCGTCGAAATCGCCACCGACGTCAAGAACGTCACCGACGGCAAGCCGGTGAACTTCACCATGGGCGTGCACCACGCCCGGGAGTGGCCGGCCGGCGAGCACGTCATGGAATGGGCGTACGAGCTGGTCAACGGCTACTCGCGCGACGCCGCCATCCGGTCGATGGTGGGCAAGACGCGCAACATCGTCGTGCCGATCATCAACCCGGACGGCTTCGAGATCTCCCGCGAGGCCGAGCCCAAGGGCGACTTCACCCGGTTCGACTACGAGATGAAGCGCAAGAACTGCAACGTCAACGACTCGCCGCCGCAGTTCGCGACCGGCGTGTGCAAGGCGAACCCGGGCGGCCGCATCCGCGGCACCGACCCGAACCGCAACTACGGCGGCTTCTGGGGCGGCGCCGGCGCCGAGCTGGCCTGGAGCGGCGACACCTTCCGCGGGTCCGCGCCGTTCAGTGAGCCCGAGGTCCGCAACGTGCGTTCGATCGTGTCCTCGCGCCAGGTGACCAACCTGATCACGATGCACACCGTCGCCGCGCTCGTGCTGCGCCCGCCGGGCGTGGCGGACGTCCGCCCGCCGCTGGAGGAACCGCAGTACAAGGCCCTCGGCGACAAGCTCGCCTCGCGCAACGGCTACACCAGCGAGCCGAGCTGGGCGCTCTACGACACCACCGGCACCACCGAGGACTGGTCGTACTGGGCCACCGGCGGCTGGGGCTTCACCATCGAGGTCGGCGGCAACGGCTTCCACGGCCCCTACGCCGACAGCGTCGTGGCCGAGTACGAGGGCCTGGCCCCCGCGGCCGGCGCCGGCAAGGGCGGCAACCGCCAGGCGTTCCTGGACATGCTGGGCAACGCGGCCGACCCGCAGCAGCACTCGACGCTGATCGGCTCGGCGCCCAAGGGCTACCAGCTCAAGCTGCACAAGACGTTCCAGACGCCGACGTCGCCGGTGCTGCAGCCGGACGGCTCCACCAAGCCGCCGATCTACATCACCGACGACCTGAACTCGAAGTTCACCGCCGCCGGCGGGCGCTTCGCCTGGTCGGTCAACCCGTCGACGCGGCCGTACGTGGCCGGCCGGTACGGGCGCACCCCGCAGGGCCCGGCGCAGCAGGGCTTCGCGGTCGCCAACCCGGCGGGCGTGCCGCCGATCAACCAGAACTACCCGACCGACCCGGCGGGTGACTCGTTCACCTTCCACGTCGACGGCCTGCCGAAGGTCGACAACGGGAAGTTCAGCGTCAACATCAACTGGGCGAACACCGCGACCGACTGGGACCTGTACGTCTACGACTCGGCGGGCAACCTGGTCAGCTCGTCGGCCAACGGCGGCACGACCTCCGAGCACGCCGTGCTGTTCGACCCGCCGGCCGGCGACTACAAGGCCGTGGTGGTCAACTACGACCAGGCGAACCCGAGTGCGGTCGACGACTGGACCGGCGACGTCTCGTTCTCGTCGCCGATCCCGCCGACGTACGGCACGAAGGAGGCCTACCAGCTGACCTGCTCGTCGCCGGGCGGCAAGCTCGTCGGCGTGGCGGACGTCTACGCCGACCGCGGCCAGACGGTCGACGTCGGCGAGGTCTGCACCCGGTCCGCGCACGCGCAGAAGCAGCGCGCTTCGGGCGGCGCCCGGTAGTTCTCGGTCAGTTCGTGAAGGCCTCCTCGCTCGCGCGGGGAGGCCTTCACGGCGTTAGGGCGAGAACCAGGCCGAGGACCACGAGAATCGTGCCCACGACCCGGTTGAGAGCCGGTTTGGCGTGGGAGTACCAGCGTTGGGTGGCCGGGGAGGAGAACAGCAGCGCCACGCTCAGGTGCCAGGCGGCCGAGGTGGCGACGATCAGCGCGACCGCGGCCGCCTTGACGGCGGTGGGTTCGGTGGGCGGCAGCGTCGCGGTGAGCACGCTCCCGAAGAACGCGGCCGCCTTGGGGTTGGTCAGGTTGCTGAGCACGCCCTGGCGGAAGGCGCTGCCGTGGCCCTCCGGTGGGCGAGTGTCCGGGGCGCGGGCACGGAGCCACAGCCGCACCCCGAGCCAGGCGAGGTACGCGCCGCAGACCACGCGCAACGCCGTCGCCAGCCAGGGTGCGCGAGCCAGCAGGCTGCCCAGCCCGAAGACCGCGACCGCGGCGAGCACACCGCCCGCCACGACCACCCCGAGCGCGACGGCCACCGCGGCGCGCCGGGTGCCGGCCGCGGCGGTGTGCGCGATCAGCACGAAGTTGGGGCCGGGGGACACCGCGGCCGGCAGGTAGGCCAGCAGCACGGTGGCGAGGGTGGCGGCCGGGCTCACGAATCCTGGACCAGTGCCGCCATCTTGCGGATCGTGATCCCGCGGTCCAGCACGGCCGACGGCGGCAGCCGGACACCGAGGCGTTCGGCGACCATCGCCTCGATGCGGGCGCCGTGCAGGGACTCGCCGCCCAGCTCGTCCAGGCCGGTGTCCGGGTCGGGCGAACGCAGGAACAACACCTCGGCCCAGATGGCGGCGACGGCGTCGAGCACGTCGGCGGCTTCGGGTGCCGGTCCGAGTGAGGTGACCAGCGCGCGGCGGTTCACCTTGCCCGTGGCCGAGCGCGGGATCTCCGTGACGCGCGTGAACCGGTCCGGGCCGCGGCCGGACGTGAGCGCGCAGAACCGGCGGAGGTCGTCGTCGGTCGTGTCCCCGGAGGCGACGACGACGGCGACCACGGCCTCGCCGAGCACCGGGTCGGCCGCACCGCCGACCACCACGTCGGTCACGCCCGGGTGCCCGGCCAGGACGTTCTCCAGTTCCTCCGGGAAGACCTTCTCGCCGGCGCGGTTGATCACGTCGTCGCGGCGCCCGGACAGTTCCAGCTCGCCGTCGCCGGTGAGCCGGCCGAGGTCGCCGGTGGCGAGCCAGCCGCCGAAGTGCTCGATCAGTGGGCCTTCCACTGTGGACAGATAGCCCCGGCAGACGTGCGGTCCGCGCACCATGATCTCGCCGGAAGCGGTGACGGAGACCTCACAGCCGACCGGCGGCCCGACCGTGCCCGGCGTCACCGGCGCGGACGGGCTGTGTGCGCAGATCTCGCCCGGCGCTTCGGTCAGCGCGTACGCCTGCAGCACCGGCACGCCGAGCGCGTCCCCGAGCCGCAGGCGCAAAGCTTCCGGCAGCGGGGCGGACGCGGACCGCGCGAACCGCAGCCGGTGCCCATCGAGTTTCCCGTCGGCGGCGAACGCGGCCACCCGGGCGTGGATGGCCGGGACCGCGCTGTACCAGGTTGGGGCGAAGGACCGGAACGCGGCGAGGATCCCCTCGTCGCTGTACCCGGGCAGGCAGACGACGCTCGCTCCGGCGGTCAGCGTCGACAGCACCACGCCGACGAGACCGTGCGTGTGGTGCAGCGGCAGCACCTTCAGCCCGCGGTCGGCAGGGGTGAGTTCGAGCGTCCCGGCGACGAGTGACGCCGCGTGCCGCAACGCCGCACGTGGCAGCGGCACGAGCTTCGCCGCGCCGGTGCTGCCGGAGGTGCGCACGAGCAAGGCGGTTCCCGGCACCGAGCACCGCGGCCCGGACACCCGGTCGATCTCCTCGAACGGCCGGAGCACCGGAACGTCGCCCTCGGCCGATTCGGCGATGAGCACGGACGCGCCGAGTCCCGCCACCGGCTGCCCGGGCGCCAGCGGCGCGCACACCGCGACCGAAGCCGTCGCGAGCAACAGGGCGACCGCGGACGGCGAGTTGCCCATCGCCACCGCGACGACCTGGTCCGGTGCCACGACCCCGCGCAGCCAGGCGGACAGCGCGTCGACCTGCCCGGCCAGCTCACGGTAGGTGGTGACCGTGCCGTCCTCCGCGAACAACGCCGGCCGGTCGTCCCGGGCCAGTTCGATCATCGGCGTGCTCCTTCTCCCCGCCGCTCCTGCAGGGCCTGGATGCCCACGACGTCGTCGGGCAGCGCGTCCGGCATGTCCTCGTCGAAGCGCGACAGCACCCGGGTGCGCAGTGCCGCCAGGCCGAGCGCGACGATCAGCAGCCCGAGCACGACGTAGCTGAACCCGATGCCCCGGCCCGGGCCGGTCCCGAGCACCGCGCCGACGCTCGCGGCGAGCCCGCCGCCGGGCATGAGCAGCGGCTCGAACAACCCGATCACCAGCGGCGCCACCACGATCAGCCCGAGCGGGATGGTCGACCACGCGATCATCTGGTCGAGCGCGAACACCCGGCCGTGGTACCGCTGCGGCACCTTGACCTGCACGATCGTCGCGTGGATGCCGTTGACCAGCGCCACGCAGAAGAACATCCCGGCGAGCCCGGTCGCGACGACGGCGACGCCCGCGTGCAGCCCGGCGACCGCGCCGCAGACGCCCATCGCGACGCCGGCGGTCAGCATCCCGCGCATCCGCCGCCGTCCCGGGCCGCCCCACATCGACATGGCCAGCCCGCCGAGCGCGGCGCCGATCCCGCCGAGGAACGAGACCGTGGCCACGGTGGACAGCGAACCGAAGGACAGCACCAGCGGGAAGATCAGCAGGATCACCGCGGACAGGAAGATGTTCAGCAGCCCCATGTAGGCGACCATGCCGCGGATGTAGCGGTTGCCGATCGAGTAGCGCCAGCCGTGGACGATCTCGCGGCCGAGCGACTCGCGGTGCTTGTGCGGCATCGACCGCGGGAACCGCACCGCGGCCACGACGGCGACCGCGACCGCGAAGCTGACCAGGTCGAACACCAGGATCCCGCCGAGGCTGAACAGCGAGATCGCGGCGGCGGCGAGCAGCGGCGCGATGAACTGGCCGACGCCGGTCGAGAGCTGCACGACGCCGTTGGCGTGGCCGAGGAAGTGTTTCGGCACCAGCTGCGGCACCGCGGACTGGTAGGCCAGCCGCTGGAAGACCAGCGCCACCGACAACAAGGCGAGCCCGATCCAGATCTGCCAGATCTGCAGCTCCCCGGTGAAGTAGATCAGCGCGAACACGGCTTGGATGACACCGGACGCGCAGTCGGCGGCGAGCATCACCTTCCGCCGGTCGCACCGGTCCACGATCGCCCCGGCGACCGGCGCCAGGAACAGCCCGAGCATGCCGAAGATCCACGACGTCGCGTACGACGTCAGCGAGCCGGTGGTGAGGTAGATCCACAGCGGGATCGCGTACTCGGTCAGCTGCGAGCCGGTGATGGACACGAGCTGACCCGCCGCGACGGTGAGGAACCGCCCGAGGCTCGGCTGCGGTGTCCGTGGCTGCGGTACGTCGTCAGGTGCTTCGGAGACCTCGGTGAACCACCAGCTCGCGTCCTCGCCGCGGGCATCGCGGGTCAGCTCGTCCGTGGTCCCGGCCGCGAGGGCCGGGTGCACGGAGGTGATGATCTCGGCGAGTTCTTCGGGGCGGAACCGCAGGAAGTAGTGCCCGGCCTCGTCGAGGACGACCAGCGCCGTCTTCCGGGTGACGATCTGCCACTCCCGGTACCGCTCCTGGTAGTACTCGGTGATCGGGTCCCGCTCGCCGATCACCGAGATGATCGGCGCGCGCAGCTTCGCGGCGCCGGTGTCGAGCAGCGCGGAGAAGTAGTCCTCCGCGTGGGCGCCGTCCTCGCGCATCAGCTTGACGATCAGCTCGATCTCTTCGGGCGGCAGCCCTTCGAGGTCGGCGCCCATGCCGCGCAGCCAGTTCGCCCACGACCGGTCGCTGCGCAGCCGCTTCAGCTTGGTCAGCTGCCCGAGCTTGCCGAGCGCGCCGCGCACCGGCAGCGCGAACGGGAAGTTCGCGGCGACGTAGATCGCCTCGATCGCCCGTCCGGCCGCCTCCAGCCGGCGCGCGATCTCGGTGGTCAGCGCACTGCCCAGGCAGTGGCTGTAGAGCACCAGGGGGCCGGTGACGCGTTCGAGGATCTCGCCGACGCACTCCTGCGCGATCTCCTCCAGGGGCAGCGATTCCTCGACGATGCCGGGGTCGTGTCCCGGCAGGGCGACGGCGAACAGCGTGCACCCGGGCGGCAGCGCGTCGGCCAGGGGCTGGAAGACGACCGCGCTGGTGCCCGCGTACGGCACGCCGACGTAGGTGACCAGCCGTTCGTGCTGGGGAACCGGCCGGGTCAGCTCGTAGAGCCGTTTGCCCGCGCGGCTTTCCGCGTCCGGTGTCTCGATCATCGCGGCCAGCTCGCGGATCGTCGGCTCCGCGAAGACGTCCATAACCGTGATCCCGGGCGAGCCCTCGGGCAGTCGGCGGCGCAGCCGCGAGACCACCTTGGTGGCCAGCAGGGAGTGCCCGCCGAGGTCGAAGAAGTCGTCGTCGATGCCGACCCGGTCGAGGCCCAGTACCTCCTGCCACAGTTGCGCCATCAGCTTCTCGACGTCCGTGCGCGGCTCGGTGCCGCCCGCGTCCGAAGTGGACTGTGCGGGAGCAGGAAGTGCTTTCCGGTCGAGTTTTCCGTTCGGGGTCAGGGGAAAGGCGTCGAGCGTGACGTACGCGCTGGGCACCATGTAGTCCGGCAGAATGCGCTTGAGCCGGTCCTTCAGCTCCTCCGGCCGTGCCGTGGTGCCGACGAGGTAGGCGACCAGGCGCTGGTCGCCGGGCCGGTCCTCGCGCAGGGCCACGACGGCATCGCGCACGTCGTCACCGCGCAGGGCGGCCTCGATCTCGCCCAGCTCGACGCGCTGGCCGCGGATCTTGACCTGGGTGTCGATCCGGCCGAGGAACTCGAGGGTGCCGTCGGGCCGGTGGCGCGCCAGGTCGCCGGTCCGGTACAGCCGCGCGCCGGGTTCGAAGGGGTCCGGTACGAACCGCTCTTCGGTCAGCTCGGGCCGGTTCAGGTAGCCGCGTGCGACGCCGACGCCGCCGATGTGCAGCTCACCGGGTGTCCCCGGCGGGACGGGCCGCCGGTCCGCGTCGAGGACGTACAGCCGGACGTTGTCGATGGGCCGCCCGATCGGCACCCGCGTCAGCCCGTCCAGGAGGTCCGGCCGGCAGTGCCAGTGGCTGACGTCGATCGCCGCTTCGGTCGGGCCGTACAGGTTGTGCAGCTCGACGTCGGGGAAGCGGCCGGTGAACCGGCGCGCGAGGTCGGCGGGCAGTTCCTCGCCGCTGCAGATCACCCGGCGCAGGGCCGGTGCGTCGGCCGTCTCCTCGGCGAGGAACACCTCCAGCATGGACGGGACGAAGTGGACGGTCGTGACGCCGGCGGTGAGCAGGCGCTGGAGGTAGGCAGCGTCCTTGTGTCCACCCGGCCGCGCCAGCGTCAGCCGGGCACCGGTGGCCAGCGGCCAGAACAGCTCCCACACCGAGACGTCGAAGCTCACGGGCGTCTTCTGCAGCACCACGTCGTCGGCGCCGAGCCCGTAGGTCCGCTGCATCCAGTGCAGCCGGTTGACGATCGCGCGGTGCTCCGTGACCACGCCTTTCGGGCGGCCGGTCGAGCCCGAGGTGTAGATGACGTAGGCCGCGTCGGCTGGTCCGGCCACGGGTTCCAGGCGCTCGCCGCGGACGACGTCGTCGAGCTGGATCGGCTTGCGCTCCAGCGGCGGCAGCTCGTCGAGCAGGCGCCGCTGGGTCAGGATCGCGGCAGGTGCGGCGTCGGAAAGCATGAACGCGAGCCGCTCCGCCGGGTACTCGGGATCCAGGGGCAGGTAGGCCGCCCCGGCCTTGAGAATCGCGAGGAGCCCGACGACCAGCTCGGGGGAGCGCTCGGCGCAGATCGCGACGACGTCGTCGGTGCCCACGCCCTGCTCCCGCAAAAGACGCGCGACGCCGTTGGCGCGGGCGTCCAGCTCCGCATAGGACAGTTCGACACCGTCGAAGGTGACGGCCACCGCGTCCGGAGTCCGGTCCGCTTGCGCCTCGATCATCGCGGTCAGCGTGGTCTCGGGGAAGTCCGCGGCGGTGTCGTTCCACGCGGTCAGGACGTTCGCCAGTTCGGCCTCGCCGAGCACCGGCAGCTCGCCGAGCGGGGTGTCCGGGGCGCCGACGGCGGCGGCCAGCAGTGTGCGCAGGTGCTCGCCGATGCGGGTGACGTCGGCGTGGCCGATCCGGCGGCTGCTGTACTGCAGGATCAGCGTGGGCTCGCCGTCCCCGGCGACGACCTGGAAGTGCAGGGCGTTGCGCGCGGCGAACGCGAACTCCGTCCAGTCGACGGTGGCTTCCAGGCCGGTGAACTCCGGCGCGGCGGACCTGTCCCGGTAGCTCAGCGACACCGGCGCGAGCGCGGTCGCCGGCCGGACACCCGAAACCGCCCGCGCCAGTGGCACCTCCCAGTGCCGGTACAGCTCACGGAGTTCGGCCCGCACGCCTTCGCCGAACGCCCGGAACGCCGTCGCCGCGTCGGCGTCGAGGGCGATCGGCAGCTCGTTGACGAACACGCCGACGGCATGCCGGTGCCGCGGCGTGCGGGTCGACAGGTCGATCGCCACCGAAGGCCGCGCATTGCCGTACCTGAACAGCAGCGCCTGGATCGCGGCGAGCAGCAGCTCGAACTGCGACAGCCCGAGTTCCCGCGCCGACTCCCGCAGCCCGGCGGGCAGGGTGAGCTTGACGAACTCGCCGTCACGGGTGTCCGGTGGGCCGTCGAGCCCGGGCAGCACGACGTCCTCCGGGAGCGGCCGCGTCGCCCAGAACGCCTTGGCCTGCTCGAGGGCCGCGGCGACGCGTTCGGTCTCACCCTCGACGTGCTCCCGGTAGTCCGGCGGAGCGGCCGGGAGTTCCGGCTCGGTGCCGGCGACGCGGGCGTTGTAGCAGGCCGCGAGGTCGCGCAGCAGGACGTCCTTCGACGCGCCGTCGAACACCAGGTGGTGCCCGACGATCAGCAGTTCGTGTCCATCGAGCAGGACGAACCTGGAGAGGGGGCCGTTGCCGAACGGCCGCGTGATCAGCTCGCGCCGGGTACCCGTCGTGCGTTCCAGGACCGGCGGATCCTTCTCGACGAGCGCGAGGGAACCGTCGCTTTCGGACAGTCCACACGCGAGCAGCGGGTGCCGCGTGACGACGTCGCCGCACGCTGCGGCCAGTGCGTCCACATCGAGGTCGCCGCGCAGGACGACGGACAGCGGGATGTGGTACGCCGACCCCGCGTCGACCGCGTGCTCGGTGAACCAGATCCCGTTCTGGGCCAGCGATGCCTGCCTCATCGGACCTCCTTCAGCTGGGCCAGGACGAGCTCGGCCAGCCGGTCGATCGCCGGCGGCTCGTAGGTGAGCCGGTTGTGCACGAGCCAGCCGGTGATCCGGCCGTCCGGGTGTTCGGTGAGCGCCAGTTCCGGCACGCTCAGGTCCGGGCCCGGCATCGGCCACGCGAACATCAGCTCGCGCGGCAGCCCGACCGGCCCGGAGTCGAGGCCGGGGAAGTGCACCGGCCCGCCCCAGCGTTCGAAGCGCAGCCAGGCCGGCTGCGGGATCCGGCGGCTGAACTGCTCGTACGGGTAGTACTGGTGCTCGGTCGCGTCGAGCACGACCTGCCGGACGTGGGGGAGCAGCTGCCCGAACGGTGGGTCGCCGGCGACGTCGATGCGCAGCAGCAGCGACTGGACCAGGCAGCCGACCACGGTGTCGAACTCCGGTTTCGTGCGTCCGGGCAGCGGCGACATCACGACGACTTCGTCGCTGCCCGCCCACTCCGCCATCGCCTTGGCCCACACCGTGAGGAGTCCCATGTAGACGGTTGCGCGCTGGTCGGCGACCTGCGCACGCAGCCGCTCGACCAGCTCGGACGGAATCTCGAAGGGCACGGAATGCCCTTCGAACGCCGCGACTTCGGCCGAACGTGGTGCGCCGGGGAGGGCGGCCGGAGCACCGTCGAGAGCGTGCTGCCAGAACTCCCGCGCCACGGGCCAGCGGGTCCGCGCCCAGGCCGAGACGTCGGCCGCGCGGCCCGCCGGGGGCAGCCGATGACCTTGGCCCGCGTAGCATTCGCCGAGTTCGCGCAGCAGCACACCCATCGAGTGCCCGTCGAAGACGAGGTGGTGCACACCGAGCACCAGGACGAACTCCTCCGGGCCCTCCTCGATCACCAGTGCCCGGACGAGCGGGCCGCGTTCGAGGTCGAACGGCCGCTCCAGCTCGGTGCACGCCTGCCGCACCGGATCGTCGGCGAAGACCTCGTCGAAGTCCGGTTCGCAGCGGTTCAGCACCACGGCGCGGCCTCCCGGGAACACCGTCCGCAGCGCGTCGTGCCGGGCGACGACGTCGTCCAGGGCGCGGCGCAGCGCCCGGACGTCCACGAGATCGGTGATCCGGATCGCCACCGCGACCGCCGACACCGCCCGCGGCTCGGCCGTCTCACCGAGCCAGCGCAGGAAGTACTCCTGCAGCGAGCTGAGCGGCACCCCGTCCGGCACGTCGGCTTCCGGTTGAACGGCGGGTCGTCGGTCGGCCAGGTGGGCGGCCTGGGCGGCGAGATCGGGGAAGTCGAACACGAAGGACACCGGGACTTCGACGCCGAACTCCTCGGCCGCGAGCGCGGCGAACCGGGCGGCGGCGAACGAATCGCCGCCCGCGGCGAAGAAGTCCGCGCCCGCCGGGACGTCCCGGCCGAGCGCCTGCGCCCACAGCCCGGCGAGCCGTTTTTCGGCATCGGAGGCCGGAGCAGCGGGCTCCGGGGGCGCGTCGAAGAGGTCCCGGAGTGCCCGCTTGAGCACCTTCCCGGCGTCGTTGCGGGGCAGCGCGTCGAGGATCAGCCAGCGCGCCGGGATCTCGTGCCGCGCCAGCCGGGCGGCGGCGAAGGCCCGGAGGTCGTCGACCGGCTTGCGCAGGACGACGGCCGCGGCGGGCACCGAGCCGAGCACCGGGTGCGGCAGCCCCAGCACGGCGGCTTCGCGGACGTCCGGATGCGTGTACAGCTCGGCTTCGATCCGCAGGGTCGAGATCTTGAACGCGCCGGACTTGATCACATCACTCTCGCGGTCGACGAGGTAGAGGTAGCCCTCGTCGTCGAGCCTGCCGAGGTCGCCCATGCGGATCCAGCCGTCGCGGAACACCGCCGAAGTCGCGCTCGCGTCCCCGAAGTAGGTCCGCGCGGTGGTCGGCGAGCGCAGCCAGACCTCGCCGGTTTCGCCGGACGGCAGCGGGTGGCCGTCGGCGTCGGTGATCCGCAGGTCGCCGTCGGCGGGCTGGCCGACCGCCGCGGGCCGGTCCGGGTCGAAGATCATCACCGTCTGGGCCGGCGCGGCCTCCGTCGAGCTGTAGTAGTTGACGATGTCCGCGTTCTCGAACGCCGCGGCGAGGGTCTTGGCGATTTCCGGCGGCAGCGCGGCGGCGGTCGAGCCGAGCAGCAGCACCGACGAGAGGTCGTAGCGGTCGAGGGCACCGCTCGCGACGAGGTCGATCGCCATGGCGGGGACCAGGAACGCCGTCCCGACCCGGTTTTCTTCGATCAGCGCGCAGAACTCGCCGGCGTCGAACCGGGGGAGGACCAGCGCGGCAGGCTCGGCGGTGAGGGCGTTGAACAGCATGGTCTGCGCCGCGTTGGTGCCGAGCGGGAAGGCGTGCAGGAACAGTTTCGAGTGGGTGAGCGGCCGCCGCCGCATCCGCGGGTGGTAGCCGTGGGTCAGGTTGGCGTGGGTCGCGCTGACGCCCTTCGGCCGGCCCGTCGTCCCCGAGGTGAACAGGATCTGCGCGAGGTCGCCGGGGCCGACGTCGACGCCGCCCGGCCGATCGGCGACGACCGTCTCGATCGGCCATCCGTGGGCGTCGAGGCCGGTGCCGTGGATCAGGCCCGCCGCACCGAAGTCGGCGAGGAGCCTGGTGATTTCGGTGCCGGGCTTGCGCGCGGAGATCGGCATGGCGACCGCCCCGGCCGCCTGCACCCCGACGTAGGCGGCCGCGAAATCGAGCCAGTCGTGCTCGTCGAAGAGCAGGCCGACGCGGTCGCCCCGCCGGACGTCCAGCCCGGCCGCGACCCGCGCCGCCCGGTCGTGCCATTCGCCGAACGTCAGTGCGTCCGCGCCGACGCGGATCGCGACGCGATCGGGTTCGCGGGCCGCGCGGTCGCGCAGCAGCCCGGGGAAGGTGTCAGCCATCGCCCGCCTCCAGCAGCCGGGCCGACGCGCTCGGTTCGTACCCGGATTTCCACAGCTCGGCCAGGGTCAGAAGCAGCGGCAGCGACCGGTCCGGCGGCAGGTCCGCCGCGTGCCTGCGCAGCAGCAGCTGGGTGAGCTCGCGCCGGTCGTCGCGGGTGTGGCCGAACGTCATCGAATCGGCGTGCCGCCGGTACCGCTGGCCCTCGACCGGCGCGACATCGCCCTCGCGTCCCGCGCGGGCCAGCCGCAGGTACAGGTCCCAGTCCTCGTACGCGGGCAGGCTCTCGTCGTAACCACCGACGGCCTGCAAGGCCTCCTTGCGGAACACACCGGTCGCGCGGCCGTGCGTGTTGACCACCGTGCTGACGTCGCCGGCGTGACCGAGCGGCGCCTGGACGTGGTCCAGCAGGCCCGTGTACCGCACGTGACCGACCACATAGGACAGTTCCGGGTGCCGCGCGAGCGCGGTGACGGCGGGGCCGAGGAACCCCGGCGGCAGCTCGTCGTCGGCGTCGAGCGGCACGACGTAGGCGCCATGGCTCGCGGCGATCCCGGCGTTGCGGGCGGCGGACAGCCCGGCGTTGGGCTGGCGCACCTTGACCACGTCGGACAGTGCGTCGAACGCGGCGACGGTCCCGGGATCGGTGGACCCGTCGTCGACCACCACGATCTCGACGTCGGCGTACCCGGCGGCGCGCACGGAGGCGAGCGCGCTCGCGAGGAACCGGCCCTGGTCGAACAGCGGGATCACGACGCTCACCAGGCCCGGCTCGACCGGCGTGGTGACGGCCTCGACCTGGGGGAAACGGAGCGCCGGCCGGCTCTCGGTGCGCGCCGGCGCGTCGTCGAAGAGGGCCTCGGCGAGGGCGGCCGGGTCGTCCGGGGCGACGACGATGCCGCCGCCGTGCCGCTCGACGACGTCGGCCGCGGTACTGCCTTTCGGCGCCACGACGGTGCTCCCGCGCGACAGGGCGAACGCGGCGGTGCTCGGGCATTCGGCGTCGCCGGCCGGCAGGACACAGCGGGCACCCAGCGGCTCGTCCCCGAGTCGTCCGCCGAAGGTGATCGCGTGGCGGAGGCGTTCGGGCAGGCCGCGGCGCAGGTGGTCGCGGTAGGACCGGCCGAGCGGATCGGTCGGGGTGTCCTCGCCGCGCAGCTCGAACCGGGTTCCCGGGTGGACGTCGAGCACGAGCGCGGCCGCTTCGAGGAACGTCTCGATCCCCGCGTCCGGCCGGTACGCACCGAGCCGCCACACCGCCGGCCGGGTCCGGCTCGCGGTGGGTGTCACCGACGTCGTGACCGTGGTGGTGACGTCGGCGTGCTCGGTGCAGTAGCGCTCGGCGAACCCGGTGAACTGGTGCTCGGCGGTGAGCGGCCGGTGCGCGGCGGGACCGCCGGCGGCGGTCGACCACGGGCAGCGAACGACTCTGAGGGTGGTGCCGCCGAACTCGCCGAGCAGGCGTTTCGCCCGGATCGTGCTCAGGCCTTCGGCCCCGGCGTCCAGGAACTCGGCGACGTCCAGGTCGCCGAGGGTGCGGAGGGTGTCGAGGACGCGGTCGGCATAGCGGTGCGCCTCGGTGAAGTAGCGGTGGTCCGGCCGCGCGGGTGCGGTCGGGACCCACTCGACGCGATCGTCCTTCCGCGACGGTGGCAGCTCCTCGGCGACCAGGAAGACCTGATGGCCGGCCTCGGCCGCTTCGCGGGCTCGTGCGAAGACCCGTGCGCCGTCGCCCAGCAACTCCTCGGCGGCGAGGTCACGACAGGAAAGCGCGATCCGCATAGGCGCGGTGCCCCATCACTCCCGACATCTGTCCCCCAGTGTCGCAGCCTGTTCGGTCCTGGTCGATGAGCTTCACATCGAGGGCATGAACCTGTCAATCTCTGTGGCATTTTGATCGATCATGGGTGATATCGCCCAAGGTGATCGCGGACCACGACGGCAGCACCCGCTCCGCGCCCGGAAACTCCAGCCCCGACGTCACCTCGTTCGGCACGGCGACGCAGCGCAGTCCGGCCGCGACCGCGGCGGCGACGCCGGTCGGACTGTCCTCGAAGGCCATGGCGACGGCGGCAGGCACCCCGAGGGCGTCGAGCGCGGCCAGGTAGACGTCCGGCGCGGGCTTGGGCCGGTGCCCGTCCAAGGCGGACACGACCGCGAAGTGGCCGCTCACCCCGACCCGCTCCAAGTGCTCGCCGACCCAGTCGCGCGTCGCGCCCGAGGCGACGGCGAGCCGCAGCCCGCCGGCCCGCGCCGCCGAGAGGAACTCGCCGACGCCGTCCCGCAGCGGCAGCCGGGAGGCTGTGGTCAGGTGCTTCTCCCGCCACCGCGCGACGACGGCCTCGCGGTCGACCGCCCCGATCGCGGCTTCCAGGTGGGTCAGCACGGCAGTGACGCTCGACTGCCCGCCGATCACCGCCTGCCAGGCCGGCAGCGGGAGGTCGGCGCCGTACTCGGCCAGCACCTGACGCCAGGCGCGAAAGGCCGAGGCCTCGGTGTCCACCAGCAGTCCGTCGAAGTCGAAGATCAGCGCACGCACGACTCGTGAGTGTTGCAGCCGGTCGCCTCCCGCGGAACCGGGATCCGGGCTCAGGCCGCCCGGCCGCCTCCGCCGACCACCTGGTCACGCATCGTCCGCAGCGTCTCGTGGTCCACAGTGGACGGATCCGCCGCCAGCCATTCGCCGATCTCGTGCAGGAACTCGTCCGGCGTCATCGGCGCGACCGGCAGGTCGCCCGGATCCGCCGTCGTCAGGTCGCCGCTGCGGCTCGGGTACACGATCATCGCGCCCCGCAGCGCGACGCCCGGCAGCAGCCCACGGTACGCCGCCAGGCTCTCCGCCAGCCGGCTGCCACCGCCGCGGAACGGGCGGCCGTTGCGCAGGAGCCTGCCGTCCTCGGCCGTCTCGTAGTGGCCCGGCAGCCACAGCTTCGACTCGATGAGCACCAGCCGCTTCCCGCACAGCACCGCGTGGTCGACGTCGGCGAACACCGAGCCCGGCCAGGCGAGCCCGTGGAAGATGCGGGCGCCGGGCAGCCGGGTCAGGTAGCCCTCGAGGAGGTCGGCGGTGAGGCGCTCGGCCAGCTCGTCGCGCTCGGTGCCGGGCGCGCCGAACACCGTGCGGCCGCCGAACTCCTCCGCGTACGCCTCGCGCGCCTTCGCGGCCCGCAGGTACCCGCGCGCCAGCCGCTGGACCAGCAGCGCCGTGCCGGCGGTCAGCAGCAGCCACACGATGAGCACCGGCGTGCTGAACCCGACGCCGGTGACCAGCGGCAGCAGGACGAGCACCATCCCGGCGACCGCGGCGACCACCGGCGTGTGCCCGGGCCCGCGGCGGCGGCCGTGCCGCATCCGGGTGTCCTCGCCGGCGAAGTGCCACCAGCTCAGGTCTTCGGCGTCCAGTTCGGGCAGGTCGGGGACGAAGCCGGGCTCGTCGCCGAACCGCCGCCGGGGCCGCGGCCGCACCGGCACGGGCACCACGGTCGCGCCGCCGGAGTCGTAGCGCGCGCGGGCGATCGGGTCGCTCAGGACGTCGTAGGCCTCGCGCAGCAGCCGGAACGTGCCGACGGTGCCGCCGCCGTCCGGGTGCATGGTCTTGGCCAGCCGGCGGTAGGCCGTCTTGACGTCGGCCGCCGTGGCGTCGCGGCGGAGGCCGAGCACCTCGTAGTAGTCGACGTCGGGCACGCGGGTGGTCACCTCCGATGGCTGCGCGAAGACTTTATGGGGTCGGGTCACGGGCGTTGTCACCGCCTCGGCGGCGCGCCAGGGTGATGGTCCTCGGCGCAGGTCAGGGCCGTGTGAGGAGTTTTGCCGCCGACGAGGCCGGGATCGCTTGTCCCGCCCGGGGGAATGCCGCCGGGTCCTGCGACCGTCCATTGAGGACTGTTTGTCACCCGGAAGTGTTGCGCCGGCGGGGAAAGGGCGACCTTCGGTGACGTTTTGTAGCTGGAAACCACCTGAATGGCCGTGAACATGTGTTCGAATGCTCGGCTACGCTAGAGCCATGTCCTCGACACCTCTCAGACGTGACGGGCCCACCGCCACCCCACCTCGGCAGCGGGCCCGTCACCCCCGTCGGCGCTCGCGCAGCAGGTACCGCTGCAGCTTGCCGCTGGCGTTGCGCGGCAACGCGTCGAGGAAGCGCACCCGGCGCGGGTACTTGTACGGCGCGGCAACGGCTTTGGCGTGGTCCTGCAGGGCGTGCACGACGTCCGGGCCCGGGGCGACGCCGGGCCGGAGCACGACGAAGGCGGTCACGACCGCGCCCCGGTCCGGGTCGGGCGTGCCGACGACCGCGCACTCTTCGACGTCCGGGTGCGTCAGGAGCACCTCTTCGACCTCGGGAGCCGCGATGTTGTAACCGGAGGAGACGATCATGTCGTCGCTGCGCGCCACGAAGCGGAAGTAGCCGTCGGGTTCGCGGACGTAGGTGTCGCCGGTGATGTTCCAGCCGTTGCGGACGTAGTCGGTCTGGCGCGGGTCGCCGAGGTAGCGGCAGCCGGTGGGGCCTTGGACGGCGAGCAGGCCGGGAGCGCCGTCCTGGACCGGGTGGCCGTCGACGTCGAGGACGGCGGCGCGGAAGCCGGGGACGACCTTGCCGGTCCGGCCGGGGCGGGCGTCGTCGCCGGCCGCGGAGATGAACACGTGCAGCATCTCCGTGCTGCCGATGCCGTCGATCAGCGGCGATCCGACGACTTCGCGGTACCGCTCGGCCACGGCGGCCGGCAGCGCTTCCCCGGCGGAGACGGCGCGGCGGACCCCGGCCAGCAGGGGCCCGTCGCCGGAGCCGAGGATGGCGCGGTAGGCGGTCGGCGCGGTGAACAGCACCGTCACCGCCTGCTCGGCCACGACCGACGCCAGTTCCTTGGGGGTCGCGCGTTCCAGCAGGAGCACCGATGCGCCGGCGTGCAGCGGGAACACCAGCATGCCGCCGAGGCCGAAGGTGAACGCCAGCGGCGGGGTGCCGCAGAAGAGGTCGCCGGCTTCCGGGCGGACCACGTGGCGGGAGAACGTGTCGGCGATGGCGAGCAGGTCGCGGTGGAAGTGCATGGTGGCCTTCGGTGTCCCGGTCGTGCCGGAGGTGAAGGCGAGCAGGGCGACGTCGTCGGCGGCCGTGGGCACGTCGGCGAACGTCGCCGGGTGCCGTGCGCAGCGTTCGGCCAGTCCGGCGCGCCCGGTGTCGTCGGGCTCGGTGTCGTCGGGCCCGGTGGCGTTGGACGCTGTGCCGTAGGCGACCACGGGCAGTCCGGGTGGCAGTTCGTCGAGCAGGCGCTCGTCGCACAGGGCCACCGAGGGCTGCGCCCGGTCGGTGATCTTGTCGAGCTCGCCGCGGCGCAGCATCGGCATGGTCGTGACGGCGACGGCTCCGGCCTTGAGGACGCCGAGCCAGCACGCCGCGAGCCACGGCGTGTTGGTGCCGCGCAGCAGCACGCGGTTGCCGGGCACGACGCCGAGCTCGGCGGTGAGGACGTGGGCGATCCGGTTGGCGCGCGCGAGGACGTCGCCGTAGGTCCACGTCTCCTGGAGCGAGCGCAGGCAGGGGCGGTCCGCGCCGAGGCGGGCGGCGGTGTCGTCGAGCAGCACCGTCGCGGCGTTGACCCGGTCGGGGTAGTGCAGCTCCGGCAGGTCGAACACCAGCCGCGGCCACTGGTCGCCGGGCGGCAGCCGGTCGCGGCAGAACGAGTCGGTGTGAGCGCTGGGAGTAAGCCTCATCGCAGCCCCTCTGTCTCGACCTGCCCCCTTCCAGGAACGTAGCACTCGTTGCGACCGTCGAGAAGACGCAATGTCGCATCGATGACGGCGGCGACGAGCCAGCAATACGGCGTGTGCTCAGCCGGCGGCGAGCTTGTCGAGTTCGGCGATGATCGCCGGGTAGGCGTCGGGGCAAAGGTCGACGAGCTGCTCGACGACGTAGGCCCAGTCGTGCTCGACCAGCCGCTTCGCCACCGCCTGCTCCGGGGGCAATCCCTGGGTGTCGGTCGTCGGGAAAACGCCGGGGACTGCGGAGGTCGCCGTCTTGCGGGTCTGGTCGTCCGCGCGGGCGCTCGACGACGGGATCTCGAGGCCGAGCCCGGTCAGGCTCCGGATCCGGCCCGAGCAGAGCTCCAGGACCTGTTCCACCCTCCTGACCGCCGACGGGGAGCTGTCGGCCGGGCCTCGGCCGAGTGTTTGCGCGAGGGTGCGGAGGCGGTCGAGCAGGGCGATCGTGCGGCCGCGGTCGCCCCAGTCCGCGGCGACCGCGATCACCCTTTCCAGGTCGTTCATCGCTTCGACCGGATCGGGCTGCGCCTCGGCGAGGCGCCGGGCTTCGTCGAGCAGAGCGCCGTCGCGCGTCTGTTTCGCCACCAGCAGCACCGCGCTCGCGCGGTTCCGGGGATCGTCCGCGTTCCGCGCGACGGCTCGCGCGCGTTCCGGCAGGTCGGCGGCCAAGAGGGCCCGGATCACGTCCTGCCGCGGTCGCCATTCCAGCGTGGGGTCGGCGATGCGGGACAGCGCCCGCTCGGCACGGTTGATGTCGCCCGCCGCGACCGCGCCTTCGGTGATGGCGGCCCAGGCGGATGCCTGGGCCGTGGCGTCGGTCAAGAGGGCGGCTTGGCGCTCCGCCCGGTCGAAGTCCTCGTGGTCGGCCATGGTCCTGACCCAGAGCACGGAAATGCGCTGGTCGTACTCGCCGACCGCCCGGCGGGCCACCTGCTCGGTCAGCTCGAGGAGTTCGCCGGCTTCGTCGAGTTCGCCGACGCGCAGAAGAGCCGCCGCTACGGCGAAGACCGCGGTCGCGTCCATGCCCAGCGCGGCGTACTCCCGCGCGATGGTCACCGCGCGATGCGGGTCCCCGGTTTCCGCGACCGCCGGGGCGACCGCGATCATGGCTTCGTGGCGCTGCGCGGGATCTTCTACCCGTTGAGCGGAGTCGAGCGCCTCGGCGCTCAGCCGGGACGCCTGGGCCGGGTCCTTCGTCCGGATCGACGAAGCGGCTGCCGCCAGCCGGGCGCACAACAACGAGGAGTCCGAGGTCGTCCGGGCGATGGCTTCCGCGCGCAGCGGGTCCCGCCCGGCTGTGATCCGGATGATCCGCCGGAGCCACCGCTCGCGGTGGTCCCGGTCCACCACTGAATCCAGGATCCGCAGGGCACGCTTCTCGTCGCCGGCGAGGGCGGCGTACCTGGCCACCAAACCGGCGAAAGCGGTTCCCCCGGACGAATGATCCGGCCCGAGCACGGTTTCCGCGTCATTCAGCCATGCCGTGGCACGCGCCGGCTGGTCCAGCTTCGCGGCGGCCGCGGCCACCGCGGCGAATGCTTCGGCGCAGCCGGACAGTCGGCCGCGTTGGAGTAGTTCTTCCGCTTCGGTCAGGAGCGAATCACCGTCAGTCGGCCTGTCCGCAGCGACGGCGCGGGCCATGAGCGCGAGCGTCTCCGCGCGGTCGTCGGACGACCGCACGAGCTCGGCCACGCGGCGTGCCCGGTTGTAGTCGCCGGCCCCCGCGGCGGCCTCGGCCAGTGAAACCACCGAGCCGGCGCCGAAATACTGGTTGAGCGCGGCGGCGTGCTCCTCCGCCTGGTCGAACAAGCGGGCTGCCTGCCGGGACTCACCCTTGCTGTGGCACACCTCCGCGGTGGAGGTCAGGGCTTCGATGCGGCGGTGCGGGCTCCGGATGGCTTCGATCATCGCTTCCGCCCGGTCCAGCCGGCCGAGGAAGGCCCACCCCGAGGGCAGCGACGTCGGCACCCTGCTGTTGCCCCGAAGCAGGTGCACCCGGTGGACCGCGAGGCGGGCGAGGGCGACGAGGTCCGGCTGCGCCGAAGCGAGGACCAGGTTCTGCGTCGCGGTGATCTCGCCCAACGCGACACCGTCCCCGCCGGCCCGGACCAGGGCGAGCCGGTGGCGGCGCGGATCCGTGGCGCAGGCGAGCATGCGGGGCAGGTCCTGTTCCGCCAGAAGCATCGCGAAGTAGCCCCGCAGGAGGTACTCGGGCGTGTCCGGTGGCCACCCCTTGGCCGCGTAGCCGTCCGCCCAGTCGTGCAGGCGCTGCCGGTAGTCCGCGAGCCGGGAACCCAGCTCCGCTCGCGCGGTGACCAGGAGCTGTTCGTGGGCCAGGACGTGGACGTCGTCGGTGAGCCCCGGGCGCTCCGGGGGACGGCAGGCGAAGCTGCGCCCGGTCGCGGTGTGCAGGCAGTCGTCGATCTCCCAGGCCATGGCGCCGGTCAGGGCGGCCAGGTCCGGCGTGGTGAGTCCGCCGGTCGCCGCGGTGATCAGGCCGAGGACGTCCCGCTCGGTCGGGGAGCCGCGGAGAAGTCGGCTCAGATCGCGTTCTTTGGCTTCGCGCACGGCACCGGCCTTCGCGGACGGGGCGAGCGGGCGGATGATCGCCGGCTCGCGCAGGGGGTGGTCGTCGGGGACGTCGCCGGGCAAGGGCCTGCTGCTCCGCCCGGAAACGATCACGCGCATCCCGGCCGGTGGCCGCGCCGGGAGCAGGGCCGCGATGCTGTGGGTGCCGGGGCTGCCGTCCAGGCCGCGGTCTTCGTCCAGCCCGTCCACGACGAGCGCGAACGGCACACCGCGCCGGCGGCAGTCCTCGGCGGCTTCGGCGAGCATGCCCCGCAGCTGCGCCTCGCGGGTCGCGTCGGTCGACGGCGGAAGCGGCGTTCCCCGCAGTGCGCAGAGCTGCTCGAGCAGGTTGTCGACGAACGCCCGGCGGTCGCTCTGGTCCGGCTGGCTGCCGGTGATGAAGAACGCGACGAGTTCGACACCGGGCGGCGGGTCCAGCACGAAGGTCGCCAGCAGCGCCGACTTCCCCGACCAGGCCTCGGCCCGCCACCAGGCATACGCCCCTTCGGTGGCGGGGTCGGTGCAGAACCGCGTGAGTTCGGCGCGTTCTTCCTCGCGGTCCACCAGGCACCGGGGTGCGAAGGATTCGACGCGGTTGAGGTAGTGGCTGCGCGCCGGACCGAACCCGCCGACGTGCACGTCAACCCGGACCGTCCCGGCCTGGAACACCGGTCCGGTGAACCGGCCCGAAGCGGAGTTCTTCGTCACCCGGCCATCATCGCCGGGCAACGCGGCCCGAAGCCCGGCTCGCGCGGGCCGTCGAGCGGAGTTGTCCGGGAACTGTCACGTTCCCCGTCAGGCGGGCGGCGCCACCGTGGCGCCGGGCTGGTCCGCGCGGCGCAGCGCGTCGGCGACGAACCCGGTCGCCTTGAGCTCTTCGACCAGCTCGTGCAGGAACGCGACCGTCTCCGGGCGGCGGTCTCCGGTGGTGCAGACCGCCTGCCGGATTTCCATGAATCGGCCGGGGAGCACGCGGGTCTCCGGGTGCGCGGCGACGTAGGCCGTCATCGGCCGGCGGATTCCGGCGGCGACCTCCAGGCCTTCGGCCTCGAACGCCGTGACGCCGTCGTCGCCGCGCACGATCGTGGCGTGCCGGAGGGTGCGGGTCAGGTACAGGTCGTAGGCAGAACCGTGTTTGACGCCGATCCGGACGCCTGGCCGATCGACGTCGGCCGTGGTGGTGAACGGCGAGCCGTCCGGCACCACGTACACGCCTTCGATGAGGACGTACGGTGCCGTGAACGCCACCCGGTCCGCGCGGGCGGGTTCGATCGCCAGGAAACCGAGGTCGGCCGCGCCCGAGGTCAGCGCCTCGAACGACTTCCGGGCGGCGTCGAAGCAGACGAACTCCGCGGGAACCTCCAGCCGCGCCGCCACTTCGCGGGCGAGGTCGACCGTGACCCCGCCCGGCTCGGCGGGCGTGCCGTGCGCGAGGACGGGATTGCCGAGGTTGACGGCGGCGCGCAGGGTGCCGGTGGGCGCGAGGTCGGCGGCGACGGCGGAAAGCTCTCCCATGACCGGCGAGGGTATCGGCGGGACCGGGCGGGCGCCGCGCGATTGTCGCTCACGCCACGGGCGGCTCGTCCGCGGTGGTCAGGGCGAACACCGTCTCCTGGTGGTAGACCTCGCCGGGCCGGAGCACCGTCGTGGGGAAGCCCGGCCGGTTGGGGGAGTCCGGGAAGTGCTGGGCCTCCAGCGCGAAGCCGGCGCCGCGGCGGTAGGGGCGGCCGCTCGTGCCGACGAGGTCCGCGGTGAGGTAGTTGCCCGAGTAGAACTGCAGGCCCGGCTCGGTCGTCCACATCGTCAGCAGGCGGCCGGACGCCGGGTCCCACGCCCGGGCGGCGAACGGCGCGCCGCCGTCGAGCACCCAGTTGTGGTCGTAGCCCTGGCCGATCACCAGCTGGGGATCGGGCTCGCCGATGCGCTCGCCGATCGGTGCCGCCCGGCGGAAGTCGAACGGCGTGCCCTCGACCGGGACCGGGTCGCCGGCCGGGATGAGGTCGTCGCCGGTGGGGCAGTACCGGCTCGCGGCGATCTCCAGGCGGTGCTCGTGAACGTCGCCCGTCCCTTCGCCGGCCAGGTTCCAGTAGGTGTGGTTGGTGAGGTTGACCACGGTCGGGGCGTCGGTGGTCGCGCGGTAGGTGATGCGCAGCCGGTCGCCTGCGTCGAGGCGGTAGGTCACCTCGGTGGTGAGCCGGCCGGGGTAGCCCTGGTCGCCGTCCGGGCTGACCAGGGTGAGCCGCAGCGCGACGCCGTCGCCGTCGCGGATCTCGGTCGCCGCCCAGACCCGCGTGTCGAACCCGGCGGGGCCGCCGTGCAGGCTGTTCTTGCCGTTGTTCAGGGGCACCCGGTACTGGACGCCGTCGAGGGTGAACGTGCCGCCGGCGATCCGGTTGGCGAACCGGCCGATCACCGAGCCGAGGAAGACCCGGTCCGCGTCGGGCCGGTTGTTCGCGACGTAGGAGCCGAGGTCCGCGAAGCCGAGGACGACGTTGCCGAGGCGGCCGTCGCGATCCGGCGCGTCCAGGGACTGGATGACACCGCCGTAGTCGAGCACGCGCACGACCGGTCCGCCGGGACGGCCCAGCGTGTACCGGTGGACGTCGGTGCCGCCGGCCTGGCCGAACGGCTCCCGGGTGAGTTCGGGTGGGGTCATCGGTGGGTCCTCCAACGGGCTGTTAGCGCTAACAGCGTGGGAAGACGATAGATTCGGCGGCCCCGCACGGTCAAGGACCGGGGCCGCCTCCAGGGCAGTGGAGGCGGCCCCGGGAGTCAGCGTTCGCCGGTCGGGGGCCGGGTGCCCAGCAGCCGGTGGGCGCGCAGCGCCATCTGGATCTCCAGGCGTTTCGCCGGGTCCGCCAGCCGCTCGCCGAACAGTTCGCTCAGCTGGCTCACGCGGTAGCGGACGGTTTGGGGGTGGATCCGCAGGGCGTGCGCGATGTCCGGCGTGTTCCCGTTGTGCTCCAGCCAGCTCAGCAACGTTTCCGCCAGCCGGGTCTGCTGCTTCACCGTCAGGCCGGCGAACGGCGCGAGGGCCTTCGCCGACAGCTCGTCCAGCAGGAAGCGGTCGATCAGCAGCCAGTGCGTCGCGAGGTGGTCGGCGGTGTGCGTGACCACGTCGTCGCCGGCCAGGCCGCGGCGGACCAGGTCGAGCGTGCGGCGGGCCCACCGCAGCGACGTCGCCGCGTCGGCCGGGCGGACCCGGGGACCGGCTGCTGCGCGCCAGCCCGGCAGGCGGCCTTCGAGTCCCCGCAGGTCGCGGTCCGGGTTCGGGGTCAGGAAGCACGGTTCGGGGCCCTCGAGGTCGAGCAGCACGTCGCCGGCGAGCTGCGGCGTGGGCGGCGGGTGCTGGTCGGTCCGCGGGTCGAGTGCGACGACCGTGACCTGCTCCGGCATCGCCCACTGCGCTGCCTTGGCCATCGTTTCCAGGGTGGCCGGGGACGACGGCGGGGTGGCCAGCAGCAGTTCGAAGAGCCGGCGCCGCCGTCGTTCGAGCGTGCCCGTTGCCATCGCCTGTGCCAAGGTGTACCCCTCGACGGAGTACGAGGAAATCTCTTCCACGTAAGCGAAAATGGCTTCCGCGCCGACGCAGAGCACCGCCGCCGGGAAACGGTGGGCCTGCCCGAGTTCGGCCACGTAGCGCCACGCCGCGCGGCCGCCCGCGCGGTAGGCCGCCTGCAGTGAATTGAGGCTGCCGCCGTCGTGGTGCACGCGCTTTCCGACCTCCACGAACAGCTTCGCCCAATTGTCCTGTGTGGACGTCAGGTTTTCGATGCTGTCGATGCAGCTGAGCACCGCCTGTTCGATCGCCAGCACGATCATCTTGCCGAATTCGCCTTCGAGGGGCTTGGCGTACTCGGGCACGGCCCGCTGGACCTCTTCGAGGATCTGCCGGGCGAGCGGGTCGGTGTGCGACCGGAACCGGCCCGCCAGTTCCGTCGGCAGCGAGCACCACAGCTGCCGCGCGCGGCCGGTGCCCCGCGGGTGCGGGATCGCCACCTGCTCGATCGTCCGGGTCATGGCACACACCCCTTCCCGCGCCTCGTGGAATGTTCGCGCGGTGCTCGGCGCGGACGCCATGTACTCACACGGGATCGGAGTTGGCAACCGCCACCCCTGCCTCCGGAACGGGTTCTGTCATGCCGGGACCAACGGCCGCACCGGAGTTTGTCACCTCCCGGACAAAGCCGGGAACACTAACCGCGGCATAGGTTTCCGGGATCCGATTTGTGAACTCGGGCGGTATCTTCGCGCCCCTCCTCGTTGTTAGCGTGATCAACCGGCACGCGGGAGGAGAACACCGATGACGGCGCTCGTTTCCTGGTGCTTCCGCCGCGCCGGGATCGTCGTCGTGCTGTGGCTGGTGGCGCTGGGCGGGCTCGGTGCCGCCGCGCTGCACACCGGCGCGGCCTTCCGAGACACGGTGGACCTGCCCGCCGCCGACAGCACGGCGGCGGCGAACCTCCTGCGCGCCACCGGTGCCGGCGCCGGGGAACGCGTGGTCGTCCGGTCGCCGGACGGCCCGGTCGACAGCGGCGAGGGCCGGGCCCGCCTCGACGCGCTCGCTGCCCGGCTGACGGCGCTGCCGCACGTCGTGTCGGTCGCGCCGCCGCCCGGCGAGGTTTCCGCCGACCGGCGGACCGCGGTGCTCACCGTGCGCTTCGACGCCCCGGCCGCCGACCTCGGGCAGGGAACGGCCGAGGCGTTCGCGGCCGCCGTCCGCGACGCCGAAGGCCTGACCGCCGGCGCTTCCGGCGAGCTCGCCGCGATGACGGCCGCCGCACCCGACCTGGGCAACGCGGGGATCGGCCTGCTCGCCGCGGCCGTGGTGCTGCTGGTGGCCTTCGGCTCGCTGACCTGCGTCCTGCTCCCGGTCCTCACGGCGGCGGTCTCGGTCGGCTGCGCACTGGCCGCCGTGACGCTGTTGTCGCACGTCATGACCGTGCCGAAGATCAGCACCGAGATCGCCGCGCTGCTCGGCCTCGGTGTCGGTGTCGACTACGCGCTGTTCGTGCTCACCCGCTACCGCCAGGGCCGCCGGAACGGCGCGGGACCGGCGGCGGCGCTGGAAGTCGCGGCCGCGACCTCCGGCCGCAGCGTCGTCTTCGCCGGTGTCACCGTGTGCGTCTCGCTGGCCGGGATGTTCACCGTCGGCATGCCGTTCCTGGACGGCATCGCGGTCGCCGCCGCGGTTTCGGTGCTGCTGACCGCGCTCGCGGCGCTGACGCTGCTGCCGGCGCTGCTGCGGCCGGTCGCGCGCCGGATGAGCCTGCGTCCGGACGGCGGCGCCGGCCGGTGGGCGCGGCTCGCGAGGTCGGTGACCGCGCGCCCCGGCCCGTACACCCTCGCCGCCCTGCTGGTCGTGGCCGTCCTCGCGCTCCCGATGACCGGGCTGCGGCTCGGCGTGCCGGACGCCGCGCTCGACCCGCCCGGCAGCGTCACGCGCACCGCCGCCGAACTGCTGGAAGAGGGTTTCGGCCCGGGCGCGGACGCCCCGCTGCTGGTGGTCGGGACCGGTGGCGACACGGTGGGCGCGTTGCGGGAAGCGCTGCTCGCGAGCGCCGACGTCGGCCCGCCCACCGCGCTGCCGGGGGGCGGGTGGCTGCTGACGGTGATCCCGCGGACGGGCCCCGGCGATCCGGCCACCGGCGAGCTGCTCGCGTCGACGCGGGTGATGGCCAAGGTCGTCGGCAGCCCGGACGCGCACGTCGGCGGCGTCGTCGCGGCCCGGGCCGACTTCGCGAAAGCGATCACCGCGCGGCTGCCGCTGTTCCTCGCCGCCGTCGTCGGGATTTCGGTCCTGCTGCTGGCCTGGGTGTTCCGCAGCGTGCTGATCCCGCTCACCGCGGCGGTGATGAACCTGCTGACCGCGGCCGCGACGACCGGTGCGGTCGTGTTCGCCTTCGGCGGCCCGATCGAGCCGTACCTGCCCGTGTTCCTGTTCGCCGGGCTGTTCGGGCTGTCGATGGACTACGAGGTCTTCCTCATCGCCCGCATCCAGGAGGCGTGGCGCCGCCACGGCGACACGCGGGCGGCCGTCGTCGACGGCGTCGCCGCGACCGGCCGGACCATCACCGCGGCCGCGCTGATCATGGCGCTGGTGTTCGTGTCGTTCGCCTTCGTGGACGCCCGGGTGGTGCGCGAGGCGGGCGTCGGGCTGACCGTCGCCGTGCTCCTGGACGCGGTCGTGGTCCGCTGCGTGCTCGTTCCCGCGGTGATGGCCCGGCTGGGCGCGGCGAACTGGTGGTACCCGCGCCGGAAGGCCGCGGCCGCCGTCGAGCTGGTGGGGAGCACGCGATGACCCGGCGGACCCTGGTCGTGCTCGCGCTGGGTGCGTTCGTCACGACGCTGGACAACACGATCGTCGCCGCCGGGGCGCCGTCCGCGGCCCGCGAGCTCGCCCTGGACCTCGGGGACCTGCAGTGGATCGCGCTCGGGTACATGCTGCCGTTCGCCGGGCTGCTGCCGGCGGCGGGTGCCCTGGTCGACCGCTGGGGACGGCGCCCCGCCCTGACGGCCGCCCTCCTCGCGTTCGGTTCCGGCGCGGCGGCGGGCGGGCTGGCGAGCTCGGCGGGGCTGCTGATCGCCGCCCGCGCGCTCCAGGGGATGGCGGCCGCGTTCCTCGTGCCGGGCCTGCTGAGCCTGCTGCGGACCAACCTCGACGCCCGCGGCCGGACGCTCGGCGCGGCGGTGTGGACGGCGTCGCTGGCGGCCGCGCTGGCCCTCGGCCCCGCGCTCGGCGGTGTCCTGAGCGAATACCTCGGCTGGGCCTGGATCTTCTTCGTCAACCTCCCGTTCGTGGCGGCGATGCTCGTCCTGCTGCCGTCGACCGTGCCGCCCGGCCGCGACGCCGGGACGCGCGCGCCACCGCTGCCGGCGATGGTCCTGGTGACGGCGAGCCTGGTGCTGCTCACCACCGCACTCGCCGAGCCGCGGGCCCGGCTCCCGCTGCTCGCCGCGGGGGCCGTGGCCGGGGTGGCGTTCGTCGTCCGGGAACGGCGGGCGGCCGACCGGCTGGTCCCGGCCGCCCTGACCGGGAACCGGGTGTTCCTGGGCTCGCTCGGCCTGCAGCTGCTGTGGGGATTGGGGATCTCCGGGATCTTCTTCTTCACGCCGGTGCTGCACCAGGACTTCCTCGGGCTCGGCCCGGCCGGCGCCGGGCTGCCGCTGGCCGGGGTCGCGGTGGCGGTCGGGGCCGCGACCCCGCTGGTGCCGGCGGCCGTCGCCCGCCACGGTCCACTTCGGACGGTTGCGGCCGGCCTGGTCGTGGTCGGTGCGGGCCTGCTCGCCCTCGCCGCGGTGAACCACGTTCCCGCGCTGTGGCCGCGCGTGCCCGGCCTGGTCCTGATCGGCGTGGGCTCGGCCTTCACCGTCCCGATGACGTCGCACGCGCTGGACGTGGTGGACCGGCGGTATGCCGGGACGGCGTCAGGCCTGCTCACCGCGGCCAGGGAACTGTCGAGCGCGCTTGGCGTCGCACTGGTCGGAGCGGTGCTGACGGCGGTGCGGGCGCTGCGGCTCGAGGCGGGCGCGCCGCCCGGGGCGGCGCTGGCCGGCGGGTACACCGCGGGCCTGCTCACCGCGGCCGGGCTGACGTTCGCCGGTGCGCTGCTGGCCGTGCGCGTGCCGGGGACCCGGCCCGCCGAGACCCCGTCGCCGCGTGACAAACGTGCCGTCCCCTAACCCGTTTCCGCATGAGTATCCGAGATTGATTCGTTGACAACCGCATCGGCGCGGCTATTCACTGCGCCGATAAACGCTCTCTGCGAGGATGCATGGAAACCATTTCCCAGCCGGTTCCCGTCACCGGTGGCGGTTCGTTCGCCACCCTGCTGGGGCACTGGGCGCACCGCCTCGGCGACCGGATCGCCGTGACCCACCTCGACCACCGCGACGGTGCGGACGGCCGGGCGGTCACGCTCACCTGGCGCGAGCTCGACGAGCGGGTCGACGCGGTCGCGGCCCGGCTGTCCGAAGTGGCCGGTCCGGGGGACCGGGCGGCGGTGCTGGCCGGGCAGTCCGCGGACTACGTCGTCGCGTTCCTCGGTGCGCTGCGGGCCGGGCTGATCGCCGTGCCGCTGTTCGCACCCGGCCTGCCCGGGCACACCGGCCGGTTGGCCGCGGCGCTCGCCGACTGCGGCCCACGCGTGGTGCTGACCACGGCGGGGGAGCGCGACGCGGTCGTCCGGTTCCTCACCGGTTCCCCGGTCGATCCGGTGGTGCTCGCCGTCGACGCCGTGCCGCCGGTCGCGGCCGGGACGCACGACTGGCCCGAGCCCGATCCCGACGCACCCGCCTACCTGCAGTACACCTCCGGCTCGACGCGCTCGCCCGCCGGCGTCGTGCTGACCCACCGCAACGTGCTCGCCAACGCCCGCCAGGCGTGCGCCGCCTACGGTGCCGAAAGCGGGACCACGTCGGCGGTCAGCTGGCTGCCGCTGTTCCACGACATGGGCCTCATCCTCGGCATCGGCGCGCCCATGGCCGGCGGGCTGGAGTCGGTCCTGATGGACCCGCTGGCGTTCCTCGAGCGGCCCGCACGCTGGTTGCGGGCGCTCTCGGCCAGCCCCGGCGCGATCAGCGCGGCCCCCAACTTCGCCTACGCCTACTGCGCTTCCCGCGTCACCGAGGCCGAGAAGGTCTACCTCGAGCTGAGCCGGGTCGTCTCGCTGATCAACGGCAGCGAACCGGTGCTGCCCGCCACGATCGCCCGGTTCCACGACGCCTTCGCCGGGTGCGGGCTGCGGCCGGAGGTGCACCGGTCCTCCTACGGGCTGGCCGAGGCCACCGTGCTGGTTTCCGTGACGGACGCGGGAAGACCGCCCCGGCAGGTGACGTTCGACCGGGCCCGGCTCGCCGCCGGGTACGCGGTGCCGTCCGCGGCCGGCGCGGCCGCCACGACGCTCGTCTCGTGCGGCCGCCCGGTCGGCCAGCGGATCCGGATCGCCGACCAGGTGACCGGGCGGCCCGCCGAACCGGGCGAGGTCGGCGAAATCCGGGTCGGCGGCCCGAACGTCGGCCGCGGCTACTGGGGCCGGGCCGAAGCGTCGGCCGCCACCTTCGGCCTGCCCCCGCTCGATCCGGACACCGGCGAGGGCTGGCTGGCGACCGGCGACCTCGGTGTCGTCTTCGACGGCGAGCTGTTCGTGACGGGCCGGCTGAAGGACCTGGTCGTCGTCGACGGCCGCAACCACTACCCGCAGGACATCGAGCAGACCGTCGAGGCCAACCCGGCCGTCCGGCCGCACTCGGCCGCCGCCTTCGCGGTCGACGGCGACGACGGGGAAGCCGCGGTCGTCGTCCTGGAACGCGCGAAGGACACCGAAGCCGACGTCGCCGCGGCGACGTCGGCGCTGCGGGCGGCGGTGTCGGCCGGACACGGCCTGCGCCTGCACGACGTCGTCTTCCTGGCCCCGGGCGAGGTGCCCCGCACCTCCAGCGGCAAGATCAGCCGCGCCCGCTGCCGGGCGTCCTACCTGGACGGTGGGCTCACCGCGCGGCGGCTCGGATGAACGCGCCGGACGCCGCGGCGATCCGCGCCTGGCTGACCGCGCGGATCGGCGACGTGGACCCCGACCGGCCGCTGCACGAAACCGGACTGTCCTCACGGGACGCGACGAGCCTGGCGGCCGACCTCGGCGCCTTCGTCGGCCGCCCGCTGTCCCCGACCCTGGTGTGGCAGCACCCGACGATCACCGCGCTCGCCGACCACTTGTCCACTGTGGATTCCGCGCCGGCGTACGTGCCGCTCGGCGAGGACAGCGAGCCGATCGCGGTCGTCGGGCTCGGCTGCCGGCTGCCGGGCGGGATCGAATCCCCGGAGGCGTTCTGGCGTTTCCTCGATTCCGGCGGCGACGGCATCGGCGACGTCCCCGAAGGCCGCTGGGAGACGTTCGCCCCGGCCGAAGACCTCGCCGGCGTGCCGTCGCGCGGCGGGTTCCTCGACGACGTCGCCGGGTTCGACGCGGAGTTCTTCGGCATCACCCCGCGCGAGGCCGAGGCGATGGACCCGCAGCAGCGGATCCTCCTGGAGGTCGTCTGGGCGGCGCTGGAGCACGCCGGGATCCCGCCGTCCACCCTGCGCGGCAGCCGGACCGGGGTGTTCGTCGGGCTGTCGGCCACCGAGTACGGCTCGCTGACGATGACCGACGTCGCGGGGGTCGACGTCTGGGCCGGGACCGGCGCGGCGGCGAGCATCGCGGCGAACCGGTTGTCCTACCTGCTCGACCTGCGCGGGCCCAGCCTGACGCTGGACACCGCCTGCTCGTCGTCGCTGGTGGCGGTGCACCAGGCCGTGCAGAGCCTGCGTCGCGGCGAGAGCGAGACGGCGGTGGTCGCCGGGGTGAACGTCCTGCTCTCGCCCGGCATCACCGCCGGGTTCCACCGGGCCGGCGTGCTGGCCGCGGACGGCCGCTGCAAGCCGTTCGACGCCGGCGCCGACGGGATCGCCCGCGGCGAAGGCTGCGGCGTCGTCGTGCTGAAACCGTTGCGGGCGGCGCGGGGTGACCGGGTGCTGGCGGTGATCCGCGGCAGCGCGGTGAACTCCGACGGCCGCTCCAACGGCCTGACCGCGCCCAACCCCGACGCCCAGGCCGCCCTGCTGCGCGACGCGTACGCCGCGGCCGGCGTCGATCCGTCCTCTGTGGACTACGTCGAGGCGCACGGGACCGGGACGCCGCTGGGCGACCCGCTGGAGGCGGGCGCGCTGGCGGCGGTGCTCGGGGCGGGGCGTTCGTCCGGCCGCCCGCTGCTGCTGGGTTCGGTGAAGAGCAACCTCGGCCACCTCGAAGGCGCGGCCGGGATCACCGGGCTGCTCAAGGTGGTGCTGGCGATGACGCACCGGCGGCTGCCGCCGAGCCTGCACTTCCGCGCCCCGAACCCGCACATCGACTTCACCGGGTTGCGGGTGGTCGCGTCGGGAACGGAGTGGCCCCGCTATTCGGGGACGGCGCGGGCCGGGGTGTCGGCGTTCGGGTTCGGCGGGACGAACGCGCACGTCGTGCTCGAGGAGTGGCCCGCGGCATCGTTCCCGCCGCGGGCGGGCGACGGTGGCCCGCAGGTGTTCGCGCTCTCGGCCCGGTCGGCGGAGGTGCTGCGGGCGCGGGCGGGTGGGCTGGCGGACTGGCTGGCGGAGAGTTCTGCGCCGCTGGACGCGGTTGCGGCGACGCTGGCGCACCGGCGGGAGCACCTGCCGGTGCGGGGCGCGGTGGTCGGCGAGAGCCGGGACGAGGTGGTCGAAGGGTTGCGCGGCTTGGCCGAGGGCCGCGGCATCGTGAGCGGGCCTGGCGTTGCCGGTCGTGGCGGAGGCTCGGCTGCCGGCGGAGGCGTTGTCTTCGTCTTCTCCGGCTACGGCTCGCAGTGGTCCGGGATGGGCCGTCGGCTGCTGGACTCCGAACCCGCCTTCCGGGCCGGGATCGACGCCCTCGATCCGGTCTTCCGCGCCGAAGCGGGGTTCTCCCTGCGTGAAGCCCTCGAGCACGACCTGCCCGACCTCGCCGCGACCCAGCTCGCCCTGTTCGGGGTCCAGCTCGCCCTGGCCGCCCTCTGGCGGGCGCACGGTGTCACTCCCGCGGCCGTGCTCGGGCACTCGATGGGCGAGGTCGCCGCCGCGGTCGTGGCCGGGGCGCTCGATGTCGCCGACGGTCTGAAGGTCATGGCCGCGCGGGCGCGGCTGCTCGCCGAACTCGACGAACGCGGGGACGGGGCGATGGCCGTCGTCGAGCTCTCGCCGGCCGAACTCGCGGCGTTCCCCGACGTCACCATCGCGGTGTACGCGTCGCCGACCCAGTGCACCGTCAGCGGGCCCGTGGACCACGTCGAGGCCGTGGTGGCGCACGCCGAAAGCCTCGGCAGGCTGGCCCGGCCGCTGCCGGTCGGCGGGGCCGGGCACTCCGCCGCCGTCGAGCCGGTGCTCGGCCCGTTCCGTGCCGCGATCGCGGGGTTGGTCCCCGCCACGCCCGGAATCCGGTGCTACAGCAGCGTCTTCGACGAACCGCCCGCCTTCGACGTCGAGTACTGGGCGGCGAACCTGCGCTGTCCCGTGCGGTTCAGCCAGGCGCTGACCGCGGCGGCGGCCGACGGGCACGCCGTGTTCGTCGAAGTTTCGCCGCACCCGGTGGCGCTGGCCGCGATCGAGCAGTCCGGCGTGCTCGGCCTGCCCTCGGCGAGCCGCCGGATCGACGAGCGGGCGGCGTTCCTGACCAGCCTCGCCCGGCTGCACGTGCTCGGCGGTGACAACCGGAGCTTCGCTCCGAGCCGGGGGCTCCGCCACCCGGACCCCCGAAAGATCTGCCATCCCGGCGTCCTGGCCGCCCGGCCGCAGACGCCGCCGGTCGAGCTGCCGGGCCCGGTCTGGCGGCACGAGCGGTTCTGGCCGCGCCGGACCGTCCGCGCCCGCGGCGCCCATCCGCTGCTCGGCGTGCACGTCGAAGATCCCGGCGGCGGCCACCTGTGGCGCGGCGACGTCGGCACGGCCGCACTGCCGTGGCTGGCCGGCCACACCGTCCGGGACGCCCCGGTGTTCCCGGCCACCGGCTTCCTCGAGCTCGCGCTCGCCGCCGCCGGGCCGGGCCGCTGCGTCCGCGACCTCGAACTGCGGGAAGTCCTCGCGCTCGGCGAACGAACCGAGGTGACCACGACCCTCCGCGGGACCGAACTGGGTGTCCACACGAGATCCGGGGCGTGGGTCCGGCACGCCACCGCGCGGATCGGCTCCGGCGGGACGCCGTCGGCGCCGTTCGGGGAAACCACCGGGGAGCCGCTCGACCTCTACGCGGCACTCACCGAGCTGGGGCAGTCCTACGGCCCGGCCTTCCGCCGCCTGCGCCGGGTGACCGCCGCACCCGGCCGCGCGTCGGCGTCGATCGCGCAGCCGGAAGCGGACCACCCCGCGTACGTGCTGCACCCGGCGCTCGCCGACGCCTGCCTGCACGCGCTGGCCGCGGCCGTCGGCAAGGCCGACGCCCTCTACCTGCCGCTCTCCATCGGCGAGGTGGTGCTCGCCGGGGATCCCCGCCGCGGCGTGCGCGTGGACGCCGTGCTCGAGGAATCCGGCGACGGCGTCCTCGGCAGCGTCCAGCTGGTCGACGCCGCCGACGTCGTCCTGGTCGAGTTCCGCGACGTCTACTGCCGCCGCTACCGAGAGCCGGCCCGGCTGCTGTTCGAGGCGGCTTGGCAGCCGGCGCCGCTGCCGGCCGCGCCGGAATTGTCGGTGCCGGCCGGTAGTGTGGAAAACGGGGGGCGCCCCCGCGGGCCGAAGCCGGCGCACCGCTGGATTGTGCTGTCCGGCGACAACCGCGAGTTCGCGGGCGAGGACGTCCGCACCGCGCGGCTCGGCGACCGGGCCGAGCTGGCGAAGCTGCTGCGCGACGGGGAGCCGACGGCGGTCCTCGCCCTGCTCGGCGCCGCCACCGAGCCCGATCCGGTGCGCGGGGCGCGGCTGGTCGAGACCCTGGCCGGGGTGGTCGCCGAGCTGGCCGAGCTGCCGGTGGCGCCGAGGCTGTGGCTGGTGACCGACCGGGCGCACGTCGTCGAGCCCGGGGAGCCCGGCGATCCCGGCCTGGCCGCGCTGCGCGGTCTCGTGCGCGTCCTGGCGTTCGAGCACCCCGAACTGAGGGTGAGTCAGGTCGACGGGACGGACCGGCTGCGGGACGAGGTCCGCGCCGACGCGCCGGACGACGAAATCGCCTGGCGCGGCGGGGTGCGGTACACGCGGCGCCTGGTCCGCCCGGCCGTCGGCGACCCGGTGCGCGAGCCGGTCCGCGACGGCGCGTACATCTTGACCGGCGGCCTCGGCGGCCTGGGGTTGGCGGCGGCGAAGTGGCTGGCCGGACGGGGTGCGACGCGGCTGGTGCTGAACAGCAGGCACGCCGCCGATCCGGAGCTCGGCGAGCCGGGCGTGGACGTCCGGGTGGTGCCGGGCGACATCGCCGCCCCGGGAACGGCCGAGGCCCTGGTCGCGGTGGCCGTCGAAGGGGGCGTGCCGCTGCGCGGGGTGCTGCACGCCGCCGGCGTCCTGGCCGACGGCGCCGCGATCAGCCTCGACGGCGACGCGCTCGAAGCCGTCTGGCGGCCGAAAGCGCTCGGCGCGTGGCGGCTGCACGAAGCGACCGCCGGGCACGACCTCGACTGGTGGCTGGTGTACTCGTCGGCGGCGGCGCTGTTCGGCTCGCCGGGCCAGGCCGCGTACGCCACGGCGAACGCGTGGGCCGACGCCCTGGTCGCGTGGCGCCGGGCCCAGGGCCTCCCGGCCTCGACGATCGGCTGGGGCGCGTGGGGCGAGGTGGGCGCGGCGGCCGGTTCGGCCAACCCGGTCCTCGAACCGCTCGGCACCGAGGAAGCGCTGGCGGCACTGGACTTCGTCCTGGCACACGACCGCGCGGCGACCGGCGTGGCGCGAGTGGACTCGAGGGCGGTGCTGGAGCTCTTTCCCCGGTTGGGGCAGCGGCCGTTCTTCGGCCTCTTCTCGCCAGGGGAGGCAACGTCCACCTGGGACGGGTTGGCCGCGCTGCGCGGCGGCCCGCCGGAAGCAGCCCGCGCGGCGATCGCTTCGCACCTGGCGGCGCTGGTCGCGGATCTGCTGGGGTTGGCGGAGATCGACCGGACGGTCCCGCTCACACGGCTGGGGCTGGATTCCCTGTCGGCGATGCGAGCCCGCGGCGCGGTGGAACGGGACTTCGGGCTGCCGTTGCCGATCCCGTTGCTGCTGCGGGGCGCCAGCTTGGCGGAACTCGCGGGGGAACTGGCCGAGCGGGCCGGTTTCGGGGCCGCGGCGCCGGTGGGTGCGGGTTCGCCGGGCTTGGCCGAACCGGTCGGTCCCGGCTTGGTCGAGCGGGCCGGTTTCGGCGCCGCGGCGCCGGGTGGGCCGCGGGAGGGTGCCGGGGAAGGCGGTGTGGGGCCGGCTTCGCCGGCCGGCGCCGGGTTGCGGGGCTTCGCCGGGCCGCCCGGACCGGTCGGTCCCGGCCTGGCCGAGCAGTCCGGTTTCGGCCGCGCCTCGACCTCCGGGCCACCGCACCCCGGCGGACGAGCCGGACTCGCGCCGATCGTCGCCGGGCCGCGGGATCCTGCCGAACGGTGGGTTGCCCGGCACTGGCGAACCGTTCTCGGCGGCCTCGAACCCGGCGTCCACGAGCCCTTCGGCGGCGACCCGGCGCAGGCCCGGCAGCTACGGGCGGCCTTCGCCGAGCACCTCACCGCCGTCCCCGGCGAAGACCGGCTCTTCGCCGTCCCCACCATCGCCGCGATGGCCGATCTCCTGCGGGCCGAGCTCGAAGGTCACGGCGGCGGCCCGGTGCGCCTTCTGCGCGACGGCGTCGGCGACGAGCCCGTCTTCCTCTTCCACCCGGCCGGCGGGACCGCGAGCGTCTACCGCGAACTCGCCCGGCTGCTCCCCGAAGGCCCGCCGGTCTACGGGTTCGAACGTCTCGACGGCGAGGACACCGTCGAGGCCAAAGCCGCCCGGTACGCCGAGTTGGTCCGGGACGTTCAGCCCCACGGCCCCTACCGGCTCGGTGGGTGGTCGTTCGGCGGCTGCCTCGCCTACGAGACCGCTCGACAGCTGAACGGCGCCCAGCTCGTCTTCCTCATCGACACCATCCTGCCGCTGCCCACCGAAGGCCGGGCGGAGGACGCGCTGCTCGACCGCTTCGACCGGTTCGCCCGCCACATCGCCGAGACCTACGGCGTGCCCTTCGCAGTGCCGCGCGCGGAACTGGCGCGGCTGGACGAGGACGCCCAGATCCGCCGGGTGATGGCCAAGCTGGCCGAGCAGGTGCCGGACCTGGGCGCCGGTGTCCTCAAGCACCAGTACGAGTCCTATGTGGACGCCCGGGTGGCCGAGCGGTACGTGCCGGAAAGCTATGCGGGGCGCGTCGTCCTGCTGCGGGCGCAGGAACCGCACCCGCTCACCACCGCGCTGGACCCGCGGTACCTGCGCACCGACGACACCCTCGGCTGGGACGAACACTGCGCCGACCTCGAAGTCGTGCGGGTTCCCGGCGACCACGTGTCGATGATCGACCCGCCGCACGTGGCGGTGCTGGCCGAGCGGCTCGGGGCGGTGGTGCGGTGATGGACGAGCTGACCCCGACCACGGCGTTCCGGATCGCCGATCTCGCCGCCCGGCAGGACGAAGCCGTGCGGATCGCCGAGAAGCGGGCCGTCGACCGGCAGCACGCCAAGGGCAAGCTGACCGCGCGCGAGCGGATCGGGCTCCTGCTGGACCCCGGCTCCTTCGTGGAGCTCGACCAGTTCGCGCGGCACCGGTGCGCCGAGTTCGGGATGGGCGAGAACCGGCCGTGGGGCGACGGCGTCGTCACCGGGCACGGCACCGTCGACGGACGGCAGGTCTGCGTGTTCTCCCAGGACTTCAGCGTCTTCGGGGGCAGCCTGGGCGAGGCCTCCGGCGAAAAGGTCCTCAAGCTGATGGACCTGGCCATGACGATCGGCTGCCCGGTCGTCGGGATCAACGACTCCGGCGGCGCCCGGATCCAGGAAGGCGTCGTCTCCCTGGCGTACTACGCCGAGCTCGGCCGCCGCACCGCGCACGCCTCCGGGGTGATCCCGCAGATCTCGATGATCATGGGACCCTGCGCCGGCGGTGCGGTCTACGCGCCCGCGATGACCGACTTCGTCGTGATGGTCGACGACACCTCGCACATGTTCGTCACCGGCCCGGACGTCGTGCACGCGGTCACCGGCGAGCGCGTCACCGCGCAGGAGCTCGGCGGCTCGGCCGTCCAGAGCGAGGTCGCCGGCAACGCCCACCAGCGCGCCGCCGACGAACAGGACGCCGTCGACTGGGTGCAGACGCTGCTCGGCTACCTGCCCGCGAACAACCTCGACCCCGGTCCCTCGTACGCCGACGAGACCGACCCCGGGGTGACCGCCGCCGACCTCGAACTCGACCGGCTGGTGCCCGATTCGCCGCACCAGACCTACGACATGGCCGAGCTGATCGTCCGGCTGGTCGACGACGGCGAGTTCACCGAAGTGCACAGCGCCTTCGCGCCCAACATCATCTGCGCCTTCGGCCGGGTGCAGGGCCACACGGTCGGCGTCGTGGCGAACCAGCCGCGGCACCAGGCCGGTGTGCTCGACATCGACGCGTCGGAGAAGGCGGCTCGGTTCGTGCGCTTCTGCGACGCGTTCTCGATCCCGCTGCTCACCCTGGCCGACGTCCCCGGTTACCTGCCGGGCGCCGGCCAGGAACGCGGCGGGATCATCCGCCGCGGCGCCAAGCTGATCTACGCCTACTCCGAGGCGACCGTCCCGAAGGTGACCGTGGTGGTCCGCAAGGCCTACGGCGGCGGCTACGCGGTGATGGGCTCCAAGCACCTCGGGGCCGACGCCGTGCTGGCGTGGCCCACCGCGGAGATCGCGGTGATGGGTGCCGAAGGCGCGGTGCGGGTCCTCTACCGGCGCGAGCTGGCCGCGCTGCCGCCCGAGGAACGGGAAGCGGCCCGTCGCCGGCTCACCGACGAGTACCGCAAGCGCCACGGCGGCCCCTACCTCGCCGCGGAACGCGGTTACGTCGACCAGGTCGTCACGCCCTCGCAGACCCGCCTCCAGGTGGCGCGGGCGCTGCGGATGCTGCGCACCAAACGCCAGAGCCTGCCGGCCCGGAAACACGGAAACATCCCCCTCTGAGGAGCCCCTATGAAGCGGATCGCCTTGCTGGCGCTGTCCGTCGTCCTCCTGCTCGCCGGTGCCGTGGCGCCCGCGCAGGCGAGTCCGGCCGTGGCCGACGACGGCGCGAAAGTCGTCCAGGAGACCTGGGTGGACGCCCGGACCGTCGACCTGCAGATCAGCTCCCCGGCCCTGGGCACCACCGGGATGGTGCGGCTGATCGTGCCGTCCGGCTGGGCCGCGCAGCCCACGCGGACCTGGCCGGTGCTGTACCTGCTGCACGGCTGCTGCGAACCGGTCGACTACCGCTCGTGGGACCAGTTCACCGACGTCAAGGCGTTCACGGCGGCCAAGGACGCCCTGGTCGTGATGCCGACGGACGGGGCGGCGGGGATGTACACGAAGTGGTGGAACTTCGGCCTCTGGAACACCCCTGACTGGGACACCTTCCACACCGCCGAAGTGCGCCAGATCGTCGAGCGCGGCTACCGCGGCGGCACGCGCCGTGCGGTCGCCGGGCTGTCGATCGGCGGGTACGGCGCGATGGCGTACGCGTTCAAGCACCCGGGGATGTTCGGTGCGGCCGCGTCCTACAGCGGGGTGCCGAACACGCTCTACCCGGGGCTGCCGGTCTGGATCATCGGCATCCTGGCGCGCGCCGGGTTCTACAGCTACCTCAACCTCTGGGGCGACGGGTTCGGCAATCCGGTGCTCTGGGCGGCGAACAACCCGTACGACCACGTCGACCAGCTGCGCGGCACCGCGCTCTACGTCTCCTGCGGCAACGGGCAGACCGGGCCGCTCGACCCGCCGAACCAGGCGGACTTCCTGGAGTCGACGGCGGAGATGTCGTCCCGCAGCTTCACCGACCGTCTGCGGACCGCCGGCATCCCGGTGACGGTCGACTACTACGGGCCCGGCACCCACAGCTGGCCGTACTGGCAGCGGGCCCTGCACCAGTCCTGGCCGGTCCTGGCCGGCGCGCTCGGCCTCCCGGCCTGAGTGCAATCCCTTTCCCCGATGGAGGTTGTGGTGAAGCATGCCCGATGTCGCGCCGTGCTTTCGGCGCTCCTGACCTGCTGCCTGGTGGCGCTGGGCGTCGCGGCCGCGAGCCCGCCCGCCGGCGCGGCACCCCTGCTGCCCGGACCGTTCGACGACTCCTTCTACACCCCGCCGTCGCCGCTGCCGGCCGGGAAACCGGGTGACGTCATCCGGTGGCGGCCGACGGTGCCGCTGCTGAACGCGCTCAACGCCGACGCCTGGCAGGTCATGTACCTGTCGACCAACGCGCTCGGGAACCGCAACGCGGTGACCGGGACGATCCTCGTGCCGAAGGGAGTGGACCCGGCCAAGGCGCCGATCATCGGCTACGCGGTCGGCACGCAGGGCCCGGCGTTCAAGTGCACGGCGTCGAAGGCGATGGAGCGGGGCACGCTGTACGACCAGCCCGCCATCAACGACTCGCTGTCCAGCGGGTACGCGGTCGCGGTGACCGACTACGAGGGCTACTCGCCGTCGACCGTGCCGACCTACATCACCGGGCAGTCCATGGGGCCGGCCGTGATCGATTCGGTGCGGGCGGCGCAGGACCTGCCCGCCACCCGGCTGTCCCGTGGGGCCAAGGTGATCTTCCAGGGTTACTCGCAGGGCGGCGGCGGATCGATGTGGGCGGGGGAGAAGGCGCCCGCGTACTCGCCGGAGCTGAA
>Ga0207678_10000069_pt1 | contig 81395 bp, 86 predicted proteins | sample KBSC63metaG_FD_184319 | JGI IMG/M metagenome (GOLD analysis project Ga0207678, IMG submission 184319) | Corn rhizosphere microbial communities from Kellogg Biological Station, Michigan, USA - KBS C6-3 metaG (SPAdes) (version 2) | ecosystem: Host-associated > Plants > Roots > Rhizosphere > Soil ... | reverse complement strand
CTGCAACGCCCCGGTGCGCACCGGGACACTCGTCGGCGACACCGAGATCGGCACGCCGGGCCCGGCGTCGAAGTCGACGAGCAGCGCCGGCCCGGTCTTGGCGGCCCGGCGGAACAGGAAGCCGGTGTCGTCCAGCAGCGCCGGGCGCGGCGTCACCCAGGTCAGCTTGCTGGACGCCCGTTTCGCGTCGACGCGGACGGTTGCGTCCGCCTTCACCGCGAACTCCGGCTGCGCGCTGAACCGCAGCTCGGTCGGGTTGCCGTCGGCGTCGGTCGTCCAGAACACGCCGAGCGCGCTGTAGTTGCCGTCCGGCACGCTGAACTTGGCGGTGCCGCCGAAGAAGTAGTTGAAGTTCTCGTCCGGGGCGAGGGTGTTGCCGTCGTCGGTGTTGTAGAGGAACGCGACACCGGTGTCGGCGGGCTTGCCCGCGATGTCGGTGGCGTCGACGGACACCGTCCGCATCACCGAACGCGGCTGCGCGGCCTGCCGCTTCGGCGCGCCGGCGAGGGCGAACCGGGCGCCGTCGGCGAACAACCCCTGGCCACCGAACCGGCCGCGGGCACTGTCCTCTTTGAACTGCTTCGCCAGTGCGGCACCGAACGTCGCGGTGTCCACCGGGGCTTTCGCGCCGGCCAGCAACGCCTTGACGTCGAACAGGCTCAGGTCGAGCCCGCGCCCCAGGTAGGGCAGTGCGGTGCCGGGCACCTCGTAGTCCCGGCCGCCGAGCCGCAGGTGCACCAGCGCCCGCGCCATGCCCTTCTCGGCGGCCGGCCGGACGTCGAACGTGTCCCGGCCGTCCGGAGCGGTCCGGACGGTCACCCGGTCCCCGGTGACGAGGGTGACGGTCGAGGACGGGACCGCGGCGACCGCGGCGGGCGGGGCGATCGCGGCCACGCCCGCCGAACCGGCGAGCAGGACCGCGAACACCGAAAATGTTCTTCGCACTGGCACCTCCGTGTGGTGGTCGATCACCACTACCGACGAGCAAGACGCCGAGTCCGTTGAGCCCGGTTCTCGATCTCCGGCGAATTGCCCCGATCGGACGAACGACGGACAGTGGCCCCGATCAGGACGACTCCGGCGACTCTGAGCGCACCACCCCCCGAGATCCACCCAGGTCGGCCGCTCGCCGAGCCGGCCGGACGCGACCGCCGACGGAACACCACCGACAGCCTCGCTTGCGGTTGTGCGCACGCGAAGGCCCTGCTCGGCCTGGGGCGTCAGCGGTGCGTCGCCGCACCCGAACAGCCCAGGCCGCCGCCCGTGGCGATGAGCGCGCTGCCCAGCAGTTTCGCCGCGGTCAGCCGCTCGCCGAGGAACGCCGCCGCGAGCAGCGCGCTGAACACCGGTGCCACCGGCACGAGCAGGCCCGCCGGGACGTGCCCCTCGCCCCCGTTGAGCAGCACCTGACAAGCGCTCATCCCGGCCGGCCCGTACCCCGCGATCGCCGGCAGGTCGGCGCGGCGCACGGCCACGCCGCGGGAACTGCCGCCCCGGTGCCGCCGTCCGATCTCGCGTGCCACGTGATGATCCAGCGGGCCTGTGGCGCGGCCGGCTTCGTGCCGGAGGCCGCCGCGGGAGTCGCACTGGCCCCGGCCATGGCGTTGATCCGCAAGGTGTTCGCGGTGACCCGGGCCGGCCTGGGGCGGCTCGAGCGGGCGGCGCGCGAGGTCACTTCTTCCGGGCCTGCTCGACCGCTTCCAGGAACTCCTTGACGCGGGCGAGCTTCGAGTACCCGTAGCGGAAGGTGTTCCCCGGCAGTTTGTCGCACCCGAAGGGCACGTTCGCGACGACGTCGGTGGGCGCGTCCGGGGCCAGGAAGACGACCTCGCCGGGCTTCCCGCGGGTGGCTTCGGTGTGCCGGACTTCGGTGAGCTTCGCGACCGGGAACCGGTGCGGGGTGTCGTCGGGCAGGAAGCCCAGCGACTTCGTGGCGACCTTGAGCGTGATCGTCGTGCCGTCGAAGTGGATCGATCGGCGCCGGTCCCGGACGTGGTGGGACTTCACGGTGCCTCCCGCTGGTCAGAGCGTCCGGCAGGTGAGCGCCGGACGGGCGTCGTCACTTCCGTTCTGGGTCAGGGCGATCAGGCCGAACGTCGTCGTCGCCTCCGCGCGGAGTTTCGCGTTCCAAGCGGCGTTTTCGACCGTCACCGTGGAACCATCGACCGTGAAGGAGCCGTTCCACAAGCCGCTGATGCGGTGACCGGCAGGCAGCTGCCAGCGGACGCTCCAGCCGGACAGGTCCGCGGCGCGGTCGTTGCGCACCGTCACCTGCACCTGGTAGCCGCCGGGCCAGGAGTTCGTCACCTCGTAGCGGGCGGCGCAGCCCAGGTCGGCCGGTGTCGTCGGCGCCGGGCTCGAGCTCGTCGGGGCCGGGGGCGCGGACGACACCGGTGCGGCGACGGTGGTGGTGCCGCCGGGCACGAGCACCGTGCCGATCAGCACGCCGAGGGCCAGCAGCACCGCGCCGGCCACGCCCGCCAGGACGAGCCGGCGCCGCGGGCGGCGGACGCGCAGGAGCCGGGTGCCGGCCCGGGGCCGTGGGCGAGGTGGCGGCAGCGGACGGCCGCCGTCGACCGCTTCGAACAGCTCCTGGACCTCCGCCATCGACGGGCGCGCTTCCGGATCCCGCTGCAGCATCCGCGTCAGCACCTCGGCGAGCGGCCCGCTGTGCCGCGGCGGGATGGTCTCCTCCTTCGCGACGCGCAGCAGCAGCGTGATCGCGTTGTCGTCGTTGCCGAACGGGGGAGCACCTTCCAGGGCGCGGTACAGCGTGGCCCCGAGGGAAAAGACGTCGGCCGGGAAGCCGGCTTCGTGGCCGCCCGCGACCTCGGGGGCCAGGTAGGCGGGCGTGCCCGCGATGAACCCGCCACCGGTCACGGTGCCTTCGCCGGTGGCGCGGGAAATGCCGAAGTCGGCGATTTTGGCGACGCCGGATTCGCCGAGCAGGACGTTGGCGGGGGTGACGTCGCGGTGCACCACCCCTTCGGCGTGCGCGGCGGCCAGCGCCGACGCGATCGGCGCGCCGAGGCGCGCCACCTCCTCGGCGGGCAGGGTCTCCCGGTCGAGCAGGATCTCCGCCAGGCTGCGCGACGGCAGGTACTCCATCACCAGGTAGGGCCCGCCGGGCGCCTCGACGACGTCGTGCACCGTGATCGCGTGCGGGTGCCGCAGGCGCGCGGTCAGCCGGGCTTCGCGCAGGGCACGCTGGCTCGCCTGCTCACCGGCGGCCGGCCCGATGGCGGCGTCGTAGTCCAGCTGCTTGACCGCGACGACCCGGTCGAGGCGCTCGTCGCGGGCGCGCCAGACGACGCCCATCGATCCCTGGCCGATCCTCATCGACAGCCGGTAGCGCCCGGCGATCAGCTCTCCTGCGTCGGTCACGCGACCTCCCCGGCCTTCCCCAGAGCACACGGATGCGGGTGGCGATCGGTTCGAGCCTAGCGGCCTGCCCGCCGGTGTGCCGACGGACAGGCCGTGCTCAAGCGCCGGGCCGGTGCAGCTGGTCCCAGGCCGGGACGTACGGCGTGAAGCGCAGCTTCATCCCGGCCTCGCCCGGCAGCTTGTCCGCCTTGCGGGCGTTGCAGCTGCGGGCGGTGCCGCCGCACGCGGCGACCGTGTTGAGCCAGTCGGTCCGGGCGCCGCCGCGGCTCAGCGGCGTCACGTGGTCGATCGTGGTGGCGCGCTGCCCGCAGTAGGCGCAGCGGTGGCCGTCACGGACGAGCACGCCGCGCCGGGACCAGCGCGGCGGCTGCGTATATCGCCACTTCATGACGACGTAGCGCAGCAACCGCACGATCTTCGGGCGCGGGAACAGCCCGTAGGCGAGGCCCTCCTCGGCCTCGTGGATCTCGGCGACGTGGCGCACCAGCATGCGGATCGCGTGCGGGACCGAAACGGTCTGCAGCGGCTCGTAGCCGGCGTTCAGTACCAAAACCTTCATGGCGCACCTTTTCCTTCGCGAAAGCCGGAAAACTTGTGCGCAACATCGTCGCCGAGCTGCCTGACCTGCGTCAATCGTGTTTCACCGCAGGGGATGGCTGCGGAAGAACCGCCAGATGACCGGGGTCGCGTCGATGACCGTCGGCGTCGCGGAGTCGTTGTTGGGCCGGGTGCTGGGCCAGACGTGCCCGGCTCCTTCGACGCGGTAGTGCTCGAGGGCGCAGCCGAGCCACTTCTGCGCGACGACGCCCGCCACCGGCGTCCACGACACCGGGTCCGGACGGCAACCGTCCCTTGTGGACCACGCGGCCAGCCAGTCCCGGATCGCCGGGAGGCCCTTGGCCGGGTTGCCGTCGTAGGGGATGGTCGTGTCGGCGGTGCCGTGGAAGTCGAGGATCGGCACCGGCCGGCTCGGGTGGCAGGCGCCGCCCTGCGGGTAGAACGCGCCGGACACCGGGGCGAACGCCGCGATCCGGCCGGGCAGGCGGCAGGCGAGCACGCCGACGAAGCCGCCGCCGTTGGATTTGCCCGCCGCGTAGATCCGCCGGTTGTCGACGCACAGCGTGCGCTGCAGCTGGTTCAGCAGGTCGCCGGTGAACCGGACGTCGTCCGCGGCGGCCGAATACGGTGCCCCGGTCCAGGCGGACTCGCCGTCGGTGCCGATCAGGCCCTGCGGGTAGACCGCGATCGCGTCGAGGGCCGAGAAGCCGGACAGCTCCTCCTGGTACTGGGACGTCCGCTTGTGCCCGTGGAACGACAGGACCAGCGGGTACGGCCGGTGCGGGTCGTACCGGGCAGGCAGGTGGACCGTGTACTCGCGGCCGAGGCCGCCGGAGGTGACGTGCCGGGTGGTCGTCACCCCGGCCGGGAACCCGGGCGCGCGCCCGCAGCCGGTGGTCGGGACGGGGCGGTCGGTGACGCCCGCCGCGGCGGCGGGCGCGGCGAAGGCGGTGGTCAGGGCACCGGCCGCGGCGAACACGGCCATCCATCGGGGGAAGCGTCCGGGCACTCGATCCTCCTTGATCGGCAGCGGGCGTGGTCAGCATCACACCGGGAGCCGCAGGTCCGTGGATTGCGTTCATAAAGTGCGCGGTCGGAACTTGTCGGACCCGCTCGGTAGGATCGACCCAACAACGGTCGCCGGACTTGCGGAAAGGAATGGAAGTGACTGCCCCGATCGAGACGCTGGAGTTCCAGTCGGAAGCGCGTCAGCTGCTCCAGCTGATGATCCATTCGATCTATTCGAACAAGGACACGTTCCTGCGGGAGCTCGTGTCCAACGCCTCCGACGCCCTCGACAAGCTGCGGCTGGAGTCGTACCGCGACAAGGACCTCGAGGCGGACACCGGCGACCTGCACGTCGCGATCGAGACCGATCCCGAGGCGCGGACCCTGACGGTCCGCGACAACGGCATCGGCATGACGCGGGACGAGGTCGTCGCCCTGATCGGGACGATCGCCAAGTCCGGCACCGCGGACTTCCTGACCAAGCTGAAGGAGGCGAAGGACGCGGCGGCGTCGCAGGACCTGATCGGGCAGTTCGGCGTCGGGTTCTACGCCAGCTTCATGGTCGCGGACAAGGTCACCCTCGTGACGCGCCGCGCGGGCTCCGCCGAGGGCGTCCGCTGGGAGTCGACCGGCGAAGGTACCTACACGATCCAGCCGGTCGAGGACGCGCCCCAGGGCACCGCGGTCACGCTGCACCTGAAGCCGGAGGACACCGAGGACCACCTCTACGACTACACGTCCGCGGCGAAGATCCGCGAGATCGTCAAGAAGTACTCCGACTTCATCACCTGGCCCATCCGGATGAAGGGTGACGGCGAGGAGGCCGAGGCCGAGACCGTCAACTCGATGAAGGCGCTGTGGGCGCGCTCGTCGAGCGAGGTCACCGAGGCCGAGTACCACGAGTTCTACAAGCACGTCAGCCACGACTGGCAGGACCCCCTGGAGACGATCCGGCTGCAGGCCGAGGGGACGTTCGAGTACCAGGCGCTGCTGTTCCTGCCCTCGCACGCGCCGATGGACCTGTTCCTGCGGGAGCGCAAGCGCGGCGTGCAGCTCTACGTCAAGCGCGTCTTCATCATGGACGACTGCGAGTCGCTGGTCCCCGAGTACCTGCGGTTCGTCAAGGGCGTCGTCGACGCGCAGGACCTCTCGCTGAACGTCTCGCGGGAGATCCTGCAGCAGGACCGGCAGATCCAGCTGATCCGCCGCCGTCTGGTGAAGAAGGTCCTCTCGACGGTCAAGACGATGATGACCGCCGACGCCGAGAAGTACGCGACGTTCTGGCGCGAGTTCGGCCGGGCGGTCAAGGAAGGCCTGCTCGACGACTTCGAGAACCGCGAAGCCATCCTCGAGATCTCCTCGTTCGCCTCGACGCACGACGCGGAGAAGCCGACTTCGCTGCGCGACTACGTCTCGCGGATGAAGGAGGGCCAGGAGCACATCTACTTCATGACCGGCGAATCGCGGTCCGCGATCGAGAACTCGCCGCACATGGAGGCGTTCCGCGCCAAGGGCTTCGAGGTGCTGGTGCTGACCGACCCGATCGACGAGATGTGGGTCGACTCGGTGCCGGGCTTCGACGGCAAGCAGTTCCAGTCGATCGCCAAGGGCCAGGTCGACCTCGAATCGGAAGAAGACAAGAAGGCCACCGAGGTCGCCCGCGAACAGCAGAACAAGGACTTCGAGAGCCTGCTGACGTGGATGGGCACGGCGCTGGGCGACACCGTCAAGGAGGTCCGGCTGTCGTCGCGGCTGACGACGTCGCCCGCCTGCATCGTCGGCGACACCCACGACCTGACCCCGACGCTGGAGAAGATGTACCGCGCGATGGGGCAGGAGCTGCCGCCGATCAAGCGCATCCTCGAGCTCAACCCGGAGCACGGGCTGGTGTCGGGCCTGCGCGAGGCGCACGCTTCGCGCCCGGAGGACGAGGGCCTGGCCGAGACGGCCGAGCTCCTCTACGGCATGGCGCTGCTGGCGGAGGGCGGCGAACTCGCCGACCCCTCGCGGTTCATCAAGCTCCTGGCCGGCCGCCTGGAGAAGACCCTCTGACGTGTGATCGAGCCCGGAACTCGCGTGACTGGGCCCGTGATTCGCGTGATTGAAGCCGGAACTCACCAGTTCCGGCTTCAATCACGCGAGATCCGGCTCTGATCACGCGGGTTCCGGCTTCCGTCACGGGGCCGCGTTCATCAGGTCCAGGGCGCTCTGCTGCCGGGCGGCGTCGGGCTGGTCGAGCGGGCCTGCCCACAGCAGCCCGTAGGCGTCCGCGCTGTTCCGGTCGTTCGCGTAGGCCGCGTTCGCCTGGCGCTGCAGGTAGGGCGTGTACGGGTGGTCGGCCAGGGCCGCGTTCAGCACGGCCAGATCCCGCACGTACACGCCCTTGAAGCTCGGGCCGTCGACACCGCCGCCGCCGGCCGACTCGCCCGGGTCGCGGAGGATGCCGCCCGGGTTCAGGGACGCGTTCGTCGTCGACGCGTTCGCCATCGCGCGGGCCTTCGCCAGCAGGCCCGTGTCTCCGGTGGCGCGGGACAGCTCGGTCAGCGCCGCCAGGGGCACACCCTGGTTGTAGGACCACACCGGTTGCCCGTTGTTCGCGCACGTCGACGTGGTCAGGCCGTCGTTGACGAGGTTCGAGCCGTTGATCATCCCGCTGCCGGCGAACCAGGTCCAGCCCGCCCGGGCCCGCGCCAAGTACGCCGTGTCGCCCGGGATCCGGTTGTGCAAAGCGGCGTTCAGCTGGATGTACAGCGAGTTCGGGATGGCGTTCTTGTAGGTGCGGCTCGTGCTCCACCAGACCCCGCCGCCGCAGACGCCGTCCCAGTAGGCGTGCATGTGGTCGGCGTCGGCGCGGGCGGTGTTCAGGTACTTGCCGTCGCCGGTCAGGTCGTAGGCGTCGACCCACGCGAGGCCCCACCACCCGGTGTCGTCGAGGTAGTCGTTGCGGAAGCTGCCGCCCTGTGCCGAGAGGTTCTTCGTGTACGTCGTGTCGATCGCGTAGCGGTAGCTGCCCATCCCGCTGATCCGGACGTTGTCGATGACGGCGGTGAGCGCGTTGGCCGAGTTCCACCACCCGGTCGTGTCGAAGAGGCCGGTACCGAGGTTGTACCGCTCCATCAGCGCGGTGGCGGCCGCGGTGCGGCGGTCCCAGGCGTTCCAGGTCGGGCGGGCCCAGCCGGTGCAGGCGATGGTCCCCGACCCCGCGGGCTGCCCGCACGCCCGCAGCAGGCCGACCCCCTTGTTCGCCCAGTCGTCGGCGTTGTACATCAGCGTCCGCCAGCCGGTCGCGCCCGACGGCGTGGCGGTGTCGCCGAGCTTGCTGCCCGACCCCCACGTGCGCCCGGCGTCGAAGGAGCGGTCCAGCCAGACGTGGTCGCCGGCCGCGCCGCCGGTGATCGCCGCCCAGCCCATGGCGTCGCCGTCGTCGAGGTGCAGGGAGATCCGGCGGCCGCCGACGCCGGCCGAGGGGCCTTCGCGGTCGCCGGGCGACGACGCGGGATCCCGCGCATCGCAGTACTTGTTGCAGATCGTCGCGAGCGGCGCGGCGGACGGCGTCGGCGTCGGAGTGGCCGCCAGGGCCAGGGTCAGCAGGGAGACGAGGAAGTGCATCGGCCACCTTCCGCGTTGAAGGGCGATGCTTCCATTTTCGGAGGCCGATATTATTGGTCCAGTCCTTTACCGGACAGGTTCCGGACAGGAATTCACGCCCGCCGCGAGCTCAGCAGGAGCAGGCACAGCACCGCGATCCCGGTGACGAGCCCGGCGACCAGCAGCATCGGGTCCAGGGTCGCCGGGGTGGCCGCGGTCGCCTGCTGGACCGCGGGTTGCGCCTCGGTGGCAGGAGCGGTGGCCGGGGAAGCGGTGGCCGGGGGAGTGGTCGCCGGAGCGGCTGGAGCGGCGGCGGCGGTGGTGGTCCGTGGCGGCGTGGTCCGCGGGACCGTGGTCGCCGGCTTCGGCGGTGCCGTCGTGGGCGCGGCCAGCACCGTCACCGAGGCCCGCATGTCCGGGTGCACCGAGCAGTAGTACTGGTAGGTGCCCGGCTGCCGGAACGTGTAGCTCCAGCTCTGCCCGGCCGACAGTTGCGGGCTGCGGAACGCGACCGGCGCGCTCGTCGTGACGACGTCGTGCGGGGCTTCGTCGTGCTGCATCCACGTGACCGTGTCGCCGACCCGGACGGTCAGCGCGGCGGGGGAGTAGGCGTAGTTCTGCATCATCACCTGCTGCGTCGCCGCGGCCGCCGGGCTCGCGAACGGCACGTTCAGGAACACCAGCAGACCGGCGACGGCCAGGGCGGCGCGCCTCATCGGACTAACTCGATCGCGATCTCGACGCGCAGCCGCCGCCGGGCGAGCAGCCGGACGAGGCGTCCCGCGTGCGCCGGCTTCCGGCGGGCCGGGAGGACGACTCCGGCGGCCCAGACGACGACGCCGTGGGAATCCCGGTGCCGCACATCGCCGCGCAGGCGCACGGCCCGCCCGGCCACGCTGCCTTCGACGACGAACGGGTCCTCGGCGACGTCATCGGCGGTGAAGGTGAGTTCTTCGCCGCGGAACGCCCGGCCGAGGAAGGGTATGCCGGTCCGCAGCGAGCCGGGGTCGAGGGTGATCGTGAGCGCGGCGCCGGGTGTCCAGTGCCCGCCGGTCGCGGTCAGGCGGCCGCGGATCAGCGGCGGGCGCGGGGAAACCTCGATCACGCAGCGATCGCGGCGCAGGGCGTAGCCGGTCGGAGCGGGCAGGACGGCGGTGTCGGACATGGGGGGATGGCCTCCGGAGAAGGGTGCGGGTGGCCCGGTGCGACCGGGCCACCCGCGGGGATCAGCAGCTCGCCTGGTTCAGCAACGGCGTGAGCACGTTCTCGAGCCACACCGTGTGCGTCTTGATGTACTGGTCGAGGTTCAGCAGGTCGGTAACCTGCTGTCCCAGCGACGTCTCCAGGTGCGCGCTCTTGATGTGCGCGATGATCGGCGCGAGCGTGTCGGTGAGGACCTGGCCCCCCGACCCGTCGAACGCCGGGGCGAGCACGGTTTCCAGCCACACCGTGTGGGTCTTGATGTACTGGTCCAGGTTGAGGATGTCCTGCACCTGCTGACCGGGTGAGGTCTCGAGGTGCGCGCTCTTGATGTGGTCGATGATCGGCTGCAGGACCGCCTTCGGCACGCAGGAGCCGCCGCCGGCCGGGGTGGTCGGCGCGGGCATCGTGTGGGTGGGAGCGGTGGTCGGGGTGGCCGTCGGGGCCGTGGTCGGCGGGGCGCTGGTGGGCGCCGAGCCGGCGACGGTGACCGTGGCCTTCATGTCCGGGTGGATCGAGCAGTAGTAGGAGTACTTGCCGGCCTTGGTGAAGGTGTGGCTGAACGTCTGGCCGGTCTGCAGGGTCGGCGAGGTGAACTTCTCCGGCCCGTCGGTGACGACGATGTTGTGCGGCGCGGTGTCGTGGTTGGTCCACGTCACGGTGTCGCCGACGTTGATCGTCAGGTCGGCGGGCGAGAACTTGTAACCCATGGCTTCGACCGATTTGCCGGCCGGTGCCGCGGCCGGGGCGGCCCCACCGGCCTGTTCCTGGGCGAGTCCCTGGTACAGCGGGACGGCCAGGGGACCCTGCTGGGCCAGTGCGGCGAGGTCGACGTTCGCCGCCTGGCTCGGCGCGGCCTGCTCGGTCTGCCCGCCGCGCAGCGTGGCGAGGCTGAACAGCGCCGCCGCCAGTGCGACGATCGCCACGGCGACCGGCCAGTTCCGCCGTCGCCGCACCACCTCCGGCTGCTCGGGGGCGGTGGGGGTGGGGTTGTCCATCGAGGACTCCTTTCGCAGGGCGATCAGCGGCCGGGGCTGGCCGTGACGAGGAAGCTCGCCGCGAGGAGGACCACGAGCACGAGCGTGGTCTCGGCGGCGACGGAATGGACGAAGGGGCGGACGGTGCGGGCGTCCCCGCGCAGGACGACGGCGAAGTCGAGGCGGCGGCCCACCCAGCGGCGGCTGAACTGGGCGGCCAGCAGCACGACGGCGAGCACGGCCAGCTTGACCAGCAGTGTCCGCCCGTAGGCCGTGCCGAACACCCGGCCGACGCTGCCGACGGTCTGCCACGCGAGCACGACCCCGGCGGCGACCACGACGGCGACCGACGTCATCGCGAGTTTCGAGTAGCGGGGGATCACCGAGGCGAGTTCTCCGGGGTCACGCCGGGCCAGGACGCCGAACAGCAGCACGGCCAGGCCGCCGATCCAGGCCGCCGCGCCCGCGAGGTGCGCGAAGTCCGCCAGCTGCGTCAGCCACGGGCGGGTGCTTTCCACCGCGTGGCCGGTGAGCCCGGTCGTGCGGAGCAGCCCGACCAGGATCGCTCCGGCCCCGACCCGCCAAGGCAACGCCGTAGCGGCGTCTCGGCCGCGTTGCAGCAGCCAGGCCAGCACCACCCCGCCGAGCAGCCACAGCAGCGCCCTGGCGAACCAGATGCGCCCGAACTGGCTGTCCAGTGCCTGGCTGAGCAGGTCCCAGGCGAGGAAGTCGCCGGGCGGGCGTTGCGCGGCCCACGCCGCCTGCAGGCCCAGGCCGGCGAGCGTGCCGAGCAGGCCGAGGACCCAGCCGGTGACCAGCACCGAACGCGCACCGCGGTGGCCGGCGCCCGCGGGCCACAGCACCGCGAGGAACAGCAGCCCGCCGGCGAACAGGGTGAGGCCGGCGTAGTCGACGGTCCGCGCGAGCACGTACCACGCCTTGACGGTGTCCACGGCTCACTGTCCACTGGGGACGGTCGTGGGCGCGGGCACCATCGCGGGTTCCAGTCCGCCGCCGGCCGTGCGGCAGTAGCCGAGGACGAGCGCCCCGACCCCGGCCGGCCCGGTCACGCCGAGCCCGGTGGTGACGGACCCGAGCAGGGGCAGCCCGCCGACGGTGTCCAGGACCTGTTGCGGCACACCGGGTTGGCACGCGGGCACGTCGGTTCCGGGCGGCGCCGGAGTGGTCGGCGGCGGCGAGGACGGGGGAGGTGGGGTGCCGGGGCCGGGGGAACCCGGATCCGGGACCGGCGTCACGCCGATGTCGCCGGGCGGCACCGGGACCGGGGGCTGGTCGCCGACCGGGACCGCGGGCAGCGGCGACGCCGGGCCGCCGGTGGGCAGCTGGCCCACCGGAAGTGGTTGCGGGCCCGGGGTTTCCGTGGTGACGGGGTGTCCGCCGTCCGCGACCACGGGCGGGGTGGCCGCCGCGGTACCCGGGCGCAGGCCGATGCCGGACGCGTAGCCGACCACGACCACGACCGCGCCGGCCAGGCTCGCGGCGATGACGTGGTCACGGCGCAGGGCGGGTCCTCGCACGGTTTCGTCCTCCAAAGAACGGGAATGCGCTTCCGGGAAAGGTTGGCGGCAATTCCGGAGCGGCGGGGAAAGAGCGGGATGTGGGAGCAATAAACCAGCCTGCACGTTTCGGGGGGTGTTCTTCACGTGAAGGCCAGGTAAAGTCGAGCGGCCCGAGGGTGCCGCTTCCCGGTGAGAAGCTCCGCCGAAAGCTCGTTCTGCTGGGCTGTTCGGGTGACCGGGGGTACGGACTACCGGACCAGCAGCCCGATTTGCCCGATTGCCGGGCGGTGCTCCGCCGCGGCGGTGAGAATTGCTTAACACAGCCGTTTCACGGACATCCGCGGCGGCGCCGGATCCGCTCGCTACGGTTCCGCTCGTCGCTCGAATTCCCGAGAAGGCGAGGAACCATGACTTCCCGCTGGTCTTTCCCGGTCCGCATCGCCGCCGCACTGGCGGCCGCCTGCTGCGCGGCCCTGCTCGGCGCACCCCCGGCGGACGCGCACAGCGTGCTGGTCTCCAGCTCGCCGGCCGCGAACGCGTCGGTCGCCGTTGCCCCGGCCGAAGCCGTGCTCGAGTTCAACGAGCCGGTGGAGAACCGGTTCACCGAACTCGCGGTGCTCGGCCCCGACGGCGCTTCGCACTGGGAGGCCGGCCCGGCTTCCGTTGTGGACGCCCGGGTCTCCGCGCCGCTGCGTCCACTCGGCCCGGCCGGGGCCTACACCATCAGGTACCGCGTCACCTCCGCCGACGGTCACCCGGTTTCCGGCGCTGTTCCGTTCCGGCTCACCGTGGCGGGCCCGGAGGGGGCGGTGCCGGTCGCGGCGGCGGTGGCGCGTCCGGACGGCGACGACCCGATGCCGCTGTGGCCGTGGATCACCGGGGGTGCCGTCCTGCTCGGCACCGGGTTCGCGGTGGCCCGGCGCCTGAGCCGCGTGGACGCTTGAGGCCGGGCCCGGGCGGGTATCCCGGGCCCATGACGAATCTCGACGACACCACGACCGCGAAGCTCGACGAATTCGTGCTCGCCCGGCTCGCGGAGGACGAAGAGCGCGTCCGGGCGGGGGAACTGCCGCTGATCGACGAGGCCGAACGGCGCGGGCGGCTGCGGATCATGTACGCCGACGACGGTGCCGGCCTGCTGCTCGCCGCCGGGCCGGTCGAGGCGATGGAGGACCGGCACCCGGTGCCGTTCGCCGAGAAGGCCGAGTTCCTGCGCCGCGAAATCCGCGACGCCCACGACGACGCGTCCGTCAAGCTGATCGCGTCCGTGTACGAAGCCCACCCCGCCTGGCGCGACGAGTGGCGCCTGTGACGCGATGCCTGCCCCGCGGATCTTCGCCGACCGGGACGACGGTGGCCGCTGCCTGGCGGGCGAACTGCGGCACCGCACCTGGACCGAGCCGCTCGTGCTCGGGCTCGCCCGCGGCGGGGTGCCGGTGGCCGCCGTCGTCGCGCGATGGCTCGGCGCGGAGCTGGACGTGGCGGTCGCCCGCAAGATCGGAGCGCCCGGCCGCCGCGAGTACGGCGTCGGCGCGGTCACCCCGGACGGCCCGGCGATCTACGACCAGGCCGCCCTGCGCGCGCTGAAGCTGACCACCGCGCGGATGCTGCGAGCCGAAACCCGGGAACGGGCGGAGGCACGCCGCCGGCTCGAGCGGTACCGCGCCGGCCGGGAGCCGTCCGGTCTCGCCGGTCGTGACGTCCTCCTCGTCGACGACGGGCTCGCGACCGGCGTCACCGCGACGGCGGCGCTGCGCGAAGCCCGCGCGGCCCACCCGCGCACGCTCGTCTTCGCGGCCCCGGTCGCCGCCCCGGGCGCGGCGGCGCGCGTGCGGCTGGAAGCCGACGACGTCGTCTGCGTCGCCGAACCGCGGGGTTTTCGCGCGGTCGGCCAGTGGTACGCCGACTTCCGCCAGGTCGGCGACGACGACGTCTTGGACCTGCTCGATCCCTGAATCTCGCGCCTGCTGCTCCACCCGGGGTGGCCCGGGTTGACCGCCTGGGTGACGGGGTATCACCCGATGGGGGCACCGACCGAAGGGGCGGGAGCGGGATGAGCGAACGGGACGGGCTCGGCGTGGCGGCGCGCGGGCTGCGGCAGTACCTGCTGGCCGTCGCGGCCAAGCTGGACGCGCCCGCCTGGTTCTGCGAGGTGGACGTCCCCGCGGGCGCGTACCTCGCGTTGGAACGGAGGCTGGCGCGCTTCCCCGACCACGAGACCGCCCTGCTGTGGGACGAGCGCGACGGCTGGTCCGCGGCCGTCGAGTCGGCGACCGGCGACGATGTCGTCGTACTCGCCTACCTAGGCGAAGACGTCCTGCCCTCACCCGAAGCGGTGGTGGCGTTCGTGACCGGCCTCTACGGCGAGAAGTACCCGGGGCGCCCGGACCCGCCGGACTTCCGGAGACCCGGCACCCCGGACGGCTTCGACGAGCGGCTGGCCGCTTACGCCGGCGATCCGGTCGGGCAAGCCTGAGTTCCCGGGTCAGCGCGGCGGCAGCACGCAGAACTCGTTGCCCTCCGGGTCCGCCAGCACGATCCACGGGTCGTCGTCCGGGTCGTCGAGGACCTTCGCCCCGAGCATCACCAGGCGTTCGACCTCGGCCCGCTGGTCGCCGGTCACCGGGGCCAGGTCGAGGTGCAGGCGGTTCTTGACCGTCTTCTCCTCGGGGACCGGCTGGAACAGCAGCGCGGGTCCGTCGTCGAACTCGACCTGACGGTAGGTCAGGCCGTGCGAGTCGGTCCACGTCCGGGTCTTCGCGGCGCCGAGTGCCTTCGCCCAGAATTCGGCGAGCAGGTCCGGTTGGCGGCAGTCGACCGTCACGGCCAGGATGCGGGCCGCGGTCACGACGCCGCCACGATCCGGTTGACGGCTTCGGCGACCAGGTCCGGTTCGGAGACCGTCACCGTCAGGCCGGGGTGGCGGATCCGCCCCCACGGGTCGATGCCCTTGACCGGCTCGTGGAACCGGAGGCACACGCCGCCCCGGGTGGTCGTCCCGAAGGTGAGGCCGCGGTCGGCGAGCGAAAGCCGGACACCGAAGACGCGAAGGGCGTTGTACGGGCCGGTGGCTTCGGCCCCGGCCAGGTTGGCCAGCGGGGTTTCCACCAGCCACGGTCCGAACCGGACGCGCAGGCCGCCGGCGTCCAGCTCGAGGCCGCTGCGGGGACCCAGGATCCGCTGCAGCCACGGGAATGCGACGGCGAAGTCCGCGTGCAGCCGGTGGTGCACGACGACGGTGGGGTGCCCCACCGCCGCCGTTTCGCCGGTCGTCATGCGCCGCCGCCCAACGGCGGGACATCGGTTTCGTCGTCGGCGGGGAGTTCGGGGTCGCGCCACTGCTCGGCGCGGGACGGGCCGTTGCCCTGCAGGGTTCCCTGCAGCTCGGCCTTCATCGCGTCGTCCTCCCGCGGCGAATGCTGGTCGCTTTCGCGGTGCATGGAACCTCCTTCACACGGTGTCCTTACGCGGCTACCCGGTGACCGTCCGCCGAAACTCAGCGCGAGCCCGCGGCGGTCCGGTTGACCGCCCGCGCGGCGACGATCCCGAGCACGAGCCCGGCGACGGCGGTCAGCCCGTGCAGCCAGTTGTCCGCCCAGTTCAGGTTGATCGGGTCTTCGGGGTTGCCGATCGAAGTGGCGAGGACGCCGTAGGCGGTCATCCCGGTGAAGCCGACGAACAGCACCCAGCAGTAGATGATCGCCCCGGTGCGCCGCGTCGCGGCGAGCAGCCCGAGCACCCCGACGGCCGCGTGGACGAGGTTGAGCAGCGGGGTCACGCTGAAGATCCACACGGCGCGGCTGGTCTCGTGGCCGACCGCGGCGGTTTCCGGGGTCAGGAACCCGGCGATGCCCAGCGCGAGGTAGAGCAGCCCGAGAACGGCGACGACCGGGCGGAGCCAGGACGCCGGGGTCCGGGTTCCGGCGGAAGAGCGGGCCTCTGCGGAAGACATGGGGTTCTCCTTCCCTCCGCGACCGGATACCCCGTCACGCGTGCGGAAAACGGACAAGTGGAAGGGGCCGGACGGCGGGCTGGGAGTCCGCCGTCCGGCCCGCGGCCGGGACCCGCGCCGGTCCCTGCAGCCAGGACGCGGGCCCCTGGTCTCAGGGGAAACGGTCTGAGGGGGACGCCGGTCGTGACCGCGGGGAGCGGCACGGGCATCTCCTTTTGTTCCCGGTCGGCTACCACCTCCGCGCGGGACTAAACGCGCCGGGCGCGGGGTATCCCGCTCCGATGAGACTGGCCGTGCTCGACATCGGGTCGAATTCCGCTCAGCTGCAGGTGGTGGACGTGTCCGCCGGGGCGCCGCCGCTCCCCGCGCACGCGGTCAAGGAACCGACGCTGCTCGCCGAAGAGCTGTTGCCCGACGGGACGCTGAGCGAGCCGGGGATCGACCGGGTGACGGCCGCGGTGAGCCGGGCGGTGTCCGCGGCGGTGCACCTCGGCGTCGACCACCTGTACCCGTTCGTCACCGCGGCCGTGCGCGACGCGGTGAACCGCGATGAGGTGATCGACCGCATCCAGGCGGGCGCCGGCATCCGGCCCCAGTTCCTCTCCGGCGAGGAGGAGGCGCGGCTGACGTACTTCTCCGCGCGCCGCTGGTACGGCTGGTCGGCCGGACGGCTGCTGCTGATCGACATCGGCGGCGGTTCGATGGAGCTGGTGCTCGGCCGGGACGTCGAGCCCGAGCTGGCCGTCTCGCTCCCGCTGGGCGCCGGCCGGCTCACCCGCGAGTTCCTGACCGCGGACCCGCCGACCCGCAAGCAGCTGAAGGCCCTGCGCCGGCACGTCCGCGACACGCTGTCCGAGGTCCTGGACCGGCTGCGCTGGGAAGGGCCGCCGCGCCGGGTCGTCGCGACGTCGAAGACGTTCAAACAGCTGGCCCGCCTCACCGGCGCCCCGCCGCAGCGCAAGGGCCCGTTCGTCACCCGGGACCTCGTCGTCGCGGACCTGCGCGGGTGGATCCCCCGGCTGGCCCGCATCCCGGCGGCGGAGCGGGCCGGCCTGCGCGGCATTTCGAGACCGCGGGCCCGGCAGGTGGTGGCGGGCGCGGTGGCGGCGGAGGTGACGTTGACGGCACTGGACGTCCCGAGCGTCGAGGTCTGCCCGTGGGCGTTGCGGGAGGGAATCCTGCTGCGGCACCTGGAACAGCTCGCCGAATCGACGCCGTTGCCGTTGCAGCCGCTGACGCGCCACCCGGACGCGACGGTGCGTCAGCTTCATCCGGCGGGGGAGGAGCCGGTGCCGTCCTGAGCGTGTGTGGGCCGCCGGGCGGGGTAACCGCGCCGTTCCCCGAACGGAAGGAGAGCTGCCGTGAGCAAGCCGAACCCGATCGAACTGCAGAAGTACCTGTCCGGCGTCGACTACCCGGCGAACCGCGATGACCTGGTGCGGGCGGCCGAGCGCAACGGTGCCGACTCGGGCACTTTGGACGTCGTGCGCGGCCTGCCCGAGCGGACCTACGAGGGGCCCAGCGGGGTGAGCAAGGAAATCGGCGGCTGACGTTCGTCGCGGCCCGGGCCACCCGCCCGGGCCGCGATCACCGCGACGAGGTCAGTTCCGGGACGACGGTGCCGGGCTGGGCCAGCGCCGTCACCGCACGGCAGACGTCGGCGGGGTCGATCGTGTCCAGGCAGGGGTGGCCCGGGACCGGGCAAACCCGCGCGCGCGTGGCGCGGCAAGGGGCGTGCCGGTCACCGAGCACCACGGTGGGAACGCCGTACGGCGCCCACCTTTCCTGCGGCACCACCGGCGCGAACAGCGAAACCACCGGAGTGCCCGCCGCCGCGGCCAGGTGCGCGGGGCCCGTGTTCGGGGCCACCACGACCTGAGCGCCGGACAGCACCGCCGCCAGCTGCGGCAGGGATGTCCGGCCGCCGAGGTTCACCGCCGACGTTCCAGCCACCTGCTGGGTCAGCGCGCGCTCCGACGGCGCGCCGGTCACGAGCACGCGGTGCCCGTCGGCGGTCAGGGCGCGTACCGTCTCGCGGCTCCACGCCGCCGACGGCTGGCGGGCGGGCACCGACGCGGCCGGGTGCACCACGACGTATGCCCCGCCGCCGGTCAGCCGGGCCATGTCCGGCAACGGGCGCCGCAGGGCCAGGGCGCCGTGGTCGTCCGGGGGCAGCGAGAACCCGGCCGCTTCGGCGAGCGACAGCATGCGGACCGGCTCCGGCGGGTCGCCGTCCACGTGGTGGCGCAGGTCGAGCAGGCTGCCCGGGTAGTCCTCGGAGATCGCGCCGATCCACGGCACCCCGGCCTGGCGCAGCAGCAGCGCCAGCGGCAGCGGGGACTGGTGGAACGACGTCAGGACCAGCGCGCGGTCGAACGACTTCGACCGGATCAGCGCGACGAACGCGCCGGTGTCCGACGCGGTCACCGGCGGTGGCTCGGGGTCGATCCACGGCGCCGTCCAGGTGAGCAGGTCGGCCACCCCCGGCAGCAGTTCGCCCGCGGCGCGGCCGTGCGGGCCGGTCAGCAGCGTCACGCGGGCCCCGGACGCGGCGACCGCGCGGACGCAGGGCCCGGCGAGCAGGACGTCCCCGAGGTTGTCCTGGCGGGCGACGAGCACCCGGGTCATCCGGCGACCCCGGCGAGCCGCAGCGCTTCGGACAGGTCGCGGGCGACGGCCGCGTCCCGGCGGGCCCGGGCGATCTCGGGCTCGAGCGTCCGGTGCGTCGGCACCAGCACGGCCCGGGCTCCGGCCGCCAGCGCCGCGTCGACGTCGGCGCCGGTGTCGCCGATGACCACGCAGGACGCGGGGTCGACGCCGAGCTCGCCGGCGGCCCGCAACACCATGCCGGGCGCGGGTTTGCGGCACGCGCAGCCGTCGCCGTCGTCGTGGACGCAGACCTGCCAGGTGCCGAACGGGCCGAAGAGCTCCTGGACGCGGGCGTTCACCGCGTCGAGCTGCTGAGGGGTGATCAGTCCTTTCGCGACACCGGACTGGTTGCTCACCACACCGACCGGGATCCCGCGCTCGCGCAACCCCCGGACGAGCTCGACGGCGCCGGGCACCGGGCGGACGCCGTCCGGGTCGTTGAGGTAGGGGACGTCGACGATGAGCGTGTCGTCCCGGTCGAACAGCACCGCGACCGGCGGCCGGGGCCGCCGGGCCGCGATTTCCCCGCGGAGCCGGTGGTAGCACGCGGCGGGCGGGATCAGGGCGCTGGTGACGACCATGCGCGCCACCTCGCCGGGGGTTCGTGGGCCGGGCAGGATGCGGCGGGTGGCGAACTCCGCCGTCAGCCCGGCCCAGACGCCGGCCGCGAGCAGGGCTTTTCCACGCCGTTTGCCCAGCGGCAGCGCGAGCGCGGCCAGACCGGCCACAGTGGACAGTGTGTGCAGCCCGAGCCGTCCGTGCCCGGCGCCGGTGCGCTGCCGCCAGAGCACGCCGTGCTTGGCGCGCATCAGCGCGTTGTCGGCGTTGCCGCGCTGGGATCCGAGGCTGTGGAAGAACCCGGCTCGCCGGGCCGGGTGCGTGGTCAGCCGTTCGCCCTGGTCGATCCGGTGCCCGGCTTCGGCGACGCGCAGCGCAAGGTCGGAGTCTTCGCGGAACGCGCGGGGGAACCGCTCGTCGAAGCCGCCCGCTTCGACGAGCGCGCGGCGCCGGTAGGCCATGTCCGCGGTGATCCACCGCGCGTGTTCGAGGCCGGCGGTGCCGCGCTCGTCGTCCGTGGGCCGCCGGCCCGCGGGCAGCGGGACGGTGATCCGGCCCTGCGAAGCGGCCACGTCCGGCGGGAGCGCGGCGAGGTCCTTCTCGAGCTGGGACGACCAGTCGGCGGCGAGCACGACGTCGTCGTCGACGAACGCGATCCACTCGCTCTTCGCGGTGCGCCAGCCGAGGTTGCGCGCCGCCGCCGGGCCGCGCCCGCCCGAGCGGAGCACGCGCACGCCGCCGGGCACGTTCAGCGCGGACCCGTCCGGGCGGTCGTCGACGACGTGGATTTCCGCCGGTCGCGGATCCGGCCCGCCGAGCAGGGTTTCCAGCAGTGGCCGAAGCGTCTCCCGGCCCGTCGTGGGAATCACCACGGTGTAGTCGAGCGTCACCGGCACCGGTTACCCCGGGCGAGAGTGATCAAACGGCGTGTCGAAGCCGTCGCGCCCGGGTAACCCGCGGGCGATGACGAGAGAGGTGCTGATGATCGAAATCCGGAACCCGGCCGACGGCAGCGTGGTGGGCACGGTCCCGACCGCGGGCGACGACGAGATCGGCACAGCGCTCGCGCTCGCCCGCCGGTCCCGGGTGCGGTGGGCCCGCACCCCGGCCGCCGAACGCGGGGCGCTGCTGCACACCGCCGCCGAACGGCTGCGGGCCCACGCCGACGAACTGGCGAAGACGAACGAAGCGGAGATGGGCAAGCCCCGGGAGGAAGCCCGCGAAGGCGTGCTCGCCGGAGCGGGCACCCTGGACCAGTACGCCGAGCTCGGCCCGGTCCACCGCGGCCGCAGCCTGCTCGGCGACGTCGGCGCGACGGACCTGATGGTGCCCGAACCGCGCGGGGTGGTCGTGGCGCTCACGCCGTGGAACGACCCGGTGGCGGTCGCGTGCGGGCTCTTGGGTGCGGCGCTGGCGACCGGGAACGCGGTGGTGCACAAGCCTAGCGAGCGCGCGCCGCACACGGGGCAGCTGCTCGGCGAGGTGCTCGGCGACGTCTTCCCGGCCGGCGTGCTGCAGACCCTCCACGGCGACGGCGGGGTGGGGGCGATTCTGGCGATGCGCGCGGACGTCGACCTCATCGCCCACGTCGGCAGCACGGCGACCGGCCGGTCGATCGCCGCGAGCGCGGCCGCGACGGGGGCGAAGACGTTGCTGGAGAACGGCGGGAACGATCCGCTGGTGATCGACGAGGACGTCGATCCGGTGTGGGCGGCCGGCCAGGCGGCGCTGGGGGCGTTCGCCAACTCGGGCCAGATCTGCGTGGCGGTCGAGCGGATCTACGTGTGTTCCGCGGTCGCCGAGCCGTTCCTGGCGGCGCTGGTGAAGGAGGCCGAGACGCGGACACTGGCGCCGCTGGTGGACCGGCGGCACCGCGACCACGTGCATTCCCACGTCGCCGATGCGGTCTCCCGTGGCGCGCGGCTGTTGACCGGCGGCGCGGTCCCGGACGGTCCCGGAGCGCACTATCCGGCGACGGTGCTGACCGGCTGCGCGCCCGATTTGCGGGTGATGACGGAGGAGACGTTCGGCCCGGTGGCGCCGGTCCGGGTGGTGGAGAGCTTCGACGAAGGGTTGGCCGAAGCGGCGAAGGGGGAATACGGCCTGGCGGCGACCGTGCTGACGGCCTCGATGGTGCACGCTCAGCGCGCGTGGCGAGAGCTGCCGGCGGGGACGGTCAAGGTGAACAACGTGTTCGGCGGCGCGCCGGGCGGGGCCGCGCACCCGCGTGGCCGCAGCGGCAGCGGGTACGGCTACGGGCCCGAGCTGCTCGACGAGATGACCCAGACGAAGCTCGTGCACATCGCGCCGCCGGCATGACCGGGCAGCGGGAAAGACCGTCGGCGGACCCGATCCGGCGTGACTGGTCGGTGCTGCGCAGCTGGGCTCGGATGGTCCGTTCCGGAACCGGGCCGGACGAGGAGCGGCACGACCGCACCCCGATCGGCTGGTTCGCCCGCGCGCTTCGCGTTCCCGGCCGGGAACGCCGGATCCTCGTCCAGAGCGCCAAAGCCACCCTCGCCGCGACCGGCGCGTGGTTGCTCGCCACGCTCGTCCTGCGGCTGCCGCAGCCGTTCCTCGCTCCCTACGCCGCCGTCTTCCTCGTCGAGGCCACCGTTTACCGGTCGCTGCGCGGGTGGATCCAGCAGGTCGGCTCGGTGGCCTCCGGTGTCCTCCTCGCCGCCGTGGCCGGGCACTTCATCCCGTGGCAGGCCGTCGCACTGGCCGCCGTCGTCTTCCTCGGCCTGCTGGCCGGCAGCTGGCGGCGGTTCGGCGACTCCGGCGTCTGGGTCGGCGTCACCGGCATGCTCGTGATCTCCTACGGCACCGCCCGCGAGCCCGTCCTGCTCGGCGACCGCCTGCTGGAAACCGCGCTGGGTGCGGCCATCGGCGTCGCGGTCAACACGCTGATCTTCCCGCCGCTCTACGGCGAACGGCTGGCCGCGGCCGCCGGGCGGCTCGGGAAGGCGCTGGCGGACCTGCTCGAGTCGCTGTCGGACCTGATCCGCCGGGACGAGCCGCCGGAAGACCTCGACGGCCTGCTGTCCCAGGAGCAGGACACGCGCAGCCAGGTGCTGGAAGCCGAAGAAGCCGTCGGCCTGACCCGCGAAGGGCGAATGCTGAACCTCCGCCGCGGCCGGCCCGCCGCCGGGACGCACCACGAACGTCCGCTTCGGACGCTCATCGGGCTGTGGCCCGCCGTGTCGCAGCTGATCGCCGCGGTGCGGACGACGGCGGGACGGCGGGAGCACCCGTTCGAGTACCCCTGGCCGGACGCGCGGGAAGCGCTGGCCGACCTGATGCACCACCTGGCCGGGGCCGTGCAGGCCGTGGCCGTGGCCGGTGAACCCGTCGAACTGGACGAATGCCGCAGCCTGCTGGAAAAGCTCGAGAACCGGCTGGTGACCGCCGAGGAAGACGGCGTCCCGGCCCGGCTGGGCCTCGGCACCATGACGCTGCCCGCGCGGCTGCTGCTGGAGCAGCTGGAAAGGCGCTGAAAGCTACTGGACCGCGATGGTTTCGGCCTCCGACCGGTGCCGACGGCAGGCGGTGCACACCATCGTCTGGCCGAGCAGGGTGCCGTCGCCGGACACGAGCCGGGCGACGTGCAACGTGGGCAGCCCGCACTCCTCGCACGGGATGGGCTTGCTGTCGCGGCTGATCATGACTCGGTTCGGCATGGCGGTGCCCCCTGACGCGGATGGACGGTCCCGGCGGGTTACCCACGTGTCCTGCGCCACACTCTTCCGGCGCAGGGATGTCACTCGAATGGCGTAGTTACTTGGCCGGGTACTGCTGCTCGCGCAACAAGTCGGCGAGGTGGACGGCGTTGCGGACCAAAGTCGCGTTCGTCGAGGCCACGGCCTCGGGTGTCTCGTCGAGGTCCTGGTAGTCGCCGCCCTGCATGGCCTCGCCGTTCCAATAGGTCGCGCCCTGGGCCGGCACGGTGAAGCCGACGTCGTTCAGCGCCTGGAACAGGTCCGCGATGATCTTGTGGGCGCCGTCCTCGTTGCCGACGACCGCGGCCACCCCGACCTTGCCGAACATCGCCGGCCGCCCTTCGTCGTCCGTTTCGGACAGCTCGGCGTCGAGGCGCTCCAGCACCCGCTGCGCGACGCTCGACATGTGCCCGACCCAGGTCGGGGTGGCGATCAGCAGGACGTCGGCGGCGGCGATCTTGCGCCGGATGTCCGGCCACGCGTCCCCGTTGCCCATGTCGGCCTCGACGCCGGGACGGACGTCGTGGTCGACCACGCGGACGAGCTCGCCGGTGGCGCCGCGTTCGGCGAAGAGGTCGAGCAGCTGCCGCGCGATGAGGTCGCTGCTCGACTTCGCGGGCGACGGCTTGAGCGTGCAGGTCAGCGCGAGGACGCGCAGGGTCATGACTGCCTCCTGGGATGGGTTCCGACGCCGATGTGGGCGAACCCGGCTTCGGCGAGGACGTCGTGGTCGAGCAGGTTGCGGGTGTCGACGACGACCGGCCGGTCGGCGGACGCGGCCAGCCGGGCCCAGTCGAGGTCGCGGAACTCGGGCCACTCGGTGAGCACGACCAGCGCCGCGGCGTCCTTGGCCACCAGGTACGGGTCGTCGACGACCTGGACCGCGTTCGTTCCGGGCACGCACCCGACGGCCGGGTCGTGCGCGGTGAGCTCGGCACCCGCGCGGGCCAGGTCGTCGGCCACCGCGAGGGCGGGGGAGTCGCGCAGGTCCCCGGTGCCGGCCTTGAACGCCAGGCCGAGCAGGCCGATGCGGGCCCCGGCGAGGGATCCGGCGGGCGAGCCGGTCACGGCCTGCCGCACGGCCCGCACCACCCGGGCGCGCTGCCGGGCGTTGACGCGGACCGCGTCGCGCAGGATGCCGAAGTCGACGCCCGCCGACTCGGCCGCGTGCAGCAGGGCCGAGGTGTCCTTCGGCAGGCACGAACCACCCCAGCCGGGGCCGGGGGCGAGGAAGCCGGGGCCGATCCGCGCGTCGAGGCCCATGGTGCGCGAAACCTCGCGGACGTCCGCGCCGAACCGCTCGCACAGTTCGGCGAGGACGTTCACATAGGACAGTTTCACGGCGAGGAAGGCGTTGCTCGCGTACTTCGCGAGTTCGGCGCTGGCCGAGTCGGTCGCGACGACCGGGGCACCGGTCGGCTCGTACAGCCGCGCGACCCGTTGCGCCGCAGGCGAATCCGCCGGGTCGGTGCCGACCACCACCCGGTCCGGGTGCAGGAAGTCTTCGACGGCGTGCCCTTCGCGGAGGAACTCGGGGTTGGCGACGACCGGCAGGTCGTCCCGGCCCAGCAGACGGGGCAGCCGTGCCGCGGTGCCGACCGGCACGGTCGACTTGGTGACCACCACGCAGCCGGGCCGCAGCAGTCGTCCGAGCTGCGGGACGACGTGTTCGAGCACGCCGAGGTCGGGACGCCCGTCCTCGGCGGGCGGCGTGGGCAGGCAGAGGAAGACGAGGCCGGCGCCGTAGAGCTCGGCCTGGGCGGTGGTGAAGCTCAGCGTCCGGTCGGCGAGACCCTGGCCGGCCAGCTCGGCCAGGCCCGGCTCGGCGATGGCCACCTCGCCCCGGCCCAGTTCGTCCACTTTGGACGCGTCGGCGTCCACACAGGTGACCCGGTGGCCGAGGCGGGCGAAGCAGGCGGCACTGGTCAGGCCGACGTAGCCCGCGCCGACGATCCCGATGTGCTCACCCATGGGCCACCCGCACTTCCAGGGCCGCCCGCGTCGCCGCCAGCACCCGCTCTTCGCCGAGCAGCAGCAGCCCGCCGTCCGGCTCCTCACCGTGCGGGTTGCCGACGTTCCCGGCCCAGAGCACGACGTGCTGCCGGGCCGACGGCGGCGGTCCCCACAACCGCGGCGGGGTCGGGCCGAACAGCAGCACCGACGGCGTGCCGAACGCCGTGGCGAGGTGCCCGACGCCGGTGTCGCCGCAGACGACCAGTGCCGCCCCGGCCACCAGCGCGGCCAGCTCCGCCAGGCCGGTGCGCCCGGCCGGCACGGCGTCGTCGGCGAGGCCGGCCGCTTCGGCGATCGAAAGCGCCAGGTCGCGTTCGCCGGCGCTGCCGGTGAGCACCACCCGGTGCCCGTCGGCGGCGAGGTCACGGACGATGGTCGCGAACCGCTCGGGCGGCCAGCGCCGGGCCGGGAACGCCGCGCCGGGGTGCACCACGACGGCGTCCGGGGCCGGGCTGGGGCCCGGCGGCACGGGCAGGTGCAGGGCCGAGCGGTCCGCCTCCAGGTGGGCGTACTCGACGAGCCGGCACCAGCGGTCCACTTCGTGCAGGTCGTCGCGCCATGCGAGGCCCGGGACGTCGGGGAAGTCGGAGTGGCGGTGGGTCAGCAGCTCGGCCGGGTCGGCGGCCAGGAGGTCGTGGATGCTTTCCGGGCCGCTGCCGTGCAGGTTCACCGCCAGCCGCGGCGGCGGGCCCGGCCAGGCCAGCTCGCCGAGCCCGGGCGTCGGCAGCAGCTCGTCGACCGCGTCGATCAGCTCCACCAGGTCGCGCAGGCTTTCCGGCGCGGCCAGCACCAGCCGGTCGCCGGGGTGGGCCGCGCGCAGGGCACGCAACGCCGGCACCGCCGTCAGCAGGTCCCCGACGCCGAGCGCGCGCAGCACGAGGACCGCGGCGCTCACGGCCACGATCCCTCCTCCGACGCGCACACGACCAGCTCTCGGACTTCGGCGCCGGGCGGCTGCTGCAGCGCGAACACCACGGTGTTCGCGACGTGCTCGGGCTGGTTGAGCTTGGCGTCCGGCGGCGGCTTGTACTGATCGGTGCGGTCGTCGAAGAAGTGCGTCCACATCCCGCCGGGGATGAGCAGCGTGACGCCGACGCGCCCGGCCAGCTCGGCGGCGAGCGCGCGGGTGAAGCCGACGACGCCGAACTTCGAGGCGCAGTAGGCGGTCGCGTCGCTCACTGCCTTGATGCCGAGGGTGGAGGCGACGGTGACGACCGTGCCGTGCGAGCGCTCCAGGTAGGGGAGCGCGGCCCGGATCACCGCGGCCGTGCCGAGCAGGTTCACCTTGACGACCCGCTCCCAGTCCTCTGTGGACACAGTCGACAAGGGCCCGCAGGCGTCGGTGCCGGCGGCCGTGAAGACGCCGTCGAGGCCGCCCGCGCGCTCGGCGAGCTCGCGGACCGCGGACTCGGTGGCCGCGGTGTCGGTCAGGTCGGCTTCGACGTGTTCGGCCGGGTCCTCGGGGCGGACGCGGTCGAGGACGTAGGGGGTGCCGCCGGCCTTGCGGACGGCGTCGACGGTGGCGGCGCCGAGTCCGGACGCGCCACCGGTGATCAGGACGTTGCCGAGGGGTCGCATCGCTCTCCTTCGCGGGCGAGGGTCAGGCAGTGGCCGCCGCGGCGACCAGCCGGGAGGTCGAGTAGCCGGGCACGGTGGGGACGAGCACGACTTCGCCGCCGTGCCGTTCGACCACTTCGCGTTCGGGCAGGTCCGCTTCGGCGTAGTCGCCGCCCTTCACCCACACGTCCGGGCGCAGCTTCTCCAGGACGGCGGCGGGCGAGGATTCGTCGAAGACGGCAACGGCGTCCACAAAGGACAGGGCGGTCAGGAGCCGGGCCCGGTCGCGGTCGCGGACCAGCGGGCGGCCGGAGCCCTTGAGCGCCCGCACCGACGCGTCGGAATTGAGGCAGACGACGAGCGCGTCGCCGAGGGCGCGGGCCTGCCTCAGCAGGCTGACGTGCCCGGGGTGCAGCAGGTCGAAACAGCCGCCGGTGGCGATCAGCCGGCCGCCGGTTTCGCGGATCCGCTCGGCGAGACCGAAGGCGTCGGTCGCCGGCTGCGGGTCGGGCACCGGGCCGTCGTTCGTGGACAGCGCGGTGGCGCCACCGGCGGCGACGAACCGGGCGGCCGCCTCGACCGCCGTCACCGCGGCTTCGGTCGTGTCCGCGCCGCCGAGCAGGGCCGCGGTGGCCGCGGCGGCGAACCGGTCGCCCGCCCCGCACGTGTCGGGCGCGGTGTGGCCCGGGGTCCGCGCCGCGGCGGGGACCGGGACGGTCGTTTCGCCGAGACCGCCGGCCAGTACCGCACCACGGGCCCCGACGGTCACCACGACCGCGTCGGCGTGCCAGTGACCGCGCAGCAGCTTGGCCAGCTCGCCCGGTTCGTCGTGCCCGGCCAGCACCGCGCGCGCCTCGGCGAGGTTCGGGGTGACCAGCCGCGTGCCGGGCACCGGCTGCGCGCCACGCGGGTGCGGGTCCCACACCACCGGGATCCGCTCGGCCAGCTCCCGCAGGAGCCGCCGGACGTCGGGATTGCGCGTCAGGCCACGGCCGTAGTCGGCCACGAGGATCGCGCCGGCGTCGTCGAGGACTTCGCGCACCCGGGCGGGCAACGGGTCGGTGGTCGCCGTGCCGTCGCCGGAATCCAGGCGCAGCAACGACTGCCCGCCCGCGCGGACGCGGGTCTTGCACACCGTCGTGCCGCGCAGCGGCAGCGGCAGCACGGTGACGTCCGGCTCCAGCAGCCCGGTGAGCGCGTGGCCGCCCTCGTCGTCGCCGAGCGGCGTGACCAGGACGACCTCGGCCGCCGAGCGTGCGGCCAGCAGCGCGGCCAGGCCCGCCCCGCCGGGGCGGCGACGCCGGGCCGTCAGGTCCACCACCGGCACCGGCGCCTCCGGGCACAGCCGCTCGGCGGTGCCTTCGGCGTCGACGTCCAGCAACGTGTCGCCGAGGACGACCAGCGGCTTCACGCGGTCACCCCGAGCGCGTCGTCGAGCGCCGCGCAGAGGCCGTGGACCAGCGCCAGGTGCATCTCCTGGACGGTCGCGACGGTCGGCGCTTCGACCGTCACGGCGTCGTCGCACAGGGCGGCGAGGGGGTTCGGGGCGGGGCCGGTCAGCGCCCAGGTCGTCACGCCCAGTTCGTGCGCGGCTTTCGCGGCGGCGACGACGTTCTGGCTGGTGCCGCTGGTGGACAGGCAGACCAGCACGTCACCGGGGCGTCCGTGGGCCCGCACCTGGCGGGCGAAGACCTCGTGGTCGCCGTAGTCGTTGACGATGGCCGTGGTCGCGGAGGTGTCCGCGTGCAGCGCGATCGCCGACAGCGGCTGCCGTTCGTGGCGGAACCGGCCGACGAGCTCGCCGGTCAGGTGCTGGGCTTCGGCGGCGCTGCCGCCGTTGCCGCAGGCGAGGAGCCGGCCGCCGGTCTCGAAGACGCCGGCGAGGTGCCGTCCCCACGCGGTTATCCTGTGGGCGGATTCGCGGGTCCGGCCGGCCGCTTCGGCCAGCGCGGCGAGATGGTCTTCCATCACGGCACCTCCTTCTTCTCCGGCGACGCCGCGCCGGTTGGGGTGGATCGGGGCCGCCGGAGCACGAACGGCCCCAGCGCGAGCAGGTCGATCGGGGCCGAGCCGAAGCATTCGAGGGCGTCCCGCGGCGAGTCGACCATCGGGCGGCCGGCGGTGTTGAGGCTGGTGTTGATCACGACCGGCAGGCCGGTCCGGCGCTCGAAGGCGGCCAGCATCCGGGCCAGCACCGGGTTTTCGCGTTCTTCGACGGTCTGCACGCGAGCCGTGCCGTCGACGTGCGTGACGGCCGGGATGCGCTCGCGCCAGTCCTCGGCGACGTCGTGCACGAACAGCATGTACGGGCTGGGCAGCGGGCCGCGGCTGAAGATCTCGGCCGCCCGCTCGGCCCGCACCATCGGTGCCACCGGGCGGAACTGCTCGCGGCCCTTGACGTCGTTGAGCCGCTCGAGGTTCGCTTTGCGGCCGGGGTGGGCCAGCAGCGACCGGTGCCCCAGCGCCCGCGGGCCGAATTCGGCGCGGCCGGAGAACCAGGCGATCACTTCGTCGTTCGCCAGTGCTTCGGCGACGGTCTCGGCGAGGTCGTCCGGACGTTCGTACGGCAGCTTGGCCTTGAGCAGGATCTCTTCGAGTTCGTCGTCGGTCCAACCGCGACCGAGCCCGGCGTCCCCCATCGGAGTGCCGCGCTCACCCGCGTCGGCGGCCAGTTGCAGGGCGGCGCCGAGCGCGGTGCCCGCGTCCCCGGCGGCGGGCTGCACCCAGATCCGGTCGAACGGGCCCTCGGCGTGCAGCCGCGTGTTCGCGACGCAGTTGAGCGCGATCCCGCCCGCCATCGCCAGGTCCCGCTGGCCGGTGGCCTCGTGCAGCCAGTCCGCCAGTTCGAGCAGGATGTCCTCGAGGACTTTCTGGACACTCGCGGCGAGATCGGCGTGCCGCGGGGTGAGTTCCTCGCCGGCTTCGCGGCGCGGCGCCAGCGACGCCAGGTCGACGCCGGAGGCGTGGAACCCGCCGTTGCCGGTCACGTGGACGTGCTCGCAGAGCTCGTCGAGGAACTCCGGCTTGCCGTAGGAGGCCAGGGCCATGACCTTGTACTCGTCGCTGGACCGCGCGAAGCCGCAGTGCTCGGTGAGGTCTTCGTACAGCAGGCCGAGCGAGTGCGGCAGCTTCTGGGCCGCCAGTTCCTTGAACCGCCCGTCGCGGTATTCACCGGCCAGATAGGACGTGCTTTCGCCGCGCCCGTCGGCGACGAGCACGGCGCAGTCGCCGAACGGCGCGGCGAGCGCGGCCGACGCGGCGTGCGCGACGTGGTGGCGGACGAACCTGACGATGCCCGGGTCCAGTCCGGGCAAAGCGGACTTCAGGAACAGCGGCGCGCGCTTCGCGAACTCCGTCCGGAGTTCCTCGCCGCTGGGGTCGTGGCCGGACAGGCCCGGTTCGACCAGCGCGGGGTCGTAGGAGTACCCGACGGCGTCGAGGTCCTTCGCGGACAGTCCCGCCCGGTCCAGGCACCAGGCGGCGGCCTGGGCGGGCTGTTCCCAGGTGGAGAACGGCACCGCCTGCTTGCCGTGCTTGCGGCGGCTGAAGCGTTCTTCCTCCGCCGCGGCGACGATCTCCCCGTCCACCACCAGCGCTGCGGCCGGGTCGTGGAAGACGGCGTTGATCCCGAGTATGCGCATCGACCTGCCTCTGGCGTTTCGGTGCGGACTCGCAGGGCCCGCTCTCGCCTATAGCGCTACCCGGCGAAGTCGTTGATAAACGATGGCGGGCATAAGCCCTGGGCGTCGCTACTCAGTGCGACGGCGCCCGGCGGAACCACGCGGCGGTGCGCCGGAGGCCGTCTTCGGCGTCGATCTTCGGTTCCCAGCCGAGGACGTCGCGGGCCAGGGAGATGTCGGGGCAGCGGCGCCGCGGGTCGTCGACGACCGCGTCGACGTACGTCACGGGGGAGCCGGACCCGGTGATCTCCTTGATCCGGTCGGCCACTTGACGGACCGTGAGTTCGTGCGGGTTGCCGATGTTCACCGGGCCGGGGTGGTCCGAGCGCGCCAGCGCGAGCAGGCCGCGGACGGTGTCCTCGACGTAGCAGATGGACCGCGTCTGCTCGCCCGTGCCGGTGACGGTGATCGGTTCGTTCCGCAAAGCCTGGTCGAGGAACGCGGGGATCATCCGGCCGTCGTGGGCGCGCATGCCGGGGCCGTAGGTGTTGAAGATCCGCGCGATCGCCGTGTCGGCGCCGAGTTCGCGGCGGTAGGCCGACGTCAGCGCTTCGGCGTAGCGCTTGGCTTCGTCGTAAACACTCCGCGGCCCGATCGGGTTGACGTTGCCCCAGTACTCTTCGCGCTGCGGGTGTTCCAAGGGATCGCCGTAGACCTCGCTGGTCGAGGCGAGCACGAACCGGGCACCGTCGCGGCGGGCCAGCTCGAGCGCGTTCTCGGTGCCGTGCGAGCCCGCGCGCAGCGTCTCGATCGGCAAGGCCAGGTAGTCGCGGGGCGACGCGGCCGAGGCCAGGTGGAACACGACGTCGGTTTCGCAGCTCAGCGGCATCGGCTGGGTGACGTCGTGGCGCACGAACCGGAACCGCTCGTGCCGGCGCAGGGCGTCCAGGGTGTCCGCCGAGGACGTCGCGAGGTTGTCGACGGCGATCACTTCCATGTCCTCTTCGAGCAGCAGCTCACACAGGTGCGCGCCGACGAAGCCGGTACCCCCGGTCACCACCGCACGCTCGAACCGCCTGGTCACTGCCGGATTCTCCATGTCGTCGCGGCTACCCGGCCCCGGTGGGCGCAAACCCGTGTAAGGGGGTGGAGAGCGGGTAAGCGGCCGACCATGCGAGTTCTGCTCACCGGTTGGGCCAGTTTTCTGCACGGAGAAGCAACGGCGGGTGACGTCCTGAGCCTGCGCGCGGCCGGGGCCGCACTGGCGGAGGCGGGGATCGAGCACCGGGTCGCGTGGAGCCCGGGCTTCCGGCCCGGCACTCTGCACCTGCCCGACGCGCCACCCGAGGACTACACGCACGTCGTCTTCGCCTGCGGCCCGGTCCACGGGCCGCAGGTGCGTTCGCTGCACGAGCGCTACGCGGCCTGCCGCCGGATCGCGGTCGGGGTGTCCGTCCCCGACCCCGAAGACCCGGCGGTGACGGGGTTCCACCGCGTCCTCCCGCGCGACGACGGCGTCACCGCCGAACTCGACCTGTCGCTGGGCGCAGAGGTGTCGCCGACGCCGGTGCTCGGCGTGATCCTCGCGCCGCACCAGCCGGAATACGGCAGCGCGGGACGTCACGGCGACGTCCACGAGGCACTGACCGGCTGGCTCGCCGGCCTGGACTGCGCCCGGATCCCGCTGGATACGCGCCTGGCGCACGCGGACTGGGAGCGGTGCGCGACCCCGGACCAGTTCGCCGCGGCGGTGTCCAAAATGGACGCCGTGGTGACGACCCGGCTGCACGGCCTGGTCTTCGGGCTCAAGGCCGGGGTGCCGGTGCTCGCCGTCGACCCGGTGGCGGGCGGCGGCAAGGTGACCGCGCAGGGGAAGGCACTGGACTGGCCGGTGGTGGCCGCCGAGGACACCCACGACACCGCGCTGCTCGACGCCCGCCTGAAGTGGTGCCTGCGGGCGCGGGTGCGGCCACCCGCGCACCCGCCTGCCCTGGCCGCACTGGTGGCCGAGCTGGTGGGGGCGCGGTGAGCGCGCGCACGACCGTCGTCATCGCCACTCGCAACCGCGCCGCCGAGCTCGCGCGCACCCTCGGCCGGCTGTCCTCTTTGGACCCGCGACCGCCGGTCATCGTGCTGGACAACGCATCCGAGGACGACACGGCCGAGGTCACGCGGCGGCACGGATGCGTCCGCCTGATCCGGCTGCCGCAGAACCTCGGCGCCGCCGCCCGCACGCTCGGCGTCATCGCCGCCGACACGCCCTACATCGCCTTCAGCGACGACGACTCGTGGTGGGCGCCGGACGCGCTGGCCGAGGCGGAGCGGATCTTCGACGAACACCCGCGGACCGGCCTGCTCGCCGCCCGCACCCTCGTCGGCCCGGAATGCCGGGACGACCCGGTGACGCCCGAAATGGAGCGCAGCCCGCTGGGCCACCCGGACGGCGCGCCCGGGCCGCTGGTGCTCGGCTTCCTCGCCTGCTCCGCGATCGTGCGCCGCACGGCGTATCTCCAGGCGGGCGGCTTCAGCCCGCTGCTGCACTTCGGCGCGGAGGAACAGCTGCTCGCCTACGACCTGGCCGCGCGCGGCTGGGAGGTCTGCTACGTCGGGCGCCTGCGCGCCCACCACCATCCGTCGCGGTCGCGACCGCCGTCGTCGTGGCGCCGCCGGGCCGAACTGCGCAACCAGCTGCTCATCGCCGTGCTGCGCCGCCCACCGCGGGTCTGCCGCCGCGAAGTGGCGCGGACGCTGGTGCGGGCACCCGGCGCCGTCCTCGGCGCGGTCCCGCGGCTGCCGCGTGCGCTGAGTTCCCGCCGCGTCCTGCCCGCCCACGTCGAACACCAGGCCCGGACTCTGGAAAGGACCGCCGAATGGCGCGAATCTCGGTCGTGATCATCACCTGCAACCGCCGCGAGCAGCTGCGCGAGACCCTGGACCACATGACGTCCCTACCGGACGCGGCGCCGATCTTCGTCGCGGACAACGGCTCCGCGGACGGCACGGCCGACATGGTCGCCCGCGAATTCCCGGGCGTCCGCCTGTTCCGGCTGACGGAGAACCTCGGCGCGGTGGCCCGCAACATCGCGGTCGAGGAGGTGACGACGCCGTACGTCGCCTTCTGCGACGACGACACGACGTGGCAGCCCGGTGCGCTCACCCGGGCCGCCGACCTGCTGGACGAGTTCCCCGGGCTCGGCTCGGTGACCGGGCGCTGCCTGGTCGAGCCCGGCCTGGCCGAGGACCCGATCACGCCGGAGCTGCGCGAGTCGCCGGTGCCCGGCCCGGACTGGCTGCCCGGCCCGGCGCTGCTCGGCATCATGGCCGGTCTGACGGCGGTGCGCGTCAGCGCGTTCCGCGAGGTCGGCGGGTTCTCGACGCGGATGTGGCTCGGCGGCGAGGAGGAGCTGTTCGCCCTGGACCTCGCCGCGCGCGGCTGGTGGATGAGCTGGGCGGAGGACGTCGTGATCCACCACGCGCCGTCGAAGCTGCGCGACCCGCGCCACCGCCGTCGCCTGGGCATCCGCAACACGATGTGGACCCTCCTGCTGCGCCGCCCGTGGCCGGCGGTCTTCCGCCGCGGCCGCGAAGTGCTGAGGTCCGCGCCGTTCGACGGGGCCACCGTGGCGGCGCTGGTGGACGTGGCCCGCGGCCTGCCGTGGGTGCTGCGGGACCGCCGGGCGGTCCCGCAGCACGTCGAGCACGGCCTGCGCTTGCTGGAAGCCCCGCAACGAGCCTCGAAGGCCCGCCGTTACGTGGGCTGAGTTCGGGGTCAGCGGGCCTCGGCGGTGGCGGCGGTCCGGGGGACCAGCTTGTGGTACGCCCGCAGCGTGTCGGCGGCGACGCGGTCCCACGAGTACCGGGCGCCCGCGCGGTCGTGGCCCGCGGTGCCGTAGGCGTGGCAGAGCGCCGGGTCGTCGATCAGCCGCCGGACCCGGGACGCGAGCTCCTTCGGCTGGTGCGGGCGGACCAGCAACCCCGTGACGCCATCGACCACCGTGTCGGTCAGGCCGCCCACCGCGGCCGCGACCACCGGGACACCGCAGGCCATCGCCTCCAGCGGCACGATCCCGAACGGCTCGTACCACGGCGTGCACACCACGGCGTCGGCCGAGCGCAGCAGCGCGGGCATGTCCTCTCGCGACACCTGGCCGGGCCAGCGGACACGGTCGCCGACGCCGAGCCGTCCGGCCAGCTCACGCAGCCGCGTCGCCTCGGGGTCCTGCGAGAGCCGGCCGCGCTCCGGGCCGCCCGCGATGACGAGCTCGGTGTCCGGCAGCTGCGCCAGTGCCGTGATCGCGATGTCGAACCCCTTGCGCGGGACCAGCCGGCCGACGGCGACCAGCCGGCGCGGCAGCCGGCGGCGGGCCACCGGCCCGTCGGGGGAGAACCGGCCGAGGTCGACGCCACAGGGGACGATCGAGATCCGTGACCGCGGCACGCCGAGGCGGGACAGTTCGAAGACCTCGTCGGAGCAGGTGGCGATCACCCGCCCGGCCCGGCGGCCGATGATCCGCTCGAGCCGGATGCGGTCGGCGGGACTGGTGTCCTGGTCACCCTGGTAGCGCTTTTTGACCACGCCCAGGGCGTGGAAGGTCTGGGCCACCGGCGTCCCGGTCGCGCTCGCCGCGAGCGAGGTCGCGACGCCCGACATCCAGAAGTGCGCGTGCGCGACGTCCGGCCGGTCGAGGGCCCACTGATCACGCAGGAAGCTGCCGAACTCGCCCATGTAGGGCAGGAGGTGGTCCTTCGGCTCCCGGCGAGGCGGCCCGGCCGGCACGTGGACGACGCGGTAGCCCTGGGGTGTCCGGACCTCCGGGGGCTCGTCGCGGCTCTCCCGGCGCGTGTAGACGGTGACCTCGTGCCCGGCGCGCGTCAGCGCGGCCGACAGCTCGGCGACGTGCACGTTCTGGCCACCGGCGTCGGCTTCGCCCAGCGCGGCCAGTGGGTTGGCGTGCTCGGACACCATCGCGATCTTCATCGGTGAGGCGTTCCCTTCGAGGTTCAACGGGCCGTCTCGGCGAGGAGGTGGTCCCAAGCGGTCAGGAAGGCGTCCAGCCCGTAGTGCTTCAGGGCGTGTTCACGGGCGTTCTTGCCGGCGAGCGCGGCGAAGTCGGGTTCGTGCAGCAGCTCGCGGAAACCCCTGGCCAGCACGGACACGTCGGTCGAGAGCACGCCCGCGTCGGCCGGCACCGCCTCGACCGCCTCGGTGGCGGCGAAGACGACGACCGGCATCGCCAGGTGCATGGCCTCCAAAAGGGACAGTCCCAGCGACGTCCAGCGGGCGGTGTGCAGGTAGACGCGGCGGCGGGCGAGTTCGTCGTGCAGCTTCGGCGCCGGGACGTCGCCCAGGCCGCGCAGCGGCGCGCCGAGCTCCTCGGTCCCCATGCCGAAGACGTCGACCGGGGCGGTCTCGGCCAGCGTGCCGAGCAGGTCGGCGCCGGTGACGCGCTCCCGGCGCACCGGCTCGTTGATCATCGACACGCCGGCCGCGAGCTCGCCGGTGTAGCGCGGCCCCGGGTCGGGGATGCCGTGCGGCACGACGGTGACCGGCGCGCGGCCGCAGTCCCACATCGCCGCGTTGAAGTGGGTCACGTGCGCGACGGTGGTATCGGACCGGCCGGCGAGGGGATGTTCGCTGGACGCGGCGTAGGGCCGGGGCGCGTTGTGTTCCACGTAGACGGCCGGAACGCCCAGGCGGGCAGCGAATTCGAGCTCCTCCGGGCGTTGCAGGACGACGACGTCGGGCTCGGCCTCGCCCAGCCGGTCGAGGGGAACTTCGGTCACCGAAGGCCAGTCCCGGCCCGCCTTGCCGAGGCCCCAGGGAGCACCGTCGGGTGACGCCGGCAGGAAGTAGTCGTGGCGGCCGCGGACGAAAGCGTCGGTCCACGAGCCGTGCACGTGCCAGAGCAGTACTCTCAGGCGCCGGGATCCGGGATCGGTCATGACTCCTGGTTTCCCGGAGATCGGCCGTTAAACGTCCGGCCGGACGGGGTACCCGGCCCCCGACGGGCGTGCGCGACGAAGGGACAGGCATTCATGCGCTTCACCCCACGGGGCACCCGGTTCTTCGAGTTGCTCGCCGACGCGGCGAAGAACCTCGTCACCGCGACCGCGCTGCTGAGGGACCTCGTGGCCGCCGAGCCGGCCGAGCGGGAACCGATCGCGAAGCGCCTGCACGAGGTCGAACACCAGGGCGACGAGCTGACGCACACGATCATGGTGGAGCTCAACAGCTCGTTCGTGACGCCGTTCGACCGCGAGGACATCCAGGCCCTCGCGGCCAAGATCGACGACGTGCTGGACTTCACGGACACCGCGGCGGACCTGGCCGTGCTCTACCGCATCGGCACCTTCCCGCCGGGGACCGACGTCCTGGTCCGGGTGCTCTGCCGGGCCGCCGAGCTGACGGCGTCGTCGATGCCGGGCCTGGCCAAGGTGGGCGACCTGGAGCCGTTCTGGATCGAGATCAACGAGCTCGAGAACGAGGCCGACCGCGTCTACCGGCGGATACTGGCCCACCTGTTCGAGCCGGGCGGGGACGCCCTCGAAGTCCTGAAGACCAAGGAGGTCGTCGAGCAGTTCGAGCTGGCCGCCGACGCCTTCGAGCACCTGGCCGACGTGGTGCAGACCATCGCGGTCAAGGAGTCCTGAGTGACGGGGACCGCCGCCCTGGTCACCGTGATCGTGCTGACGCTCGTCTTCGACTACACCAACGGGTTCCACGACGCGGCCAACGCCATCGCCAGCGCGGTGTCGACCCGGGCGCTCACCCTGCGCGCCGCCCTCGTGCTGGCGGCGGTGATGAACCTGGCCGGCGCGCTGCTGTCCACCGGCATCGCCGCGACGGTGGCGAAGGGGATCATCGACGTCCCGGTGGGGCCGGACGCGCTCACCGTGGTCTTCGCGGCGCTGCTCGGGGCGATCACCTGGAACCTGATCACCTGGTACTTCGGGCTCCCGTCGTCGTCTTCGCACTCGCTGATCGGCGGCATGGTCGGCGCGGCGCTGGCCGCCGCGAGCACCGTGCACTGGGCGGGGATCGCCGAGAAGGTGCTGATCCCGATGGTGGCGTCGCCGCTGCTCGGGCTGGTGCTGGGCTACCTCGCGATGGTCGGCGCGCTGTGGCTGCTGCGGCGGGCGAACCCGCACCGCAGCGGCCGGGTGTTCCGCCGGTTCCAGATCGTCTCCGCGTCGGCCCTCGCGCTCGGCCACGGCCTGCAGGACGCCCAGAAGGGCATGGGCGTGATCGCGCTGGCGCTGGTGGCGGCCGGGCAGCAGCCGACGTTCGACGTCCCGCTGTGGGTGACCCTGGCGTGTGCCGGAGCCTTGTCGCTGGGCACCTATTCGGGCGGCCTGCGGATCATGCGCACGCTCGGCAGGCGGGTGTTCCCGCTCGACCCGCCGCACGGCTTCGTCGCGGAATCGGTGGCCTCGTCGGTGTTGTACGTGACGGCGTTCGCGGTCAAGGCCCCGATCTCGACGACGCACGTCATCACGGCGGCGATCATGGGCGTCGGCGCGACCCGGCGGCTCTCGGCGGTGCGGTGGGGGATCGCACGGGACATCGTGCTCGGCTGGGTCCTGACCTTCCCGGCCGCCGCCGCCGTCGCCGCGGCCGTCTACCTGGTGGCCGACGCGCTCACCTGAGTTTGTCGGCCGCCATCCGCGGGAAGCCGGGTCGGAGACCCCCGCCCGCGGAAAGGGAGAGCCATGAAGGCAGTGACCTGGCACGGCAAACGCGACGTCCGCGTCGAGGAGGTGCCGGATCCGAAGGTCGAGGAGGCCACGGACGCGGTCGTGCGGATCACCTCGACCGGGATCTGCGGCTCCGACCTGCACCTGTACGAGGTGCTGGGCGCGTTCATGACCGAAGGCGACATCCTCGGCCACGAGCCCATGGGCGTGGTCGAGGAGGTCGGGCCGGAGGTCACGAACCTCAAGCCGGGCGACCGCGTGGTCGTGCCGTTCAACATCTCCTGCGGCCACTGCTGGATGTGCGAGCGCGGCCTGCAGTCGCAGTGCGAGACGACCCAGGTCAGAGAACACGGCAAGGGCGCCTCGCTGTTCGGCTACACCAAGCTCTACGGCCAGGTCCCCGGCGGCCAGGCCGAGTACCTGCGCGTGCCGCAGGCCCACTACGGGCCGATCAAGGTCCCGGACGGCCCGCCGGACGAGCGGTTCGTCTACCTCTCCGACGTCGTCCCGACCGCCTGGCAGGCCGTCGAGTACGCGAACGTTCCGGACGGCGGCACGGTCGTCGTCTTCGGCCTCGGCCCGATCGGGCAGATGTGCTGCCGGATCGCCCGGCACCGCGGGGCCGGCCAGGTGATCGGCGTCGACCTGGTGCCCGAGCGCCTCGCCCGGGCCCGCGAACACGGCGCCACCGCGCTGGACACGCGTGACCACAAGGAAATCGGCGAGTCCATCCGCCAGCTCACGAACGGGCGCGGCGCGGACTCGGTGATCGACGCGGTCGGCATGGAGGCGCACGGCGCCCCGGTCGGCAAGCTGGCGCACACCCTTGTCGGCCTGCTGCCGCAGCCGCTGGGCGAGAAGATCACCGAGAAGGCCGGGATCGACCGGCTCAGCGTGCTCTACGCCGCCATCGACAGCGTCCGCCGCGGCGGCACGATCTCGCTGTCCGGCGTCTACGGCGGGATGGTCGACCCGATGCCGATGATGGAGCTGTTCGACAAGCAGGTCCAGCTGCGGATGGGCCAGGCCAACGTCCGGCACTGGCTCGACGACGTCATGCCGGTGCTCACCGGCGACGGCGACCCGCTCGGCGTCGAAGGCTTCGCCACGCACAAGCTGCCCCTGGAAGAGGCGCCCCGCGCGTACGAGATCTTCCAGAAGAAGCTCGACGGCGCCCAGAAGATCCTGCTGCAGCCGTAACCCCGAGGAGGAAGTTGCTCTTGCGAGCCGTCACCTCGCTGCCGTACGAAATCACCGAGGAAGACCACGTCCGGATCCCGATGTCCGACGGGACCGTGCTGTCCGCCCGCATCTGGCGGCCGGTCTCGTCGGACGCCGAACCGGTGCCGGCGATCCTCGAATACATCCCCTACCGCAAGCGGGACCTCACCGCGCCCCGCGACTCCATCCACCACCCCTACCTGGCCGGGCACGGGTACGCCTGCGTGCGCGTGGACATCCGCGGCACCGGCGAGTCCGAAGGCGTCCTCGCCGACGAGTACCTCGAACGCGAGCAGCTCGACGCCGAGGAAGTGCTCGAGTGGATCGCGGCGCAGCCGTGGTGCACCGGCGACACGGGGATGATGGGGATCTCCTGGGGCGCGTTCGCCGCGTTGCAGGTCGCGGCCCGGAAACCGCCGAGCCTGCGTGCGATCGTGATCTCGTCGTTCACCGACGACCGCTTCGCCGACGACATGCACTACATGGGTGGCTGCCTGCTCTCGGACAACGTCGCCGAGTCCGGCACGATGTTCGCCTACGCCACCCTGCCGCCCGACCCGGCCGTGGTCGGCGAGCGGTGGCGGGAGATGTGGCTGGAGCGCCTCGAGAACTGCAGCCTGTGGATCGAGAACTGGCTCGGCCACCAGCGGCGCGACGGCTACTGGCGGCACGCGTCGGTGTCGGAGAACTACAGCGACGTCCAGGTGCCGGTGCTGGCCTCCAGCGGCTGGGCCGACGGCTACTCCAACGCCGTGATCCGGCTGCTGGCCCACCTCGACGTCCCGCGCCGCGGCCTGATCGGCCCGTGGTCGCACAAGTACCCGCACCTCGGCGAGCCCGGCCCGGCGATCGGGTACCTCCAGGAGGTCGTGCAGTGGTGGGACCACTGGCTGCGCGGCGAGGAGAACGGGGCCATGGACGGGCCGATGCTGCGCACCTGGATGCAGGAGAGCGTGCCGCCCTCGACGTCCTACGAGGACCGGCCCGGCCGCTGGGTCGGGGAGGCCACCTGGCCGTCGCCGCACGTCAAGCCGCAGGAACTGCCGCTGGCCCGGCACCGCCTCGCGCGGCCGGGCGAGACCGTCGCCGACGAGGCACTCACCGTGTCGTCACCGTTGTCGGTCGGGCAGTTCTCCGGCAAGTGGGCGTCCTACAGTGCCCCGCCGGACCTGCCCTACGACCAGCGCGAAGAGGACGGCGGGTCGCTCGTCTTCGACACCGACGTGCTCACCGAGCGCTGCGAAATCCTCGGCTCCCCGAAGGTGCGGCTGGAAGTCTCGGCCGACCAGCCGGTCGCGATGATCGCGGCGCGGATCTCGGACGTCGCTCCGGACGGGCGCGCCACCCGCGTCACCTACGGGCTGCTCAACCTGACCCACCGCGACGGCCACGACGAGCCGGCGCCGATGGAGCCGGGGGAGCGGTGCCCGGTCGAGATCGAGCTGAACGCCGTGGCGCAGGCCTTCCCGGCCGGGCACCGGATCCGGCTTTCGCTGTCCACGTCGTACTGGCCGCTGGCCTGGCCACCGCCGACGCCGGTACTCCTGAGTGTCCACACCGGACACAGTGACACCGGACAGAGTGCGCTGGAACTGCCGGTGCGTCCGGTCGCCGAGCCGGACGAGTTGCCGGCCCGGCCGTTCGGGGAACCCGAGGGCGCGCCGCCGATGCCGGTGACCGCCGTGACGCCGGGGGAGCAGCGCTGGACCGTCTCGCGGGACCTCGTCGACTACCAGTCGGCGCTGGACATCGTGAAGGACGCGGGGACGGTCCGGTTCGACGACCTCGACCTGGAGGTCACCCGGGACGTCCGCGAGCGGTACAGCTGGGTGGCCGACGACTTCTGCTCGCCGGTGGCGGAAACGACGTGGGACGTCACCTTCGCGCGCGGCGACTGGGTGGCGCGCAGCGAGACCCGCACCCGGGTGTCCTGCACGGATACCGAGTTCGTGATCGACGCGCAGCTCGACGGCTACGACGGGGCCCGGCGGGTCGTCTCGCGGAACTGGCACCGGCGGATTCCGCGCGACCTGGTCTGAGTTTCGCGACTGCGACACCGGGTAAGCCTTCCGGGTGCGCATGGTGATCACCGGGGCGACCGGGAACGTCGGAACGGCACTGCTGGCCGCGCTGGAGCCCGGCCACGACGTCGTCGGGCTCGCGCGGCGGCTGCCGGACACGACCGTCGAGCCCTACCGCCGGGCGGGTTGGCGGGCCGTCGACGTCGGCCTTCCCGGCGCGGAGGAGGAACTTGCGGAGGTGTTCGCGGGCGCGGACGCCGTCGTGCACCTGGCGTGGGCGATCTCGCCGATGCGGGGCGACCCGCCGATGTGGCGCACCAACGACCACGGCACCCGGAACGTGCTCGCCGCGGCGGCGGCCGCCGGCGTGTCCCACGTGGTCGCCGCCTCGTCCGTGGCCGCCTACGGGCCGGCCCCGCGCTGGGAGAAGGTGACCGAGGACTGGCCGTGCGACGGCATCGCGGGCAGCGCCTACAGCCGCGGCAAGGCCGCGCTGGAAACCCTGCTGGACCGGTTCGAGGAGAAGTACCCGCAGGTCGAGGTGGCGCGGATCCGGCCGTGCGCGATCCTGCACCGGGAAGCGGCGGGCGAGTTCGCGCGCTGGCTGCTCGGTCCGGCGGTGCCCGCCCACCTCGTCGGCGGGCGGCGGCTGCCGGTTCCGCTGTGGACGGACCTGCGGGCGCAGATCGTGCACACCACCGACGTCGCCGAAGCGATCCGCCTGATCCTCGATACCGGCTTCACCGGCGCGGTCAACCTGGCCGCGCCGGAGGTGCTCGACGCCGACGCGCTGGCCGGTGTCCTGGGCGGAACCCGCGTCCCGGTGCCGAAGCCGGTGGTGCAGCTCGCGACCCGGGCGGCCTGGCTGGGCGGGGTGCTGCCGGTGCACCCGGGCTGGCTCGAGCTGGCCGACCGGGCGGCGCTCGCGGACACGACGCTGGCGGAGACCGCGCTGGGCTGGCAACCTCGGTATGACGCCGCGGCCGCGCTCGCCGACCTGGTTGCCGGGTTCCGGTCGGGCGCGGGAGCGGCGAGCCCGCCCCTGGCCCCGCCGCGCCGCGACGGGGTACTGGCCCGGCTCCGCTCGCTCACCCGGGTCGGGCCGAGCCACCAGTCGCAAGCCTGACCAGCCGGGAGGCCGGAGTGAGTACGGAAGCCGTCGACGCGGTGGTGATCGGCGCCGGGCACAACGGCCTGGTCGCGGCGAACCTCCTGGCCGACGCGGGCTGGTCGGTGCTGGTCCTGGAGGCGACCGAGCACGCCGGGGGTGCCGTCCGCACCGCCGAGGTCACCGAGCCGGGCTTCCGCAACGACCTCTTCAGCGCCTTCTACCCGATGAGCGCGGTGTCCCCGGCGATCCGGGGGCTGCGGCTCGAAGAGCACGGCCTGCGCTGGCGGCACGCACCCGAAGTCCTGGCGCACGTGCTGCCCGACGACCGGTGCGTGCTGCTGTCCCGCGACCTCGACCGCACGGCGGCGTCGGTCGAGCAGTTCGGAGCCGGCGACGGCGACGCGTGGCGGCGGATGTTCCGGCAGTGGCGCGAAGTCCGCGAGCCGCTGCTGGAGACGTTGTTCACCTCGTTCCCGCCGGTCCGCCCGGCGCTGAAGCTGCTGCGCCGCACGGGAACCGGCGACGCGCTGCGGCTGGCGCGGATGCTGACGCTGCCCGTGCGCCGGTTCGGCGACGAGCTGTTCACCGGCGAGGGCGCGAAGCTGCTGCTGGCCGGGAACGCCGCGCACAGCGACCTTTCGGTGGACAACGCCGGCAGCGCGGTGTTCGGCTGGCTGATGGCGATGATCGGCCAGGACGAAGGTTTTCCGGTGCCGGCAGGCGGCGCGGGGGAGTTGACCGCGGCGCTGGTCCGCCGCCTGGAGTCCCGAGGCGGTCGCGTCCACTGTGGACGGCCGGTGTCCGAGGTGCTGGTCGCGGGCGGGCGGGCGCTGGGCGTCCGCGACGCCGCCGGCGACCCGGTGCGGGCCCGCAAGGCGGTGCTCGCCGACATCCCGGCGCCGCTGCTCTACGGTTCGCTGCTCGACCCGGCCTGGCTGCCGTCCCGGTTCGTCGAGGACCTCCGGCGGTTCCAGTGGGACAGCGCGACGGTCAAGGTGGACTGGGCGCTGTCCGGCCCGATCCCGTGGACGGCCGAAGCGGCGCGGGGCGCGGGCACGATCCACCTGGGCACGGACCTGGACGGACTGTCGGCGTTCGGCGGCGAGCTCGTCCGCGGCCGGACCCCGCGCCGGCCGTTCCTGTTGCTGGGTCAGATGACGACGAGCGATCCCTCGCGCTCACCGGCGGGCACGGAGTCGGCGTGGGCGTACACGCACGTGCCGCGCGGCACGATGGAGAGCCGGGCGGCCCTCGACCGGCGGGCCCGGCGGATGGAAGAGACGGTCGAGGCCAATGCGCCCGGGTTCACCGGCCTGATCAAAGCCCGGTACGTGCAAGGCCCGGCCGAGCTGGCGGAACACGACCCGGGCCTGGTCGGCGGCGCGGTCAACGGCGGCACGGCGGCGATCCACCAGCAGCTGTTCTTCCGCCCGATCCCGGGAACGGGCCGCCCGGACACCCCGGTGGACAGGTTGTACCTGGCGGGAGCGTCGGCCCACCCGGGCGGAGCGGTCCACGGAGGCCCGGGAGCGAACGCGGCCCGCGCGGCGTTGGCGCGCGCGGGCCACCTCGGCGGCGGCTATGCGGCGGTCATCCGGGCTGCTCACCGGGCGATCTACGGCTGAGGCCGCGGGTCACGGCTGCCGTTCGGCCCGGGTCCTGTGTGATCCGCGCGGCCCGGGTCCTGCGTGATCCGCGGCCGAGCGGGTTTCGGTTTCCGCCGGGACGGGGGATGACCGGCGGCACCAGAGCGTCCCGAATGAGTCATTCGGGACGCTCGGGAGCCGGTGCCTGGGTGGTGGTGCCGTTGAGCGGACCGGCCGGCTAGGGGGTGGGGTGGCCGTGCCGGGCGCGGGCGTGCTTGCCCGTCGCCAGGTCCGCGAGCCGGGCCAGGGACTCCGTGTTGCGCGGCTTCGCGATCAGCGCCTGCAGCACCTCGGGAAGCACCTTGCCGGGCCCGCGGACGATGTGCTCGGTCATCCGGACCAGCGTCTGCCCGTCGCCGTGGGGGACCAGGGTCAGGCCGACCGCGGCCGCGCCCAGCGGCCAGCCGCGGGCCTCCAGGGACAGGGACAGGCCCGGCTCGACCGCGCGGACCACCGTCACGTCCTGGATGTGCACCGGCCACGGGCCCACGCTGTGGTGGATCCGGGATCCCACGGCGGGCCAGTCCTCGTCGACGTCGCGGATGTGCGAGCTGCCGACCACCCAGCCGGCGTAGAGCCAGCCGTCGGCCAGGACGGCGAACACGGCGTCGGGCGGTACGTCGATCACGCGGCTGACCTCGGGCACGGCTTCCTCCTGCTTCGGGTGACGAAACAGGCATACCCACTCGCGGACGGGGTATGCCCGCCGGGACCGAGCAGGAGGTGGCGATGGTGGCCAAGCGACGGAACGAACCCGAAGGACCGGGAGACCTGTCCAAGCGGTCGTGGGGTGCGGTGCTCAAGCGGACGTTCAAGCAGTTCGGGCGGGACAACCTGACCGACTGGGCCGCGGCGCTCACCTACTACGCCGTGCTGTCGCTGTTCCCGGGCATCATCGTGCTCACCGCGATCCTCGGTCTGCTCGGCCCGGACAAGATCCAGACGGTGATCGACAACGTCAACCAGGTCGTGCCGGGGCAGGGCAAGGACATCCTCGTCGGGGCGATCAAGGAGCTGACCGGCTCCCGGAGCCTGGCCGGCCCGCTGGCGATCGTCGGCCTGCTGGGGGCGCTGTGGACGGCGTCGGGCTACGTCGGTGCGTTCATGCGGGCGTCGAACGCGATCTACGGCATGCCGGAGGGACGGCCGATCTACAAGATCCTCCCGCTGCGGGTGGCGCTGACGGTCGGCATCGTGGTGCTGCTGGCGGCGTGCGCGCTGGGCGTCGTCGCGACGGGCTCGGTCGCGCGCCGGATCGGCGACCTGATCGGGCTCGGCTCGACCGGGGTCCTGGTGTGGGAGATCGCGAAGTGGCCGGTGATCGCGGTGCTGGTCAGCGTGGCGTTCGCGCTGCTGTACTGGGTGGGGCCGAACGTCCGGCAGCCGGGGTTCAAGTGGCTGACGCCGGGCGGGTTGCTGGCCGTGCTGCTGTGGGTGCTGGCGTCGGCCGGCTTCGCGCTGTACGTCGCGAATTTCGGTTCCTACAACAAGACCTACGGTTCCCTGGCCGGGGTGATCGTGTTCCTTGTATGGTTGTGGATCTCCAACCTCGCGATCCTGCTGGGGGCCGAGCTGGACGCGGAGCTGGCCCGCGGCCGCACCATCGAGGCGGGCCGCGAGGAGGACCAGGAGGAGCCGTTCCTGCCGCCGCGGGACACGAAGGCGATGGACGACGACGAAGCCGCGGCGGTGGTGGAGCCGGAACGGAAGTGAGCGGATGGCCTGCCGGATCACGGAGCTGGTGCTGGACTGCCACGACCCGGATCGGCTGGCGGAGTTCTGGTGCGCGGTGCTCGGCTACGAGGTGATCGGCCTCGAACCGGACGGCCTGGCACTGGGCCCGCCGGGAGCCGGCTTCGGCGAGGGGGCGGTGACGCTGATCCTGGCCCGGACGGACAACCCCCGCGCCGGCAAACTCCCGTTGCACCTCGACGTGAGCCCGGCCGGGGTGGACCAGGAGACGGAACTGGCCCGCTTGAAGGCCCTGGGCGCCCGCCCGGCGGACGTGGGCCAGACGGGCGAGGAGTCGTGGGTGGTGCTGCAGGACCCGGAGGGCAACGAGTTCTGCCTGCTGCGCAAGGACGTGGGGTAGGGACGCGGGCGCGGCCTGAGTGCGGCCGGCCGGAGCGCTGAGGTGCGGCCGCGCGGGGAGCGGCGGTGGGTGGCCTGGCTACCCACACCTCGGTACCCGCACCTCTCCGGGCCGCTCAGTGTTCTCCGGCCCGGGCCGTGGCGCCACCTGCTCGTGGTCACCGGCCTGCTCAGTGTTCTCCGGCCGTGCCGTGGCGCCGCCTGCTCGTGGCGTCGTGCCCGCTCAGTGTTCTCCGGCCGGGCAGCGGCGCCACTGCACGTGGTCTCCGGCCCGGTCGGCGTGCCACACCGGCGCCGCCTCCGGTTCCCATGTCGGCAGCAGCCGTCCGGTCACGATCCGGCCGCGCGCCACCCGGCCGAACAGTTCGACCCCGTCCTGCCGCCGGGCCGCCGGGATCCACGCCGGGAACCCGGTCGCGGGCAGCTTCCGCTCGATCCACTCCCGCGCCGAGCCCTCACTCCCGTGGTCGGACTCGACGATGCTGGACACCGTCCCTTCGCCGCCCACGGCGAGGGCGATCGAGGCGCGCCAGCGGACTGCCGAAGTCGTCATCCCCTCCAGGTTCCCCGACGGAAGCCGCCACCGGCCAGTACACGTTCGGATGGATCCCACCGTGCCTCCCGTTCCACACCGTCACGACGCGTTCAGCAGCCGCGCGCAGGCTCGCTCCAGCACCGCACGAGCCTCGTCGCCGTCCAGCCGCGCCGCGCGCTTCAACGCCGGGGCGATCGTCCGCTCCGCCCGGTAGGCCTCCACCAACCGGGGGTCCACATAGGACGAACGGCAGACCGCCGGGGTGTTGCCGAGCGCGGTCGAGACCTCCTTCATCACCTTCGCCTCCGCGCGCTTGCGGGCCGTTTCGGACGTCGGGGGGTCCGCTGCCGCGAACGCCGCCGCGGCCAGGACCGTCGCGTTCCACGTCCGCATGTCCTTCGCCGTGCAGTCCTCGCCCGCCAGTTCCTTGAACCGCTCGTTGATGTCGGCCGCGTGCACCTCGTGCCACGTGCCGCCCGCGCGGTAGACCAGCAGCCGGTCGCTGCCCGGCCGGCTGCGCAGCAGCGACTTCACCACCGAAGCCAGCTCCGCGTCGCAGATGGCCACCTCGCGATCGAGACCGCCCTTCGCGACGTAGCAGAACCGGCACTCGTCACCGCGGACCGCCGCGTGTGAACGCAGCAGCGTCGCGACGCCGTGGGTGCCGTTCTCCTCCGCGTACTCCTCGCCGCCGGTGCGGAAGATCCCGCGGTCGAGCATCCGCAACGCCGCCGCCAGGACCCGCTTCCGGGTGAGGCCGGAGCCCGCCAGATCGGCCGCGACCGAGTCGCGCCACGCCGGCAGGCGGCGGGCCATCTGCAGCACGCGGTCGTGCTTCTCCTCGTCGCGGTCCCGCCGCCACTGCTCGTGGTAGAGGTACTGGCGCCGCCCGGCGTCGTCGGTTCCGACCGCCTGGACGTGCCCGTTCGGGTGCGGGCAGATCCACACGTTCCGCCAGGCCGGCGGGATGACGAGGTCCTTGATCCGGGCCAGGAGCTCGTCGTCGGTCACCGGCGAGCCGTCGGGCATGGCGTAGGAGAACCCGCGGCCGCGGCGGATCCGCTTGATGCCCGGGCCGCGCAGGTCACTGCGCCGGAGTCTGGTGCGTCCCACCGCCGCGAAATACCCGCCCGGCGTACCGGGAAACCATGATTGCCGCCCGCGGCGGCGGGTAGCCGAGGAGGGAAGCACCGGAAGGAGCACGGATGACCACCGCAACCAAGCCGCTCGCCGTCGTCACCGGCGCGTCGAGCGGGATCGGGCTGGAGCTGGCGAAACAGTTCGCCCGGCACGACTTCGACCTCGTGCTGGCCGCCGAAGACGCCGAGCTCGCCGCGGCCGCCGACGAGGTCCGCGCGTGCGGCGCGCGGGTCGACGCGGTCCGCACCGACCTCGCCGCCCCGGACGGCGTCGAAGAGCTCGTCCGCCACCTCGCGGACCGCCCGGTCGAGGCACTCGCCGTCAACGCGGGTGTCGGCATCAACGGCGAGTTCGCCGGGGACACCCTCCTGGAAGACCAGCTGACGGTCGTCGACCTGAACGTCCGCTCGGCCGTGCACCTGACCAAGCGGGTCGTGCCCGGCATGGTCGGCCGCGGCCACGGCCGGGTGCTGTTCACCTCGTCGATCGCCGGCACCTCGCCCGCGCCCTACCAGGCCGTCTACGCCGCCTCGAAGGCGTTCCTGACGTCGTTTTCCGAAGGCCTGCGCGCCGAGGTGAAGGACAAGGGCGTCACCGTCACCGCGATGCTGCCCGGCCCGGTCGACACCGAGTTCTTCGAGCGCGCCGACATGGCGGACACCAAGATCGCCGCCGGCGACAAGGACTCCCCGGCCGAAATCGCCGAAGCGGGCTACGAAGCGCTGATGGCCGGCAAGGACAAGATCGTCCCCGGCGCGGTGAAGAACAAGCTCCAGGCGGCCGGCTCCCGCGTTCTGCCCGACGAGGCCAAGGCGAAGCAGCAGGGCAAGATGATGAAGCCCGGATCGGCGGACGCATGAGCGTCATCGAGGACGTCGCCCGCAAGGCGAAGCAGGTCCAGCGCAGCTACGCCGGCGGCGAAGACCGGCCGCTGGGCGGGTACGTCGTCGCGATGGGTGCCTACGGCGGGCTGGTGGGCGGGCTGACGCTGCTCGGCCGCGCGGTCGGGGCCCGGCTGCCGCGGCGGTTCGGCGTCGGCGACACCGTCCTGCTGGGCGCGGCGACGTTCAAGGCCAGCAGGCTGCTGGCCAAGGACGCCGTCACCAGCCCGCTGCGCGCCCCGTTCACCCGGTACGAAGAGCCGGCCGGGGACGACGAGCTGAACGAGTCGGTCCCGGCCAAGGGACACGTCGAGCACGCGGTCGGTGAGCTCGTTTCGTGCCCGTTCTGCCTGAACGTCTGGATCGGCACCGGACTGGCCGCCGGTCTGGTGATCGCCCCGCGCGCGACGCGCCTGGCGGCCACGGTGCTGACGGCCGTCGGCGTGGCGGACGCCCTGCACCTGCTGTACGACGCGGGCAAGAAGCTCGCGTCCGGTCAGCCGGAGTGAGCCGGCAGGGAGCACCGTCGGCTCACTCCGGGCCGCGGCGCAGCGGGCGGACCGCCGGGCCCTGCACCACTTCGCCGTCGACGCCGAAGCGCGAGCCGTGGCACGGGCAGTCCCAGGTCTTCTCCGCGTCGTTGAACGAAACCAGGCAGCCCAGGTGGGTGCAGTGCGCGCCGACCGTGTGCAGCTTCCCGGCGTCATCGCGGTGGGCCGCGACCAGCTCGCCGCCCACGCGGACGACCTCGGCCTCGCCGGGCCGGAGATCGTCGAGCTTCTCGGACCGCCACAGCGCGGCGACGTGGTCGCCCACGAGGTACTTCGCCACGGTCAGGTTGTCCTGGGCCACTTCGAGCACGGAACGGGCGTCGAAGCGGTTGGGGTCGAACAGGTCCGCGGCGGGGTGCGGTTCGCCGAGGATCCGCGCCGCCAGCACGTGCCCGGCCACTGTGCCGCCGGTCATGCCCCACTGGCCGAACCCGGTGGCCACCCACAGGTTCTTCGTCCCCGGCAGGTAGCGGCCGACGTAGGGCAGCAGGTCGGGCGTGGACATGTCGTGGGCCGACCAGCGGTGGGTGACGCGGTGCAGGCCCGCGTGCGCGTCCGCCCAGTCCGCGAGCCGCCGGTACCGGCGTTCGACGTTGACGTGCGCGCCGACGCGGTAGTGCTCGCCGCCGGCGATCACCATCGGCGTGCCCCGCTCGGTGTACCCGCGGACGGAGTGGTGCGTGTCGGCGTCGAGGAACATGCCGTCGGGTGCCGAGTTCCCGGCTGCCGGACCCGCGACGACGAGGTCGCGCACCGGGTCGAGCCGGGCGAAGTACAGGCCGCGGTCGAGCACGGGGTAGTGGGTCGCGACGACGACTTCACCCGCCACGACGTCACCACGCGAAGTCCGGACGGTGTGCCCGTTGAGAGCGGTCGCGCGGGCGTGCTCGACGATCGTGCCGCCGGCCCGCTCGATCTCGGCGGCCAGGCCGAGCAGCCACCGGCGCGGGTGGAAGTGCGCCTGCCCGGTGGTCCGCACGGCCCCGAGCGCGGGCACGTCGAGCGCGATGTCATCGGTGAAGGAGGCCGCCAGCCCCGCCGCGGCGGCCGCGTCCGCCTCCTGCCTGAGGGAGTCCACGGCGCTTTCCCGGGTCGTGTAGACGTAGCTGTCCGCGCGGGTGAAGCCGCAGTCGATGCCGAGCTCGGCCGCGGTCTCGGCGATCCACTCGAGCGCCGCGGACTGCGTTCCCGCGTAGGCCTTCGCGGCACCGGCGCCGTGCCGGGACGTCAGGTCCGCGTACTTGGCCCCGTGCTGGGCGCTGACCTTCGCGGTCGTGTGGCCGGACACCCCGGCCGCGACCCGCTCGGCCTCCAGCACGACGACCGCGCGGCCGGCGCGCGCGAGCAACAGCGCGGTCGTGAGCCCGGCGATGCCCGCGCCGAGCACCGCGACGTCGGCGGACTCCGGCACCGGCACGCCGGTGCGATCCGGGGCAGGGGCGGTTTCGACCCACAGCGAAAGTGGTTCGGGCAGGGCGGTCATGCCTGCGGATGCCCGCTCACGGCCCGGTCAAACCGGCCATCCGGCCCGTTTGGCCCGCTCGGCGCGTCGGGTAGCCCCAGCGCATGAGTACCGACATCTTCGTGATCGGCCTGGACGAGGAAAACCGGCGCGTCCTCGAACGCCTGCCGTGGGCCGGGAGCTACCGGTTCCACGGCCTGCTGACCCCCGAAGAGCTGCAGCACGGCGACATCGACTTCGAAGCGCTGCTGAAGACGGCACAGCACGAACTCGACGCGTTCGACGGCGAAGTCGGCGCGATCGTCAGCTACTGGGACTTCCCGGCCGCGTCGCTGGTGCCCATCCTGTGCGCCCGGTACGACCTGCCCAGCGTGTCGCTGGAAGCGGTGCTGAAGTGCGAGCACAAGTACTGGAGCCGGTTGGAGCAGAGAAAGGTGATCGACGAGCTGCCGAACTTCGGCATCGTCGACCTCGACGACGGGAACCCCGCCCCGCCGGAGGGCGTCGGCTACCCCATGTGGCTCAAACCGGTGAAGTCCTTCTCCTCCGAACTGGCCTTCAAGGCCGAGAACGACACGGAATTCGCCGACGCGGTGGCCGAGATCCGGGCCGGGGTCGGCCGGGTGGGGGAGCCGTTCGGCTACGTGCTCGAACAGGTCGACCTCCCGCCGGAAATCGCCCGGGTGGGTGGCGCGGCGTGCCTGGCCGAAGCAGCGCTGCACGGTGTCCAAGCGGCCGTCGAAGGGTACGTTCACCAGGGCGAGGTCGTCGTCTACGGCGCCCTCGACTCGATCAACTACCCGGACAGCTCGTCGTTCCTGCGCCACCAGTACCCGTCGCAGCTGGGGGAGGAGCCGGTCCAGCGGATGCGGGACGTGGCCGAGCGGGTGATGAAGCAGATCGGCTTCGACAACGGCACCTTCAGCATCGAGTTCTTCTGCGACCCCGAGTCCGGCCAGGTGTGCCTGCTGGAGATCAACCCGCGGCACTCGCAGTCGCACGCCGAGCTGTTCGAGTTCGTCGACGGCGTCGCCAACCACGAGATCATGGTGCGCCTCGGCCTGGGCCAGGACCCCGGCCGCCGTCCCACCAAGGGCACCTACCAGATCGCCGGCAAGTGGTACCTGCGCCGGTTCGAGGACGGCGTCGTGACGCGCGTGCCGACGCCCGAGGAGATCGCGACGGTGCAGAACCGCATCGACGGCACCCAGATCGAGATCGTGCCGGAGGTCGGGCAGCGGCTTTCGGACCTGCCGGAGCAGGACAGCTACAGCTTCGAGCTGGCGCACCTGTTCGTCGCGGCGCACACCGAGCACGAGATGGTGCAGAAGTACCAGGCTTGCGTGGACGCGCTGCCGTTCGAGTTCGGCTGAGCACGAGAACGGGGGTCGCGTTCGGACAGTCCGAACGCGACCCCCGGGTGCGGGTGAGGCTGCTCAGCCCGACTGCGGGTCGCTGTCGTCGTGCTCGTCCCCGCCCGAGGTGCCCTGCTCGCCGCGGAGGGTCTCGCGCTGGGCCTCCGGCGTGTCGCCGTGCGGGTCGTCGCCGCGGGCGCCTTCGGCGGGCTCGGTCGGGTGCTGCGTGCGCTCTTCGGACGTCATCTCGTCCCTCCTTCACGGTCCTTTCCGCACCGGATACCCGGCTGCGCACGCCTCAACCACCGGCGTTTGCCGCGATGATCGCCGGGTAAGCCGGAGCGACGCGGTTGTCCGCCGGCGATCGCGCCGGGACCGCGGTGAAGCGAAGGAGACCCCGATGACCACGTCGGCGGAACCCGTCCGCCCGGGCCCCTTGGCCGCCCGGTCCGTCGTCCACTCGCCCGCGCCGTCCGCCCCGCGGATGCTGCGGCTGCCCGGCGTCTACCGCCCCCAGGAAGACACCGCCCTGCTCGCGTCGGCGATCGCCGAGCTGGCGATCCCGGCCGGCGCCCGCGCTCTGGATCTGTGCACCGGCACCGGTGCGCAGGCGATCACGCTGGCCCGCCGCGGTGCGGGAACCGTGCTGGCGGTGGACCTTTCGCGCCGGGCGCTGGCTTCGGCGCGGCTCAACGCGCTGATCCGGCAGCTCGCCGTGCGCCCGTGCCGGGGAGGCCTCGCCAGAGCACTGCGCGAGGGGCCCTTCGACGTCGTCGTCGCGAACCCGCCGTACGTGCCGTCCCCGGCGCCGGCGATCCGGTCCACCCGGGGCTGGGACGCGGGCCCGGACGGCCGGGCCCTGCTCGACCCGCTGTGCGCCGCCGCGGGTACGCTGCTGCGCCCGGGCGGGACGATGCTGCTCGTGCAGTCCGTACTGTCCGATGTGGACAAGTCGCGGGAAATGCTCGCGGCGCAGGGGTTGCGGGCGTCGGTGGCCCGGCGCGCCCGGATCCCGTTCGGCCCGGTCCTTTCCGGACGGACGGAGTTCCTCGAGGCGGCCGGGCTGATCGAGCCCGGCCAGCGGGTGGAAGAGCTGGTGGTGCTCCGTGCCGAACGCTGAGCGCGGGCCTCGCCGCGTGACCGTCGTCCCGGGCGGCCCGGTCCTGGTGGAGGGGCCGGTCGAGCTGTGCACCCCCGAGGGCGAGCTCGTGCGGTCCGACCGGTTCCTGGTCGCGGTGTGCGCGTGCCGGCGCAGCAAGCGGTTCCCGTTCTGCGACACCAGCCACCGCAAACGCGTCCGCACCCAGGCCGACGAGTCAGGTGCGCAGTGACGACTTCCCGGCCTTCCAGCGGCTCAGCACCTGCTCGCCGAAGCGGCCCTCGAGGAACTCGGTCGCCTGGATGCCGAACACGACGTCGGCGGCCAGCTCGGGCTCCTGCTCCAGGAGGTCGCCGAGCACGTCGTGGCGCATGACCTGCTCGTGCACCGCGTCCGCTTCGATGTGCTCGGTGTAGAAGAACCGGCAGGCTTCCGGCGCGTCGAGCCGCCGCAGGGCCTGGTCCATCCGCTGCGCCGAGGGTGCGGTGGTGATTTCCGCTGCCGCGAAGTGCCCGCAGAGCGCGCCCCGCAGCGACCGGTGCAGGCCGAACAGCGACATCATGTTGACCACCGCGAGCATCGTGGCGGGAACCTGGTCGATGAGTTCGAGGTAGCCGTCGGGCAGGCCGGCCGCGAGGAGGAGGTCGGCGTAGAGGCGGGCGTGCACCAGTTCCGCGCGGCCGCCGCCGAACTCGTCGAACTCCACCGCCACGAGTGCGGCCTTGGCCCGGCCGCGCAGCCGCGGGATCACCCACGCGTGCGGGTCGGCTTCCTTGTGGTGGTAGATCGAGCGGTGCGTGAAGTACTCCCGCAGCTGCGCCCAGTCGCCGTGGTCCCGCAGGTGGTGGGAAACGCCTTCGACGTCGATCGGCTCGACGAGGAGGGCGTCGAGCGCGCCTGTGACGTCGTCGCCACCGGCGACGTTGTCGCGCAGCGCGGCGAGGAACCGGGCCTCGAGCGCGCCGCGCAGGCGCAGCAGCTCCGGGTCCCATTCCCAGTCGGGAGACACCCCCGGCAGGCCCTGGTAGTGCAGTTCGTAGCAGAGGTGGAGAGCCAGCTGGAGGTCGTCGCCGAGCGGGTCGGCGTCCGCCAGGCCGTCGAAGTCCAGGTCCGCGCGCGGCTGCTCGCGCAGGAGGGTGCCCAGCACCGAAGCCGAAAGCGGGCCCCGCGCGGCGGGCAGGGTGGCCGCCGCGGTGGTGGAAGTCGTCATGGTCCCGGCTACCCGGTCAGCAGCGTTCCATGCGCCGCGGGCACGGTTGCCGCGGTGAGCCACCGCACCGCTTCGGCCGTCCCGTGTTGGGCGGCCGCGCGCTGCTGCGCGGCTCCGGTACCGCCGTCGCGCACCGCATCGACGAGCTTCCGGACCTCGGCCAGGTCACCGCTGTCGTCCAGGGGAGCCCGGACGTGGGTGAGGAGGTCGTCGACGAGCGTCCACGCGGGACGGCGGGTCTCCCCGGCGGCGTCGACGAGCTGCCCGCCGAGGCCGTGGCGCGCCGCAGCCCACACGGCCGCGGCGGCCACCTGCGGGGACAGCGGCGCGGCTTCCCGGCCTTCGGCGAGATCGGACAGGGCCCGCTGCACCAGCGCCCGGCTCAGCAGGGCCTGCAGCACGGCGTGGTCGACGGTCAGCGCGGTGTCGGCGACCCGGAGTTCGACCGTCGGGAACCGGCCGGACGGGCGGGCCAGCCAGAACGTCTGGTCCGGGTCGACGAGCGCCCCGCACTCGACCAGCGTCTCGACCGCCCGGCGGTACTCGGAGTGGCTCCGCAGGTGCGGAGCGACACCGGAGCCGGGAAAGCGGGACTGCAGGACCATCCGCCAACTGGCGTAGCCGGTGTCGCGCCCGTGGTCGAACGGCGAATTGGCGGACAGGGCGAGCAGTGTCGGCAACCACCGGCCCAGGTGGTTGACGACGGCGGCCGCGGTGTCGGCGTCGGGCACGCCGACGTGGACGTGGCACCCGCAGGCTTCGTAGTCGGCGACGACCGCGCCGTAGACGGCGTCGATCTCGGCGTAGCGGCCGGTGCTCGCGGGCGGCGGCGCGGCCGGCGCCGGCCCGACCGGCGTGCCGGTGGCCAGGAGGGCGCAGTCCTCGGCGGCCGCGGCGCCGGCCAGCACGCGGCGCGCGGCGGTGAGCTGGTGGCGGAGCTCGTCGGCGGCGGTGCAGACGCCGCTGACCGCTTCGAGCTGGGTGAGGCGCAGTTCGCGGTGCACCTGCACGCCGTCGGGCAGCGGGCCGTGGTGGCGGTACCGGGCCAGCACCGGTTCCGCACACGGCGACGCGTGCCCGGTGCGGGGATTCACGAGGAGGAACTCCTCTTCGACACCCATCGTGGGCGGGCCGTCGGGCATGGGCGGGCTCCTTCCGGACGGGCGTTCGCCGGGGATACCCGCTCCGGCCGGGGAAATGCGCCCGGGCCCGCCGTTTGTTTCGCCGCGAGCGCGCCGCGGGTACCTCGCACCCATGACGACTCACAACCGGCTGCGGGTGGCCGGGATGGATTCCCCGCCGTCACACCGGCTGCCTTCGCCCCGCGCCCCTTCCGACGGCGACCCCGGGAGCAGCATCCGCTGGAAGACCCCCGACGCGGTCGTCCTGGAGGTCGACGGCGAAGTCGACCTCTGCACCGCACCCCCGCTGGCGGCCGCGCTGGACGAACACCTCCGCGCTCGCCCCGGCGTGCTGCGGATCGACCTGGGGAAGGTCCGGTTCCTCGGCGCCGCGGGCATCCGCGTGCTGCTGCGCGCCCAGCGGCACGCCGAAGCCGCCGGCGTCCACCTGGTCGTCGACCCCGGCGGATCGCGCGCCGCGGTCCGGGCCCTCGAACTGCTCGACCGCCTCCAGGGGCACGGCGTGTCCGCGCGCGGCGCTAACCGCCGGTGAGCAGGTCGACGACGTCTTCGGCGCGGTTCCGCTCCGCGAACCGCCGCCGCTGCCGGTCGGCGCCGCCGCCCTCGGCGGCCAGCCGGGCCGTTCCCTCCCGCGCGAACTCGAGGTCCCCGGCCGCTTCGAGCGCGGGGGCGACCAGCTCGACCAGGTCGTCGAGCACCGCCTTCGCCGGTTCCGGGTTGCCGCTCTTCGGGTGCGGGCAGCAGCCGGTGACCCCTTCCCTCGACGCCCGCCAGAGCCGGCCGCGCAGGACTTCGTTCGACAGGTGCGGCGCGGGAGAACTTTCGGCCAGCGCGGTGGCGACCAGTCCGCGTGCCAGCACGCCCAGCAGCACCGCGTCTTCCGGGGTGGCCGCGACGTCGGCGATGCGGAATTCCAGCGTCGGCTGTTTGTCCGAGAGCCGGACGTCCCAGTAGATCATCCCGCGGTCGAGGATCGAGCCCGCGCGCAGCCAGCCGTCGACGATGCTTTCGTACTCGTCCAGCGACGCGAACCGCGGCGGCGGTCCCGCCGACGGCCACCGGCTCCACTGCTGGTAGCGCCAGCTGCAGTAGCCGGTGTCGTAGCCGTCGGAGATCGCCGAGTTCGCGGTCACGGTGAGCAGCACGGGCAGCCACGGCCGGATCCGGTTCAGCACTTCGACGCCGGCTTCCTTGTCCGGGATCGCCACGTGCACGTGGCAGCCGCACGTCAGCGAAGTCCGCGCGGTGGCGCCGAAGTGCTCGGCCATCCGTTCGTAGCGCGGGTTCGGGGTGATGACCGGCGGGTCCGCTTCGAACAGCAGCGGGGAGCCCGCGGGCAGCACGCGGTAGCCGCGCCGCCGGGCGGCCTCGGCGAGCCCGGCGCGCAGCCCGTGCAGCTGGCGCAGGGCTTCGGCGTGGGTGCGGCAGACGTCGGTGGCGGCCTCGGCCTGCGACCGGGTGAGTTCGTGCTGCAGCTCGCCCCGGTCGTCGCCGGCGGCTTCGGCGGCGTCGACGACGTCGTCGCCGGCGTGGGACAGGTGGCCACGGCGGTCGACGACGAAGAACTCCTCTTCGATGCCGAACGTCAGCACATCGCCCGTCGGTCGGTTCACCGGTGTACTCCTGGGGGGTCGGGGGACCGGCTGGATACCCGCGCACGGGTTCGGCCAAACGGCGTTTTCCCGCCCGGCGAACGGGTATCCGGCCGTTCATGAACCCGAGCACCGCCTCTTCGCCGTCGCTGCTGGCCGCCGACGCCGGTGCCACCGTGCGCCGGCTTTCGCACTGCGTCGGCGAGGGCGAGCTCGACTCCCCGGCCGAGATCTACCGGGTCCTCGGCGCCCTGCGGCTGCTGGCCGACGACCTCACCCACCTGCTGCCCGCCCTGCAGGAACGGCTGGAGGACGGCCTGCTGGCCGGCCGGGTGGCCGGTACGGGCAGCGGCGCGGACGCGGTCGCGACGTGGGCTTCGGTCGGGGAGGCCGGCCGGGCACTGGCGCACGCCGGGACCGTGGCCTTGCTGATGACGAAGGAACTGGAGAACTCCCAGGTCGCCCTGCGGGACCTGGCCACACCGTGAGGACACCGATGTCGACCGACGCGATCGTGCTGCTCAAGAACGACCACAAGACCGTGGAGAAGCTGTTCAAGCAATTCGAAAAGGCGGGGGAGGACGCGTACGAGGAGAAGCGCCGGATCGCGGACTCGATCATCGAAGAGCTGACCGTCCACGCCTACATCGAGGAAGAGATCTTCTACCCGGCGGCGCGGGAAGCCGTGCCGGAAACGAAGGACCACGTGCTGGAAAGCGTGGAGGAGCACCACGTCGTGGTGTGGATGCTGTCCGAGCTGCTCGGCATGGACCCGAAGGACGAGACTTTCGACGCGAAGGTCACGGTGCTCACCGAGAACGTCCGCCACCACGTCGAAGAGGAAGAGGACGAGTGGTTCCCGGAGGTCCGCTCGGCGATGGGCCGCAAGCAGCTGCAGGAGCTGGGGCAGCGGATGATCGACGCCCGGTCCGACGCACCGAAGAACCCCTTGGAACTCAAGAGCGCCAAGGCCTGACGGCTGTTCGAAGCGCCCGGCGGGCCGATTGCCCGCCGGGCGCTTTCGTCACTGCTTCGCGACGACCCGGATCGACTTCAACTCGGAATCGGCCGGGTCGGGCAGCTGCATGCCCGCGCCGAGCCCGCTGCGCAGGTAGTCGAGCATCGGCTGCGTGATCACCTCGCCGGGCAGCACACCGGGCGCGCCGGGCGGGTACGGCGTGATCATCTCGGCCGCGATCCGGCCCGCCGCCCCGGCGACCGGCACTTGCTCGGCCGGGCCGAAGAACGCGTCGCGCGGCAGCATCGCCGTCTCCAGCTCCATCTCCCGCGGCGACGGCAGGTCGACCCTCGGCGGCTTCTCGAACGACGGCGCGACCTTCACCAGTGCGTCGATCGCGTCGATCAGCGTGCCCGCCGTCTTCGCGTCGTCGGAGTGGTTGAACTGGGCCACGATCCGGCGGTGGTCGGACAGGCCGACGGTGACGCGCCGGTGCTCGCGCAGCCAGTCGGCGGCCTGGTACCCGCTGATCCCCAGCGGTTCGAGGTCGAGCACGACCTTGAGCGGGTCGACGGAGTCGGCGAGGTCGGGGCCGAGGAACTCGTCGTACATCACCGTCACGCCCAGCTCGGCCAGCCGGCCGCGCACCGTCTCCACGAGCGTCAGCGCGCCGTCGATCAGCTCCTTGCCCTGTTCGGCCATCTGCCGTCGCCAGCCGTCGAGAGCCGCGTAGACCAGGGAACTCGCGCTCGTCGTGCCCAGCAGGTCCTCCCGCGCCTTCAGCACGTTCGGGTCCACCCGGTCGCCCTGCAGGTGGAAGACGGAGCTCTGCTCGACCGCCGCACCCATCTTGTGCACGCTCGTGACGCACACGTCGGCGCCCGCGTCCATGCCCCACGGCGGCAGGCCGTCGTGGAACGGCAGGTGCGCGCCCCACGCCTCGTCGACGATCAGCGGCAGCCCGCGTTCGTGACACCACTCGGTGATCGCGCGCAGGTCACCGCAGGTGCCGTAGTCGGTCGGGGTCACGACCAGGGCGCCCTTGACCTCGGGATCACGCTCGTAGGCCGCCGCGAACTCCCGCACGCCCGGTGGGTGGCTCAGGTGCCGCTCGCGGTCCCAGTGCGGGTGCACCCACACCGGCCGGACGCCGCTGACGATCAGCCCGGAGATCACCGACTTGTGGACGTGCCGCGGGACCAGCAGCTTCTCGTGCGGACCGGCGACGGCGAGCATCGCGCTCTTCACCGAAAGCGAGCTGCCGCACGTCGAGAAGAACGTGTGCTCGGCGCCGACCGCGTCGGCCATCAGCTCCTGCGCTTCGGCGAGCACGCCCTGGCGCATCAGCCGGTCGTCGAGGCCGTTGAGCGCGATGACGTCGGACTTGAACACGTCGGAGCCGACGACTTCCAGCACCCGCGGGTCGATCCCGCGGCCCTGCTTGTGGCCGGGCGCGTTGAACGGAACGTAACCGGCGCTGTGGTAGTCGCGCAGCGCCTCGAGCACCGGTGCCTTGCTGTGGTCCATTCCGCGGGAGTAGCCGGAGGCGGCTCGCGCGAAACACCGGTGGCGTGACTGTCCGCGGTTGGGGTATCCCGGAGAGCATGGAGTCGCACGAAGAGCTGCACGAGCGGGCCGACGAGCGGATCGAGCACCTGGACGAGCGGCTGTGGGCCGTCGCCACCGCGTTGCACGAGCGGCCGGAACTGTCCTATGAGGAGCACGCGGCCGCCGAGCGGCTGACCGGCGAGCTGGCGGCCGACGGCTTCGAGGTGGAAACCGGGGTCGCCGGGCTGCCCACGGCCTTCGTCGCCCGCGCCGGCGAAGGGCGGCCGTGCGTCGCCCTGCTGCTCGAGTACGACGCCCTGCCGGGCCTCGGGCACGCCTGCGGGCACAACCTGATCGCCGCGGCCGGCCTGGGGGCCGCGCTGGCCGCCAAGGACGTCCTGGGCGACACCCCGGGCTCGGTGCTCGCGGTGGGCACCCCGGCCGAGGAACGCGGCGGCGGCAAGGTCGCGATGGCCGAGGCGGGCGTCTTCGACGACGTCGACGCGGCCCTGATGGTCCACCCCGGCGTCCACTCGTGGTCCTGGGCGCCGCTGACGGCGCAGGTCGAGGTGAAGGTGACCTTCCACGGCCGGGCCGCGCACCCGACCGGCGACCCGGAGCACGGCATCGACGCCCTCGCCGCGCTGATCCAGGCGTTCGGGGCGATCTCGGCCCTGCGCCAGCGGCTGCCCGCCGGATCGCACGTCCAGGGGATCGTCACCCGGGGCGGCGAGGCGACGAACATCGTCCCCGACCGCGCCGAAGGCCGGTTCGGCCTCCGCGCGCTGACGACCGACGTGCTGGACCGCCTGGTCGAGGACGTGACGACGTGCGCGGAGGGTGCGGCGCTGGCGACCGGGGCGAAGGTGGACGTCGAACGCCTCGGGCGCGGGTACGCGCACTTCCGCGACAACCCGGTGCTGTCGGAGCGCTTCACCGAGCACCTGGCGGCGTGCGGGATCCACGCGACCCCGCCGGCGCCGGGCGTCTTCCTCGGGTCGTCGGACATCGGCGACGTCAGCGTCCGGGTCCCGGCGATCCACCCGTTCGTGGGCATCACGGCGGAGGAGAAGTCGGACCACACGCCGGAGTTCGCGGAAGCGGCGGCGAGCCCGCGCGGCCGGGCGGCGATGCTGGCCTCGGCCGCGGCGCTGGCCCGCACGGTGATCGACCTGCGGACGCACCCGGCGCTGGTCAGCCGCGCCTGGGACTGCTTCCGGGACCTGGCGCGGAACGGGCGGTGACCGGGCGCCGCCGCAGCAGCCGCTCCACGTGGTTCATCGCCTCGACGCCTTCCGGGATCGCCTGCATGAGCCAGTTGTGGAACATCCCGGGGTACTCGCGGTAGTCCAGCTCGACGCCCGCCTCTTCGGCCCGCGCGGCGAAGCGGCGGGCGTCCGGAAGCAGGACGTCCCGGGTGCCGATGAACAGCGTGATCGGGGCGAGCCCGGTGAGGTCGGCGTGGATCGGGCTGACCAGGGGGTCGCGCGGATCGGTGCCCTCGGCGTACATCCGGCCGGCCTCGCGCAGCCCGGCGATGCCGAGCATCGGGTCGGTCTCGTCGAGCAGCTCCGAGACGGGGTCTTCGAGCAGGACGTCCAGCCACGGCGAGTACAGGACGAGCCGTTCGGGCTGCGGCCGTCCGTCCGCGCGCAGGTTCTGCGCGATCGCCAGGGCCAAGGCGCCGCCCGCCGAGTCGCCGGTCACCACGACCCGCCCGGCCTCGAGCTCGTCGTAGGCGGCCTGGACCATCGGGATGGTGGCGGTGTGGTCGTGGTGGGGGACCAGCGGGTACACCGGCAGCGTCACCGCGCAGCCGAGCCTCGCGACCAGGTCGGCGGCGTAGCGCCAATGGTGCTTCTCGACCTGTTCGACGTACCCGCCGCCGTGCAGGTGCAGCACGTGCGGGTCGCCTGCCTGCTGTCCGCGCGGGCGGAACGTGTAGCAGGGAAAGCCGCGTACGTCGTGCTGTTCGACGTCGACCCGCCGCCGGACCTTGCGCGGCGGCCGGGCCATCGACGGCTTCTGGTGCCGCGGCAGCCGGTGGTGCAACGCCGACGCGTTGTCGTAGAACCGTTTCTGGGCCGATGCCCGCAGCACCGCCATCCTGACCTTCGCCTGCACACTGACCACGTTCGCACTCCTTCCCGTCCGCACCCGGTTACCCGGGCGCGGACGGGAGCTAACTAAGCCACGGAGGTGTAGTGCGACGCGTCACCTTCGAGCGACTCACTGGGCCGCCCGTCGATACCGGTGGGGACGTCGCCGGCGACCGTGACGCGGTTGAGCCGCCGCGGCAGGCCGTCGTAGTTGTCGATCGCGTAGTGCTGGGTGATCCGGTTGTCGAACAGCACCAGCTGGTCCGGCTCCCACGCCACCCGCACGACGTTCTCCGGCCGCGTGACGTAGGACTGCAGCAGCCGCAGCAGATCCCGCGACTCGTTGACCGAAAGCCCTTCGATCCGCTGGGCGAAGCCGCCGATGAACAGGCCGCGCTCGCCGGTCACCGGATGCACCCGCACCACCGGGTGCACGGTCCGGTACTTCCGCGAGACGAACTGCGCCCGCCGAGCCTGCTCCTGCTCGTCCACCGTCTCCGGCGGCTGGACGTAGTCGTAGTCGTTGGTGTGCACCGCCCGCAGCGTGTCGGCGAACGCGCGCAACGGCTCCGGCAGGTCCCGGTAGGCCGCGGCGGCGTTCGCGATCAGCGTTTCCCCGCCATAGGGCGGCACGACCAGGCTGCGCAGGGTGCTGGCTTTCGGCGGGTTGAGCACGAAGGTGACGTCGGTGTGCCAGTGATTGGCGCGGCCCCGCTCGCTGTCGACGGGCAGGATCGTCGGCGCGCCCTCGACGGCGGGCACCGTCGGGTGGGCCTTGGTGAGCTCGCCGAAGTGCGCCGCGAACCGCTGCTGGCCCTCGTCGTCGAGCCGGACGTCCCGGAACACCAGCGCCTTGTGCTCGTGCAGGGCGTCGGCCAGGAACGTCACCTGCGTGGCGTCGAGGTCACCGGACGGGTCGAAGCCGACGATCTCGGCGCCGATCCTCCCGGTCAGCTTGCGGACGTCGGTGCCGATGGTGGTCATGCGGGCTCCTTCACTCGGTTGCGGTTGACGGGCCGCGCGAGGCCGTAGTGCTCGCGCAGGGTGCTGCCGGAGTACTCGGTGCGGAAGAGCCCGCGCCGCTGCAGCTCCGGGACGACGAGGTCGACGAAGTCGTCGAGCCCGCCGGGCAGGGTGGGCGGCATGACGTTGAAGCCGTCGGCGGCGCCGCCGCGGAACCACGCCTCCAGCTCGTCGGCGACCTGGACCGGCGTGCCGGCGAAGACGCGGTGCCCGCGCCCGCCCGCCAGCCGTTCCAGGAGCTGCCGGATGGTGAGGTCTTCGCGCCGGGCCAGGCCCACGACCAGGTCGAACCGGCTCTGGCCGCCTTCGGTGAAGCTGCCGACGTCGGGCAGCGGGCCGTCCAGCGGATAGCCGGTGACGTCGTGGTCGAGCATCTTCGACAGCTGCCGCAGCCCGTAGTCGGGGATGATCAGCGCGTTCAACTCGGCCTCCCGCGCCCGTGCCTCGGCTTCGGTGCGGCCGAGGATCGGCGAGATCCCGGGGAGGATCTTGAGCTCGTCCGGCGTGCGGCCGTACTTCGCGAGCCGGCCCTTGACGTCGTCGTAGAACGCCTTGCCCTCGGCGAACGTCTGCTGCGCGGTGAACACGGCCTCGGCGTGGCGCGCCGCGTACTCCTTGCCGGTTTCCGACGAACCGGCCTGCACGAGCAGCGGGTGTCCCTGGGGTGGGCGTTCGATGTTGAGCGGGCCCTGCACCTGGAAGTGCGGCCCGTCGTGGGAGATCGCGCGGATCCGGTCGGTGTCGGCGTAGACGCCACTCGGGCGGTCGACGACCGCGGCCTCGTCGTCCCAGCTGTCCCACAGCTTCTTGACGACCTCGACGAACTCCTCGGCCCGGTCGTACCGCGCGTCGTGGGACGGGCGCTTGGCCAGGTTGAAGTTCCGGGCTTCGTCGATGCCCGCCGAGGTGACGATGTTCCAGCCCGCCCGGCCGCCGGAGAGGTGGTCGAGCGAGGCGAACTTCCGGGCCAGGTGGTAGGGCTCGTTGTAGGTGGTCGAGGCCGTCGCGATCAGTCCGATGTGGACCGTAGAGGCGGCGAGTGCCGAAAGCAGCGTCAGTGGTTCGAAGTGGCTGTGCGAGTTGTGCTTGACGTTGCCCCACAGGGCGACACCGTCGGCGAGGAAGATCGAGTCGAGCCGGCCGCGCTCGGCCGTCCGCGCGATGTCGACGTAGTGCTGCAGCGTCCGGGCCCGGTGCGGGTCGGTCGAGGGGTGCCGCCACGCGGCTTCGTGGTGGCCGTTCGGCATCACGAACGCGTTGAGGTGCATCATGCTTTCTCCTTGGGACGCCAGGTGGAAAACCGCCGTTCGAGGGCGACGAAGCCGGCGTTGACGAGCACGCCGAGCAGCGAGACCGCGATGATCCCGGCGTACATCTGCTGGATCTGGAAGTTCACCTGACTGGTGTTGATCAGGTAGCCGAGGCCCGCTTTGGCGCCGACCATCTCCGCGGCCACCAGGACGAGGATCGAATAGGACGCCGCCATCCGGATGCCGGTGAACACCGTCGGCACCGCCGAGGGCAGGATCACCTTCCGGAACAGCCGCGGGCTCGACAGCCCGAGCGAGCGGGCCGCCTTGACCAGCAGCGGGTCGACCGTGTTGACCCCGGCGATCGTGTTGAGCAGCACCGGCCATACGCAGGCGTAGACCACCAGGCTGACCTTCGATAGCTCGCCGATGCCCAGCAGCAGCGTGAACACCGGCAGCAGCGCCAGCGCGGCGGTGTTGCGGGCGAGTTCCAGCAGCGGCTGCAGGAACCGCGCGACCGGCCGGTACCAGCCGATCAGCAGCCCGAGCGGCACCGCCACCGCGACGGCGACGGCGAATCCGGCCGCGGACCGCCCGACGCTGGCCAGCAGGTGGTCGGCGAGCTCGCCGTCGAGGATGAGCTCCCACAGGGCCTGCAGGTCCTCCGACAGCGGCGGCAGGAACGTCCGCGTGCTCTCGTCGAGGACGAACCGGGGGACCAGCTCCCAGAGCGCGACGAACAGCACGACCGCGGCGGACGCGTGCACCGCGCGGGTGAGTTTCTTCCGCCACCGTGATTGCCTCGGCGGCGGGTCCGGAAGTCTGGTGTGGACGGTGGGGGCTTCGAGGGTGGTGGTCATCGGGCCGCGCTCCGTTCGTGTTCGGCCGCCTTGCGGACCTCGTCGTGCAGCAGTTCCCACAGCCGGTGGCGCTGCCGCCCGAACTCCGGCCCGGAGCGGACGTCACCGGTGCGGTCGCCGAGGTCGACGTCGACGACCGCCTTGAGCCGCCCGGGCCGAGACGTCAGCACCGCGACCTGCTGTCCCAGGTAGACGGCTTCGTCGATGCCGTGGGTGATGAAGACGATCGTCTTGCCGGTGCGGCGCCAGATCCGCAGCAGTTCTTCCTGCAGCTGCTCGCGGGTCTGGGCGTCGAGCGCGGCGAACGGCTCGTCCATCAGCAGCACGGCCGGGTCGTAGGCGAGGCTGCGGGCGATCGCGACCCGCTGCTTCATCCCGCCGGAGAGCTCGTGCGGGTAGCGGTCCTCGAAGCCGGACAGCCCGACCAGGGCGAGGTAATCGCGGGCCCGATCGGCCCGTTGCCGCTTCCCGAGCGATCCGCCTTCGAGGCCGAACTCGACGTTGGCGCGGGCGGTGCGCCACGGGAACAGCGCGTACTGCTGGAAGACGACCCCGCGGTCGAGGCCGGGGCCGCGCACCGGCTCGCCGTCGATGAGGACCTCACCGGACGTTGGCGTGGCGAGCCCGCCCAGCAGGTCGAGCAGCGTCGACTTGCCCGAGCCGCTGGGCCCGACCAGCGACAGGAAGGTGCCGTCGGCGATGTCGAGGGAGACGTCGTCGAGGGCGGTGAGCTCGCCGAAGGTCTTGGTCACCGAGCGGATGCTGATCACTTGGTCACCGCCGGAGCGCCGTCGCGGTAGGGGTTGAATTCGTTGGTGTAGAGCTTCGAAGTGTCGATCTTGTCGTGCTTGAGGTAGCCCTCCTGCTTCAGCCACGGCTCCCAGCGGGTGTAGTCCGCGTCGGAGATGAGGCCGCCGTGGGTGATGCCGACGCTCTTCCAGTACTTGAGCGTGTCGGTGCTTTCGTTGCGGCCACGGGCTTTGATGATCTTCGTGAACCGGGCGATCACCTCGTCCCGCGGGGTGGTGCGTTCCCACTCGATCGCCCGTGCCACGGCGGAGACGAAGATCTTCGCGGTCTCGGGGTACTTCTTGATGAAGTCGGTGCGCAGCACGTACGGGCCGCCGTTGTAGGGCCCGAACGCGCCGACGTCGGTGAACAGCGGACGGATGCCGCCGGCCGCGAGGGCGTGGTCCTGCAGGATGCCCTGGAGCGCGGCGACGTCGAGCTGGCCGTTGCGCAGCGCCTGTTCGGCGTTGACCGGCGGGATGACGACGAGCTGCACCTGCTTGATCTCGTCGTCGGAGAGGCCCTGGCGCTTCAGCCAGGTGTCGAGCGCGGCTTCGAGGTTCGCGCCGGCGGTGTTGACGCCGACCTTCTTGCCGATCAGGTCGCGGGCCGTCCGGATCGGGCTGTCCTCTTTGGTGTAGAAGCCGATGAAGGCCTTGTCGTCGGAGCCGTAGTAGTTGACGACCGCCTTCACCGGCGCGCCGGCTTCGACGAGCTTGACGACCGCGCCGGTGAAGGCGCCGCCGAAGTCGGTCTGGTCGGTGGCCGCGGACTGGATGTCCTGCGGGCCGCTGATCGTGTTGCCGACCCACTTCAGCTTGACCGGGCCGAAGTAGCCCAGGTCTTCGGCGAGTTCGGGCAGGGTGACGGCGTTCGCGCTGCCTTGGTAGCGCAGTTCCAGCTTCTCCGGTTGCCCGGGCGCACCGGTGGCCGTCGCCGAAGCGCAGCCGGCCAGCAGCATCACGGCGGCGGCGAACAGGGGCAGGGTTTTCTTCACGGTGGTTTCGTCCGTTTCGGGAGTCGGCGGGGATGCCACAATTGTTCGCAGTGCCCGGACGGACGGTCAATTTTGCGAGTCAGTGAAATAACTCGGCTGGTTCACGAGGCGCGCGGCAACCCGGCCGGAAGCGGACCGAGCGGGTCCTCGTACAGCACGTCCAGCAGTACCGCGCCGCCCGCGGTGGCCAGCTCGGTGCCCGGGAAGCTGGTGCCCACAACGGTTTTCGCCGGTTCTGGGCAGCGGGACCGGTCGCCGACCTCGTCCCGGATGATGGGAAGGCAGCTCGGCACGTGGGCTACACTCCGGTCGACCACCACGAGCACGGCGGGATTGAGCACGTCGAGGAGCAATGCCGCCGCCTGGCCGATCAGCCGGGCCCGTTCGTGGAACATCCGCAGTGCCGTGGAATCGCCTTCGGTGGCCAGCGCGAGCAATTCCGGAAAGTCCGGGCGTGCGAGCAATCCGTTTTCCACGGCTTTGCGCGCGAGCGTTCCTTCCGAAACGGTCGCCTCCAGGCAGCCGGTGCGCCCGCACCGGCACGGCTCGGTGCTGTCGTCGACCCGCAGGTGCGCGACGGCGCCCGCGGCCGAGCGCGGCCCGTGGTGCACGCTGGCACCGGTGGCGAATGCCGCGTCGACGACGTTGCCGGTGAACAGCTGCACGACGCTGTCCCGGGCGCGCGGGTGCCCGAAGAGCCGTTCGGCGTGGACCAGCGCCCGCGCGTGCCCGTCGACCTCCACCGGCAGCCCGGTGCTGCCGGTGAGGAGGTCGCGGACGGGCACGTCCCGCCAGCCGAGCAGCGGGTGCTCGACCACGGTGCCGGACGCGCGGTCGACCCAGCCGCCGGTGGCGACGCCGAGCCCGAGCGGCTCGCGGTCCGGGGCGTGCCCGAGCAGGAGGTCGTCGAAGATCTCGGCGGCGCGGGCGAGCAGGTCTTCCGCGGCCAGGCCGTCGTGCGGTTCTTCGTGCTGGACCAGGACGTTCCCGCGCAGGTCGAGCAAGGCGACGGTGGCGTGGTGCACGGCCAGGTGCAGCGCGCCGGCGACGTGCCGCCCGGTGTCGAGGTCGACCGGCACGTGCGGCCGCCCGACGCCTCCACGCGATTCCGCTTCCGGGAGTTCGCGCAGCAGCCCGAGCCGGGCCAGCTCTGCGGTGTGCCCGGTGACCGCGGCCGCGGACAGCCCTGTGCGCCGCGCGATGGTGCTGCGCGCGATCGGTCCTTCGTCGAGGACTGCGCGCAGAACCGCGCTCGCGCTGGCGCTGCGCCGGGCCCCGCGTGCGTCCGTCCTCTGTGGACTCTTCGCCCGGCTGGTCATCGCCTGATCGTGGCAGACGAACCGGCGCCTGCCCAGCGTGCCCAGGATGCGGGCTTGACGCATACCCATATGGGAATATGATGGGCCGCGTGGCACGAGCAGCGACGACGTCCGACACCTTCAACGCGGTCGCCGAACCCCGGCGGCGGCAGATCCTCGACGTCCTCATGGACGGCGAGCGGTCGGTCGGCGACCTCGTCGACCTGCTCGGCCTGGCCCAGCCCCAGGTGTCGAAGCACCTGCGGGTGCTGCGCGAAGTGGGCGCGGTGGACGTGCGCGGCGAAGGCCGCCAGCGGCTCTACCGGCTCAACGGCGCCGCGCTCAAGCCCATCCACGACTGGGTCAAGCGCTACGAACGGACGTGGGCGGAGCGGTTCGACCTCATGGACGACGTCCTCGAGGAACTCAAGGGACAGGAGAAATGACGTGGAGATCACCACCCCCGCCGACGACCGGATCCTCATCACGCGCGAGTTCGACGCACCGAAGCACCTGGTCTACCGCGTGTGGACCACGCCGGAGCTGGTGAGCCGCTGGTGGAGCGGGCACCGCGGGACCACCACCGAGGTCGAGCTGGACCTGCGACCCGGCGGCCGCTGGCGGTACGTGCTGAAAACGGACGACGGTACCGAGGTCGGCTTCCACGGCGAATACCGCGAGATCGTGCCCGAGGAGCGGATCGTCTACACCGAGGTGTTCGAGATGCCCGGCGTCGACCTCGATTCCGTGGACGGCCCGCTGAACACGGTCACCTTCACCGCCCTCGACGGCGACCGCACGCGCCTGGAGCTGCTGACCGAGACCGGCAGCAGGGAGCTGCGGGACACGATCCTGCAGTCCGGCATGGAGGTCGGCGCGCGGGGGCAGATGGAGATCATCCAGGAGCTGGCGGACTCCCTGCGCTAGCTGCCCGCAGGAACCGCTCGCCCGTCTTGGCCAGCGCTTCGGCGAGTTCCGGCGCGTCGAGGACCTCGAAGTCCACGTCGAGCATGCCCAGGTACAGCCCGAGCATCTGCGCGTGGTCGGAACCGACCTCGGCGACGCAGCGGTCCGGGCCCTCGGGCGTCACGTCGACCGCGACCGGCAGCCGGGCCCGGACGTACTCCACCGAGGCGTGCAGGCGCACCCGGGCGTGGAAGCGCCACGTCGCCGCGCCCGCGCTGCGCTGGACGAACTGCGCGACGTCACCCTCCGGCGGCTCGCGCGGGGCGAAGCGCGGGCCGGTCGGCACCTTCGGCGTCATCCGGTCGACGCGGAAGGTGCGCCAGTCGTCGCGGGCGGTGTCCCAGGCGACCAGGTACCAGCGGCGCCCCCAGCTGACCAGCCGGTGCGGCTCGACGTCGCGGCGGCTCGGGGTGCGCTGGTGGCTCGTGTAGTCGAAGCGCAGCCGCTCGCTCGCCCGGATCGCCGCCGCGATCGCGGTCAGCACGTCGGCGTCGACGGCCGGGCCGGCGCCGGGCACCGCGACCGTCGCGGTCTGCAGCGCCCGCACCCGGTGCCGCAGCCGCGACGGCAGCACCTGCTCCAGCTTGGCCAGCGCGCGCACCGACGTCTCGCCGATGCCGGCGACACCCGCCGCGGTCCGCAGCCCGACCGCGACGGCCACGGCTTCGTCGTCGTCCAGCAGCAGCGGCGGGAGCTGGGCGCCCGCGCCGAGGCGGTAGCCGCCCTGGACGCCGGGGGCGGCTTCGACCGGGTAGCCGAGTTCCCGCAGCTTGCCGATGTCGGTGCGGACGGTGCGCGCGGTGACGCCGAGCCGGTCGGCCAGGTCGGCGCCGGTCCAGTCGCGCCGCGTTTCGAGCAGCGACAGCAGCCGCAGGAGGCGAGCGGAGGTCTGCAACATTCTTCGAGGATCGCACGAATCGCGGAAGGAAGTCTTCCGCAATGGCTCCTAGCGTGCTTCTCATGACGAACGAAATCCACCCCTTCCGCATCGACATTCCGCAGGCCGAGCTGGACGACCTGCACCGCCGTCTGGTCTCGGCGCGGTTCGCCGAGCCGGTGCCGGGCGACGAGCCGGACTGGTCCCGCGGCATCCCGACCTCCGAGGTCCAGGCGCTGGCCGAGTACTGGCGCGACGGCTTCGACTGGCGTGCCCAGGAAGCGGCGTTCAACAGTTTTCCGCAGTTCACGACCGAGATCGACGGCCAGACCATCCACTTCCTGCACGTCCGCTCGACCCAGGCGGACGCGGTACCGCTGCTGCTCACCCACGGCTACCCGAGCTCGATCGCCGAATTCCTCGACGTCATCGGCCCGCTGACCGAGCCGGGCCCGGACGCGTTCCACGTCGTCGTCCCGTCGGTGCCCGGGTTCGGGTTCTCGACGCCGCTGAGCGGCCCCGGCTGGGAGCTGGCCCGCACGACCGACGCGTTCGCCGAGCTGATGACCCGGCTCGGCTACGACCGGTTCGCCGCGCAGGGCGGCGACCTCGGCGCGGGTGTCACCGGCCGGCTCGCGGCGCTGTACCCGGAGCGGCTCATCGGCACCCACGTCAACAGCGACCGCGGCACGATCGCGCTGGCCGGCGAGCAGCTGCCGCTGCCGGAGGGCCTGTCCGAGGCCGAACAGTCCGAATTGGACGCCGCCCGCGAGGCGTGGCAAGCCGGCCGCGGCTACCTGGACCTCCAGTCGCACAAGCCCGAGACGATCGCGGCCGCGCTCACCGACTCCCCGGTGGGGCAGCTGGCCTGGATCGCGGAGAAGTTCGAGGCGTGGACCGGCGCGGACGGCGTCGACCGCGACCGGCTGCTGACCAACGTCAGCCTCTACTGGTTCACCCGCAGCGGCGCGAGCGCGGCCCGGTTCCTGTACGAGGCCGCCCACGCGGCGCACGGCTGGCTGGCGCCGTCGGACGTCCCGGCCGGCTGGGCGGTGTTCAACACCTCGCCGGTGGTCCGGCGGATCATGGACCCCGAGGGGAAGATCGAGCACTGGTCGGAGTTCGCGTCCGGTGGTCACTTCGCGGCGATGGAGGAACCCGAGCTGCTCGTCGCCGACATTCGCGCGTTCTTCCGTGAGCTGCGGCCGTGAACGTCCGAGCGCTCAACCGGGCGCTGCTCGCGCGGCAGCACCTCCTCGAGCGGACGTCGATGCCGGCCGCGGCGATGCTCGGGCACCTCGTCGGGATGCAGGCGCAGGCGCCGCTCGCGCCGTACGTCGGGCTGTGGACCCGGATTTCCGGGTTCCGGCCGGACGAGCTCGCCGCCCTCCTCACGGGACGGGCGGCCGTGCGCGGGTTGCTGATGCGGGGGACCGTCCACCTGGTCCTCGCCGAGGACGCGCGGGTGCTGCGGCCGCTGGTCCAGCGCGTGGTGGCCAACGGCTACACCGGCCACTTCGGCCGCCGCATCGGCGACGCCGACCTCGGCGCGGTGTCCCGCTTCGGCCGCGAGTTGCTCGAAGAACGTCCCCGCAGCCGGCGGCAGCTGCAGGACGCGCTGGCTGCGCGGTGGCCGTCGCACGACGCCGAGGCACTGTCGTACGCGGTCAGCTACCTGGTGCCGACCGCGCAGGTGACGCCCCGCGGCGTCTGGGGCTCGACCGGCCCGGCCACGCTGACCACCCTGGAAGGCTGGCTCGGCTGTTCCCTGGAGTGCCGTCCTTCGCTCGAGGACGTGGTGCGGCGGTACCTGCGGGCGTTCGGCCCGGCCTCGGTCGCCGACGTCCAGGCGTGGTCGGGGCTGACGAAGCTGCGGGAGGTCGTGGCGCAGATGGGCCTGCGGACGTTCCGCGCGGAGTCCGGTGAAGTGCTGTACGACGTGGAGGACGGCGTGCTGCCGGACCCCTCGACACCGGCACCCGCGCGCTTCCTGCCGGAGTACGACAACGTGCTGCTCTCGCACGCCGACCGGGCGCGGGTGCTCCCGCCCGGCCGGCGGGTCCCGTTGCCGCCCGGCAACGGCGCTTCGCGCGGAACACTGCTGGTGGACGGGTTCTACCGCGCGGACTGGCGGCTGCACACCGACGGACTGGAGGTCACCGCGCACGACCGGCTCACGGCGGGGGAGCGGGCGGAGATCGAGACGGAAGCCGGGCGGCTGCTGGAGTTTCTCGACGCGGGGGAGCGGTCTGTGCGGATCACCGGAAATTGAGCGCCGTGGTGGGCCAGAATTGCCCCGTGCAGTTCGCCATCCTCGGGCCGGTCGAAGCCCATCGTCCCGATGGGACCCCGGTCGCGCTCGGCGGCCCGCAGCTGCGCGGGCTGCTCGCCTTGCTCGCCCTCGATGCCGGGCGGGTGGTCAGCGCCGAGCGGCTGATCGACGGCCTGCACGGCGAGCACCCGCCGGAGGGCGCGGCCGAAGCCCTGCAGTCCCAGGTCTCCCGGCTGCGCCGACGGCTGCGGGACGGCGGCGCGCCCGACGGTCTGGTCGAATTCACCCCCGCCGGGTACCGGCTGGCCGTCGATCCCGCCGATGTCGACGTCCACCGCTTCGAGCGGCTCACCGCGCAAGCGCGGGAAACCGCCGATCCAGCCACGAAGCTGAGTCTGTTCACCGAAGCGCTCGCGTTGTGGCGCGGCCCCGCGCTCGACGGCCTCGCCGACCCGCCGCGCGCGGCCCGCCTGGCGGAACTGCGGTTGGCCGCGACCGAAGACCGCGTCGAAGCCGGGCTCGCCCTCGGCCACCACGAGCGGCTCGTCGCCGAGCTGGGCGAGCTCGTCCGCGAGCACCCGCTGCGCGAACGGCTCACCGCCCAGCTCATGCGGGCCCTGCACGGCAGCGGCCGGTCCGCCGAAGCCCTCGTGGTGTTCGCCGAGATGCGGGAGCGCCTCGCCGACGAACTCGGCGCCGACCCGTCGGCCGAGCTCGCGGACGCGCACGCCGTGGTCCTCCGAGCCGCCCCCGCCCCGGCCCGCCGGGTTCCGGTGCCGCTCACCGGGTTCGTCGGCCGCGCCGAACTCGACCGGCTCACCGCGGCCCTGAGCGCCGCCCGGCTCGTCACGCTCACCGGACCGGGCGGCGCGGGCAAGACCCGGCTCGCCGTCGAAGCCGCGGCCCGGGCGGCGGGCGAAGTCTGTTTCGTCGAACTCGCGACGACGACCGACGTCCCGCGCGCCGTCCTCGCCGCGCTGGGCCTGCGTGAACAGGGCGTGCTGACGCCCGGCGCGGTCGCGGACCCGGCCGACCGCCTGGCCGCCGGGCTCGCCGACCGGCCGCTGCTGCTGGTCCTCGACAACTGCGAACACGTCGTCGCCGAGGCCGCGCGGCTGGTGCGGCGCCTGCTGGGGGAGTGCGCCGGGCTGCGCGTCCTGGCCACCAGCCGGGAGGCATTGGGCCTGACCGGTGAGACGCTGGTGCCGGTCGGGGCGCTGCCGGCGGAGGCCGCGGCGCGGCTGTTCACCGACCGGGCCGCGGCCGTCGTGCCCGGCGAGGCACCCGATCCCGGCGCGGTCACCCGGATCTGTGCCGCCCTCGACGGGCTCCCGCTGGCCATCGAGCTCGCCGCCGCCCGGCTGCGGTCGCTGTCCGCGGACGACGTCGCCGCCCGGCTCGGCGACCGGTTCGGGCTCCTCTCTCGCGGCGACCGCACCGCCGAGCCGCGGCACCGGACCCTGCGCGGCGTCGTCGAGTGGAGCTGGGATCTCCTCGACCCGGAGGAACGGCTGCTGGCGAGCCGGTTCGCGGTGTTCGCCGGCGGCGCCCGGCCGGCCGCCGTGGAGCACGTCTGCGCTGTTTCCGACGCCGTGCTCACCGGTCTGGTCGAGAAGTCCTTCGTCGAGTTCGGCGGCGGCCGGTACCGGATGCTGGAGACCATCCGCGCGTTCTGCGCCGAGCAGGGCGAGAACCGGCGCGCGGCGCACGCGAACTACTTCCTGCACTTCGCCCGCGCCCACGAGCCGAAACTGCGCGGCGCGGACCAGCTGACGGCGCTGGCCGAGCTGACCGCCGAACACGCCGACCTGCACGCGGCCCTGCGCTGGAGCGCCACTGCAGAGCCGGAGACCGCGCTGCGGCTCGTCGCGGCCCTGTCCTGGTACTGGTGGCTGCGCGGCCTGCGCAGCGAGGCGACGCCGATCGCGGACGCCGTGCTGGCCGCGGTCGGTCCCGAACCGCCGCCGGGGCTGGCCGAGGAGTACGTCCTGTGCGTGATCCAGGCATCGGACACCGACGTCGCGATCGAGCCGATCCTGCGGCGGCTGGACGGGCCGCTCGAGTACCCGTACCTCTTCCTGCTGTGGGCGTTTTCCCTGCGCACCAAGGCCGAAGACGGCGAACGGCTGGCCGCGCTGATCGGCCCGGACGCGTGGTCCCGGGCGTTCGCGCGGATCGGCGACGGCCTCGGCGCCCAGTACCGCGGCCGGATCGCCGAAGCCGAAGCTCACTTTTCCGCGTCACTCGACGCGTTCCGCACCTTGGGCGACCGCTGGGGCGAGGCGAGCGCACTGGAGAAGCTCGCCGAGTTCGCGGACTGGCGCGGCGACCACGCGCGGTTCCGCGAGCTGATGGACGCGTCCGTGCGCCTGGCCGGCGAGCTCGGTGCGGCCGGAGACGCCGCCGATCTGCTGTGCCGCCGCGCCGACGGCGTGCTGCGGCAGGGAGACGCCGAAGCCGCGAAGGCCGACTACGAAGCCGCTGCCGAGCAGGCGCGTGCCGCCGGCACCCCGGTGACGCTCGCCCGGGCCCGCGGCGGGCTGGGGGAGATCGCGCGGCGCGCGGGCGACCTGGCCGCGGCCCGGCGCTGGTACGCCTCGGCGCTCGCACTGGCCGCCGACCCGGTGACCGGCGGCGAGACACGCATCCGCGTCCACACCGGCTTCGGCTGGACGGCGGCCGCCGAGGGCCGCCTGGACGAGGCGACCGAGCTGCACCAGGAAGCCCTCGCCACGGCACTGGAACACGCGAACCTGCCCGGTGCGGCCCAGGCGATCGAAGGACTGGCCGGGGTGCTGGCCGGGCGGGCGGAGGACGAGCGGGCCGCGTTCCTGCTCGGCGTGGCGGTCGGGCTGCGCGGCGCGCCCGTCACCGGGGACGCCGACGTCGCCGGGGTGGCCGGTCTCGTCCGGGCGCGGATCGGCGCCGAGGCCTACGCCAATGCGTTCGACCGCGGCCGGGAAATGCCGCCTGAGCAGGCCGTTCAGGAGTTCGGTCAGCGGCGGTTCGCGCTCGGTTCGTGAGCGGTCAGCGGCCCCGCCGAAGCTTCGGGGCATGACGAAGAGCATCCTGATCTCCGGCGCCAGCGTCGCCGGCCCCGCCCTCGCCTGGTGGCTGCACCACCACGGCTTCCAGGGCACCGTCGTCGAGCGGGCCCCGAGCCTGCGCGAAGGCGGTTACAAGGTCGACATCCGCGGTGTCGCGGTCGACGTGGTCCGCCGGATGGGCCTGCTGGAGGAGGTGCACGCGGCGAGCACCGACATGCGGGGCGCGGCGTTCGTGGACAAGCGCGGCAAGCAGCTGGCCACCCTCGACGCGGACACGTTCGGCTTCCGCCACGGCGACGACACCGAAATCCTGCGCGGCGACCTGGCCCGCATCCTCTACGACGCCACCCGCGGCGACACGGAGTACGTCTTCGGCGACTGGATCACCGGCCTCGACCAGCACCCAGACGGCGTCGAGGTGACGTTCGCCCACGGCGCACCCCGCCGGTTCGACCTGGTCGTCGGCGCCGACGGCCTGCACTCCGGCGTCCGCGCGCTGGCGTTCGGCCCGGAGGAGGACTACCTGCGCCGGTTCGACGCGTACATCTCGATCGCGACGGTGCCCAACAGCTTCGAGCTGGACCGCTGGGAGCTGCTGCACTCGGCGGCCCCGGGCAAGATGGTCAACGTCTACAGCACCGCCCGCGCCGACGACGCCAAGGCGGCGTTCTGGTTCACCGCCCCGCCCCTGCCCTACGACCGGCGTGACGTCGACGGCCAGAAGGACCTGGTCGCCGACCGGTTCGACGGCCTGGGCTGGGAGATCCCGGCGCTGCTGGAGGCCATGCGCGAGGCGGACGACTTCTACTTCGACCCGGTGTGCCAGATCGTCATGGAGCGGTTGTCGGCCGGCCGGGTGACTCTGCTGGGCGACGCCGGATATTGCCCGTCCCCGGCTTCGGGCCAGGGCACGAGCCTGGCCCTGGCGGGCGCGTACGTCCTGGCCCGCGAACTGGCTTCGGACTTCGAGGAGGCATTGCCCCGGTACGAAGCGGAGATGCGCCCGTTCATCGAGAAGAACCAGGCTCTCGCGAAGACGGCGCTGCGCGGGATCATCCCGCGGTCCCGGGCGTTCGCGTGGTTCAACACCCGCATGATCCGCCTGATGCCGTACCTCCCGGGCCGCAACCGCGTCCTGGAGCAGATGGCCCGCCCCATCCGCGAGGCGGCGAACGCCTTGGTGCTGAAGGATTAGTGCCGGACGCGCAGCACGCAGGTCAGCATCGGGAGGGTGAACTCGCCGTCCGCCGTTTCCGGTTCGCCCGCGAGAAAAGCCCGGATCCGGCCGAGCGTGTTCTCCCGCACCCGCCCCGGCATGACCAGCACTCCGGCCCGGGTGGCCAGGGCCGCCACCAGGGAATCGGCCGTCCGGCGCTGCCCGTGCGGGAATCCGGCCCGCTCCGGCGCGCCGAACCGGGCGGCCGCGGGCCGCAGGACCTCGGCTGTTTCGGCGCGCCAGCCGGCGGGCGTGTCCCGCGGGCCGATCACCGCGCTTCCGGCGACCCGGGCCAGCTCGGCCACCCAGCCGACCCGGTCGTCCACGACGTTCCACAGCCCGGCGAGGACGCCGCCCGGCGCCAGGACCCTGGCGATCTCGGGGCCCGCGACAGCCAGGTCGAACCAGTGCAGGGCGTTGCCGGCCAGCACCGCGTCGACGGACGCGTCCGGCAGCGGGATCGCCTCGGCGGTGCCCGGCCGGGCACGGACATCCGGGAGGGCCCGGCGCAGCTCGGCCAGCATGGCCGGGTCGGGCTCGACGGCCGTCACGTCGAGACCCGCGGCGACCAGCGTGGCGGTCAGCTTGCCGGTTCCGGCGCCGAGGTCGAGCACCCGCAGGCCGGGTGCGGGTTCGAGTGCCCAGCGCACCGCGGCCCGGGCGTAGTCCGGGCGGTGCTCGGCGTAGGCGGCCGCCGCCGCACCGAACGAAGAGGCGAGCTCCTGCTCCACCCCATCACCGTATCGCTACTCGAATCCGGTGGTGCACGGTCGGATTCGGGCCCTCCACAAGGCCTAACGCGCCGCCCGGACCTTCGCCGCGACCTCCGTCAGCTCTTTCCGGGACCGGACCCGCCAGTCGGCGTTCAGCACGAAGCCGTCGCCGGCAAAACGCGGGATCACGTGGAGGTGGACGTGGGGGATCTCCTGGCCCGCGGCCTTCCCGTCGGCCAGGAACAGGTTGATCGCTTCGCAGCGCAGGTCCGTGCGTCGCAGCGCCGCCGCCAGTTCCTGGGCGATCGTGAACATCCGGGCGCCCGCCGCGGCCGGGAGGGCCGCCAGGTCCGCGTGGTGGTCCCGAGGCAGCACCAGCAGGTGACCGGTCGTCACCGGGCGCAGGTCGACGACCGCCACGAAGTCGTCGTCCTCGTGCACGAAAGCCGCGGGCGCCTGGCCCGAGCCGATCGCGCAGAAAACGCATTCTCCGGTCGACGTGGTCGCCGGCATGCGGCGAAGTTCAGCCATGCGGGTGACCTTATCGACCACCGAGCCAATGGTGCAGTGCCCACCACGACCGGACGGCGTCGAGCACGTGGCCGCCGCCGTTCTCCGCCAGGGCCAGCGGCGTGAGCTCGGCCAGCCGGTCGAGGCGGTAGCGGACCGTGTTCGGGTGCAGGTGCAGGGCCTCTGCGGTGGGACGCAGGCGCTGGCCGTGGTCGAGGTAGGCCAGCGCCGTCGCGGCCAGCTCGCGGTGGAAGGCGTTCGCGGGGTCGAGCGCGCCGAGCAGACCGGCCGTGAGCAGGTTCGCCAGCAGCGGCTGCGCCGCCAGCGCGACTTCGCCCGCCAGGGAGGTGAGGTCGTGGTGTCCGGGCCCGGCGAGCCGGGCCGCCGCCGTGCAGAGCCGGTGCACCTCCCGCAGGTCGGGCAACGCGACCGGGGGAGCGACGACCACGAGAACGCCGTCGGCGAGCGCCACCGCGGCGGGCGGACGCGCCGCCAGGCCGGTGAGCCTGCCCTCGACCAGCCCGTACACCCCGCCGAACTCCAGCAGCGCCTGTTCGAGCGTGCGGGCCCGCGCCGGGTCGCTGACGTCGGAAACCACGCACGAGTACCGGCCTTCGGGACGCAGCCCCGCCTGCCGGACCTCCTCCGGGGTGGGCGCGTCGCCGGAAAGCAGCAGCGTGCGCAGCAGCTGGGTCCGCGCGTCGCGCACCGTGCGCGACAACTGGAGCTCGGCGGCGTGGTAGCCCTTGACGATGTGCCGCTCCAGTGCGCCGGTGTAGCGCTCCGCGTCGAGGAGCGTCTCGAGGATGAGGTCGTCGGACAGGCCGGCGGCTCGCGCGCGTTCGACGGCGAACCGGGCCGCAAGGGTCTTGCCGGCCTGGACCCCGCGCAGCAGATCGGTGAGCGGCACACCCTGCGCGGCCCGGTCGGCACCCAGTGCCTCGGCGGTGGTGTAGTCCGCGGTGTCGGGGTTCGCCGTGGCGCGCAGCGCGGCCGACAGCAGGAACTGGACGTGCCGCCGGTTCTCGGCTTCCGGCAGCCGCGCGACCTCGGGCGACTGGCTCCGCGCGGCCTTCACCAGCTCGTCCAGCACGGCGTCGTCGGCGGCCATCGCGTCCAGCACCTGCCGGAGCAGTGACGAGGCCGGCACGGCACCTCCCGTTGTGGCGAGGCCACAACACCACGCCGCGGTGTTGGGCGAACGGCCCTACCGGAGCGGCTCCGGTGGCCGGTTATCGTGACAATACCGGACAGTAACCCCCTTCCTTCGCGAAATCCAACGACCGAAGGTCACCACCCCTCTTCAACGCCGAAAGGGTGTTCCCCGTGCGCAAATTCCGTCGGAAGCGGTCGTACCTCTCGCGCCTGGCCTGCCTCACCGCCTCCGTCGCCCTGCTGGCGACCGGGGCCGCGGTGCCGGCCACCGGCGCGGCCCTGCGGGAGGTGATGTTCGTCGGCAACAACTGGGAAGGCACCGCGGACGTCATCCAGTCCCGCGGCTCGTTCGCCCGCATCGCCCGGGTGAACATCATCCCGGACAAGGACCAGCGGCTGACGGAGATCTACCTCAACCCGATCAAGCTGGCCTTCTTCCTCGGCATCCGCAACGGGCCCGGCGAAGGGCACGACCAGTTCGTCGACGACATGTACACCACGCCGGACGGCTCTTCGGTGGTGGCGTCGCGGCCGAGCTTCGCCGACGTCGTCTCGATCAACCTCGCCACCGGCCGGATCAACTGGCGCTTCCCGGTGTCGGGCTTCCGCTCCGACCACATGGCGGTCTCGCCGGACGGCCGCCGCGTCGCCGTCTCCGCCTCGACGTCCAACACCGTGCACGTGCTGGACATCGTCACGGGGCAGCAGGTGGGCTCCTTCGCCACCGGGGACAAGCCGCACGAGAACGTCTTCACCGACGGCGGCCGGTACCTGTGGAACATGTCGATCGGCGAAGTCAACACCGACCTCGACGACCCGGGCTGGGACTTCACCAAGGGGGACCGGCGGATCACCGTGGTCGATGCCGCGACCTTCCGCCAGGTCAAGGTGATCGACATGCGCCAGCGGCTCGACGCCTTCGGCCGCAGCGACCTTTCGGACGCCGTGCGGCCGGTCGCGTTCACCCCGGACGGGTCGAAGCTGTACTTCCAGGTGTCGTTCTTCAACGGTTTCGCCGAGTACGACGTGGCGACCGACAAGATCACGCGGGTCAAGGAACTGCCGAAGAACCCGGCGACGAGCGACGACCGCAAGACCTTCGTCAACGACTCGCGCCACCACGGCATGTCGATGAACCCGGCCGGCACCAAGCTCTGCATCGCCGGGACGATGGACGACTACGCGACGGTCGTCGACCGCGCGTCCCTGCAGCAGGGGACGCTGGTGCCCGCGGTGAAGCCGTACTGGGCGACGGTGAGCGGCGACGGCAGCGCCTGCGTGATCTCCGAAGCCGGCGCGGATCAGGTCACCGCGATCGACTTCGCGACCGGGCAGAAGCTCCTGTCGGTGCCGGTCGGCGACCACCCGCAGCGGGTCCGCATCGGCCACGTGCCCGACGGCTGGACGGGCCCGGCCGGGTCCTGAACTCAGGCGACGGCGAAGGCCGCGGTCAGCCAGCCGCGGACTTCGTCGTCCACATCGGACACCGCACGCAGGCTCAGCCTGTGCCCGACCCGCGGCCCGCTCGCCCAGCTCGCCGGGGCGATGCGGGCCGTTTCGACCGGCCGCGGCAGCCACAGGTACACGAGCACGTCCCGCGACCGCGGGCGCACCTCGGCCAGTTTCCGGTCCCGTTTCAGGAACACCCCGACCTTGACGGCGTCCTCGTGGACGTCGCCGAGGGTGTGCAGGTGCTCGAGGACGGCGTCGTAGACCTCGCGCTGCCACGGCGCCTTGCCGGTGAACGTCTCCTCGACGGTGCAGCCGGGGACGCAGGTGTGTCCCTGGCCGGCGCGCGCGAACTCGCGGTCGCAGCGCGGGCACGTCCACCGGGTCGGCATGCCGTCCAGGATGGCACTCACAGCGCAGCCGGGCCGAGCGCCGGGATGGTGGCCGCCGCGTGCAGCAGCTGCCGGGCCGCCTCGCCCGCGGCCGCCCGCTCGGTCGGCGGCAGCTTGTCCAGCAGCGCCCCCAGCGCCGCGTGCCGCCGTTCGAGCATCCGCGCCACGATTTCGTGGCCGGACTCGGTGACTTCCAGCGTGACGACGCTGCGGTTGCCGGGGCTGCGGCCGCGGGCGACGTACCCGAGCGCTTCCAGGCGATCGGCCAGCCGCGTCACCGACGACGCGTTGACGCCCATCGCCGCCGCCAGCTGCGAGCTCGGGACCCGGCCGAGGCGGTCGAGGACGAGCAGCAGCCGTGTCTGCGGGAAGGACACCTCGGGAGGCGCCGCGTGCGCGCATTCCCACGCGATCCCGACCAGGACCACCGTGAGGCCGTCGAGGGCGGCGACGTCCGCGTCTTCGTGGGGTTGCATGCCGCAATACTTGCCAACAGCAAGAGCATCGGTCAAGATGGACACTCCCGGCAGTCGCCGGCGGTTCCGGCCGGTTCGGCCGCGGCTTCTCTTTCCTGTGTCATCGGCGTCTTTTTGCGCTGAATCCGTTGGGGCGCAACAAAAGTTCTTCGGATTTCGCTGAACCTCCCCGCGACGGCGTCCGTGTACCGCGTACCCGCACTGTCGTCAGAAGGAGGAATCATGCCGGATCACCGTGGCATGACGGGCCGGGCCAAGGCCCGGACCGCGCTGGTCGTCGTGGTCACGCTCGCCGTGGTCGGCGTGGGCTCGGTCATGGTGCTGAACGCCAATGCCCAGACCTCGCCCGGCTCGACGCAGGCGCAGGTCCCGGCCCACAACATGCCCGGCATGCAGATGGGGTCCGCCGCCCAGGCCGGCGCCGGGGACAACCCGGTCGGCGCCG
>Ga0207678_10000068_pt1 | contig 81610 bp, 85 predicted proteins | sample KBSC63metaG_FD_184319 | JGI IMG/M metagenome (GOLD analysis project Ga0207678, IMG submission 184319) | Corn rhizosphere microbial communities from Kellogg Biological Station, Michigan, USA - KBS C6-3 metaG (SPAdes) (version 2) | ecosystem: Host-associated > Plants > Roots > Rhizosphere > Soil ... | reverse complement strand
CAGCCGTTCCGGTATCCCGCACAGCCCAAATCCGCCCGCGCACAAATGCATCCCGTCAAAGAGAAGCCCCTCCAACGCGCGCGCAGCATCGGGGTAAAGCTTGTTCACCATCGCCAGTCCTCCTGTCCGGGAATCCGCCCAAGGAGATAGAAGCAACCCGGCAATGGGTCAATTTGCTGCGATCGCGAAAACATGCGGCCGTGCTCCTGCACAGGCAGGAGCCCAGTTCGGACTTCAGAAAATCAGATCAGCCCCGCCAGCGGGCTCGACGGATCGGCATACATGCGCTTGCCCATGCGGCCGGCGCGATAGGCCATGCGGCCCGCCTCGACCCCCGCCTTCATCGCCGCCGCCATCAGCACCGGATCCTTCGCCTCGGCAATCGCGGTGTTCATCAGCACGCCGGTACAGCCCAGTTCCATCGCCTGCGCAGCTTCGGACGCGGTACCCACGCCCGCGTCGACCAGCACCGGCAGCCTGGTTCCCTCCACGATCAACCGGATGGTCACCCGATTCTGGATGCCCAGGCCCGACCCGATCGGCGCGCCCAGCGGCATGATCGCCACCGCGCCTGCATCCTCCAGCCGCTTCGCCGCAATCGGATCATCGACGCAATAGACCATCGGTTTGAAGCCTTCCTTGGCCAATATCTCCGTCGCCCGCAGCGTTTCCACCATGTCGGGATAGAGCGTCCGCGCCTCGCCCAGCACTTCCAGCTTCACCAGATCCCATCCGCCCGCCTCTCGCGCCAGGCGCAAGGTCCGGATCGCCTCCTCGCCCGTGTAGCAGCCCGCCGTATTGGGCAGATAGGTGATCTTCCGGGGATCGATAAAGTCGGTCAGCATCGGCGCCTTGGGGTCCGACACATTGACGCGCCGCACCGCCACGGTGACGATCTCCGCCCCCGAAGCCGCGACCGCCGCCGCATTCTGCTCGAAATCCTTGTACTTGCCCGTGCCGACGATCAGGCGCGATCGAAAGGTCCGGCCCGCCACGGTCCAGCTATCCTCATCCACCAGCGACACATCGCCGCCGCCCACAAAATGCACGATCTCCAGCTCGTCGCCATCCTCGACGCACACCTGCGCCAGGGTCGATCGCGGCACCACCTCCAGATTGCGTTCCACCGCCACCTTTTCCGGCACGAAACCCAGTTCGCTCGCCAGTTCCGCCAGCGTCATGCCCGCGCGGATGCGGCGATGCTCGCCATTGATATGGATGGAGATGGTTCCGTCGACGCTCACTATCCGGTCCTGTCAAACAAGGTGTCTCGACTTGGCGCGACACGAAGGGCTAAAGATCAGCGCGCATATAGGGGCGTCAACGCCCCACCCGCAACCTCAAGGGGACCGTCATGACCGAAACGCGCAAAATCTATGTCCTGAACGGTCCCAACATCAACATGCTCGGCACGCGGGAGCCGGAAATCTACGGCTATGACACGCTGGACGACATTGCCGAGCGAATGGAGGACGCCGCCAACCGCGCCCATGTGGAGATCGATTTCCGCCAGTCCAACCATGAAGGCCATCTCATCGACTGGTTGCAGGAGGCCCATGCGGAGGGCGCGCACGCCGTCATCCTCAACGCCGCCGGCCTTACCCACAGCTCCGTCGCGCTGCACGACGCGATCAAGGCCATCACCGTCCCGGTGATCGAGGTGCATCTGTCCAACCCGCACCGGCGCGAGGAATTCCGCCATAAAAGCTATATCGGCATGGCGGCGAAGGGCACCATCGCGGGCTTTGGCGCCCTGTCCTACATGCTGGCGCTGGAAGCGGCGCTCGAACTGTAACTCGACGCACATAAGTTGCGCTCCGGCGCAAATGCGCATAGGCGCGGGCATCGGAACACGAAATTCACCGTCCAGGGAATGAAAATGAACGACAAGGCTGAAAAGGGCGCAATGCAGGTGGACGTTCAACTGGTGCGCGATCTCGCTGCGCTGCTCGACGACACCAACCTGACGGAAATCGAGGTGGAAGACGGCGACCGGAAGATCCGCGTCGCGCGCAAGGCGGGCGGCAACGCCGCACCCGCCTATATCGCCGCCCCGACTCCGGTCGCGGCCGCTCCGGTCGCCGCGCCTGCCGCTGCTGCCGCTCCGGCGGAGGCGCCGGCCGCGACCAACGCCATCCGCTCGCCCATCGTCGGCACCGCCTATCTCGCCGCCGAACCGGGCGCCGCGCCCTATGCGGCCGTCGGCTCCACCGTGAAGGCAGGCGACACCGTGCTGATCGTCGAGGCCATGAAGGTCATGAACGCTATCACCGCCCCCCAGGCGGGCACGGTCAAGGCCGTCCTGGTCGATAATGGCCAGCCGGTCGAATATGACCAGCCGCTGATCGTCATCGAATAAGGGCCGCTTCACACATGGCCATTGAAAAGCTGCTGATCGCGAACCGGGGCGAAATCGCGCTCCGCATCCACCGCGCCTGCCATGAAATGGGCATCAAGACGGTGGCCGTCCATTCGACCGCCGACGCCGACGCCATGCATGTGCGCCTTGCCGACGAGGCGATCTGCATCGGCCCGCCGGCCGCGAAGGACAGCTATCTCAACGTCGCCGCGATCATCTCCGCCGCTGAAATCTCCGGCGCGGACGCGATCCATCCGGGCTATGGCTTCCTGTCGGAAAACGCCCAGTTCGCGGAGATCGTGGAGGCGCATAACATCGCCTTTGTCGGGCCGAAGCCGGAACATATCCGCATCATGGGCGACAAGGTGGAGGCAAAGCGCACCGCCGGCGCGCTCGGCCTGCCGCTGGTCCCCGGTTCCGACGGCGCGATCACCAGCGTCGAGGAAGCAAAGGAGGTGGCCGCGAAGATCGGCTACCCCGTCCTCATCAAGGCGGCATCGGGCGGCGGCGGGCGCGGCATGAAGGTCGTGCCCTCCGAAGACCAGCTCGAAACGCTGATGAAGCAGGCAGGCAGCGAGGCGAAGGCCGCCTTCGGCGACGACACCGTCTATATGGAAAAATATCTGGGCAATCCCCGGCATATCGAATTCCAGGTGTTCGGCGACGGCAACGGCAACGCCATCCATCTGGGCGAGCGCGACTGCTCACTCCAGCGCCGCCACCAGAAGGTGCTGGAGGAGGCGCCCTCCCCCGTCCTTTCCGCCGCCGAGCGCAACCGCATGGGCGAAGTCGTGCGCAAGGCGATGGCCGACATGGCCTATCGCGGCGCCGGCACGATCGAATTCCTCTGGGAAGATGGCGAATTCTACTTCATCGAGATGAACACCCGCCTTCAGGTGGAGCATCCGGTGACGGAGATGATCACCGGCGTCGACCTGGTGCGCGAACAGATCCGCGTGGCGGAGGGCAAGCCGCTCTCGGTCGAGCAGAAGGATCTGGTCTTTACCGGCCATGCCATCGAATGCCGCATCAATGCGGAGGATCCCAGGACATTCGCCCCCTCTCCGGGCACCGTCACCAGCTATCATGTTCCCGGCGGCATGCACGTCCGCGTCGATAGCGGCCTCTATCAGGGCTACAGGGTGCCGCCTTATTATGACAGCATGATCGGCAAGCTGATCGTCTATGGCCGCACCCGCGAGGGCTGCATCATGCGGCTGAAGCGCGCGCTGGAGGAATATGTGATCGAGGGGATGAAGACCACGATCCCGCTCCACCAGAAGCTGCTGACCGATCCCGATTTCCTCAACGGCGACTATACGATCAAGTGGCTGGAAGAATGGCTGGCAAGGGACGAGGCGCAGTGAAGGCCATGGCGGCATGAGGGCGACCATCTGGCACAATCCGCGCTGCTCCAAGTCGCGGGCGGCGCTCGCGATCCTGGAGGAGGCGCCGGGCGTCGATGTGGAGGTCGTCGAATATCTCAAGACCCCGCCCAGCCGCGTCGAAATCGAGGCCGTGCTGAAAAGGGCGGGCGTCCGCCCTTCCGAAGCGGTCCGCAAGGGCGAAGGCGTCGTCAAGGAAATCGGCCTTGATGTGCAGGACGACAAGGCCGTGCTGGACGCGATGGCCGCGCACCCGATCCTGATCGAGCGCGCCATCGTCATCACGGACAAGGGCGTCGTCATCGCCCGCCCTCCCGAACGGGTCCATGAGATTCTCTAGAGCGGGTTTCGATCTGATTGAATCAGATCGCCGCTCTGGATTCCTTGTTTTTCGCGATTTCCTGATCAGCGATCGGTTCCGATCGCTTGGAAATCGCTCCAGGACGCCGCTCCTGTCCACATATGCGATGACCGCCGCTGGACATTGCGGGCTGCGACCTGTCGCCTCTATTGGAAGCATCGTTCGGAAAGGGTCGGAACCGGCCCCTTCCGAAATGATGCGACAACAAGAACCTGCGCCGATTTCCGGACGATTGGTGCCGGGCACTGGTCAGGCAATCGGAGGATGGCAGAATGGCGCGCTACATATTGATCCATGGCGCCTGGCATGGCGGCTGGTGCTGGGAAGAGATCGCGCCACGGCTGCGCGCGCTGGGACATGATGTTCGCGCGCCCGACCTGCCGGGCATGGGCGCCGACGCGCCATCCGGCCACGTCGCCACGCTCGAGGAATGGGCGATGTTCGTGGCGGGCATGGCCCGGGCCGCGGACGAACCGGCCATCCTTGTCGGCCACAGCCGGGGCGGCATCGTCGTCAGCCGGGCGGCAGAACTGGCGCCCGACGCGGTTTCCCACATCGTTTACCTGGCGGCGGTGATGGCCCTGCCGGGGCAAAGCATGGCGGAGATCTTCGACAACAGCACGGAAGCGCGCACGCCCCATGTCGCGGGCTCCATCAGCATGGCGCAGGACGGCCGCACCAGCCTCTGGCATGACCAGGATACGGCCTTGCGCGCCTTCTACGGCATGACGTCCGAAGCCCAGGCGGCGGCGGCATTCGCGCGCCTGACGCCCGAACCCACCTCCATGCGCGACGCGCCCATCCATCTGACGGCGGCACGCTACGGCACGGTGCCGCGCACCTATATTCATTGCGAACGGGATGAATCGGTCCTGCCCGGACTGCAACGCGCGATGGTGACGGCGCAGCCCTGCGCGACCGCATCCCTCGACACCGATCATTCGCCCTTCTATTCCGCCCCCGACGATCTCACTGCCCTGCTCGACCGCGTGGGCCGTTGACAGCCTGCCCCTTGCGACGCAGCCGCCATCCCGCGCGGCGCGTCGCATCGGCCATGTGATTTGACGATGCGCCGGATTTACGATCCTGCGCCGCCTTTCTAGCTCTTCGTCCAAATGATGGAGACACCCATGGCAACGCAGCCTGCACAGGTCAGTGACATTCCGCCTCATGTGCCAGCGGAACTGGTGGCGGATTTCGACGCCTACCACCCGATCCTGGCCGATGAAGATTATCAGACGGCATTCAGCCGGCTCAACGATGCGGCCATACCGGATATATTCTGGTCCCCCTATAATGGCGGCCATTGGGTGCTGAAGCGCCGCGACCACATCATGGAAGCCTTTGCCGATCCGGAACGCTTCACCTCGCGCAACGGCGTCTCGGTGGATTCGCGCTTTCAGGCCAATATGGGCCTGCGTCCCCGGCTGATCCCGATCGAGGAAGATCCGCCGCGCCAGCAGGTCTATCGCAAGCTGTTCGCCTCGGCCTTCACCGCTGTCCGCGTGAAGGACCTGGAAAAGGACGCCCGGTCGCTGGCGATCGAACTGATCGATGAGATCGCACCCAGGGGCCGCTGCGAATTCGTGACGGAATTTGCCCAGCATCTGCCCATCCGCATCTTCATGCGGATGCTCGGCCTGCCGGAGGAGGACAGGCTGCGCCTCCTGCCGCTCGCCGCCAAGCAGGTGCAGGCCAGCGCCGACAAGGGCGCGGCCATGGCGGAACTGGCGCAATATATCGGCCAGCGCGTCGCCGAACGCCGCGCCGCGCCGGGCAGCGACCTGATCAGCCACATCGCGACGGCGCAGGTCGAAGGCGACCTGATCAGGATCGAGGATGCCGTCGGCGTCTGCCTGCTCCTGCTGATCGGCGGATTGGACACGGTGGCGACGATGATGAGCCAGATCATGTGGTTCCTCGCCCAGCGGCCGGAACATCGCCATGCGCTTCTGGCCGATGAGAATCTCCTGCCGAACGCGATCGAGGAATTCCTGCGCCGCTTCTCGCTCACCAACCCGGCCCGGTCGGCCGCCAGGGACATGGATTTCCATGGCGTGGCGATGCGGGCGGGGGACATGGTGATGCTGTCCACCCCCACCGGCGCGGTCGACACGACCATTTACGCCGACCCTCTTACGGTGGACTTCGCGCGGAAATCACCCACCAAGGCGACCTTCGGCGCGGGGCCGCATGTCTGCCCCGGCTCCATGCTGGCCCGCGCGGAAATCAAGGTCATGCTGCAGGAATGGCTGAAACGCATTCCTGACTTCGGCCTTGATCCCGAAGCAAGGCCGAAGATCACGACGGGCGTCAACATCACCGTCGATAGCCTGCCGCTCAGCTGGTAGCAGATAGTTCGACCCCGCCCCATGGCGTGACCGGAAAGCTACAGAGCGGCCGAAAAACGTCCTATTTCTCCAACAAGGGCCGCTTTTGGCTGTCCTACAGCAGGCGGGCGGGCCTATCCCGCCCGCTCTTTGAAACATCGTGAAAAATCATGGCCCGCCGTCCACGCGCGCGCGGGCATGCGCGCGCATATGGTGTGAACTTCGGCAAAAAATGACGTAAATCCGCCCTCTCCGCCGGCCTGTCCGCTTCGGCCGGCATCCAATTTCCTTTGGATCAACAAACCGGACGCCCGCTCGCCGGGCATGAGGGGGACGGCCGCACCGCCGGCAACCAACAACGCCACTGGAGACCCCCCGCATAACCCGCTATCCCCTCCCCCATGCCTCAGAATCATCTCTATCTGGTCGACGGCAGCGGCTATATCTTCCGCGCCTATCACCAGCTTCCGCCCCTTACCAACAAGCATGGCCAGCCCGTCGGCGCGGTCTATGGCTACACCACCATGCTCTGGAAACTGGCCGATGAACTGGGCAAGGCCGAAGGGCCGACCCATCTTGCCGTGGTGCTGGACAAGGGCAGCCACACCTTCCGCAACGACATGTATGACGCCTACAAGGCGAACCGTCCCCCGGCGCCGGAGGATCTGGTCCCCCAGTTCCCGATGATCCGCGACGCCACCCGCGCCTTCTCCCTGCCCTGCATAGAGGAAGCCGGCTTCGAGGCCGACGACATCATCGCCAGCTACACGAAGGCCGCCGTCGCGGCAGGCTGGCACGTCACGATCGTCAGCTCCGACAAGGATCTGATGCAGCTCATCCAACCCGGCGTCGACATGTACGACACGATGAAGAACGAGCGGCGCGGGGCGGAATATGTGATGACGAAATTCGGCGTCCGGCCCGATCAGCTGGGCGACGTCCTCGCCCTGATGGGCGACAGCGTCGACAATGTTCCCGGCATTCCGGGCATCGGCCCCAAGACCGCTGCCAAGCTGATCACCGAATATGGCGACCTGGAAGCCGCGCTGGAAGCCGCGCCGGGCATGAAGAAGTCGAAGATGCAGGAAAACCTGATCGAACATGCGGACATGGCCCGCCTGTCGCGCAGGCTGGTGGCGCTGCATGATGCCATGGACCTGCCCGAACCGCTCGACGACCTGACGCTCAAGGGCATTCCGCTCGAACCGCTGCAGGCCTTCCTCGAACATCACGGCTTCAAATCGCTGCTCGCCCGCGCCGGCGCCCCCGCCGCGGCCGTGGCGGTCGCGACCGCAGCCGCCGCCGTCACCGAACGCACCGCCCCCTCCGCTCCGGTGCTGGAGGAAGAACCGCCCATCGACCGCAGCCTCTATGAAACGGTGGTGACGGAAGACGCGCTCGACCGCTGGATCGCCGCCGCCCGGGCCGAGGGGCTGGTCGCCGTCGATACGGAGACGGACATGCTCGACTGCGTGTCCTGCGCGCTGGTGGGCGTCAGCCTCGCCGTCGGTCCCAACGCGGCCTGCTACATTCCGGTCGGCCATGGCGGCAAGGACATGTTCGCGGAGAAGCCCGAACAGCTTCCCAGGGATCTGGTCCTCGCCAGATTGAAGCCGCTGCTGGAGGACGACAGCGTCCTCAAGATCGGCCAGAACCTCAAATATGACATCACCGTCCTGCGCCGCCACGGGATAGAGATCGCCCCCTATGACGACACCATCGTCATGAGCTTCGACCTCGACGCGGGGCAGAGCCTGGCAGGCCACGGCATGGACGAGGCGGCGAAGGTTCACCTGGGGCACACATGCATCAGCTTCAAGGACGTCTGCGGCACCGGCAAGAGCCAGATCAGCTTCGCCGAAGTCCCGCTCGACAAGGCGACTGAATATGCGGCGGAGGATGCCGACGTCACGCTTCGCCTGTGGAAGCTGTTCAAGAGCCGCGTCGCGAACGAAGGCGCCAGTCGCGTCTACGAACTGGTGGACCGCCCGCTCGTCGCGGTGATCGCGAAGATGGAGCATGAAGGGATCAAGGTCGACCGCGAGGCCCTTTCCCGTCTCTCAACGGAATTCACCGCCGAGATCGCAAAGCTGGAAGGCGAGATCCATGGCCTCGCGGGCCAGCCCTTCGCCATCGGATCGACCCAGCAACTGGGCGCGATCCTGTTCGACAAGATGGGCTACAAGGGCGGGAAGAAGGGCAAGTCCGGCGCCTATTCGACCGACGTCACCATATTGGAGCAGCTCAAGGCCCAGGGCGCGGAAATAGCGGGCAGGATCCTCGACTGGCGGCAGCTTTCCAAGCTCAAGTCCACCTATACCGACGCGCTCCAGGCGCAGATCAACAAGGACACCAGCCGCGTCCACACCAGCTACAGCCTGTCCGGCGCGCAGACCGGCCGCCTGTCATCGACCGACCCCAATCTCCAGAACATCCCGATCCGCACCGAAGTCGGCCGGCAAATCCGCCACGCCTTCGTCGCAGAGCCGGGCAATGTCATTCTGGCGGCGGACTACAGCCAGATCGAGCTGCGCCTTGCGGCCCATATGGCGGACGTGCCCGCGCTGAAGGAGGCGTTCGCGAACGGCGAGGACATCCATGCCGCCACCGCGCAGCAACTCTTCGGAGAGGTCAATCGCGACACGCGCGGCCGGGCCAAGACCATCAACTTCGCGATCCTGTACGGCATCAGCCGCTGGGGCCTCGCCGGACGGCTGGAGATCAGCGCCGACGAGGCGCAGGACATGATCAGCCGCTATTATGAACGCTTCCCCGGCATCAGCCTCTACATCACCGACACGATCGAAAAGGCGCGCTCCAAAGGCTATACGGAGACGCTGTTCGGCCGGAAGACGTGGTTCCCCCGCATCAAGGCATCCATCCAGCACGAGCGCCAGGGCGCCGAACGCGCCGCGATCAATGCGCCTATCCAGGGCACCAGCGCCGACATCATCAAGCGCGCCATGGCCCGCATGGGACCGGCGCTCGCGGCCCAAGGGCTGCACCAGGTCAAGATGCTGCTGCAGGTTCACGACGAACTGGTCTTCGAACTGCCCGAAAGCGACGTGGAGCAGGCGAGCGCCATTATCCGGCGCGTGATGGAGACTGCTGCCGAACCGATCGTGAAGCTCAGCGTGCCGCTGGGGGTGGAAATCGGCCATGGCCCAAGCTGGGGCGCAGCGCATTAAAGCTTCCCTGTGAGAGGAAACGCTCCAGTCTTTTGATGCCGCATTTCCCGAGCCGTTGGCCGTAAACGGTCAACTTGAAAAATACTCCGAAGTCCCTTTCCCGACCCGTCGTCCCAGCGCAAGCCGGGATGACGGGTGAACTTCACTTCCGCGCGTATCGATCCTCGTACCGCACGATGTCATCCTCCCCGAAATAGGTGCCGGTCTGCACCTCGATGAAGACCACGGGTATCTTGCCCGGATTCTCCACTCGATGCCTCGCGCCCGCAGGGACATAAAGCGACTGGTTTTCCGTCAGCAGCGTCACGTCGTCGTCCACCGTGACCTTGGCGGTTCCTTCGACGACGATCCAATGTTCCGACCGATGGAAATGGCTCTGCAGGCTCAACGACTGCCCTGGCTGCACCACGATCCGCTTCACCTGGAAACGATCGCCGGCCAGCAGACCTTCCACCCAGCCCCAGGGCCGGTGATCCTTGGGAAAGCGCTCTGCCTGCGCTGCGCCCTTTTGCTTCAGCGCCTCGACGGCCAGCTTCACATCCTGCGCGCGCGCCTTGTCCGCGATCAGCACCGCGTCGTTCATCGCCACCGCAATGATGTTGCTGAGACCGATGCCGACCAGTTCCATGCCCTCGCTGTCCGACCGCAACAGCGTATCGCTGCAATCAATGGCCGTCGCGCCGCCGCTCAGCGTCACGCCGACCGCATCCGGGCCGGCATGGCTCCACACCGCGTCCCAGCCACCCAGGTCCGACCATGCCGATCCATAGGGCACGACCGACAGATTGTCGGCCCGTTCCATGATGGCATAGTCGATGGAAATATCCGGCGCGCCGTCCCACGCCTCCGCCGCCAGCCGCAGGAAGCCCAGATCGCCCTCCGCGGCCTCGACCGCCGGCCGCACCGCAGCCAGCACGTCAGGCGCATGCACCTCGAAGGCGGCGATCAGATCCTTCGCCGCGAACAGGAAAATCCCCGCATTCCAGAGATGATCGCCGCTCGCCAGCATCTCGGCCGCCCGCAGTGCGTCCGGCTTTTCGACAAAGCGCGCCAACTTGATCGGTTCACCCGATCCATCCGGCCGGGCGACAACCTGCAGATAGCCATAGCCCGTTTCCGGCCGCGTCGGCTGAATGCCGAAAGTCACCAGATCACCGGCACGCGCCGCCGCCAGCCCCTGGCTCACCGCCGCGCGGAAGGCCTCTGCGTCGGGTACCACATGGTCGGAGGGTGCGACCAGCATCACCGCCTCCGGATCCCCCGCCATCAGGTGCAGCGCGGCCGCCAATATGGCGGGCGCCGTGTTGCGCACCGAAGGCTCGATCATGATGGCCCGCGGATCGGCGCCCTCCTGCGCCAGTTGCTCCGCAACGATGAAGCGGAAGGCCGCGTTGGTCAGAACGACGGGGCGGCCAAAGGAGAAACCCTTCCCTTCCCCCGAAAGTCGCCGCACGACAGAGCGGAACAACGTCTCCTCGCCCAGCAAAGGCACAAACTGCTTGGGATAGGATTTGCGCGAAAGCGGCCAAAGCCGCGTCCCTGATCCACCGGCCAATATGACTGGCGTAACCTGCTGAAATTCCTTTTCGTCAATACGCGGCATGCAACTCACTCGAACAAGGCGATCCGTCGTGATGGGACCGTATCCGACCTCTTAGCGGCATTCCATGAAAGCACCTATGGCGCAGCCCCGAAAAAAACGGTCCGCAACCAGGGCCGCTTCTGTCAGTCGAAAAGCTCTTCCAGAAAGCTCTTCTTCCGCTTTTTCTGATAATATCGGCCATCGTCCTGGCGGCCCCGGTCCGGGCGGTAGCTTGCCGGCGGAGCCGGGATGCCGCCTGACGAACGCTCGATGATCTTGTCCAGTTCGCCCCGGTCCAGCCAGACGCCGCGGCATTGGGGGCAATAATCGATCTCCACCCCCTGCCGGTCCGTCATGGAAAGCCCCACATGACAGACCGGGCAGAGCATGGCCGACACAGCGGCCTGGTCCCGCATCGGCTGTTACTCCCGCTCGCCGGTCAGGCTGAGCAGCATCTGGAACAGGTTGACGAAGTTCAGGTAGAGCGACAACGCACCCATCACCTGCATCTTCTGCGCCACTTCATGGCCGGCGTAATAGAAATATTCCGACTTGATGCGCTGTACGTCCCAGGCGGTCAGACCCGTGAAAACCACCACGCCGATGATCGAGATCACCATCGCCATGGCCGAGGAGCCGATGAATATGTTGATCAGGCTCGCGACCAATATGCCGATCAGGCCCATGATCAGGAACGATCCGAATTTGGACAGGTCGCGCCCAGTGGTATAGCCCCACAGCGCCATCGCCAGGAACATCACCGCGGCGGAGAAGAAGGCCTGCGCGATCGATCCGCCGGTAAAGACCAGGAAGATGCTGGCGAGCGACACGCCCATCACCGCCGAAAAGGCGTAGAAGGCCATGCGCGCGCCCGTGGTCGTCATCTTTTCGATGCGGAAACTGAAGAAGAACACGAAGGCCAGCGGCGCGAAGATCGCCACCCATTTGAGCGGCGTGCCGAAGATCGCGGCGGCCAGCGCCGGCGTATTGCCGATGAAAGCGGCGACCAGCCCGGTGATGACCAGGCCTAGGCCCATGTTGCGGAAAACGCCCAGCATGTGCGCGCGCAGCCCGGCATCGGTCTGCGCCGTCTGGCTCGCACCATAGCCCGGCATAGGAACGCGATTGTTCACGGCGTTATCACTCCATCCAAAAAACCAGTCTTGACGGATCGAGTGGCCCGGCGCGGTCTTCGTGCAACGTCAGAGGGGGGCAAACGCACACGAACCTGCACCGAGCACACTCGATGCGGTCCGACATCGCGGCTGGATGTCACATCATCCAACCACCAGAGGGGCCCGGCCCGCATCAGCAATATCGGTGGGCAAACGCGCCAATGCAAGGGATGGCGCGGAGGGAGGGCGTGCCAGCAACAATTTATTACAAATGCCAAGGCCAGTTGACGCCTTGGCCCGATCGCCGCATGGCTGCGCCCATGAGCGACCAGTTCACCCCCGCCCAGCAGCATGCCGACGCGTCCCTGCGCCTGTTCAACAGCCTGACGCGCAGCGTGGAGCCCTTCGCCCCGATCGAGCCGAACCACGCCCGCGTCTACAGCTGCGGTCCGACCGTCTACAACTATCCCCATCTCGGCAACCTGCGCGCCTATGTCTTCACCGACACGCTGCGTCGCACCCTGCAGTGGAAGGGGCTCACCGTCACCCACGTCATCAACATCACCGATGTCGGCCATCTGACGTCGGATGCGGATGCCGGCGACGACAAGATGGAGGCCGCGGCCCGTGCCCAGGCCAAGAGCATCTGGGACATAGCGGCCCATTATACCCAGGCGTTCAAGCAGAACATCGCCGATCTCAACATCATCCCTCCCAGCGAATGGACGGTCGCCACCGACTATGTCCCGCAGATGATAGCCTTTGCGGAGAAGATCGCGCCGGCCCATTGCTACGAACTGGAAACGGGCCTCTATTTCGACAGCAGCACCGTGCCCGATTATGGCGCGCTGGCCGGGGGCCGGGACGACGCGGCGCATGCCCGGATCGATCCGGTCGCAGGAAAGCGCAACCCCAGCGACTTTGCCATCTGGCGCAAGTCGCCACCCGACGAGCAGCGCCAGATGGAATGGGATTCACCCTGGGGCAGGGGCGCGCCGGGCTGGCACCTGGAATGTTCGGTCATGAGCGAAGCCCGGCTTGGCCATCCGTTCGATATCCACACTGGCGGTATCGACCATCGCGAAATCCATCATCCCAATGAAATCGCGCAGAACCAGGCATTCCGCAGCTGCTGCGACGAAGCGGATGTCGCGACCGCAGGCTTCACCGGTGCGAAATGGTGGATGCACAACAATTTCCTGGTGGATCGACAGGGAAAGATGAGCAAGTCGAAGGGCGGCTTCACCACCCTCTTCTCGCTGATCGACGCGGGCGTCCATCCGCTCGCCTATCGCCTTCTTTGCCTGGGCGCGCATTATCGCAGCGAGCTGGAGTTCAGCGCGGACAATGTCGGCGCCGCGCTCACCCGCCTGAAACGCCTTGTCATGGGCGTGGAAAATCTGAAGGCGCGGGCCGAGGGCGTGACATGGCAGTCGCTGCGGCTCGACTGGCTGCGCGCCAATCTGCATCCCAGGCTCGCGCCTTTGCTCGAACAGTTCGACGCGGCGATCAGCGATGACCTGATGACGCCCCGCGCACTGCCGCTGCTGGAGGAAACCATCGCCATGAAGAAGGTGCCGGTGGACGAAAAGCTCTGCCTTATCGCGGCTTTCGATCAGGCGTTGGGCCTCAACCTGCTGACCATCGGGCGCGCCGACCTGCGGATCCGGCCCCGGGATGCGGCGATCACGCCCGAAGAGATCGAGACCGAACTGGATCGCCGCCAGCGGGCTCGCGCCGAAAAGGAGTTCGCGTTGTCGGACGGGATACGCGACGCCCTGATAGAGCGGGGGGTGGAGGTCATGGACGGCGATCCGCTGCGCTGGGACTGGCGCCTGACACTCGAGGCGGCTTAAGGTTCCAGCCACTGAGGCAGAGCGTGCGGCGGATCAGCCCGCCCGTTTGTACTTATGTCAGGCAAGCGGGCATATTCCGCCCATGCTAAAAGCCGCAACCGCAGCGTTCATGGGGATTGGCGCCATGGCGACAATGCCCCCCGTTGCCCCGGCGCAAAGCTATATGTTCGAGACGGGCACGACCCTGCTCGCCAAATGCCGCAACAAGGCGCCGGAATATGCGCTCGCCTGCACCGCCTATATTGTCGGTGCGGTGGACGGCATCAAGAAAGACGTGTTCATCGGCCGGGCTCAGCCCAATTGCTGGCCAGCCCAAATGGATGCACAGGAAGTGAAGCGTATCGTCCTGGCCTATCTCGCCCGCTACCCCGACCAACGCCAGGCGCCCGCCTCCGTCCTTGTCAGCGTGGCGCTCAACGAACATTATCCTTGCCAGAAATGACGCCCCCCGGCCCACAACTGCTATAAACTTGCGTTGGCCACTGGTTGCGCGTAGGTGCGGCCCCTATTTTACGATCTTTGGGAGACTCGACGTGGCGGCGAAGTGGACGCCGGAAAGCTGGCGCAGCCAAAAGGGCATTCAGATGCCCGTCTATCGTGATGCCCAGGCGCTTGGCGCCGTGGAGGCGCAGCTCAGCCAGTTTCCCCCGCTCGTCTTTGCCGGCGAAGCGCGCAGCCTGAAGGCCGAACTTGCCAAGGTGACCGCAGGCGAGGCGTTCCTGCTGCAGGGCGGCGACTGTGCGGAGAGCTTCGCGGAGTTCCACCCGAACAATATCCGCGACACCTTCCGCGTGCTGCTGCAAATGGCCGTGGTGCTGACCTTCGCGTCCAAGCTGCCGATCGTAAAGGTTGGCCGCATGGCGGGCCAGTTCGCCAAGCCGCGTTCCTCCGATACGGAGACGATCGGCGGCGTGGAACTGCCCAGCTATCGCGGCGACAATGTGAACGACATCGCCTTCACGGCGGAGGCGCGCGAACCCGACGCAGGGCGCATGATCCGCGCCTACAACCAGTCTGCGGCGACGCTAAACCTGCTGCGCGCCTTTTCGACCGGCGGCTATGCCAGCCTGGACCGGGTCCATGGCTGGATGCTGGATTTCATGGGTCGCAGCCCCTGGGCCGCGAAATTCGAGGCGATGGCCGACCAGATCGGCCAGGCGCTCGATTTCATGCGCGCCTGCGGCCTGTCGCCCGACACCGTGCCCCAGCTTGGCGGAACCAGCTTCTATACCAGCCACGAGGCGCTGCTGCTGCCCTATGAGCAGGCGCTGACCCGGCAGGATTCGCTGACCGGCGACTGGTACGACACCTCCGCCCATATGCTGTGGATCGGCGATCGCACCCGGTTCGAAGGATCGGCGCATGTCGAATATCTGCGCGGCATCGGCAATCCGATCGGCATGAAATGCGGCCCCAGCCTGGAGCCGGATGCGCTGATCCGCCTGCTGGACGTGCTGAACCCGAGCCGGGAAGCCGGTCGCATCACGCTCATCACCCGCTATGGTCATGACAAGATCGAAGCCGGCCTGCCCAAACTGGTCCGCGCTGTCCTTCGCGAAGGTCATCCGGTGGTCTGGTCCTGTGATCCGATGCACGGCAATGTCATCAAGGCCGCCAACGGGTACAAGACGCGGCCGTTCGACCGCATTTTGGCGGAGGTGCGCGGTTTCTTTGCCGTTCACAGGGCGGAGGGCAGCTTCGGCGGCGGCATCCATGCCGAAATGACCGGACAGAATGTGACCGAATGCACCGGCGGCGCTATCGCCATCACGGACGAGGGGCTGGCCGACCGCTATCACACCCATTGCGACCCGCGCCTCAATGCCGCGCAGAGCCTGGAACTCGCATTCCTGCTCGCGGAAATGCTGAACGAGGAGCTGAAGGAACGCCGGGCGGCTGCCTGATCCTTCGCAACGAACCATCTTATCCCGCCGTGCCTTTGCCGCGCGGCGGGATTTTTCATGCTGTCACCCTGATGTCGTCGGACATGATCTGCCCTGTCACGACGCTGTAACATTGCCGTGATTCAGCCCTTGCTTTGGCGGTGCAGCAAGATAGCCTCCGCACATGGCAAAGGAACCGCAAGTGGCGACCATCGCCGTTTACAGCCTGAAGGGCGGAGTTGGGAAAACCACCTTCGCGATCAACCTCGCCTGGGCGTCGGCCAGCATCTCGAAGCGGCGAACGCTGCTCTGGGATCTCGATCCGCAAGCCGCGTCAAGCTGGCTGATCTCCACCGACAGCGAAAGCCGCGATGCCGCGCACGCGATCTTCAGCAAGGATGTGGAGGTTCGCAAGCTGATCCAGCGGTCCACCGTGCCGGGCCTGGACCTGATCGCCGCGGACACCTCGCTGCGCAGCCTCGACCATCTGTTCCGGGAGATGGACAAGAAGAAACGCCTCGCCAAGCTGATCGAGAGCCTGGGCAAGGATTATGACCGCATCATCCTGGATTGTCCGCCCGGCCTGACCGAAACCAGCGAGCAGGTGTTGCGGGCGGCCGACATGATCGTGATTCCCGTCATCCCCTCTCCCCTGGCCCAGCGGGCCATGGGAGAAGTCGCCCGCTATCTGGTGCAGCGCGGCGGCAGCCACCCGCCGATCATGCCGGTCTATTCCATGGTCGATCGCCGCCGCGCGCTGCACCGCGCTGCGCTGGAATCGCAACCCGGCTGGCCGGCCATTCCCATGGCCAGCGCGGTTGAGCAAATGGCTGTTCGCCGCAAGCCGCTTGGCGCTTTTGCGAGTTCGTCCCCGCCCGCTCAGGCCTTTGCGGGACTTTGGACGATGATCGAGCGGCAGGTTCAGAAACGTTAGGAGGTTGAGAGCAGGTTCGCTTGTTTTCCGCGCTTTTAACCAGCAATCGGTTCCGATCGCTCGAAAATCGCTCTAGGCGCTGGCCCGTGCCTGACGTGCCGGAAAGAGCGCCGCCGCTTCGGCCGCCGGCATGGGCCGCCCGAAATAGAAGCCCTGAATCTTGTGGCAACCCAAACCGCGGACCATCGCCAGTTCGGCCTCGGTTTCGACACCCTCCGCGGTGGTCGCCATGTCCAGGCTTTCGGCCAGCGTGACCACCGCGCGCATGATCGCGAGACTCTCGGCCTTGTTGTTCGATGCGCCCACCACGAAGCTGCGATCGATCTTGATCGTATCGAACCGCGTTCGGCTGAGATAGCCGAGCGAGGAATAGCCTGTGCCGAAATCGTCGAGCGACAGTTGGACGCCCAACCCTCGCAATTGGTCCAGGATCTTGAGCGCTCCGGTATCAGCGTTGACGAACACGCTTTCGGTCACTTCCAGCTCCAGCCGCCGCGCCTCCAGGCCGCTTTGGGCAAGCGCCGACACCACGGCGCCGACAAAGCTGGGATGGGTAAGCTGCTGGGCCGAGACATTGACCGCGATCCGTATGTCCTCAGGCCAGCATGCCGCTTCCTTGCATGCGGTCCGCAGCACCCATTCGCCGATCGGTCCGATCAGCCGCGCCTCTTCCGCGACCGGAATGAACTTTGCCGGTGAGATCGGTCCCATGTCCGGGTGGGTCCAGCGCACCAGCGCCTCGAACCCGACGACACTCCCCTGCCGCGCTTCCACCACCGGCTGGAACAGCACATGCAGTTGATTCTTTTCCAGCGCATCCCGCAGCGCCAGTTCCAATTGGCGCCGCTCCTCCGCCTGGGCATGCAATTGCGGTTCATAGGGGCAATGCACGCCGCCCCCGTCGCCTTTCGCCCGATAAAGGGCAAGGTCCGCGCTCCGGATCAGCGCTTCCGATTCATGACCGTCCTGCGGCGACACCGCCGATCCGACAGACGCGCCCACGTAAAGCGTATGTTCGTCGACCTGATAGGGGGCGGAAAGGCCATTGATGATCCTGGCAGCCAGCTTTTCGACGTCCTGATTGTCTCCCAATTGCGTGATGACCACGGCAAATTCATCGCCGCCGATCCGCCCGCAAAATTCCGCGCCGGAACAAATATATCGCAACCGGCGCGCGACCTGGGTCAGCAGCTGGTCGCCGATCTGGTGACCCAAGGTGTCGTTCACCGCCTTGAACCGATCGAGGTCAATCATCAGGAAAGCGCAGCAGCCAGCACGCACCGGCCCCCGTGATGCCGCGCCGCTCATGCTTTGATCGAGCACGTCGCGCAGATGAGTCCGGTTCGGCAAGCCAGTCAGGGGATCGAACCTGGCGAGCTGCGCGATCCGATCCGCCGATTCCCGCTGCTCGGTAATGTCGGAGCCGACACCGCGAAAACCGAGAAAGGCACCGCCCTCGTCATAACGTGGGGAGGCGGACAGTTCCCACCATCGCACCGCGCCATCCTGCTCAACCGGCAGCACGATATTGCTGAAGCTTTCCCGCTGCATCAGATGGCCCGCCAGCGCATGCAGCTCGGTGGGGAACAGGCCGCTCTCCCACGCACTGCCTGCCAGCAATTGCACCAGCAACAACCCTTCCACCTCGGCCGGGGTACGGCCCAGCATTTCGGCGAGGCGCGGCGATACGTCGCTCAACCGCCGCGCCGGATCGGTCTGCCACAGCCAATCGGACGCGCCATGCTCATATTCGCGCAGCAGCAGGCTGACGACCTCGCTCTTTTCCTCCAACTGCACGCTGGCGCTATGCTGCCGGGCGAAAGTCCGCGCATAAAGAAAGCAGCCGACCAGAAGCGACAGGGCGTAGCTGGTGGCAAGGGCAAGCAGCGGCGTCTGATCCCGCGCATCGAAGAGAAAACAGAGGCCAACGATGCAGGGCAGCAGGAAGCCTGTCGCCGCCAGCGGAGTGGCCGCATAGCTGATCGCGCCGCAGACCATGATGCAGCTGATCAGCGTCCAGTGCGCCACCAGCAGGGAAGCACCGTGCCCCGAGGAAAGCGTCATCATGCAGGCCGCCCAGATGAAGCCATGAAGCAGCCCGGTAAAGCCATGGAGCCGGAGATCGGCAACGCTTGCGGCCGCGCCATTCCGTCTGCGCCGCAAAAAGGCGCCGATGACCATGGAGAGCAGCAAGGCGGCGCTCCACAGCGTCAGCCCCCGTACGGATCCATGATGGCCGAAAACCTGCCAGAGGAACAGCAGGCCAAAGACGTTCATTGCCTGCCGGAGAAGCGCAACATCATCGGCCGAGCGCAATTGTGCGGCGAGCACGCGCTCGGCGGCGTCGCCCGGCACAATGACGAGACCCATCATGGCTCGAAGCGATATCCGCTCCCGAGAAATCGGTTCAGAAGATGGCCCTTGCCCGCGTTTCACCCGGTCGGATTAGCAGCAAGCAGTTAGCAATCCGTAACAGCGGCGCATGAGGGGGCGAAAAAAGCGATATCGCCAGCGCTGCAGCGCAAAGGGGTCAGGCTGCGATATCGTAAGGCCGGATTTCGCCGGTCAGATAGAGGTTGCGCGCCTTCGACCGGCTGAGCTTGCCCGAACTGGTGCGCGGCAAAGTGCGCGGCGGCACCAACTCCACAACGCAGTTCATGCCGGTGATCGCGCGGACCCGCTCACGGATCTGGTCGCGCAGCCGCGTGCGTTCGTCATTGTCGGAGGTACGGCAATGCACCAGCACCGCGGGCGCTTCCTCACCGCCCGGCGTGGTGATCGCGAAGGCCGCGATGTCGCCTTGCTTGAAGCCGGGGAGCTGCTCCACCGCCCATTCAATGTCCTGGGGCCAATGATTCTTGCCGTTGATGATGATCATGTCCTTGGCGCGGCCAACGATGTAGAGATAGCCGTCGCTGAGATATCCCATGTCGCCCGTATCCAGCCAACCGTCGACCATGCAGGCTTCGGTCGCTTCAGGATCGCGGAAATAGCCGACCATCAACGATGGGCCGGTGGTCCACACCTTGCCGATCTGACGCTCGTTCATCAGGCCGCCATCCTCGTCGCGAATCTCCACGATCATGCCACGCGCGGGCTTGCCGCAATTGACGATGGAACGAAAACGCTGCGGACGGCCCTCGGTCGCGTCGCCGCCCGAGAGGTCGGTTTCCTCGACCAGTTCGACGATGATCCCCTCGCCCGGCGGCATGATGGTGACGGCCAGCGTCGCCTCGGCCAGGCCATAGCTCGGCAGGAAGGCCGTGGGGCTGAACCCCGCGTCGCCGAACGCATCGACGAAGCTCTGCATCACGTCGGGCCGGATCATATCCGCGCCATTGCCCGCCAGCCGCCATCGGGACAGGTCGAAGCGATCCTGCGCCTTGGTCTGGCTGGACATGCGGCGCGCGCAGATGTCGTAGCCGAAGGTCGGCGAATAGCTGATCGAGGTGCCTTCATTGCGGCTGATGAGGTCCAGCCACGCCAGCGGACGGCGCGCGAAATCCTCGGTCTTCATATAGTCGGTCGACACCTGGTTGGCGACCACGGACAGGAAGCAGCCGACCAGTCCCATGTCATGATACCAGGGCAGCCAGCTGATGCAGCGGTCGCTGTCCTGCAATTCCATGCCATGGCTATGCGCGGCAAGATTGCTGAGCAGCGCATGATGCGTCACCGCGACGCCATGGGGGAAACGGGTCGAACCGCTCGAATATTGCAGATAGGCGATCTCCTCGCCCCTCGCCTGCGGCAGGTCGCAGGGCACGACATCCCGCGCGATGAAATCCTCGAAGGCGATGCTCTCGACATTCTTCTGCCGACCGGACTCGCCCGCCATCTCCTCCAGTTCCTTGGGAAAGAGGAACAGCATCGGGTCGCAGCTCGACAGCTGGACGTTCAGCTGGTCGATATAGCTTTCCTTGCCGCCGAAGCTGGTCGGCAGCGGCAACGGCACCGGCCAGGCGCCGGCGTAGACGATGCCGAAGAAAAGCTGCGCGAAATCGGCGCCCGTTTCTGCGACCAGCGCCACGCGATCTTCCGCCTTCACCCCATGGGCGATCAGCCGGTGCGCGCAGGCGACGGCATCGGCCCGCAGTTCGCTGAACGGATAGGGCCGGGCCAGATTTCCACGGGCATCGTGGAAATTCAGACCCCGCCGCCCGATCGCAGCATAATCCAGCGCTTCCCCCAGCGTCTCGAAATCCGAGAAGCGGCGGGGCAGGTCGTCGGTGGTCGGCGTCGGTGCCATCATGCTTTGCGAACCCGTCATATTGGTGTCACCCAATGTCATGTTTGTCATATTCCGGCGCGCCGCTAACAGCTTTCAAGCCTCTTTGCACCGGATAGTTGCATTCCAGCCTGGGCTTTTACCGTATAAGGGGCGGTAAAATTCCGGCCCGACTGTGGCATAATCAAGGCGGCGGAGGCATGAAGCATTGCCATGGCCGATAAACGCTCCCCTCCCCCGCTCGATGAAGAGACCTTGCGCGAACTGGCGCTGCGCTATGTCGGGCGCTTCGCCACGAGCCGGGCGAAGCTGCTCGCCTATCTCGGCCGCAAGATCAGGGAACGCGGCTGGACGGGAGAGGCGCCCGCCGATCCGCAGGCGCTGGTCGATCGGTTGAGCGAACTGCGTTATGTCGACGATGCGAGCTATGCGGTGATGAAAAGCGGCGCACTCAGCCGCCGCGGCTATGGCCCGCGCAGGGTCGCGGAAGCCCTGCGCGCCGACGGCATAGCAGAAACCGACCGCGAAGAAGCCGACGCCCAGACGAAAAAGGAGAGCTGGTCCGCCGCCGACCGCTTTGCCCGCCGCAAGCGGATCGGACCCTATGCGCAGGAGCGGCCAGACCCCGGGCAGCGGAAAAAATGGATCGCCGCCTTCCTGCGCGCGGGGCATGATTATGCCACCGCCCGGCTCTGGGTCGACGCCGCGCCGGGGGAAGTACCGGAAGCGGAGACATAAGCTGCACGGACCAGCCCGGCTCTGCATGCGGCCGCCAGACAGTCATGCTGTTTTCAAACGCAAAGCTGCGCTACTCCCCGATCATGAAGCGCCTTTCCCTTCTCCTTGTCGCAACGCTGCTGGCCGCATGCTCCCCAAACGCTCCCAAGGCGGAAAACACCTCCTCTGCCCGGCAGATCAGCGCCCTGCCCCTCACCATCCGCACCACCGATGGCTCGCACCGTTTCACGGTGGAGGTTGCGCTCACCGAAAGACAGCAGGAACGCGGCCTCATGTTCCGGCAATCGATCGCTCCTGACGCTGGCATGCTGTTCCCGATGGACCCACCGCGTACCGCCAGCTTCTGGATGAAGGACACGCTGATCCCGCTCGATATGCTGTTCATCCACACCGACGGCAGCATCGCTTTCCTGAAGGCGAACGCCGCCCCCTATTCCCGCGAGCCGGTCTCCGCTGGCATCCCGGTCGCCGCCGTCCTTGAACTGCGCGGCGGCAGGGCGGCGGAACTGGGCATCAGGGAGGGCGACCATGTGCAATGGGGCGACTGCACCGTGTCCCTGCCCGCAAACCCCCTCAATTTCTGCCCCCGCTGACCAGAACCGCCTTGCCAAGCGCTGGCAGCAACGGCTAAGCGCTTGGCCCATGGGAATCCTTGGCAAGATCTTCACCTGGTGGGATGGCGCGACCATCGGCACCGCGCTCTACACCTCCCGCAAGGGCAGCAAGGTGGGTGAGGACCATCAGGGCAATGTCTATTATGAAGGCGGTACGGACCCCAATGGACTGACCCGTCGCTGGGTCATCTATAATGGCGCGAACGATGCCAGCCGCGTGCCGGCCGAATGGCATGGCTGGCTGCACCATTCGATCGAAGGCGCGCCGGAAAGCTTCCTGCCGCCGCCGCGCATCTGGGAAAAGGATTTCACCCCCAACGCCACCGGCACGGCCCAGGCCTATCGCCCCAGCGGCGCGCTGGAAAAGGGCGGCCTGCGCCAGAAGGCCACCGGCGATTACGAGGCATGGAGCCCCGACGCACCATGATGCGGCGCCCGGCGGGACGTTTCCTGCCGATTCTCGGCTGTACCCTGATATTGGCCGGTTGCGGCGGCGACGACCTGCCGACACAGAACCAGAGCGGTCCTGTTCGAATCGAGGGGCAGAAAATCCGCAATGGCAACGAGTCTCCCCTCACCGGTACGCCGATGAACGAGCGGGTGGCGGTGATCGGCCTGCTCAACAAGCGCAACGGGATCACCACCGACCTGACGATGAAGCCGGGCGAAGCGCTGCGCGTGGGCGATGCCATTGTTCGGCTGCAAGCCTGCGAAACCACAGCGCCCTGGGAAAATGTGAAGGAAACGGGTGCCTTCGTTCAGCTCGACGTTCGCAGCACGGCCGACAATAAATGGCGCCGCAATTTTTCCGGCTGGTTGTTCCGGGAAAGACCGGACCGCAACGTCGTGCAGCACCCGATCTATGACGTCTGGGTCAGGAGCTGCACGATGTCGTGGCCCGAAACCGGCCCCGATACGGTGAAGCTGGGCGACAAGGGTGACGTGCCCGACGGCGCGCGCGCCAATGCGTCCCCCGCCAGCGGGGAGAATGCCAGCTCTGCCCAGACGCCGGAGCCAGTCGCCAGCACGCCCCGCCCAGCCCCCAGCGCCACCCCGTCCAACGCGCCGGCCAATGATTGAAGATAGTCGCGCTGGCTGATCTCGATCGCGCCCAATGACCGCAGATGATCGGTCATGAACTGGCAGTCCAGCAGGGTGAAACCGCCAAAACGCATGCGAGCGGTCAACCAGGCGAGTGCCACCTTCGACGCGTCGGTGCGCCGCGACACCATGCTTTCCCCGAAAAACGCCCGTCCCAGCGCCACGCCATACAGGCCGCCGACCAGTTCCTCCCCCTCCCACACCTCAACGGAGTGGGCGAAACCAATTTCATGCAGATGACGATAGGCCCGCTCGATCGGATGATTGATCCAGGTGGAGGGTCGATCCGGCGCGGCTTCGGCGCAGAGCCTGACTATGGCGGCAAAATCGCGATTGGCGGTCACCCGGAACCGCTCCCGCCGGATCGTCTTGGCCAGTGAATGGGAAATGTGGAAGCCGTCGAGCGGCATGATCGCCCGCTGTTTTGGCTCGATCCAGTAAACCTCGTCAGCCTCGCGATCATCGGACATGGGAAACACGCCGATCGCGTAAGCCTGCAACAGCACCAGCGGGTCAATCGTCATCAAGGAAAAGCTTAACGCCAGACATGGCAGCGCGCCAGTGCGACTTTCAAGGGTTCAACAATGCGGCGCCGCAGAAAATCGTGCCCGCCGGAGGAACGGGGCTGCATCGCATCGACAGCCAGCCCGCCGTCCTCAGCGCTTTGGCAGAAGCAGGCTGGAATCGCCATAGCTGTAGAAACGATAATCCCCATCGATGGCATGCCGATAGACCGACTGCATCTTTTCCGTGCCCATCAAGGCGCTGACCAGCATGAACAGGGTCGATTTGGGCAGGTGGAAATTGGTCATCAGCCCGTCCACCGCCCGGAAACGATAGCCCGGTGTGATGAATATCCGGGTCTCGTCGGCGAAGGGACGGACGATGCCATCTTCCCCCGTTGCGCTTTCCAGCAGGCGAAGGCTGGTGGTGCCGACCGCTATCAGCCGGCCGCCAGCCGCCCGCGCCGCGTTGAGGCGGTCAGCCGTCGCCTGGTCGATCCGTCCCCATTCGGCGTGCATCCGGTGATCGTCCGTATCCTCGGCCTTGACCGGCAGGAAGGTGCCGGCGCCGACGTGCAGGGTCAGCGTTTCAGTCCGGATCCCCACCTTCTCCACCGCCGCCATCAGTTCGGGCGTAAAGTGCAATGCCGCCGTGGGGGCGGCGACCGCGCCGTCCTCCCGCGCGAACATGGTCTGGTAATCGCTGCGGTCACGCTCGTCGGTGGGGCGCTTGCTGGCGATATAGGGCGGCAGCGGCATCCGGCCTGCCCGTTCCAGCAACAGTTCGACCGGCTCATCCCCCTCGAAACGGAGCGTGACGCCGCCCTCCTCATCGCGCGGGCCGGCCACAGCGCTGACGCCGTTGCCGAAATCGATCCGGTCGCCGTCCCGCACCCGCTTGGCGTTGCGCAGAAAGGCCTGCCATTGGCGCAGACCAAGCCGCTTGTGGAGCGTCGCGCCAATCTTCGCCTGACCGCGCACGCCTTCCAGTTGGGCCGGTATGACCTTGGTGTCGTTGAACACCAGCACATCGCCAGCAAGCAACAGGTCCGGCAAATCGCGCACGATTCGGTCCTGGAACGGCGCATCGCCCGACACCAGCAGCAGCCGGGCCGAATCGCGCGGAGAGGCGGGCCGGAGCGCGATGCGATCGGGCGGCAGGTCGAAATCGAACAGGTCTACGCGCATGGTTGATGCCCCGCCGGACGGGGAGAGTTATTTCTTCTTCTGCGCCACCGGCTTCTTCGCGGGCGCCTTGGCCGGGGGCGCGATGATCGACGGCACCGGCGGAGCGGGCGGCGTCGGCAATACCGTCACCGGCGGCTTGCCGTCGCTTTCGATAGAGGCCTGTAGGATGATCGTCGGATCGGCGGGCGGCTCGCCCTCATGGATGGCGTCGACATATTGCATGCCCTCGATCACCCGGCCAAACACCGTATATTTCTTGTCGAGTTGCATGCGCGGCAGAAGGACGATGAAGAACTGGCTGTTCGCGCTGTCCTCACTCTGGGCGCGGGCCATGGAGACGGTGCCGCGCAGATGCGGCATCGGGTTGAACTCGGCCTTCAGGTCCGGCAGCGTCGAACCGCCGGTCCCGTCGCCCTTGGGATCACCGCCTTGCGCCATGAAGCCGGGGATGACGCGGTGGAACTTCAGCCCATTGTAGAAACCCTGGCGCGTCAGCTCCTTGATCCGCTCGACATGGGCCGGCGCGATGTCGGGACGCAACTGGATACGCACGCGACCACCGCTCGACAGGTCAAGATCCCATATATTCTGGGGGTCGACAGGCACCGTGGCCGGCGGCAGCTTGGACGCGGGGTCCAAGCCGAGCTGCTTGGCGGTCTGCTCCGCACGTACGGCCGCTTCTTCCTTCTTCATTTCCTCGGCATTGCGCCCGCCGCCCTGGGCCAGCGCCGCGCCGCTCGATGCATAGAGGGCGAATCCGATCGCCACGGTCTTGAGCGCCGACGTGAACCGCATGAATGAAGCTTTCCTCAAATTTTGCCCAGGTGCTGAGTTGCCCCTGATAGCGCCCTCTTCGCGATTGGCAACTGAACGAAGGCTGAGTGGAGCCTTCAGCCCTGCCCTTTCCGCCCGATGGCGGCAACCCTCGCCTCCACCTCCGCGCGCACGGCGGGGCTGACAAACCTGTGGATCGGCCCGCCATAGAGCGCGATTTCCTTGACCAGGCGGGATGCGATCGGCTGCAAGGAAACGTCCGCCATCAGGAAAACGGTTTCCACCCGGCCGTTGATCTGCTGGTTCATCCCCGCCATCTGATATTCATATTCGAAGTCCGCGACGGCGCGCAGGCCCCGGATGATGACGCTCGCCCCCTGCGATTCGGCAAAGTCCATCAGCAATGAATTGAAGCCTGTGACGACGATTTCCGTGTCGATGTCGGCGCATTCGCGCCGCACCATCTCCAACCGTTCCTCGTCGGCGAACATCGGGGATTTGGAGATGTTCGTGGTGACGCCGATCACCAGCTTGTCGACCAGCTTCGCGCCCCGCCGGATGATGTCCATATGACCCAAGGTGATCGGATCGAATGTGCCGGGATAGACCCCCACCCTCTGCCTGCTCATGCCCCTAGCGATCCCTTTCCACGATATAGTCGGCGATGGCGCGCAGCAGATCGGCCTCCGGCCCGAATCCGTGCAGATGCGCCTTTGCCTGTTCGACCAGGAGGCGTCCCTGTTCCCGCGCCCGATCCACCCCCAGCAGCGAGACGAAGGTTTCCTTCCCCGCCGCCGCGTCCTTGCCCAGCGCCTTGCCGGCCAGCGCGGCGTCCCCCTCCACATCGAGCAGGTCGTCCGCGATCTGGAAGGCAAGGCCGATGTCGCGCGCATAGCCGTGCAGGCGCGTCCGCCCTTCCGGCGGGATACGGGCCATGATCGCCGCCGCATCCACGCAAAAGCCGATCAGCGCGCCGGTCTTCAACTGCTGGAGCCGGGTGACGGTCGGCAGGTCGAAGCTGGTCTTTTCCGCCTCCAGGTCCATCATCTGGCCGCCCGCCATCCCGCTGGTGCCGCTGGCGAGGGCCAGCGCCTTCACCAGTTCCACCCGGACGAAGGGGTCGGGATGCGTCTCCTCATCCGCCAGCACTTCAAAGGCCAGGTCGTGCAGGCAATCGCCCGCCAGGATCGCCGTCGCCTCGTCGAACGCCTTGTGCACGGTCGGCTTTCCCCGGCGAAGATCGTCATCGTCCATCGCCGGCAGATCGTCATGCACCAGTGAATAGACATGGATGCACTCGACCGCGAGGCCGACGCGCAGCGCCGAAACCCGCGAGATGTTGAACAGGTCGCTGGCCGCCTGCACCAACAGCGGGCGCAGCCGCTTGCCCCCGCCCATGGCGGCATGGCGCATCGCCTCGTACAGGCGCGCGCGCGGATCCTCGGGAACCGCCAGCAGCAGGTCGAACAGCCGGTCGATGTCGGCCGCCACCGCCGCAGCGCGGCCAGCCACCAGGCCGATCGCCGGGGGCAAGACGGAGTCGGCTCCGCTCATGGACGCCTCTCCCGCACGCTGCACGCTCAGTCCGAACCGAAGGGCTGGGCGCCGGTCACCGCACCGCTGGCATCGATGGTCAGCTTGGCGATCCGCGCTTCGGCCGCCTGAAGCCGTTCCATGCAGCGTTTCCGCAACTCCTCGCCCTGCGAATAGAGCGAAATGGATTCGTCGAGCGGCACATCCCCGCTCTCCAGCCGACGGACGATCGATTCGAGCGCACGCAACGCATCTTCGAACGACATCTGCAACGGATCGCCCTGCTGGGTCATGCTGTCTTGCGCCATGTCCCTGCATTGGCGGCCCCCGTCCGCCCGGTCAAGCCCGCATGGGCCCGCGGCGGCCGATTCCGGCGGTTGTTCATAAAAACGTCATGACGTCGCGCCACAGGCTGGCGGACTTGTGGCAGTTTTGCGTTGACGCTGGGCATGGCTAGTGCACATAGAAGGACCGCTATGAAACATTATCTCCCCCTGATCCCCGTGGCGGCGCTTGCGCTGCTTTCCGCCTGCAACAAGAATGACGAACCTGAAGTCGTGGGCGGCCCCGCCGACCCCATGGCCGAAAAGCTGGCGAACGCCGCTCCCGTCGAGCTGCCGCCGATGGTGAAGGAAAGCCATCAATATCGCTGCAAGGACAACAGCCTGATCTTCGTCGACTTCATGAGCGACGACAAGACGGTCAACGTGCGCACCGAAAAGGATGGCGCCCCCACCAAGCTGACGGCGGCCGAAGCCGGCAAGCCCTTCGAAGGCGGCGGTTTCAAGGTCGAGGGCACGGGCAAGCAGATCACCGCCACCCTGCCGGGCAAGAGCGCGCTGAGCTGCAAGGCCTGACACCTTTCATTTTTCCTGCACATCCGGGCCGGCCCTTCCCCTGCGGAAGGCCGGCCCTTTTCTTTGGCGATGCCGATCAGGCGGCGCATCGGCGCTCACCGGCAGCAGCAGGGCGCCGGATCCCTGCCTCCTGCATAAACAGTTCCCTCAGCGGAATTCGGGCTCACCCACCTCGACAGGATCGGGGCCGAAGCGATTGGGTCCGCGTGTGCCGCCCATGATGAAGAAGATGAGCAGGACGATGCTGCCGATGATGGGAAAGAAGAGGATCAGCAGCCACCAGCCGCTGCGGTCCGTGTCATGCAGCCGGCGGACCGAAAGCGCGACATGGGGAATGATCATCGCCAGCGTGAACAGCCCGGTCAGCGGACCGCCACGGGTGCTGTAACCGGCAGCCGCCCACCAGGGGCCGTGCTGGAACCAGCGATGCGTCGCGCCAAGGCCCAGCGCGCCTTCGACGATCGCGATAGCCACGTAGCAGAGCAGCAGGAACAGAACGAACATCCAATATTCCCGGGGTCGCGCCCGGCCAGAGAATTTGGCGTAGCGGCGCAACGGCAACAGCATCCATTCCACAGGCAAGCTTCCTCATGTCGACCAGCCCGGCAAAGCTATCATGTTTTCGCGCACGCGCGAGCCTCAGCATTGTCTATCGGACGCTCCCCCGCTAAAGGCGCGCACATGTCCAGCACCGCATCCCAGATCACGCCCCAGGTCGTTGCTGACCATGGGCTTTCCCCGGAAGAATATGATCGCGTCCTGAACGCGCTCGGCCGGGAACCGAATCTCACCGAACTTGGCATCTTTTCCGTGATGTGGTCGGAGCATTGCTCCTACAAATCCTCGCGAATCCATCTGAAGAAGCTGCCGACCGAAGGGCCGCAGGTGATCTGCGGTCCCGGCGAGAATGCCGGCGTGGTCGACATCGGGGACGGTCAGGCCGCGATCTTCAAGATGGAGAGCCACAATCATCCGTCCTATATCGAGCCCTATCAGGGCGCGGCGACGGGCGTGGGCGGCATATTGCGCGACGTTTTCACCATGGGCGCGCGGCCGGTGGCGAACATGAACGCGTTGCGTTTCGGGCGGCCCGATCACCCGAAGATGAAGCACCTCATCAGCGGCGTGGTGCGTGGCATTGGCGGCTACGGCAATTGCGTGGGCGTGCCGACCGTGGGTGGCGAGGTGAATTTCCACCCGGCCTATGACGGCAACATCCTGGTCAACGCGATGACCGTGGGCGTCGCGGAAACGGACAAGATCTTCTATTCGGCGGCTTCGGGCGTCGGCAATCCGATCGTCTATGTCGGCTCCAAGACGGGTCGTGACGGCATTCACGGCGCAACCATGGCCTCGGCAGATTTCGGCGAGGATTCGGACGAGAAGCGCCCCACCGTGCAGGTTGGCGACCCCTTCACCGAAAAGCTGCTGATCGAAGCCTGCCTCGAGCTCATGGCCTCCGACGCGATCGTCGCGATTCAGGACATGGGCGCGGCCGGCCTGACCTCTTCCTCGGTGGAAATGGCGTCCAAGGGCGGCGTCGGCATCCAGCTCGACATGGACAAGGTGCCGCAGCGCGAAACCGGCATGACCGCCTATGAAATGATGCTGTCGGAAAGCCAGGAGCGCATGCTGATGGTGCTCCAGCCAGGCAAGGAAGGCTTTGCCGAAGCCATTTTCCGCAAATGGGAACTGGACTTCGCGGTGATCGGCCATGTGACCGATACGGGCCGCATGGTGCTGGTCCACAAGGGCGAGACGGTGTGCGACATTCCGCTCGCCCCGCTGGCGGACGATGCGCCGCTCTACGACCGCCCGGCCATGGCGAGGGACGAGTACAAGGCCTGGTCCGGCGTGCAGCCTCTGGGCGAGATAACCGAAAGTGCCGATATCGGCGCGGATCTGGTCAAGCTGATGGGATCGCCCGACATCGCTTCGCGCCGCTGGATCTGGGAGCAATATGATCACATGGTCGGCGCCGACACGGTGCAGCGCCCAGGCGGCGACGCGGCGGTGGTTCGGGTCCACGGATCGCAGAAGGGGATCGCGATCAGCACTGATTGCACCCCGCGCTATTGCTATGCCGACCCCTATGAGGGCGGCAAGCAGGCCATTGCGGAATGCTATCGCAACATCAGCGCGGTCGGCGCCACGCCGCTCGCCGTCACCAACTGCCTCAACTTCGCCAATCCGCAGCGTCCGGAGATCATGGCGCAGTTCACCGGCTGCCTGGATGGGATGGGCGAGGCCTGCCGCGCGCTGGATTTCCCTATCGTGTCGGGCAATGTCAGCCTCTACAATGAATCCAAGGCGACCGGCGGCGGCTCCGCCATCCTGCCGACTCCCGCCATTGGCGGCATCGGCCTGCTCAAGGACATCGATGGAATGGCGACCGTGGCCTTCAAGAATGAGGGCGACGCGATCTGGCTGATCGGTGGCGAAGGCAGCCATCTCGGCCAGTCGATCTGGCTGCGTGAAATCGCCGGCCGGGAGGCGGGCGAGGCGCCGAAGGTCGATCTGGCGGCGGAGCGCGCCCATGCCGAAACCGTCCGGTCGCTGATCGCGGAAGGCAAGGTCAACGCAGTACACGACATTTCGGACGGCGGCCTGCTGGTTGCGGTGGCAGAAATGGCGCTGGCCAGCGGCATCGGGGCGGAACTGAATATCGCCCTGACGACGGCAGGCGCCTTTGGCGAGGATCAGGGCCGCTACATCGTGACCGCCGCTGGAGGCGTCGATATTCCGGGCGCTGCGAAGATCGGCACAACGGGCGGCGACAGGGTTGCGGGCGTCCCCCTGACCGACCTGCGCGGCGCCCATGAGGGCTTCTTCCCGGCGTTGATGGACGCTGAACTTTAAAGATGCATTGCGCATGCTCCTGCGCGGGCAGGAGCATGACGGCATTTGTCGTTGGCTGTTGAGGAAATCCCATGGCTTTCACCGCGAAGATCCTCCTCCTTGGCTCAGGCGAACTGGGTCGCGAGTTCGTGATATCGGCCAAGCGGCTGGGTGCCCAGGTCATCGCCTGCGACAGCTACGAAGGAGCGCCCGCCATGCAGGTGGCGGACGGGCATGAAGTCTTCTCGATGCTGGATGCCGACCTGCTCGCCAAGGCCATCGAGAAGCACCAGCCCGACTTTGTGGTGCCCGAAATAGAGGCGATCAGGACCGAAGTCCTGGCCGATTTCGAGGCCCGCGGCGTCACCGTCGTGCCTTCCGCCCGTGCGACGATCATGACCATGAACCGCGATCGCATCCGTGAAGTCGCGGCGGTCGAACTGGGGCTGCGCACCTCGCGCTATCGCTACGCCGAGACGCTGGAGGAAGTGCTGGCCGGCGCCGAGCACACTGGCCTTCCCTGCGTCATCAAGCCGGTCATGTCCTCTTCCGGCAAGGGGCAGAGCACGGTTCGCGCGCCGGAGGAGCTGGAGGCCGCCTGGAACTATGCCGTCGCCAATATGCGCGGCGACCGCAGCCGGGTCATCGTCGAGGAGTTCATCGCCTTCGACTATGAGATCACGCTGCTGACCGTGCGCAGCCGGGACGGCGTCAGTTTCTGCCCGCCGATCGGCCACCGGCAGGAGCGCGGCGATTATCAGGAAAGCTGGCAGCCCACGCCGATGTCCGGCGCCGCGCTGGCGGCCGCGCAGGACATGGCGCGCAAGGTGGTCGACAATCTGGGCGGCTACGGCATTTTCGGCGTGGAATTCTTCGTGAAGGGAGAGGATGTCATCTTCTCCGAACTCTCACCCCGGCCGCACGACACCGGCATGGTGACGCTGATCTCGCAGAACTGGAGCGAATTCGACCTTCATGCCCGTGCCATATTGGGTCTGCCGGTACCGGAAGTGACGCTGCGCAGGGCCGCGGCATCAGCGGTGATATTGGCGGATCGGGAATCGGACGATTTCCGGTTCGAAGGGTTGGCCGAAGCGCTGTCGACGCCTGGAGGAGAAATCGACCTGCGCCTGTTCAGCAAGCCGACGACCCGCCCCTATCGCCGAATGGGCGTAGCGCTCGCCGTCGCGGAAGATGCCGACGGCGCGCGCGCGCTGGCGGCCGAGGCTGCGTCGAAGGTGAGGATCGTCTACGGTCAATAGGGTAGAAAGCCGGGAGCCCGCTTCCGGCGCTTGGCTGGCGGCTGAACTTGCCAATTCCCTGTCGGTGTTCGACATGCGTGCTGAACCGAAGCAAGGAGCCGTTCCATGACCATCATCCGCCGCGTCACTGTACATGAAGGGCCTGGCGGCCGGTTCGAGAGCGTGGCGATATTCGACGAAGCGATCGCCGCGCCGCGCCCAGGTCTCCTTCTCTTCCCCAATGTCCTGGGCACGAAGGAGGCCGATTTCGCCTATGCCGAAAGGGTCGCGGCGCTCGGTTACACCGTCCTGGTCGCGGACGTCTTCGGCCAGGGCAAGCGCACCACCCGCGCCGATCCCGACATGGGCCGGTACATGGCCGAACTCAACAATGACCGCAGCCTGTTGTGGGACCGGGTGAACGCCGCTCATGCACTGCTGAAATCACTGGACGAAGCAGACGAAACACGAACCGCCGCGATCGGCTTCTGTTTCGGCGGCAAAGCGTGCTCGACCTTGCCCGTTCCGGTGCGGACATAGCGGCCGGCGTCAGCTTCCACGGCGTCTATGACGCACCGCCCTTCCCCAACGCGAAGATCGCGGCCCGGCTGCTGGTCTGCCACGGCTGGGACGATCCGATCGCGCCGCCCGACGCCACTGTCGCGCTTGCAAAGGAACTCACCGAAGCCGGATGCGATTGGCAGATCCACGCCTATGGCCGCACCGGCCACGCCTTCACCGACCATGACGCCAGGATGCCGGAAAAGGGCCTGGCCTATAATGCCGACGCAGACCGCCGCAGCTTCCGCGCGATGGCCGATTTCCTGGGCGACATTTTTGGCTGACCCGGCGTGGGTCGGGAATCAGATGTCGTCGATCATTTCCGCCAGCACGCCGAGGCAATCTTTCGCAAGCTGGATTGATCGCGCAGGCGACCAGCCGAAATCCGAATCGGGAAGGTCGTCATTATCCTTGAACGGCATTTCCAGCGTCATCGCCACCGCGCCAAAGCGCTCTGCCAGCTGGTTTGTGGACATGGACAGGTTCGCCCTGCCCGGCGGTGTCGCTGGATAGCCCTTCTTCGTCTGGAAATCGGGCGTCCGGGCGGCCAGCGTGTCGCGATAGCGGCGATAGAGGGTCGACTGACGCTCCGTGATGGAGGGAATACCCTCGAACCCGGCGAGGAACACGGCCGCAATGGCCTCATCGCCATGCACGTCCATGGCGAAGTCAACCCCGACCTCATCCATCGCCCTGCGCACCAGGAAAACCTCAGGGCTCTTCTCCAGCGACGGATCATGCCATTCGCGGTTGAGGTTGATGCCGACCGCATTGGTCCGCAAATGACCGCGACGGCTTCCGTCCGGATTCATGTTGGGCACGATATGGAAGGTCGCCTCCCTGCGCAGCAGCCGCGCCACAGCGTCCTCTTCGTCGCAGAGCCGCTCCAGCGCACCCTCCATCCACCATTCGGCCATGCTCTCGCCCGGATGCTGCCGCGCGTAGAGCCAGACCTTCTTCGGCCCATCCCCCAGCACCAGCAGGTCGAGCGGCTGCCTGTCCAGCGTCAGCCCCAGTTCGCGATGCTGCACCCCCGGCTGCGACGCCGCCCAGGCGACCAGATCATGGTGCCGTTCCATCGAATAGGGCGCGAAATAGGCAAGCCACACCGCATTGCTGTCGGGCGACAGGCGGATCGTCAGCGTGCCGTCGGCATAGCCGGTGTGCGCCAGCAGCCAATTCTCCCGATCTTCGCTGAACCGCGCCTGATAGCCGGGCCAGCCATCGGGATAGGCCGACGTGCCGCAATTGACGATCGCCAGTTCGACTTCCCGCCCGGCGACGCCAGCCACGCGGAAATGGAACCACTGGTAGAAGTCGCTCTGCCGGTCCTTGACGATTTCCAGCTCGGCGCGGACGCCGGTGCCGGTATCGGAGATCGAAAGGACGCGAATATTGCCACTGTCAAAGGCACTTGTGATCGAGATGCTCATTTGACGGTTATAGTCTGGCCCGATTCGCCCGGATAGCCCCCCAGCAATGCCGCCGCCAACTTCTGCGCCGCCAGGCCGGGCTGCGATGCAGGCGTGCCCTCCCTTGCCCCGGTCTGCGCGCGGCCTTCCCATATAGTGGTCGAATCGGCCCGACGGCGAATCTGCACCTGCAATTCGGTGAACACCTGCCCCTTGGGCTTGCCAGACAGGTTGATGCCGATGCCCAGGCCGAGGCCGGAATAACCGCCGCTGCCCACGGCGCCGCCGACGCCGACGCTCACCGGCTTGCCATTGGCGCCATAGCTTTCGGGTTCGCGAAACGTCCGGCGGAAGCTCACCAGCGCGACATAGTCGCTCCTTGCACCCGGTGCCGCGCTGGTGAAGCCGACGCGCTGCAATTCCTGCTCCACGGCGGCGGCATAGGTCCGGAATTCGAGGCCGACGTCGGGGTTGCCGGCCATTTCCTCGACCGCGATGCTCCCGCTGCGGGCCGGATTTTCGATGTGGAACCGCGTCACTTCCACGGGGGGAACAGCGGTGGCGCAAGCACTCAGGCCCAGGGCGAGCAGGGCGGGAAAGGCGATCTTCTTCATCATTGACGGATTCAGCATGGATGGGCACTCCGGGGGATGACAAGCTCTACACGACACCGGGCCGCTAATCCCTTAAAAGCGTCAAGCCACGGATTTGCTGCATGGAGGATGAACAGCGAGGCAATGGGGTGAAATCCGGGCGGCTGCCCTTGACTTTCGACCGTCCCACCCATAGGGGCTGCGCTTCGATTTTTCGATCATGCAAGATTCATTCAAAGGCTGGTTCCATGAAGATCCGCAATTCGCTCAAGTCGCTCAAGGGCCGTCACCGGGATAACCGCGTGATCCGCCGCCGCGGCCGCACCTACGTCATCAACAAGACCAACCGCCGCTTCAAGGCCCGCCAGGGCTGATTCATGGCGGATATTGCCGTCATCTTTGATGTCGGCAATGTCTTGTATCACTGGAACCCCAGGGTTCTGTACGAGCGCCTGATCGATGACGATCGGGCGCTTGATGCGTTTCTCCGCGACGTCGTGACGCTGGACTGGCATTTCCAGCATGATCAGGGGCGGCCCTTCGCGGAAACCAGCGCCGAACTGATCGCACGCCATCCCGAACAGGCTGCGCTGATTCGCGTCTGGGGCGAAAGGTTCATCGACAGCATAGGGCCAGCCGTCGAGGGCATGCCGCAGATCGTCCACGAACTGCACGCAGGCGGCATTCCCCTGTTCGCCATCACCAACTTCAGCGATGAATTCTGGGCGCCCTTTCGCGCGCGCGAAGCCGAGCTGTTCGCGCTTTTCAGCGACATTGTGGTTTCCGGCACGGAAAAACTGGTGAAGCCCGACCCTGCGATCTACCGGCTGGCGCTGGGGCGATTCGGCTTGAACACGGGACAGGCGTTGTTCATTGATGATCGCGAGGAGAACGTCCTCGGAGCCGAGGCGGAAGGCATGCGCGGCCATCTGTTCCGCGACGCGGCCACGCTGCGCCGGGACCTTGCAGGATTGGACCTGATTGGCCCGGCGGCAGCTTGAGTTGACCTTCGTTTGCGCGAGGCTGGAACTCGCGTCCATCAGATCTGCTTGGGAAACGCCCTAGGACGGATCCTAGTCCCGCCCCCTCAGCTCATCGCCGCGCACCGCGGCCACGTGCAGCACATTGGTCGATCCCGGCGTCCCGAACGGCACGCCCGCCAGCACGACGATCTTGCCGCCCTTCTCGACCAGGTCATGGCGCAGGGCCATGCGGCGTGCCTTGCCGATCATCTCTTCGAAAGTGCCGATATCCTTTGTCCGCACCGCATATACTCCCCAGGTCAGCCCCAGCTTGCGTGCCGTGTCCTGCCGCGGCGTCAGCGCCAGGATCGGCGTCATGGGCCGTTCGCGGGCCACGCGGCGCACGGTGCTGCCCGAGGAGGTGAAGCAGGTGATGGCGCTCGCCCCCACCACGGACACGATGCTGCCCGCGCCCTCCGCCAGGGCGTCGGCGGTGGTTGGGTCCGGCTTCGTCTCGGTATAATGCAACCGCCCGAAATAGCCGGGATCCCGCTCCACGCTATGGGCGATGCTGTCCATCATCGTCACTGCCTCGACCGGCCAGTCGCCCGCCGCCGTCTCCGCCGATAACATGATCGCGTCCGCCCCGTCGTAAACCGCCGTCGCCACGTCCGACACTTCGGCGCGGGTGGGCGTGGGCGCCTTGATCATCGATTCGAGCATCTGCGTCGCGACCACGACGGGCCTTCCCATGCGCCGCGCCGCCGCCACGATCTGCTTCTGAAGAGGCGGCACCGCCTGGGGCGGCAGTTCGACGCCAAGGTCGCCGCGCGCCACCATCACGCCGTCGGCCAGTTCGATGATCTCCTCCAGCCGCTGCACGGCGGCCGGCTTCTCGATCTTCGCCATCAAGGCGCCATAGCCGCCCATCAGCTTGCGCGCCTCGGCCAGGTCTTCGGGCCGCTGGACGAAGCTCAGGGCGATCCAGTCGCAGCCCTGCTCGACCGCGAAGCTGAGGTCGCGCCGGTCCTTTTCGGTCAGCGCCGGCACCGGCACGACCACGTCGGGCACGTTCACCCCCTTCCGATTGGAGAGGGTACCACCGACTTCGACCACTGTGTCGATGCGGTTTTCCGTCACCTTCTTGACCCGCAGCACCATCTTGCCGTCGTCCAGCAGCAACCGGGTTTCGGGTAGCAGCGCCGCATAGATCTCCGGATGTGGCAGATTGACCCGCGTCGCGTCGCCCGGTGCCGGATCGCTGTCCAGCACGAACGCCGCCCCCGTCTCCAGCATCGCCAATCCCCGGTCGAACGTTCCGACCCGCAGCTTGGGGCCCTGTAGGTCGCCCAGGATGGTCGTCGGACGGCCGAATTCCTTTTCCAGTGCCCGGATCGCCGCTATGCGCGCGGCATGATCCTCATGCGCGCCATGGCTCATGTTGATGCGGAAGGCATCGGCCCCGGCGACGAACAGTGCGCGGATCATCTCCGGGCTGTCGCTCGCGGGGCCAAGGGTCGCCAAGATGCGAACCTTGCGCGAACGGGGCGGTAATCTCGTCATTCCTCTTGTCTCCTGACCGTCATGGTCGCCTCTGGGTTGCCAGGGCGCGGTTTTCGATTATCCGTGCTGCACGACAGGATGATGTAGATCAGCGAAAGGATCGCCGTGAACGATACCATACTCAGCGATGCGGTCGCCGCAACCGCCTTCCGACGACTGGTGGCGCATTTGCAGCACCGCACCGACGTCCAGAACATCGATCTGATGGGAATGGCGGGCTTCTGCCGCAACTGCCTGGCGGACTGGATCGCGGAAGCGGACGGCACGATGGGCAAGGACGAGGCGCGTGAGGTCATCCACGGCATGCCCTTTGCCGAATGGAAATCCCGATACCAGGGCGAGGCCACGCCGGAACAGATCGCCCGCATGAAGGAGAGCGTGGCGAAGAATGCCGACGGGCATTAGACTATTTCAGGCTGGCCGTTTACCGCCAAACGGCTCGGAAAATGCGGCCTTGAAAGACAAGAGCGTTTTCACTCATCGTGAAAACGCTCTAGAGGCTGGGGCCGACCGATTCACCCACCGATTCACACTCACTGGAGATTCTCATGAGCGATGGCAATGTCGCCGCCGAACAGCTACGCCTTTTCATCGAGCGCATCGAGCGCCTGGAAGAGGAAAAGAAGGGCATCGCGGACGATATCAAGGACGTCTATCTGGAAGCCAAGGCCAATGGCTATGATGTGAAGACGATGCGGTCCATCATTCGCCTGCGCAAGATGGAACGCAACGCTCGCATGGAAGCCGAAGCGCTGCTGGAAACATACAAGTCGGCGCTGGGCATCGAATAGATCGCAACACAGGAGAGCGCTCATGACCGAGATCATCGTCAGCACCACGCCTTCGCTGGAGGGCCGCCCCGCAAGGGAATATCTCGGCATCGTCACCGGCGAGGTGATCGTGGGCGCCAATCTCTTCCGCGACCTGTTCGCCAGCGTCCGCGACATCGTCGGCGGACGCTCCGGCGCCTATGAGGACGTGCTTCAGCGCGCCCGCGAACAGGCGATCTCGGAAATGCGCACCCGCGCCGCGACGCTGGGCGCCAATGCGGTCGTCGGTGTCGATCTGGATTATGAGACGGTGGGATCGAGCGGATCGATGCTGATGGTCACGGCATCGGGCACGGCGATCCTCGTCTGACATTGCGCGAATGGGGCGCGCTCGCTAGAGAGCGCGCATCCAACAAACAGACAAGTCAGGAGCAGGCCGTGGCCGGCCATAGCAAATTCAAGAACATCATGCATCGCAAGGGCGCGCAGGACAAGAAGCGCTCCTCGATGTTCTCCAAGCTCAGCCGCGAAATCACCGTCGCGGCGAAGATGGGCATGCCCGACCCGGACATGAACCCGCGCCTCCGCCTCGCGATCAACGCCGCCAAGGCGCAGTCCATGCCCAAGGACAATATCCAGCGCGCGATCGACAAGGCGATCGGCGGCGACATGGAGAATTACGAGGAAATCCGCTACGAGGGCTATGGTCCCGGCGGCGTGGCGATCATCGTCGAGGCGCTGACCGACAATCGCAACCGCACCGCGACCAATGTCCGGACCGCCTTTTCCAAGAATGGCGGCAATATGGGCGCTTCAGGTGCGGTCAGCCACGGTTTCGACCGGATGGGCCTCATCAGCTATCCAGCAAGCGCGGGCGATGCCGACGCGATCTTCGAAGCGGCGCTGGAGGCGGGTGCGGACGACGTGTCCTCGAACGAGGACGAGCATGAGATCTGGACCGCCATGGACGCGCTGCACGAAGTCGCAAAGGCGCTGGAAGCCAAGCTCGGCCCGGCGGAAGGCGCCAAGCTCGCCTGGAAGCCGCAGACCACCGTCGAAGTGGACGAAAGCAATGCGGCGACGCTGATGAAGCTCGTCGACACGCTGGAAGATGATGACGACGTCCAGACCGTCTGGGGCAATTACGAGGTCTCCGACGAAGTCATGGAGAAACTGGGTTGATCCTTCGCCTTCCCTTTCCCCTGCGGGGAGAGGGAAGCGAAGCACTGGCACCTTTGCCGCCTTGGCGGATCTTTGAAGGCGGGGCGAGCGACGTGCATGATCACCGCTCTCTCCCGACAGGCAGTGCCATTGTCTCCCGCCAAGGGTCGAGAGAGAGATCATGATCATCCTGGGTCTGGATCCCGGTCTTGGCACGACCGGCTGGGGACTGATCGCCGCCGACGGCAACCGCCTGACCCATATCGCCAACGGCCAGATCAAGACCGATTCGGCCATGGCGCTGGCGAGCCGATTGCTGGTGCTCGATCTGGCGCTGACCGACCTCATATTGGAACATCAGCCCAATGGCGCCGCGGTCGAAGAGGTGTTCCTCAACGTCAATCCGCAATCGACGCTGAAACTCGGCCAGGCCCGCGGCGTGGTGCTGCTGGCAGCTTCGCGCTCCGGCATGGAGGTGGGCGAATATGCCGCCCGGCTGGTCAAGAAATCCGTGGTCGGCGTCGGCAACGCATCGAAGGAGCAGGTTCATGCCATGGTCTCCCGCCTCCTCCCCGGCGCTAAGGTCGTCGGCCCCGATGCCTCAGACGCGCTGGCCGTGGCGATCACCCACGCCCATCACCTGGCCAGCGCGCGAAGGATTCCGAGAAAATAGAAGGCGCCGGCCAGATCGGCCTACACCATCTCGCCCGTCAGCAGGCGGGGCAGTGCGCCGGATTGCCCCCGCGCCTCCGCCATGAAGCGGTTCTTGAGCAGGGACGTGCGCTGCACCGCCGCCAGCCCGGCGCGGCGGACAAGCGAAGGCATGCGGCCGGGCACATCGAACAGCCGGACCAGTCCATCCATCGCCACGCTGGTCATCATCGCGTCCAGCCCGCGCCAACGCTGATAGCGGGCCATCAACTGCGCATCGCCGGGATCGAGGCCGAGCCGCATGCCTTCGACCAGCACCTCGACCAGCGCGGCGACGTCGCGGAAGCCCAGGTTGAGGCCCTGCCCGGCGATCGGGTGAATCGCATGAGCGCTGTCCCCCACCAGTGCGAGGCGCGTGTCGGTGATTCGTGCCGCATGGTGGAAGCCAAGCGGATAGCTGGAGCGCGGGCCCGCAAGTGCAATTTCGCCCAGGAATCCACCCATGCGCTTCTGCGCCTCTGCCAGCCAGGCGCGTTCGGAGAGCTTGAGCATGGCGGGCGCCTGCTCCGTCGGCACGGTCCACACGATCGCGGAACGGGTGCCCGGCAGCATCGGCAACAGCGCGAAAGGGCCGCCGGGATAGAATATCTCATAGGCCGTGTTGGCGTGCGGCACTTCATGATCGATCGCGGTCACCATCGCGACATGCTTGTAGGCCCAGCGCGTGGTGCGGATGCCGGCTGCCTCGCGCGTGGGGCTGTTGCGTCCCTCCGCCGCGACCAGCAGTGCGCCGTGAATGGTTTCGCCACTGGCCAGGGTCAGCGTCACGCCATCAGCATTGCGATCGGCATGCAGCGCCCGGTCGGGCTGGAAACGGGTGAGATTTTCGGCCTGCTCCGCCGTCTTCGCCAGAGCCACGCGCAGGTCGCGATTGGGGAACATGATGCCCATCACCCCATCGTCCGCATCCGGAGCGAAATCGAGCGCGCCGGGCGCCAGCCCGTCGCTGACCCAGATGCGGTCGATCGGGCAACCCTTGCCCTCCAGATGGTCGGCCACGCCGATCGCCGACAGCATGGCGAAACTGGTCGAGCTGATCGCCGATACGCGGCCGTCGAAATCCGTGGCCGTGGTTTCCACCGGGTTGGCCGGATCGATCACGGCGCAGCGCACGCCATGGCCGGAAAGGGCGATGCCAAGGGTCAGGCCGACAAGGCCACCGCCCAATATGGTGACGTCAAAGCGTTGCATGACGGCGGTTCTAGGCGCTCCTGAACGGATTGGGAAGGGCGTCAGAGCGCCTCGCCTCCCCCCGTTCGCCCATCCGGAGCGTGCGTCCGGCCGTTAAAGCTTCCGCACCCAGTTCGCCGGATCGGCCACCGTGCCGCGCTGGATGCCGGTCAGTTCCGCGCGCAGCGCTTCCGTCACGATGCCGCCATCGCCATTGCCGATGGTGAAGTCGCCGTCGACGCTCTTCACCGTGCCAATCGCGGTCACGACCGCCGCCGTGCCGCAGGCAAAGGCCTCGCGCAGCTTGCCGCTGGCGGCGTCGGCGCGCCATTGGGCAAAGCTGTAGAGCTCCTCACGCACGTCATGCCCCCTGGCGCGGGCGAGCGAGAGGATGCTGTTGCGGGTGATGCCCGGCAGGATCGTGCCGGACAGCGGCGGCGTGACGATCGAACCGTCGTCCATCACGAAGAAGACGTTCATGCCGCCCAGTTCCTCGACCCACTTGTTCTCGGCAGCGTCGAGGAAGACGACCTGGTCGCAGCCATGCTGGATCGCTTCCTTTTGCGCCACCAGCGAAGCGGCGTAGTTGCCGCCACATTTGGCAGCGCCGGTGCCGCCCCGCGCGGCGCGGGTGAAATGTTCCGACACCCAGAGCGTGACCGCCTTCTTCCCGCCCTTGAAATAGGCGCCGGCAGGCGAGGCGATGACGCAGAAAATATACTCGTTCGCCGGGCGCACGCCCAGGAAGGTTTCGCTCGCGAACATGAAGGGGCGCAGGTACAGGCTACCCTCGCCGGACGGGATCCAGTCGGCGTCGATCTTCACCAGTTCCTCGACCGCCTCCAGGAAAAGGTCTTCGGGCAGAACGGGCATGGCCATGCGCTCAGCCGATTCAGCGAAGCGGCGGGCATTTTCCTCTGGCCGGAACATGGCGATGCTGCCGTCCTCGAGCCGGTATGCCTTCATGCCTTCGAAGATTTCCTGGGCATAATGGAGCACGGCGCAGGCGGGATCGAGCTGGAAGGGCTCGCGCGGGCCGATCGCGTGGCTGTGCCAGCCCTGCCCCTCGGTATAGCGAATCGTCACCATATGGTCGGTGAAGAGCTTTCCGAAACCGGGATCCGCCAGCAATACGGCGCGCTGATCAGCCAACACAGCCTTGTTGCTGCGGGTGATGGTGAAGCGCGATGTCTGCTGGACGTCCATGTCGAAAAACTCCTTTGGATCGGACGGGCCGCCTATGTCACAGATGGCGGCGCGAAACAATGGTCAATATTACTGACCCAAGTTGCGGTCCATGGCCGATCCCGTCGGGGTGGCATCTTGGCGCTGGGCCGCAGCACGGCTATCCCATGGGTCATGCACTTTTTCTCCGACAATGCGACGCCGGTCTGCCCGGAAGTCATGGCAGCCATCGTCGCGGCCGACCAGGCCGATCATGGCTATGACGGGGACCGCTGGAGCGCCCGCTTGAACGGTGCCTTTTCCGATCTGTTCGGGACGGAATCGGTGGCGCTGTGGATCGCGACCGGGACGGCGGCAAACAGCATAGCGCTGGCCTCGCTCTGCCCACCCTATGGCGGAATATTGTGCCATGAGGAGGCGCATATCGTCGTCGATGAATGCGGCGCGCCCGGCTTCTACACCCATGGGGCGACCCTGATGGCATTGCCTGGCGAGGGCGCGAAACTGTCGCCTGAAACAGTGCTGGACCTGTTGAAGGCTATCCGTCCCGACGTGCACCAGGTGCCCGCACGGGCGATCAGCATCACCCAGGCGACCGAATATGGCCTGGTCTATACGCCCGGCGACGTCGCGGCACTGGGCGATCTGGCACGGGAGCATGGGCTGGGTTTCCACATGGACGGGGCACGCTTCGCCAATGCGGTGGCGTATCTAAACTGCCATCCCGGCGATGTGACCTGGCGCGCAGGAGTCGACATCCTCTCCTTCGGCTGCGTCAAGAATGGCGGCATGGTGGGCGAAGCCCTCGTCTTCTTCGGCAATCAGGCGCAGGCGCGAGCGGCCGAGGCGGCGCGCTGGCGCAAGCGGGGTGGACACCTCTTCTCCAAGGGCCGCTATCTGGCGGCGCAACTATTGGCGATGGTCGAGGGCGACCTGTGGCTGCGCAACGCGCGGGCAGCCAACGCCGCGGCCCAGGCGCTGGCGGCGGGCGCGGCGGGACGGCTGCTGCATCCGGTCCAGGCCAATGAACTGTTCGTGCGGCTGAGCGAGGCGGAAAGGACGCAATTGCGGGCGCAGGGCTTCGATTTCCATGACTGGGGCGGGGATGCGGCGCGGCTCGTCACCAACTGGTCGCAGCATGCCTCCAGCGTGCAGCCTCTGGCCGAGGCGATCAGGACATTGGAGGGATGAGCGAGGGCAAGGGCGTTTTCCTGCCCTTCATCCTCGTCACGCTGATCTGGAGTTCCACCTGGATCGTGATCCGCGACCAGTTGGGAAATGTGCCGCCAAGCTGGTCTGTCTGCTATCGCTTCCTGTTGGCCGGATCGGCGATGGCGATCTTCGCCCGGCTGCGCGGCTTGCCGCTCAACATCGGTGGCAGGGGGCTGGCCTTCGCGGGATTGCTGGGTACGGCGCAGTTCGTGATGAACTTCAATTTCGTCTATCGCGCGGAGCATTATCTGACATCGGGCGTAGTGGCGGTGATCTACGCGATGCTGCTGATACCCAACAGCATCCTCGCCTATCTCTTCTTCCGTCAGCCGGTGAGCCGCGCCTTCATCGCGGGGTCGGGGGTCGCACTGGCGGGCATCGCGCTGATGCTGACGCATGAATATCATGGCGCCCGGGTCCGGCCGGACATGGTGCTGCTGGGCGCGGCATTTTCGATCGCCGGGCTGCTGAGCGCGTCGGCGGCCAATGTCATGCAGGGGATGGAGATCGCCCGGCGGCTGCCGATGGCGGCAGTGCTCGCCTGGGCAATGCTGATCGGCGCGGCTGTAGATGGGCTGTTCGCCTGGGCGACGGCCGGACCGCCGGTCATCGAGATGCGTCTGGGCTATTTGGCAGGAATTGCCTGGCTGGGGCTGGCGGGTTCGGTCGTGACCTTCCCGCTCTATTTCCGGCTGATCCAGCAAATGGGTGCGGGGCGGGCGGCCTATACCAGCGTGCTGATCCCGGTGATCGCGATGCTGATCTCGACGCTGGTCGAGGGCTATCGCTGGACGGCGCTGGCGGGTGCGGGGGCGCTGCTGGCAATTGCAGGGATGGTCGTCGCGCTGCGAACCAAGCAGGTCTGAGGGCGGACGCCCGGCTGGTAAAGCCGCTTGGCCGCATTGACCCTGTCGATCAGGCTGGCGAGCGGCACCGGCGCGGATGCGGTGCGTTCGGGCAGGGACAGGCTATTGATGCGCTGGCCCAGAGCGGTGAAGGCATGATCGAAGCGGTCCATCTCTTTATTCCCCGAAAGCTGACGGGCCAGCCATCGGGCAGGGATGGTTAAGAAGCCGTTAGTGATGATCCTGCTTTGCGGCGGAGCGAGTCACAGACAGGCGCGCAGCCCTTCGCGATAGGTGGGATAGAGGGGAGACCAGCCCAGCAGGCGCTTGGCGCGTCCGTTCGCCACCCTGCGGTTTTCAGCGTAGAAGGAGCGCGCCATGGGGGAAAGCTGCGCCTCCTCCAGTGTCAGCAGCGGCGGGGCAGGTTGGCCAAGCAGGGCGCAGGCTTCCTCGATCAGCCGGTTCTGCGCGCAGGGCAGGTCGTCGGACAGATTGTAGATGCCCGGCGGACCATGATGGATCGACGCGAGGACACCGGCGACGATATCATCGACATGGGCGCGGCTGAACACCTGATCGGGCAGGTCGATGCGGTGCGCCCGCCCTTCCCGCACACGATCGAGCGCGGAGCGGCCGGGGCCGTAAATACCCGGCAGGCGGAAGCGGCGGAGGTCCGGACGCAGAGCGCCCCAATCCGCATCGGCCTGCGCGCGCGCAGCCCGCCGGGCCACGCCGGTCGGGCTTGCTTCATCGACCCAGGCGCCCGCCGCATCTCCATAAACCCCGGTGGAGGAGAGATAGCCGGTCCAGATGGCAGGCGCTGCGGCGATGGCGCCGCCATAGCGGGTGAGGACCGGATCGGCATCACCCTCGGGCGGAACGGAGGACAGGATGTGGCTGGCCCGCGCGATGGCGGTCAGCACAGCGGCTTCGTCGCTGAAGTCGAGCGTTTCGGCATCGGCGGCGCGACGAACGCCGGTAACATGCCATCCCTCGGCCCGCAGGCGCATGGCGAGCCGGGAGCCGGTGTAGCCCATGCCCAAGATGAGCATATGGGGCATGTTCAGGCGGCCGCTGGCCAAGTCAGACCGTGAAGCTCTCGCCGCAGCCGCAGCTACCCTTGGCATTGGGATTGTTGAAGACGAAACCGGCGGTGAAGTCATCCTCCACCCAGTCCATGGTCGATCCGACCAGATAGAGCACGGAGGCGCCGTCAATATAGAAGGTGCCGCCCGGCGTTTCGATCTTCTCGTCGAACTTGGCCTCCTCGTTCACATAATCGACCGAATAGGCAAGGCCGGAGCAGCCCCGGCGCGGCGTCGACAGCTTGACCCCGATCGCGCCTTCGGGCGCCTGCGCCATCAGGTCGGCAATGCGCTGCTCGGCGCTCGCCGTCAGCACGACGGCGGCCGGACGGGCACGGATCTTTGTTTCGCCAGTGTGAGGAGGAGTCATCAGAGCATTCCCAGTTCGAGCTTGGCTTCGTCCGACATTTTCTGCGGATCCCACGGCGGATCCCAGACCAGGTTCACCTGCGCATCGCCCACGCCCGGCACCGCGCCGACACGCAATTCGACTTCGCCCGGCATAGATTCGGCCACCGGACAGTGCGGCGTGGTGAGCGTCATGGTGACGACGGCGTGGCCATCCTCCGTCACGTCTACGCCGTAGACGAGGCCCAGATCATAGATGTTGACCGGGATTTCCGGGTCATAGATTTCCTTGAGCGCATCGATGATCGCATCATAGAGGCTGCCGCCCGGTTCGCCCCTGGGCATGTCGGCAGGCTTCTGCGCGAGGAAGCCATCCAGATAGTCGCGCTGGCGCGCGCCGGAACCGGCCGCCTCCTCGACGCGTGCCTTCGGGGGCGTTTCCACCCCCTCGACCTCTTCCACCAGAATCTTGCGCTCTTCGCGATTCACTTCAGTCATTGGCGAAGATCTTCCTCACTCTTTCTATGCCCTTGACCAGCGCATCCACATCGCTTTCGTCGCTGTAGATGCCGAAGCTGGCCCGTGCCGTGGCCTCGACGCCCAAATGGCGCATCAGCGGCTGCGCACAATGATGCCCAGCCCGGATGGCAACGCCGGTTTCGTCCAATATGGTGCCGACATCGTGCGGATGCACCCCCTCCACCTCGAAGGAAAGAATGCCCGCCGAATCTTCCGGGCCGAACACGCGCACGCTGTTGAGGCTTTGCAGCGCGGTCCTGGCCTTCGCGACAAGCGCGCATTCATGGGCATGGATCGCGTCCAGCCCGATGGCCTGCACATAGTCGATCGCCGCCGACAAACCGACAACGCCGGTGATATGCGGCGTCCCCGCCTCGAACCGGGTGGGCGCGGGGGCATAGGTGGTTTTTTCGAACGTCACCTTGTCGATCATCGATCCCCCGCCCTGATAGGGCGGCATGGCGTCGAGCAGCTCCTTTCGCCCCCAGAGCGCGCCGATGCCGGTGGGACCGTAGAGCTTGTGCGCGGAAAAGACGTAGAAATCGCAGTCCAGCGCCTGCACGTCCACGGCAAGGCGCGGCACGGCCTGGCAGCCGTCGATCAGGATCTTCGCGCCCACGCCATGCGCGATTTCGGCGGCGCGGCGGACGTCGAGCACGCTGCCCAGCACATTCGACACATGGGCCAGCGCGACCATCCTGTGCGCGGGCGTGATCATCGCGGCCATGGCATCCAGATCGATCTTGCCGTCCGGGGTCAGCGGCACGACATCGATGCCGGCCCCGACTTTTTCGGCGACAATCTGCCACGGAACGATATTGCTGTGATGCTCCAGCATGGAGAGCAGGATGCGGTCGCCGGCCTTGAGCTGCGTCCCTGCCCAGCTTTGCGCGACAAGATTGATGCCTTCGGTCGCGCCGCGGACATAGACGATCTCGCTGTCCGACTGCGCGCCGATGAACTGCGCCACCTTCCGGCGCGCCGCCTCATAGGCAAGCGTCATATTCGCCGAACGTTCGTAGACGCCGCGATGGACCGTCGCATAGTCCGGGCCATAGGCGCGGGCGATGGCGTCGATCACGGCATGAGGCTTCTGCGCGGTCGCGGCGCTGTCCAGATAATGCCAGCTGCCTACGCCGGGAAAGTCGTCCCTGAGCTGCAAAGCCTCGGCCAGGTCGGTCATACCAGCCTCTCCAGCTTGGCGAGCGCGGCGGACTCAAGCCGGTCCTTGACCGCTTCATCGACCACATCGTCGAACACGCCCGCGACAAAGGCCTTGAGCAGCAGCGTCTTGGCGGTCGCCGGGTCCATGCCGCGGCTCGCCATGTAGAAGAGGGCCTGCTTGTCCAGTTCGCCCACCGTCGCGCCATGGGCGCATTTCACGTCGTCGGCGTAGATTTCCAGCTCCGGCTTGACATTGGCCGTGGCGGTGCGGTCGAGCAGCATCGCCTTCACCGACTGGAAGGCGTCGGTGCGTTGCGCATCGCGCGCGACATTGATGCTGCCCAGATAGCTGCCGGTGGCGCGCTGGCCCAGGATCGAACGGATCGTCTGGCCGCTGGTCGCGTCCGGCTCGGCATGGGTGACGGAGGTGATGATCTCCAGCGTCTGCTCGCCGCTGCCGATGATCGCGCCGTTCAGTTCGAAATGCGCGCCCCGCCCCAGCGTCACGGTAAAGGCCACGCGACCGAATTTCCCGCCGATATTGAGGAGGTGGAAGTCGAGCCGAGCGCCGTCCGCGATGCTGATGACATAATCATGCACCGCCGCCGCGCCTTCGCCCGCATCCTGCAACAGATGATGGTGCGCAGTTTCTCCGGCCGCGACATCGATGTGCGTCGGCGCGGGCGTCGGCCAGATGGCCGCCAGCGCATCAAGGTCGCTGTAGCGCCATTCCTCGGCCCTTCTTGTAGGGAGGGGGCGTGCGGCAAGGGAGAGCGTGGTCACGCCGCAACCACCTCCGCATAACCCTCGCGCTCCAGTTCCAGCGCCAGTTCCGGGCCGCCGGACTTGACGATCCGGCCAGCGGCAAGGACGTGCACGAAGTCCGGCTTCACATAGTCGAGCAGGCGCTGATAATGGGTGATCAGCAGCACCGCCTTGTCGGGCTTGCGCATGATGGCGTTGATGCCGGCGCCCACGATCTTGAGCGCGTCGATGTCGAGGCCGGAGTCGGTTTCATCGAGGATCGCCAGCTTGGGATCGAGAATGCCCATCTGCACCATTTCAGCGCGCTTCTTCTCGCCGCCGGAAAAGCCGACATTCACCGGACGCTTCAGCATTTCCATGTCGAGGCCGAGGAGAGCCGCCTTTTCCTTGGCGAGCTTGATGAACTCGCCGCCCGACAACGGTTCCTGGCCGCATGCCTTGCGCTGGCTGTTGAGACTCTCGCGCAGGAATTGCAGGTTGGAGACGCCGGGGATCTCGACCGGATATTGGAAGCCCAGGAACAGGCCGGCGGCGGCGCGCTCGTGCGGCTCCAAGCTGAACAAGTTCACACCGTTAAAAGAGGCATTGCCGCCGGTAACCTGATACCCTGGGCGGCCGCCCAGCGTATAGGCCAGCGTCGACTTGCCCGCGCCATTCGGCCCCATGATCGCGTGGATCTCGCCCGCCTTGATGGAGAGCGACAGGCCCTTCAGGATCGCCTTGCCGTCAATCTCGTTGGTGAGGTTCTCAATCGTCAGCATCATTCACACCCCAAAAATCAACGACCATGCGCGCGCTGGAGCGTCCGCGCGGTCCAGAAAGCCATGTCCCGCACATCGCCCGGCGCGGGGAACAGCGTGTCGATATGGCGCTTGATCGGCATATAGGGCCACCAGTCGGCGTCAGGTTCGGGCGCGCCCTTTTCCAGCACGCCGGTCACGAATTCGGTCACCGGACCCATGCGGGCGAGATTGGGCGCCTTCGCCTTGTGGAAGGCCTTGTCGCTCTTCAGCTTCTCGGTGAAGGCTAGGTCGCCCGTCTCCAGCGCGGCGCGGCATTCGGCCTGATAGGCGTCGAGGTCGCCGAAATCCTTGGCGGCGCGGGCCTGAAGCTCGCCCTCTTCCAGCTCATAATCCTCGGTCAGGATGCGGATCGCGGCGGTCCATGCCTGACCATTTCCGACATCCTCCGCGAAATCGGCGAGGGCATCCTGAATATCGTCTTCGTCGCTCAAGAGTCTTGTCCTTGGTGTTCGTGTGGCAGGCCTCAGCCCACCGATCCTTCGAGAGAAATGCCGAGCAGCTTCTGCGCCTCGACGGCAAATTCCATCGGCAGTTGTTGCAGCACTTCGCGGGCAAAGCCGTTGACGATCAGGCTGACCGCCGCTTCCTGGTCCAGCCCGCGCTGCATCGCGTAGAAGAGCTGATCGTCGGAAATCTTCGACGTCGTCGCTTCATGCTCGATCTGCGCCGAAGGGTTGCGCACCTCGATATAGGGCACCGTATGCGCGCCGCACTGGTCGCCCAGCAGCAGGCTGTCGCACTGGGTGAAGTTGCGCACGCCCTCCGCGCCCGGCGCGACGCGGACGAGGCCGCGATAGGTGTTGTTGGAGCGGCCGGCGCTGATCCCCTTCGACACGATGGTCGAGCGCGACCCCTTGCCATTGTGGATCATCTTGGTGCCGGTGTCGGCCTGCTGCATATTGTTGGTCAGCGCCACCGAGTAGAATTCGCCGACGCTGTTCTCGCCATTGAGAACGCAGGACGGATATTTCCAGGTGATCGCGCTGCCGGTTTCCACCTGCGTCCACGAAACCTTGCTGTTGCGCCCCTGGCAGAGCGCCCGCTTGGTCACGAAATTATAGATGCCGCCCTTGCCGTTCTCGTCGCCCGGATACCAGTTCTGGACGGTCGAATATTTGATCTCCGCATCGTCCAGCGCGACCAGTTCGACCACGGCGGCGTGTAGCTGGTTCTCGTCGCGCATCGGGGCGGTGCAGCCTTCGAGATAGCTCACATAGCTGCCCTCGTCCGCGACGATCAACGTGCGTTCGAACTGCCCGGTATTCTCCGCATTGATGCGGAAATAGGTGGAAAGCTCCATCGGGCAGCGCACGCCCTTGGGGATGTAGACGAAGGTGCCGTCGGAAAAGACCGCGCAGTTGAGCGTCGCGAAATAATTGTCGTGCATCGGCACGACCTTGCCCAGCCACTTCTTTACCAGATCGGGATATTCACGCACCGCTTCGCTGATGGAGCGGAAGATGACGCCGGCTTCCTCCAGTTCCTTGCGGAAGGTGGTGGCGACCGAAACGCTGTCGAACACCGCGTCGACCGCGACCTTGCGGCTGCCCTTCACCCCGGCCAGCACTTCCTGTTCGGCAATGGGAATGCCCAGCTTCTGATAGGTCGCCAAAATCTCCGGATCGACCTGATCCAGCGAGTCCAGTTCGATCTTCTTCTTCGGCTCCGCGTAATAATAGGCGTCCTGATAGTCGATCGGCGGAATGTTGAGCTTGGCCCAGTCCGGCGCCTCCATCTTCTGCCACATGGCGAAGGCCTTCAGCCGCCATTCCAGCAGCCATAACGGCTCCTTCTTCTTGGCCGAAATGAAGCGGACCGTATCCTCGTTCAGCCCCTTGGGCGCGAAATCCTGCTCGATGGCGGAGGACCAGCCATGCTCATAGGTGGAGGCGCGATCGGCCGCCTCATGCGCTTCGCGGTTGCGGACGGTGGTGGTTTCCTCGGTCATGCCATTTCTCGGGTAAGGCTAGCGATGGTGACGCTCGCGAGCGCCGATCGGATCGCATTGTTCGCGACGTTCATATGCGGCCGGACGCGGCAATCCTGCTCCAGCGTGCAGTCATGGGCGCCCATTTCGGTACAGGCGGTCATGGCGATCGGGCCTTCCACCGCCTCCACCACATCGGCCAGCGTGATCGCGGCGGGCGGGCGGGCAAGGCGCACGCCGCCGCCTGTCCCCCGGCTCGATTCGAGCAGACCCGCGGCCGACAGCCGGCTCACCAGCTTCTGCGCGGTGGGCAGGGGAATGCCGGTTTCGGCCGAAAGTGTGGTCGCGTTCATCCTGGCCGCGCCGCAATGGCGGGCGGCGGCGGACATCAGCACCACGGCATAATCTGCGAAACTCGAAAGCCTCATGACCCTGCGTCTTGCGAACCATTCTCAAATCGGATCGAATCAATCCGATTGGCATGTGGTCCCGGCAGAGGCGGGAATCAAGGCATTTTTGCTGATGGCTGAGGTTTAGAGCGGGTTTCGATCTGATTAAATCAGATCGCCGCTCCGGATTCCTTGTTTGCCGCGATTTCTTGACCAGCGATCGCTTGGAAATCGCTCTAGCTGAAACGGTTGATCACGGCGACGTCTCCACCCAGCGAGCGGCGCAGCAGGGTGAGCTGCGCCACCGCGCTCGGCTCTGTCTGTAACTGGTGCGGGGTCAGGCCGATGAAATGCTTGATCTCCCGAATGAAATGCGACTGGTCATAGAAACGCCCGTCGTCGCACAGCGCCTGCCAGCTTTCATGGTCCAGCGCGATCCGCGCGCTGCACCGCAGCGCCCGATATTTACGCGCCAGCAGCTTGGGCGGGCAGCCATAATATTTGTTGGTGAGCCGGGCGAGCTGGCGTGGCGAAAGGCCGGTGATGTCGGCCAGCGTCTCGATCCGCGGAGAACCTTCATCCATCAGCCAGCCGTCCACCGCCTTCAACAGCCGCCATGTCGAATCCGACAGGGGAACAAGACGTTCCGACAGGAATGACCAGCAGAGCGTGGCCATCTCCTCCGCATCGTCGGTGGCGCGGAGTTGCTCCAGCAATTGCCGGTAGCCGGGAAGGTCGACCATCTCCTGCAGCCGATCGGTGAGAATGCTGGCATCCCCCCCATGCAACGCGATCCAGCCCGCAGGGAGCAGCGAAATGCCGACCACGCGGCCCGGCCCCGTCAGTTCAAAGCGAGTCGCCCCCATGGTCGGGCCCAACAGGCAGACTTCCGGCGTCGGCACTATCGTTCCATCATGAAAATGATAGTCGCCGCTGTTGTCCAGCATGAAACGAAGCTGCGGCACATCGGCACGGGTCACGTCGGAATAATGTTCCGCCGTTTCGGTGAAGATGTAGAGCGAACCGAAATAGGCGTTGAGCTGGTCGGGTGGCGCGAAATAGCGCAACCGTACCGCTCCCTGAGCCGCGTCGACTGTATAGGACAGCGGCGCATGACCATCTTTCGCCTTGATATTCAACGCCCCCCCGGACGTCTCGCTGTCATGCGGCCCCATATTATCACCCCGGTGATGCAATATGCTCCATCGGCGTGAAGGTGCAAGGGTTATGCGTGGCGGAAATGCGCTTTCCACCATGCCGGGCCCGTCAATAAATGTCGCAGGGCAGGGAAAAAACGACCCGGCGGTTTTCACCGCCGGGTCAGGAAAAGGTCTCGTCAGCCATATGGCCTAGAGCCTTCGGGTCGCAGGACTCTCTTACGTCCGAATCGCTGAAACTTTATTGGATGGATCGGACATTGGCCGAACCAAAACGGGACGAATCCCAAGGAATTTTGTTAAGAAATGTCATTCCGTCCTTACTGTTGCCGCGCTGCAACAGCGACTCGACCTGTGCGCTTTGCGATGGCATAGCGCCGCCATGTCCTATCGCCTGATCCGCCCCCTGTTTTTCGCGCTGGATGCCGAGCGCGCCCACCATCTGTCGATCAGATTGCTGCGCCTGATGCCGGTGCCGCCCGCGCTCGAACCCGATCCGATGCTGGGTCAGACGGTGGCGGGCATCGCCTTTCCCAATCCGGTGGGCCTGGCGGCAGGTTATGACAAGGAGGGGCTGGTCGCGCACAAGATGCACGGGCTGGGCTTCGGCTTTACCGAACTGGGAACGCTGACGCCCCTGTCGCAGAAGGGCAATCCCCTGCCCCGGCTGTTCCGGCTGGCCGAGGACCGGGCGGTGGTCAACCGCATGGGCTTCAACAATGGCGGCCAGGCGGCAGCGGCTGAGCGAATCGCGAAGCGCAGGCGGCCCGGCAGGAACGGACAAAACCCGGTGATCGGCATCAATATCGGGGCCAACAAGGACGCGACCGATCGGATCGCGGACTATGCCACGGGCGTGACCTGCATGGCGCCCCTGGCCGACTATCTGACGGTCAATATCTCGTCGCCCAACACGCCGGGACTGCGCGCGCTTCAGGACCGGGCCGCGCTGGACCAATTGCTGGGCGCGGTCATGACGGCGCGAGGGACGAATCGGACGCCCATCTTCCTGAAGGTGGCCCCGGACCTGGAGCCCGCCGATATCGAGGATATTGCCGACGCCTGCATCGACCACCGGATCGACGCGCTGATCGTGTCCAACACCACCATATCCCGGCCTTCGCTGCGGTCGCCGCTCGCCGGGGAGGCGGGCGGCCTGTCGGGCGCCCCGCTGCACGATCTGGCGCTGCAAAGGCTGCGCGACTTTCGGCGCGTGCTGGGCACTCGCCTGCCGCTGATCGGCGTGGGCGGCATCGCCACGGCGGAACAGGCCTATGCCCGCATCCGCGCCGGTGCGAGCCTGATCCAGCTTTACAGCGCGCTGGTCTATGAGGGGCCTTATCTCGCCCGGCGGATCAATAGCGGCATCAAGGCGCTGATGGCGCGCGACGGGGTGAGGAATATCAGCGAGATAGTGGGTATCGACGCCTGATTCGTCCAGCGGGTTGCGGAGCGCAATACAGCGATCGAGCGCGCTATCGGTTTCGATCGCCTGGAAATCGCTCTGGAGCGCGTTGCGCTGAATCCGAGTCACGCAGCGCGCTCTATGCTTTTGATGTCGCATCGTTTTCGCGCAAAACCGGTTCCCACTTTTGCGCACGATGCTCTAGGGTACCCGACATGACCTTTCGCCTTTTCGGCCTGCTGGCTCCCTTCGTTCTTTATGTCCTTTCACCCTCCCCGCTGGCCGCGCGGGAGCCGGTCGCGGTCAACGCCACCGTGTCCGCCGCCGATCCGCGCGCGGCGGAGGCAGGGCAGGAGATATTGCGCAGGGGCGGCAGCGCCACCGACGCCGCCATCGCCATGATGCTGACGCTGAATGTCGTGGAGCCGCATAACAGCGGTATCGGCGGGGGCGGATTCCTGATGCATCATGACGGGCGGACCGGCGTGCTGGAATCGATCGACGGGCGGGAGACCGCGCCGGCGGCGGCGCGGCCCGATCGCTTCATGGGCGCGGACGGCAAGCCCCTCTCTTTTCGCGATGCCTGGCCGGGCGGCTATTCCGTCGGCGTGCCCGGCAATGTCCGCCTTGCCTGGGAGGCGCACCGCAAATGGGGCAAGCTGCCCTGGGCCGAACTGTTTCAGCCGGCCATCCGACTGGCCGAACAGGGGTTCGAGGTGCGCCAGCGGTTGGACACGGCGATGAAGGCGGTTGCGCCGGTGTGGGCTGATTTTCCCGAGATCCAGAAATATTTCTGGATCGACGGCAAACCTGCGCCGATGGGCACGATCCTCAAGAATCCGCCGCTCGCCGCCCTGTTCAGGCGGATCGCGGCGGAGGGGCCGGACGCCTTCTATCTGGGCGACAATGCGCGCATGATCGCGGACACGGTCAGCAAGGCGCCGAAAAATCCCGTGCCGATGACGGAGGCCGACCTCGCGGCCTATCAGGCCAAGCCGCGCAAGCCGGTTTGCGGGCCTTATCACGGATATACGATATGCGGCATGGGACCGGCCTCGGCGGGCGGCATCACCGTATTGCAGGTGCTGGGCATGGTGGAACGCTTTCCGCTGGCCAAGTGGGGCAAGGACGATCCCCGGTCCTGGCATGTCATCGGGGAAGCGATGCAGCTCGCCTATGCCGACAGGGACAACTGGCTGGGCGATCCGGAATTCGTGTCCGTGCCGATCGCCGGGTTGATCGATCCCGGCTATCTCCGGCAGAGGTCGGCGCTGATCAGCATGGGCAGGACGCTGAACGACTATCGCCCCGGCACGCCGCCGGGTGCGGAAAAGCGCACCGCAGCCCTGCCCCAGCCCGAATCGGGCACCAGCCATTTCGTCGCGGTGGATCGTAACGGCGACATCGCTGCCTGGACCTCCACCATAGAGAGCTTTTTCGGCAGCCAGCTCGTCGCCAATGGCGTGATCCTGAACAATGAACTGACCGATTTCAGTTTCACCCCCGAAAAGGACGGCGCGCCCGTCGCCAACCGGGTCGAACCGGGCAAGCGGCCGCTGTCGTCCATGTCCCCCACCATCGTCTATGATGCGGCGGGAACCCCGGTCTTCACCATCGGCGCGGCGGGCGGCAGGACCATCATCATGCAGGTCGCCAAGGCGCTGATCGCGCATTTCGACTGGGGTCTGTCGGCGCAGGATTCGATCGCGCTGGGGTTCGAGTTCTTCGACCGGGACGGGCTGGTGCTGGAACAGGGCACATCGCTGGAGGCGATGAAGGCGCCGCTGGAGAAGCTGGGGCACAAGGTGTCGATCAGCCGCTTCGGCCTGAAAGCCAATGCGGCGGAGCGCACGGCCGACGGCCATTGGGTGGGCGGCGCCGATCCGCGCAGTCCGGGCGTGTCGTTGCAGGAGTGAAGCCCTGTTGGAACGCGCCGTGCTCCTGCGGCGGCTACACTTTCAGGTCCAGGCCCGCGACGTTGAACTGGAAGGGAAAGCTCTTATCCTTCGGCCCCACCACCAGGTTCACCTTGATCGTCCGGCTGTCCTTGATCGCGTCATAGGCCTTGGCCGCGGGCAGGACTTCGATACCGTCCTGGTTCTCGGTCATCCGGCCTTTCCATTCATGCGTCTTGCCGTCGTCCGTGACGGCCGTGACCTTGCAGTCCGACAGGTCGCAGGTGAAGGGCGCGCCGACCAGCTTGACCGTGACATCCGCCTCGCCTTCCTGCAGCGGCTGGACCAGCAGCACGCCGAACGTATCGGCGGCAGTCATGGTCTGGACCGTGTTGGCGCTGCCGATATAGGCGACCCTGGCCTTTCCGCCCTCGCCGCCTTCATATTTCCAGGCCTGTCCGATCTGGTCGCGCTGCGTCGGCCCCTTGTCGTCGGAGGATGAGCAGGCGGCGATCAGCCCCAGGGCGGCAAGCACCGCTATCGATCGCATCGCTTTTCTCCTTCTGTCCGTTTCGTTGGCGGAAGGAGAACGCATGGCGCCGGCGGGGTTTCCCTCCGCTCAGCTATAGCGGGCGGCAGTATCCCGGATCAGCGCGATCATGTTGGGAATGCCCTGCGTCCGGTTGGAACTCAACTGGTTGCGCAGGTCGAAGGGGGCGAGCGCGGCTTCGATATCCGTCCCGGCAATGGCGGCAGGCGACTGATCCTGCACGGTGAGGAGGACGAGCGCGATGATCCCCTTGGTGATGGCGGCGTTGCTGTCCGCCAGGAAATGGAGCCGCTTGCCCCTGGTGGAATCGGCGTCGATCACGGTGGGATAGACCCATACCGCCGCCGAACAGCCGCGAACCAGCGTGGCGTCGGTCTTGAGCGCGTCGGGCATCGGCTCCAGTGCCTTGCCCAGGTCGATGAGCAGGCGGTAGCGGTCGTCAGCGTCGAGGAATTCATATTCTTCGACCAGATCGGCAAGGACGGGCAATTGGGTCATGGCCGCCCATATAGGGTGAAATTCAAGCGGGGAAAGCTCTTCCCGCTGCCGTCCCCCTCCCGCCGGGCGGGAGGAGGAAATCGGCCTTTTTCAGATATCCACGCCCGCGGCGATGGCTTCCAGCTTGCGGATGCGTTCCTTGAGGTCGGCAACCTCGATCCGGGTCGCGGTGGAGGGCGGCGCGGCCCCCTCCGTCCCGCGGGCGAGTTCCGCGCGCTTAAGGTCCAGCCAGCCATTCCAGCCCCGCAAGGCCGCGGCGGTGACGATGATGAGTCCCGACAGACCCGCAATCGCCAATGTCAAAGTGTTGAGGGGGTCCTGCATATCGTCCTCCCTGTGATGATGATGCCCGCGTCAGTCGCGGTCCCGGAGCTTGTCGAATTCGCGCTCCAGGGCAGTGCTGCTGTCCGTCGCCAGCCGTTCCAGAACGGCGACCCGGTCCTTCAGCGCCTTCACCTCCGCCCGGAGCCGCTCGGCTTCCGGATCGGGTCCGCGCTGGACCAATTCTTCGCCCTTGTGGCGGCGAACGATGCCATATTTGGCGCGAACGACGCTGGCGACGGCTGCTATGGCGACGATGGCGACGACCATTTCAAACGGATTCATGATTTTTTCCCTTGCTGAGCCTGGGGCCGTCAGTTGGCGGGGCCGCGCAGACGCTCGATTTCCCTGTTCAGTGAGTGACTTTCATCGGTGACGATGCGCTCGACCACGACCATCCTGTCCTTCATCGATCCGATTTCGGCACGTAGCTGGGCGTTTTCCTGGCTCAGCAGGCTGATCCGTTCCATCGCCTCATTGCCTGCCTGCGGATAGATGGCCTGGCCCCATGCCCCGTCCAGCGGATAGCCATGCTTGATCCGAAGCCAGGTGGTGACGATCCAGCCGCCCACACCGATCCCGGTGCAGATCACGATCAGCGGTGCGAGTTGCGCAACCAACGCAAATTGTTCCGACATGGCAAACCTCCCTCGCTACCCGCAGGTGCGGCATATCAGATGTTGAATTTCTCAGACAAAATGCCGATTTTTCGACAGACCCCCAAGCCCGTTCGATAAACGGCGTGGGCCACGCGATTCCGTCAGCGCAGGTTGTCGATCTCATCGGCGAGCCGCGTGTTACGGCTGGTATAATAAGTTTCGATATCGGCCAGGCGACGGTCGATGTCGCGGAACTTGGACCGCACATCGCGGGTCGAGCGTGCCGGATTGGTGCGAACGCCCTGCCAGAATTTCTCGTCATCCCGGTCGGCATAGAGGCCCGCCGGCTTGTTCTCCGCAAAATAGGCCACGATGAAATAGGCGATCAGCGTCCAGGGAAAGGCCCCCATCAGCGTCACCAGCACGGCACCGACGCGAACCCACAGCACGTCGATCCCGCTATAGTCGGCTATGCCGGCGCATACGCCCATCCATTTGCCGTTCTGCTTGTCGAGATAGAATTTGGTGCGACGGGCAGCCATCTCAGTTCCTCCTGTGGGGATATTGGCGGTCGAAGTCATAATCCTCGTCCTGCGAAGGACCGGCGGGACGGAAATCGGGGTTGTCGGCGGCGACGATCCGTTCGACGGTCTGAAGCCGCTCCTCCAGCCGCCGGGCGAGCAGGTGAAGCTCGTCCAGCAGCTTCTCGTCCTCATCGGTGATCTTGGGGGCCTGCTTCCACTTGGTGACATAGTGGAAGATCAGCCAGGGCATGCCGATGAACAGCATGCCGCAGATCATGAGGGGCAGGAACACGTCCTCCATGCGTCATTCTCCCCTGTTTGTACCGGCGTTCATCGACGCCTTCAGCGCGGCCAGTTCGGCGTCGACCTTGTCGGACGTCTTGAGCTCCGCGATCTCCTCCTCCAGCGTCTTGGGCTGGTTGCCCAGGCTCATGGCGTCGGCGCGGCCCTCGGCCATGTCGACCCGGCGCTCCAGCATGTCGAAGCGGGCAAAGGCGTCGTTCACCTTCTCGCCGGCATAGGCTTCGCGCAGGCGCAGGCGGTTCTGGGCGCTTTCCATGCGCGTGACCAGGCTGTTCTGGCGCGCGCGGGCCTCGCGCAGCTTGCCCTGCAACTTGGCGATGTCCTCTTCGGAGGCGCGCAGCGCTTCGTCCAGCACCTCGATCTCATGGGAAAGCTGCTCCGCCATGTCGACCGCCTTCTGCTTTTCCACCAGCGCGGCCTTGGCCAGATCCTCGCGGTCCTTGCTGAGCGCGAGCTGGGCCTTTTCCGTCCAGCTGTCCTGCAGGCCCTGGAGCTTGGCGATGTGACGCCGCATTTCCTTCTGGTCGGCGATGGTGCGGGCGGCGGAGGCGCGCACCTCGACCAGCGTTTCCTCCATTTCGAGGATGATCATGCGGATCATCTTCGCCGGGTCTTCCGCCCGGTCGAGCAGGTCGGTGACATTGGCGGCGATGATGTCGCGGGTGCGGGAGAAAATACCCATTTGAACTTCACTCCTGGTACGAACGTGTCGGGGCGAGCCTTACGCCAGATAGTGCAAGGCTGCGGGGCATTCCGGGTTCGCGATCATCGGGACTTCGCTGGCGCGGGCCGGGCCTACCGCCGAAAGGATCAGGGTCGATCCGAACAGGACGGAGGCGATGGCGACGGACAGGAACTGACCGATTTCGCGGACGCTGTTGCTTTGCTTTTCCATGATAAACTCCTGAACCTTGGCCTTCATATGCGTGCCGCTCGATAGGTCAGCGGCTTCGCTTTCCGACTTTGCAGAAGCCGTGCCAATTTTCGGAAATGGCAGAATTTCGCGGTTTTTTACGATCGTGCAAGAATAGGACTTGCCGAAATATGGGAATTTTCACCATAAGTTGGGGCATGGAGAAAAACACCCAGTTCGTCGGCCAGTCGCTGGCCTTTCTCGATGCAGTCGAGCAGGCCGGACGGGCGGCGGAACTCAACCGGCCGGTACTGGTCATCGGGGAGCGCGGCACCGGCAAGGAACTGATCGCGGAGCGCCTTCACCATCTTTCGCCCCGCTGGGACGAACCGCTGATCGTCATGAACTGCGCGGCGCTGCCGGAAACGCTGATCGAGGCGGAATTGTTCGGTCATGAACAGGGCGCCTTCACCGGCGCGGCGCGGGCGCGGGCGGGACGGTTCGAGGAGGCCGATCGCGGCACGCTGTTCCTGGACGAGCTGGGCACGCTTTCCATGGCGGCGCAGGAGCGGCTGCTGCGCGTCATCGAATATGGCGAGGTGACGCGGATCGGCGCGTCGAAGCCGCTGACGGTCGACGTGCGCATCGTCGCGGCGACCAATGAGAACCTGCCCGCCGCTGCCGATGCCGGGCGGTTCCGGCCCGACCTGCTGGACCGGCTGAGCTTCGAGGTGATCACCCTGCCCCCGTTGCGGGCGCGGGAGGGGGATGTCGCGGTGCTCGCCAATCATTTCGGGCGGCGCATGGCGGCGGAGATCGGCTGGCCGCAATGGCCGGGCTTTTCCGCCGCCTGCATGGCCGAGCTGGAGGCCCATGACTGGCCGGGCAATGTACGCGAACTGCGCAATGTGGTGGAGCGCGCGGTCTATCGCTGGAACGAGCCGGGGCGGCCGGTCGCGGCGATCGTGTTCGATCCCTTCGCCTCGCCCTGGAAACCCCAGCCGCTGATGCCGGTGCAGGTCGTGGCGGAGGGTCGGGCCATGGGTTCACCAGCTCCCGTCGCCAACGGCCATGACGCGGTCACGGACCTCAAATCCGCCGTGGATGCGCATGAGGCGGCCATCGTCCGCGCGGCGCTGGAGCGCTTTCGCTACAACCAGCGGGCGACGGCGAAGGGGCTGGGGCTGACCTATGACCAGCTTCGCCATTGCATGAAGAAGCATGGGTTGAGCGCGGGGTAGCCCAACCCCCACATCACCGCGTCGGCACCGGCTCCGCACCGGAATAGTCGTAGAAGCCCTTGCCCGTCTTCCGGCCCAGCCAGCCGGCCTCGACATATTTCACCAGCAACGGCGCAGGGCGATATTTGGGGTCGCCGGTCGTGTCCTGCAGCACCTTGCAGATTTCCAGGCAGGTATCGAGACCGACAAAATCCGCCAGCGTCAGCGGCCCCATGGGATGGTTGAGGCCCAGCATCACGCCCTTGTCGATGTCGGTCACGCTGCCGACGCCCTCACCCAGCGCGAACATCGCTTCGTTGAGCATCGGCAACAGGATGCGGTTCACCACGAAGCCGGGCGCGTCGAAGGCATGGACCACCTGCTTGCCCAGGCTGGCGGCGAAGGTCTCGACCGCGGTCACCGTTTCCGCGCTGGTGGCAAGGCCGCGAATGACCTCGACCAGCGCCATCACCGGCACCGGGTTGAAGAAATGCACGCCGACGAACCGGCTTGCGTCGGGCGCCGCCTGCGCCAGCCGGGTGATCGGGATGGAGGAGGTGTTGGACGCCAGGATCGCGTCGGGCGCCAGCAGCGCGCCGACATTGCCGAAGATGGCGCGCTTGATCTCCTCCCGCTCGGTCGCGGCTTCGATCACCAGCTGACAGGCGGCCAGTGGCGCGATTTCGCCCGCCGGCGTGATCCGGGCGATGGCGGCGTCGGCATCGGCCTGCGCCAGCTTGCCCTTTTCGACCGCACGGCCAAGCTGGCGGATGATGCTGTCGCGGCCCTTCTGCGCGCGGGGCAGGTCGATGTCGGACAGGATGACCTCATAGCCCGCCTGCGCCGCCACCTGCGCGATGCCCGCGCCCATCTGGCCCGCGCCGATCACCCCCACGGTCCGAATATCCGTCATGGTCGAAAACCCTCCTGCACTGAATCCTCTTCGCCCGCCCCCGTAGCGCCATGACAGGCGGGCTGCCAGTGCTTCCGCGCAACGCCAAAGCGGACGGAAAGCCCCGTGCGGGAGGCGGAGCGCCGATCTTTCTGCGATTTCCCGCTTTGCGCAGCGCCTGCTTGATGGTTAAAAGCCCCGGCATGTCCGTTTCAGACCTGCTGCCCGCGCCGGCGACCGGAAGGTTCATCGCCGCCGTGCATCACTTTCCGCTGCGCGTCTATTTCGAGGACACCGATCTGTCCGGCCTTGTCTATCATGCCAATTATCTGCGCTATATGGAACGGGCCCGATCGGACATGCTGCGCATTGCCGGGATCGACCAGCGCGCCAATCTGGAGGGTGGAGAGGGCGTCTATGCCGTCACCGACCTTCAGCTCCACTATCGCCGCCCCGCCCGGCTGGACGATGAGCTGATGGTCGTGAGCCGCGTCACGAAAGTCGGCGCGGCTTCATGTTCCATTCATCAGACGGTCATGCGCGATGAGGAAATATTGACCCAGGGCGATGTTTCCGTCGCCTTCCTGACACCCCAGGGCCGCCCGCGCCGGCAACCAAAGCCCTGGATCGACATTTTCAGCCGTTTGATGAGAGGGGAAGACATCAACCCATGAGCCTTTCGATGCCCGACGTTGGCCTTGCGGTCGGCAATGCCGCGCAAGCTGCCACCATTTCGCCGCTGGCCCTGTTCCTTCAGGCCGACATCGTCGTGAAGGTGGTGATGCTGGGCCTGCTGCTGGCCAGCATCTGGACCTGGGCGATGATCATCGGCTTCAGCTTCACCCTGCGCAAGGCCAGCCGGCAAAGCCGCGCCTTCGAACAGGATTTCTGGAAGGCGGAGGATATCGACCGCTTCTATGAAGGCCGCGGCAAGGCGGAGTTCCCGGCCGCCAAGGTGATGGCCGCCGGCGTCACCGAATGGCGCCGGTCGACCGCGCAGAAGGTGATCGATCGCGAGGGAACGCGCGATCGGCTGTCCACCGCCATGTCGAGCACGATCGCTGCGGAAATGGACCGGCTGTCGGACCGGCTCAACATTCTCGCCACGATCGGTTCGGTCGCCCCCTTTGTCGGGCTGTTCGGCACGGTGTGGGGGATCATGCGGGCCTTCACCAGCATCGCGGCGGAACAGAACAGCAGCCTGGCGGTCGTTGCGCCCGGCATTGCCGAGGCGCTGTTCGCCACCGCCATCGGCCTGTTCGCGGCGATCCCGGCGGTGATCGCCTACAACCGCTTCAGCCATGGCATCAACCGCATGGAATCGGGGCTGACCCGCTTTGCCGACGGCTTCTATTCGACGCTGAGCCGCGAGCTGGAGACGCAGCGGTGACGAAGGCCGGCATGACGCAGGGGGTGATGTAATGGCGATGTCCGGGCCTCCTTCCAGCCGTAGTGGGCGTGGTCGCGCGCCGATGGCGGACATCAACGTGACGCCGCTGGTCGACGTCATGCTGGTGCTGCTGATCATCTTCATGGTCACAGCGCCCTTGCTGGTGACGGGCGTGCCGGTGAACCTGCCCGAAACCCGCGCCAAGGGGCTGGACCAGGACCAGAAGCCCACCGTGGTCTCGATCGACCGCGACGGCGGCGTCTTCATCGACGACGCGCAGATCAGCGACGCCGAACTGCCCGGCCGCCTGGCCGAGATCATGTCCGCCAATGCCGGCAAGGCTGAACCGCCGCAGATCTTTCTGCGCGCCGACAAGGGGCTGGACTATGGCCGGGTGATGCTCGTCATGGGCGAGCTGAACCGCGCGGGACTCAACAAGGTCGCGCTGGTCAGCACCGGCACCGAGGACAGGTCCGCTGTCAGCAGCGGTTCAGAATAGGGGCCATAGGTCTTGGCGATGGATCGTGCGGAGAAAATCGGCCTTGGCGTGGCAACGGCGGGACATGTCCTGCTGTTCGGCCTGCTTTCGTCCGGCTTTCTGGCTACCCCTAACCCCCTGAAGCTCAATTCGCCGCCGATGGACGTCAGCCTGGTGGATGAGGTCGCGCTGAAATCGACGGCGCCGCAGGTGTCGACCGCGCCCCCGCCCGCCAGCGTCGCGCCGGAACAGGGCCCGACCGAGGACGCCGCGCCCGCGCCGGAACCCGAACCGGCGCCACGACCCGAACCAAGCCCGGCGCCGCCGGCTCCCCGTCCGGCTCCACCCAAGCAGGCGGCCAAGCCTGCACCGCCCAAACCCGCGCCCGCACCCCCGAAGAAGGATGTGCCGGCCGCCAAGCCGAAGCCCAAGCCGGCGGCGGAAAAGCCCGCACCGGCCAAGGCATCGCAGAAGCCCGCGGCCAAGCCCAAGTCCGACGCGCCTGCGCGCGCCTCCGGCCAGGGCAAGGCGGACAAGCCCAAGGGATCGCTGCTGGGCAAGGACTTCCTGAAGGGCATCGACACCGAGGACGACGCCCCGCGCAAGCCCGCGCCGCCACCGGCGGCCGCCATGGGGCCGGCGCAGAAGGCCGCGCTGGACGCGGAAATCCGTCGCCAGCTCAAGCCCTATTGGAAATCCCCCAGCGGCGCGGATATCGAGCAGCTTCGCACCTTCGTCGACGTGCAGCTTGCCCGCGACGGTTCGCTCGCGGGGCAGCCGCAGGTCGTCAACACCACCGGCATCACCGCCAGCAACCGCACCCAGGTGACGTTGCATCAGGAACTGGCGGTCAAGGCGATCCGCCTCGCCGCGCCTTTCAAGCTGCCGCCCGCTTTGTATGATGGCTGGAAATCCCTCCGCATCTCCTTCGACAAGAGGCTATCGCAATGACCCCATCCTTCAGGACAGGAAAGGCCCGCGCCACGTTCGGGGCCATGCTGGGGGCGCTGCTGCTGGCGCTCGCGCCCGCCGCTTCGGCACAGCTCAGCGTCGATGTGACGGACGAATCCTCCTCCAACCTCAAGATCGTGGTCCCTGCCCTGCCGGCGCAGGCGGAGGTTTCCACGCCCGCAGGCGGTTCGACCGAGCTGGGCCGCAAGATCGCCGAGGTGATCGCGGCCGACCTCAAGGGGTCGGGCCTGTTCGATCCCTCCGGCCCTGCCGGCATTCCGGCGATCGCCTTTCCCGAAGTGACCAATCCCGTCTATGACAAATGGGGCGCCTATCAGGCGCTGGTGCAGGGTTTCGTGCGCACGACGGGAGGCGAGGCGGACATCACCGTCGGCTGCTATCTCTACGACGTGGCGCTGAAGCAGGAACTGACCCGGCAGGGCTATGTCGTGGCGCCGCGGGACTGGCGGCGGGCCGCGCATAAATGCGCCGACGCCATCTATGCGCGCCTTTCGGGCGAGAGCCCCTTCTTCGACAGCCGCATCGCCTATATCGCGGAGAGCGGCCCCAAGGGGAACCGCACCAAGCGCCTCGCCATCATGGATTCGGACGGGGCAAACCACCGCTTCATCACCAATGGCCAGTCGATCGCGCTGACGCCGCGCTTTTCGCCCGACTACAAGTCGATCGTCTATGTGAGCTACCTCAACAACCGCGTGCGCATCTATATCTATGACATCGGCACGGGGCGGCAGCGGCTGGTGACGGAAAGCAACAATCCCACCTTCGCGCCGCGCTGGTCGCCGGATGGCCGCAACATCCTTTTCTCCATGGCGATCGCGGGCAACACCGACATCTATCGCATTTCCGCCAGCGGCGGCGCGCCGGTGCGCCTGACCACGGCACCGGGCATCGATGTGGGCGGCAGCTATTCCCCCGACGGCCGCCAGATCGTGTTCGAAAGCGACCGTTCCGGCAGCCAGCAGATCTATGTGATGAACGCCGACGGTTCGGGCCAGCACCGGATCAGCCATGGCGGTGGCCGCTATGCGACGCCGGAATGGAGCCCGCGTGGCGACCTGATCGCCTTCACCAAGATTTCCGGCGACTTCAAGATCGCGGTCATGACGCCGACGGGTGACAATGAGCGCATCCTGACCAATGGATGGCAGGACGAGCAGCCGAGCTGGTCGCCCAATGGCCGCGTGCTGCAATTCTTCCGCACCACGCCCGGCCGGGAAGGCAGCAGCCAGGTGTGGCAGGTCGACCTGACCGGCGTGAACGAACGGCGCATACCCACGCCGCTCAGCGGGTCGGACCCGGCCTGGGGGCCCTTGCTGCCCTAGGGCGCCGACATATGCTGATTCGCATCATGACGGAACCGAATCATCCCGACTGCGTAACGACCTTCAGACCCTGTTGAGGAGCATCCGATGAAAATTTCCCGTCCTTTGCTGATGGCGACCGCCATCGTGGCCCTTGCCGCCTGCTCCAAGAAGCCGCCGCAGGAATTGCCCCCCGCGCCCGGCGGCGACAGTTCGGCGCAAACCGGCGCTCCTGCCGCCCCGACTGGCCCGGTCAAGGGCAGCCAGGAGGATTTCGTCGCATCGGTCGCATCCGATCGCATCCTGTTCGGCACCGACCAATATGATGTCGACGCGCAGGACCAGCAGATCCTGCAGAGCCAGGCCGCCTGGCTGCAACAGAACCCCAATGTCCGCGTGACCATCGAGGGGCATTGCGACGAGCGCGGCACCCGTGACTATAATATCGCGCTGGGCGAGCGCCGCGCCAATGCGGCGAAGAATTATCTCGCTTCGCTGGGCATCGACGCCGGCCGCATCACCACCGTGAGCTATGGCAAGGAACGCCCCGCCGCGCTGGGTTCGGACGAGGCCGCCTGGGCGCAGAACCGTCGCGCGGTAACCGTCACGGTCCAATATTGATCATGTGAAGCTTTCGGGTCGCACCAGCTTCATGACCCCCGGAACAGCGATCTGATCAGATCGCTGTTCCGGGGGTTTCCTTTCAGGACCAGCCGCCGCCGAGCGCCAGGAAGACGGCAATCTGGTCCTGCACCAACTGCACCCGCGCCGCCGCCGCCGAAGCCTCCGCATTGGCGAGCGAGCGCTGCGCGTCCAGCAGGGACAGGAAATCGCCCCGCCCGAAGCGGAACAGCTTGCCTGCCTGCGCGGCCGAAACCCCCGCGCTGTCCCGCGCGCGGTCGAGAGCCGCCGCCTGATCGGCATGGCGACGATAGTTTTCCAGCGCCGTTTCCGTCTGGCGCAATGCCCCCAGCACCGTTCCGTCGAAGCGCGCCAGATCGGCCTGGACCTGCGCATCTGCCTGCGCGATCCGCGCCCTGACGACGGGACGGTTGGGAAAGCTCCAGCTTAACAGCGGTCCCAGGCTCATGCCGAAGCTGGTCCCTGAACCCGCGTTTCTGAGCGGTCCCGAAAGGCCCAGCGATCCACCAATGCTGATCTGCGGGTAGAGATCGGCGGTCGCCACTCCGACGCGGGCCGTGTCGGCGGCGATGCTGCGTTCCGCCTGCCGGATGTCCGGCCGTCGCCGGATCAGCGCAGCGCCATCGCCCACCGGCAGGGCCGCACCCAGCGCCGGCAGGGTCGCGCAGCTTTCCACATCCTTCGGATAATCGGCCGGCGGCCGGCCCAGCAAGGTTGCCAGCAGATACAATCCACCCTGCCGCTGCGCGTCGAAGGCGGGCAGGCTGGCCTCGCTTGCGTCGACCGCCGCCTGCGCCCGGCTGACGTCGAAGGCCGTGCCCCGCCCTCCCCTGAACAGCCGCTGCGTGGCGCCCAGCGTTTCCCGCTGCAGCGCCACGACGCGCCGGTTGACGGCCAGCGAATAATTGGCGGCGCACACCTGCGCATAAGCGCGCGCCGTTGCCGCCGCCACGCTGACCCGCACATAGTCGCGCGCCGCCGCGACCGTTTCCAGATCGGCGGCGCTCGCTTCTATCGCGCGCCTGATCCGGCCGTTGAGGTCGAGCGGATAGGAGGCGGCAAGGCCCAGATCATAGCCGACCACGCCCGGCAGGCTTTCTGCCGTGCCCGAAGGCCGCGAAAGCGTCGCGCCCCCGCTGACCGTCGTGCCGATGGTGCGTGCGGCCTCCGCCTCGCGCAGGACGGCCTGCGCAGCGGTCAGGTTGGCGTCGGCGACGCGCAGGTCCCGATTGGCGACAAGGGCCTGTTCCACCAGCGCGTCCAGCCGGGGGTCGGCATAGAGCCGCCACCAATGATCGGGCAGATCGGCGTTGCTGAAGCGGGCATCCTGCGCCGACAGGAAGGCGCCCTGCGCGGCGGGAGCGGTTGCCGCCGAATTTTCGGGTGGACGATAGTCCGGACCCGCCGTGGCGCAGGCGACCAGTGCAAGGGCGAGGACAGGCGCCCCCATCCTTGCTCCGCGCCTTCGGCCGGAGGAAGAAAAGGCGCCACTGGCCCGCATCTCACGCATGACGGCACCCCCCGGCCTTCGCATCCTTGCGCGCCGGTTCGATCGTCACGGTGGCTGTGCGCCCGGCGATGAGCTTTACCTCCGGGGGCACCTGCGTCAGCTTCACTCGCACCGGGATGCGCTGGGCCAGCCGCACCCAGGAGAAGGTCGGCTCGACCGTCGGCAGCAGATTGCCCGAATCCGATCGGCTGCTGTCATTGATGCCATAGGCGATGCTGTCGACCCGGCCGTGCAGATCCTGCGCCTCCCCCATCAGGCGCACCGTCACGGGCGCACCGATGCAGACCAGGGGCAGCTTGGTTTCCTCGAAATAGCCCTCCACGCGCAGGCTGTCGCGGTCGACCAGCGCCATGGCCTGCTGCCCCGCCGCCACGAAATCACCCGGATGAAGGTCGAGGTTCGTGACCACCCCATTGACCGACGCGACCACCCGTGTCCGCCGGAGGTTGAGGGCGGCGGCATCCCGCGCGCTCATCGCTTCGGCCAGCGCCGCCTCCGCCGTCGCGACGCGGGCGACATTCTGCTCATGCGCTTCCTTCGCCACCAGATCGCCCAGCGCCACGTCGCGGGCCGCCTCCCGCCGGGCCTGGCCGAGCGTCGCCCTGGCGCTGGCGATCTGCGCTTCGGCCTGCTCCACCGCCAGCGCGTAGCGGGGCCGGTCGATCACGAACAGCAGGTCGCCCGCCTTCACCGCCTGATTGTCATGCACCGCGACGGCGGTGACGAGCCCGCCAATGTCGGGCGTCACCCGCACGACGTCGGCCCGCACCCGCCCGTCGCGCGTCCAGGGGCTGCGCTCATAATGATTCCACATCCACAGCGCGACGAGCACGGCTGCGATGACGAGGACGATGGTGGCGGCGCTGCGGGTCAGCGTGGCGGCAAAGCGGTTCATAGACGGATTCCAAGGGCGGGAACGAGGATGGCGAGCGCTCCCAGCATCAGCACGAAGATGCTGAGGTCGACCGCCGCGCGATAAGCGAGGAAACGATAGAGGCCGAAGGCGCCGATCAACCGGGTTACGCCCCAGCTCAGGATCAGCGCCACCAGCGCCAGCAATAAAAGAGTCGGCACATAGACGCCGCCCAGGGCGATTTCTCCGGTCATGCCGGCTGTCCGATCGGCGAGAGTTTCCGATAGCCCTGACTGTCGGGGAAAAGATTGCGGCGCAGGCTGACCAGCGCAAGGATACCCTCCCGCCGGATCGCGGCGTCGGGATTATCGGACAGATGACTGATCGCGCCGTCGATATCGGTCAGCAGCGCCGGACGGGCCGGTTCCGGTGCATCCGGGTCCAGCCCGCGATAATGGGCGCTGACGCCCGTCAGCACATCGGCGAGCGGCGCGGCTTCATCGACGGGCAGGTCGAGCCGCAACTGCCGCAATTCGCCGATGGCGACGCCGGTCCGCAGGTCGCGCAGCGCGTCGTAGAGCGGCTGCCCGCTGTCGGACCGGACGGCGGCCAGCCGGGGCGCCAGCAGCGCGATGCGATCCAGCATCCGGTTGATCCAGCCGCGCAGGTCAGGCGGCGTCATCAGCGTGGCGCGATTGGCGATGTCGTTCCAGCCTGCGCGCACCGTGCGCCGGATCGCCCGCTCCACCCCCGCCGACTGCAGCAGCCCGGCCATGATGATCGCGTACCAAATGCCGACCAGCTGGGCCACGGTGCCATTGGCGTAGCTCGCGAAGGCGCCGACATACCGATCGGACAACAGCACCGGACTGCCCAGTCCCAGCAGCGTCGGCAAGGCGATGCCCATCCAGCGCGGCGAGGCCATCATGGTGCCCAGCAGCAGCAGCATCGGCGCATAGGCGGCGGCCAGCATGGCAAAGCCGTCAAGGCGCGGCATGATGGCATAGCCATAGACCGCGCCCAGCAGCGAAGCGGCGATGGTGCCGATCATGAAACCCTTTAGCGGCGCCAGCGGATTGTCCGACCCCGCGAAGAGCGAAAGGAACACGCCCGCCAGCATGACCGCGCTGCCGCCGTCCTTCCATCCGCTGCCGATCCAGAGCGCGCAGCCCAGAGCCACGGTGACGAAGGCCGCGAATGCGCCGCGCGCCGCGCCGCCATAGTCCCTGTGCAGTTCCCGGTTGCGCCGCCCCTCCAGCAATTCGCCGACGCGGGCGCTGACCGCCTCCCGCCTGTGGGTCACCATCTGGTCATAGAGGTCGCGGCAGTCGCGATGCGCGGCAATCAGTGCGGCGAGGCGGGCAAAAAGGCTGAGGCGCATCATGTCCGCCCAGCCCATCTCCGCCCGCGCCGCCGGTTCCAGCGCGGAACATCGGGCGATCAGCGCGTCCGCCGCTGCATTGCGGACGGCGAGATCTTCGCCGGGGTTGACGATCCAGGCCCGGACATCCGCTATCAATGTTTCGACCTGCCGCGGCACGACGCCGCCACTGGCCGCCTTCAACATGGCCAGACGATCCTCCACCGCCGCGCCCAGCGGCAGCAGCAGCGAGAGCTGGTCCTGCATGGCGCGCACCGTTCGCACACGCGGCGCGAGGCGGCTTATGTCGAAGGGCAGATGCACCGACATCTGGTGCAGTTCGGTGATGTCCTGCGCCAGGCGGCGGCGTTCCTGCGCCAGCCCTTCCACCGGCTCCAGCGCGATGGCGTCATGCGACCAACGTTCCGCATCGCGCAGCATGGCCGCCGCGCGCGCGAGCAGCAGATCGGTTATTGAGCCGGGGAAGACAACACCGTGGACCAGGGTGCCGCACAGGATGCCAAGGGTGATTTCCTGCACCCGTAGCGTCGCCACGGTGAAGATGGTCTGCGGCGTGTCGACGTCGGGAAAGACGATGAGGCAGGCGCTATAGCCCGCCAGCACGAACATATAGGATCGCGGCGTGCGGTCGAGCAGCGAGACGAAAACGCACAAGGCCAGCCACAGCGCCATGGCGAGCGACAGCAATTCCGGCGCATTGACCAAAGGCGGCACGACGGCAACGGAGAAGATCGCCCCGGTCAGCGTGCCGATGATGCGGAACACCGCCTTGGAAATCACCGCACCGGCCAGCGGTTGCGCGACGATATAGCTGGTCAGGAATGCCCAATAGGGACGTTCCAGCCCGATGCTGAGCGCGACATAGAGCGCCAGCATCGCCGCCGCGAAGCATTTGAGGGAAAACAGAGCCGCAGGCCAGCCCACGCGCTCGCCAAAGGCGTTCATGTCAGCGCTCGCATGTCGGACCATTCATGGCGGGTCGTCCCCGTTACGACTGACCCCGCCGCTCGGCCATGCGCCGCTCCAGCAGGTTCAGCAGGTTGACGATGATCTCGATGGCGGCGTCCGGCACACCCTCCAGCAATTCGCGCCGCAAATCCTCCAGCCGCGCCTCTATCCGGCCGATCAGTTCCCGGCCTTCCGGCGTGAAGGCGATTCGGTTGGAACGGCGATCATCGGGATTCGGCACGCGCTCGACAAGTCCCGCCGCCTGCAACTGGTCCAGGGTCCGCACCAGCGAAGGCTGGGTGATCCCCAGTTCCTCGGCGAGATCGGCCTGCCGCGCATCGGCGCCGAGCCGGTCGAGATAGATGAGGCACCAGGCCGCGCTGTTGGAAACGCCGAATTCGGCCAGCGCCAGATCGGCCAATTGCCGCCATTGCCGGGCCACCTGCGGCATTTTATGCGCCAGCGCGCGCTTCAACTCCGATCGGGACATTTTATTTAGATAGCTAACTAATCTCTTGCGTCAAGGGTTTCCGTTCCGCCCCGGCGCAATCGGGAGTATTTTCGGGCCAAGAAAATGGGGCTGGGAAGTCGCGTGCCCAGCCCCTTTCCCAGCCTTCCAACCTCAGCCTGCCGATCCTTCAGGCCCGACGCGTGCCCGAAAAGCCCGCCGTGCCGAAGGCGCCAAGCTGCATGGTGCCGGTGATGCTGTCGCCGCTCACTTCCGCCTCGCATTCCAGCGTCATCGGCATGGGCAGCGTCATGTTCATCTTCCAGCTCAGCTTGTTGCCCTCGACCTTGCCTTCTGCCACGTCGAGCGAGCCCATCATGCCGGCGAAGGTACCGTGAAAGCCGTCGCCCGAGCTGATGACGGTCAGCACGCCGTTCTGGTCGCCCATCGGCGTCTTCGCCACGCAATCATAGGCGCCGTCCACTGCTGCCATAGCACTTCTCCTTTACGTAATCGTCAATCTGCCAATGTGCCCATTTCGACCGGAAGTCCGACCGCGTCAAGCTGTGGCTTCACCAGTTTCGCGTCGCCCACCACGACCCAGATCAGCCGGTCGGGATTGATCGCCTCCCGTGCTGCCTTGTCCATGTCCGCCGCCGTCATGGCGCGGTAGACGCCCGGAAGCGTCTCATAATAATCATCCGGCCGCCCGATCATCCGGTTCCGCATCATCGCCCCCAGCAGATCGGACGAGGTTTCGAAACTGCCCGGCAAGGACAGGATCTGGCTGTTGATCGTCTGGTTGCGTTCCGCCTCGGTCGTTCCCTTGGCGGTCAGGAAATCGCCGATGTCCTTCCGCGCGGCGACGATGGACTCGCCGGTCTTGTCGGTCTGCACCGGGGCATAGACCAGCAGCGGGATCGTCTCCTTGACGCCCGGCAGTGCGCTGCCCGCATAATAGGCCCAGCCCTTGGTCTCGCGCAGGTCCATGATCAGGCGGGATGTCGAGCTGCCGCCCAGCACTTCATTGGCGGTCAGCAACGTCACCGGATTGTCGGTGCCCGCCTTGTTGGTCAGCTGCCCGGCAAGGATCATCGACTGGGGGCTTTGCGGCTTGTCGACCAGGATGATCCGCGAAGGCCGCATCATGCGGTCCATGCGGAACAGCTTCGTCCCCTTTGCAACCCTGGGTGCCTTCCAGTCGCCGAAGCGCTTTTCCAGCAGCGGCATCACGTCGGCCAGCGTCGTGTCGCCCGTCACGAAGATCGTCGCATTGTCCGGCCGAAGCCATTTGTCATGGAAGGCGACCAGATCGGGCCGCGTCACCGCCTTCACCCCGCTTTCCGTGCCGGAGCCGGTGAAGGGAATGCCATAGGGGTGCGCCTGTCCATAGAGCAAGGGCGGCAGCAGGCGCTGCGCGATCGGCATGGGTTCGGTCTTTTCCGCCGCGATCCGGGTCAGCACCTGGCCGCGCAGGCGTTCGACCTCCGCCGGCGCGAAGGCCGGGTTGCGGATCACGTCCGCCAGCAGGCCGAGCGAGGCGTCCAGATTCGGCTTCAGCGCATAGAGGCCGACATTGGTCGCATCCATGCCGTTGCCGGCGCTGATCGACGCGCCCAGCCGTTCCTGCTCCTCGGCGATCTGGATCGAACTGCGTGTTGTCGTGCCCTCGTCCAACAGCGCCGTGGTGAGGCCCGCCGTGCCCAGTTTCGCCTTGTCGTCGGCGGCGTTGCCCGCGTCGAAGGACACGGACACCCGCACCACCGGCACCGTCGCCCGGCGCGCGAACACCACCGGGATGCCGTTCTTCAAGGTCGCATGTTCGACCGCCGGAAACTCCAGGTCCTTGACCGGCTCGATTCCCGGCTCCGCGATCCTGGTCGGCGGGGGCGGGGTCGCCGCGACCGGCGCGGGCTTCTTGGGATCGCGGAAATAGGCCGGATGATGGGTGGCGTTGCCGGCCAGCGCATTGTCCTCCGCCGACCGCTCGCCCGGCGCCACGGTCAGCCGGAAGACCGGCCTTCCCAGCCATTTGCGCGCGGCGTCGCTGACCGACTGGGGCGTCGCCGCGGCATAGGCGGCCAGATCCTTCTTATATTTGCCCGGATCGTTCGAATAGACGGCGCCTTCGGCCAGGGTCACCGCCTTGCCGCTGAAGCCGCCGACCTTTTCCAGCCCGCCGATGGTGCCCGAAAGCTGCTGCGTCGCGGCGCGCTGCACCTCGTCCGCCGTCGGACCCTTGGCAAGATAGTCGGCCAGAAGCTGGTCGAGCCGCTTGCCGACCGCCACCGGGTCCTGTCCCGGCTTCACGTCCACGGTGATCTCCGCGATGGAGAGCTTCTCGAAGGGCTGGATGTTCGCCTTCACGCCCACCGCGACCTTCTCGTCACGCACCAGTATATTGTCGAGGCGGGAGGAATTGAGGCCGCCGAACACCGCCATTGCAAGGTTCAGCGGGACCAGGTCGTCCGAATTCACCCCAGGCACGATCCAGTTGCGGTAGAGCCGGGTGGCGGCGACATTGTCATGCATCACCTTCTCGACATCCTTGTCGAGCGTGGGCACGGTCGCATCTACATCCTTGGGCGCGGGGCCGGCGAGGATGTTGCCGAACCATTTTTCGACCTTCGCCCTGGCCGTGGGCACGTCGATGTCGCCCGCCAGCACCAGCACGGCGTTGTTCGGGCCATAATGGGTCTTGAACCATGTCTGCACGTCGCCCAGGCTGGCGGCGTTCAGGTCCGCCATCGAACCGATGGTCGAATGGCGATAGGGGTGCCCTTCCGGCAGCATGGCTGCGAGCTGCGCATATTCGACCAGCCCATAGGGCTCATTCTCGCCCATCCGCTTTTCATTCTGCACGACGCCCCGCTGGGTATCGAGCTTGGCCTGTGTCACGGCGCCGAGCAAATGGCCCATGCGGTCGGATTCGAGGAACAGCGCCCGGTCGAGCGCCCCGGTCGGCACCGTCTCGAAATAATTGGTGCGGTCGAACCAGGTCGTGCCGTTCCAGTCGGTCGCGCCGATATCCTCCAGCCGCCCGAAAAAGGGTCCGTCGGCATTTTCCGAGCCATAGAACATCAGATGTTCGAACAGATGGGCGAAGCCGGTCTTGCCTGCCGGTTCGAAGCGCGATCCCACATGATACCAGACCGATACGCCGACCACGGGCGCCTTGCGGTCGGTGTGGACGATGACGCGCAGCCCGTTCTTCAACGTGAATTGCTCATAGGGAATGTTCACCGCCGCCACCAGGCTGGAGAGCGGCGCGGGCGCGCTGGCCGACGGCGCCACCGGAGCGGCCGCCGCCGGCATCGTGGGAACAAGCGCGAGCGAGGACAGGCCGATCATCAACATTATCCGGCGGGAAAAGGGGGAGAAGGTCATGAGCGCCTCATGATGGTCAGTGGATTGGCCGGCAGCATAGCGGGGCGCTTTAGCCGCGCAATACGCTTTCCGCTGGACAGGCGGGATGGGCGCGATAGGCTTTGCCTCCAACCATAAGAAGAGGTCTTCGCACCCGATGCGCCGTCATTCCCTCGCCTTCGTGTCCGCCCTCGGCCTTGTCCTCGCCACGCCCTACCCCTCCTCCGCTGAAACCGCGCCTGCCATCGGTGCGGACGCCATTCGCGCCGATATCGGTTTCCTGGCGGACGACCTGCTGGAGGGGCGCGACGCGGGCACGCGCGGTTATGACATCGCCGCCCGGTATGTCGCCGCCCGGTTCGAGGCATTGGGCCTGCGGCAGGTCATTCCCGATAGCTGGTATCAGCCCGTGACGCTCGCCGTGGCACGGCTCGACAAGGTGTCCGCGCCCTCGATCAGCATCGGCAACAGGCGCTTCGCCAATGGCGAGGATATCGCCATCGGCGCATTTGGACGCGAACCGCGGCAGAGCATGGAGGCGCAGGCCGTGTTCGTCGGCTATGGCCTGCAATCCGATCGCGAGAAGATCAACGATTATGCTGGCCTCAACCTCAAGGGCAAGTTCGCGGTTGCGCTGTCCGGCGCCCCGGCCGGCATGCCGAGCGAGATCGGCGCGCATCTCGCCGCCGAAAAGTCCCTGGCCGCGCAGCAGGCAGGCGCCGTCGGCCTTATCACCATACCCACCGCCAGCTATCTGGGCCGCACGCCGTGGGAAAAGATACGCGACCGGGCGCAGCACCCTTCGGTAAGCTGGATCGCCAGGAACGGCCAGCCCTATGTCCGCACGCCTGCCATCCGGGGCACCGCGACGGTGACCGGCGCAGCCGCCGACGCACTGCTCGCAGGATCGGGCAAGAGCCTCGCCGCGATCCGCGCGCAGGCGGAAAGGAAGGGTGCCCGGCCCAGGGGATTCGCGCTGCGACCCACGGTCCGGATCGACCGCACCAGCATCGTCGAAACGGCACCCAGCCGCAATGTGCTGGCGGTCCTGCCCGGCGCCGACCCGGCGCTTTCGCATGAATATGTGCTGCTGATGGCGCATCTCGATCATCTGGGGATGGAGGAGAACGGCAAGGGACCGGACAAGGTCTATAACGGCGCGATGGACAATGCCTCGGGCATCGCCACCCTGCTTGCCGTGGCAAGGGCGTTCGCGGAGAGTGGGGAGCGCCCCAAGCGGTCCGTTCTTTTCGCGGCCGTCACCGCGGAGGAAGACGGGCTGCTGGGGTCGCAATATCTGGCGAAGAACCCTGTCCTGCCGGCAGGCGGCAGGCTGGTCGGGGTGGTCAATCTCGACATGCCGATCCTGACCTATGATTTCCATGACGTGATCGCCTTTGGCGCCGATCATTCGACCCTTGGGCCAATCGCAGAGAAGGCGGCCAGGGCGCAGGGCATCTCGCTTTCGCCCGATCCGTTGCCGGCCGAGGGGCTGTTCACCCGGTCCGACCATTATCGCTTCGTCCAGGAAGGGGTGCCGGCGCTGTTCCTGATGACCGGCTTTGCGGGTCCGGGAAGGGAGGCGTTCGAACATTTCCTCAAGACCGACTATCACCAGCTTTCCGATCAGATGAGCCTGCCCTTCAACTGGGATGCGGCCGCGAAGTTCGCCAGGGTGAACTATGCCATTGCGCGGGAGATCGCGGACGAGCCGCAGGCGCCGCGCTGGTACAAGGGGGATTTCTTTGGGGATGCATTTGCGCCGGATGCGCCCAAGGCGACGAAACCATGAACGATCCGGTGAATTGATAGCGCATAAGGATATTTGCGTAGCGCCTCTTGTGTTGCTTTTATGCAACATTACATCGTGAGCAGCTTCACGAAGGGGATAGTATGAACCTCGAAAAATTCACTGACCGCGCCAAGGGCTTTCTCCAGTCGGCGCAGACCGTCGCGATCCGGATGAGCCATCAGCGCATCAGCCCGGAGCATTTGCTGAAGGCATTGCTGGAGGACCAGCAGGGCATGGCGTCCGGCCTGATCAAGGCGGCGGGCGGCGATGCGAGCGTGGCGTTGCGCGAAACCGATGCGGCGCTGGCCAAGGTTCCTGCCGTTTCCGGCAGCGGGGCGCAGCAGACACCCGGCCTCGACAACGACGCCGTGCGCGTGCTGGACAGCGCGGAACAGGTCGCGGCCAAGGCGGGCGACAGCTTCGTCACGGTCGAGCGGCTGTTGCTGGCCCTCACCCTGGCCACCACCACGGCGGCGGGCAAGGCGCTGAGCGCGGCGGGCGTGAAGGCGGAAGGCCTGAACGCCGCGATCAACAATCTGCGCGGCGGACGGACCGCCGACACGGCGGGGGCGGAGGATCGCTATGACGCGCTCAAGAAATTCGCCCGCGACCTGACCGAGGCGGCGCGCGAGGGCAAGCTCGACCCCGTGATCGGCCGCGACGAGGAAATCCGGCGGACGATCCAGATCCTGGCCCGCCGCACCAAGAACAATCCCGTCCTGATCGGCGATCCCGGCGTCGGCAAGACCGCCATCGCCGAAGGGCTGGCGCTGCGCATCGCCAATGGCGACGTGCCCGATACGCTGAAGGACCGCACGCTGATGGCGCTCGACATGGGCAGCCTGATCGCGGGCGCCAAATATCGCGGCGAGTTCGAGGAACGGCTGAAGGGCGTTCTCGACGAGGTGAAGGGCGCGGAGGGCCAGATCGTCCTGTTCATCGACGAGATGCACACGCTGATCGGCGCGGGCAAGTCCGAGGGGGCGATGGATGCGGGCAATCTGCTGAAGCCTGCCCTTGCGCGCGGCGAACTCCATTGCATCGGCGCGACGACGCTCGACGAATATCGCAAATATGTCGAGAAGGACCCCGCGCTCCAGCGGCGCTTCCAGCCCGTCTTCGTGGGCGAGCCGACGGTGGAGGACACCATCTCCATCCTGCGCGGCCTCAAGGAGAAATATGAGCTGCACCATGGCGTGCGGATCACCGATGGCGCGATCGTGTCGGCGGCGACGCTCGGCAATCGTTACATCACCGACCGTTTCCTGCCGGACAAGGCCATCGACCTGATGGACGAGGCCGCCAGCCGCCTGCGCATGGAGGTGGAATCCAAGCCGGAGGAGATCGAGACGCTCGACCGGCGGATCATCCAGCTCAAGATCGAGCGGGAGGCGCTGAAGAAGGAGACGGACAAGGCGTCGCAGGACCGTCTGGCGGCGCTGGAGGAAGACCTGGCCAATCTGGAGCAGCAGTCGGCCGAACTGACCCAGCGCTGGCAGGCGGAGAAGGACAAGATCGCGGGCGAGAGCAAGCTGAAGGAACAGTTGGACGCCGCCCGCGTCGAGCTGGACCAGGCGCAGCGGGCCGGTGATCTGGCGAAGGCGGGGGAACTGGCTTACGGCCGCATCCCCGACCTGGAACGCAAGCTGGAGGAGGCCCAGAACGTCACCCAGGGCGCGATGCTGCGCGAGGAGGTGACGAGCGAGGACATCGCCTCTGTCGTCAGCCGCTGGACCGGCATCCCCGTCGACCGCATGCTGGAGGGCGAGCGGGAGAAGCTGCTCGCCATGGAAGCGGAACTGGGCAAGCGCGTCATCGGGCAGGCCGATGCGGTGAAGGCCGTGGCGACCGCCGTGCGCCGATCCCGGGCCGGATTGCAGGACCCGAACCGGCCGCTGGGATCGTTCCTGTTCCTGGGGCCGACGGGCGTCGGCAAGACCGAGTTGACCAAGGCGCTTGCCGGCTTCCTGTTCGACGACGACAGCGCGATGGTGCGCATCGACATGAGCGAGTTCATGGAGAAGCATTCGGTCGCCCGGCTGATCGGTGCGCCTCCGGGCTATGTCGGCTATGAGGAAGGCGGCGTGTTGACCGAAGCCGTCCGCCGCCGCCCCTATCAGGTCGTGCTGTTCGACGAGGTGGAGAAGGCGCATGGCGACGTGTTCAACGTGCTGCTGCAGGTGCTGGACGACGGCCGCCTGACCGATGGGCAGGGCCGCACGGTGGACTTCACCAACACGATCATCGTGCTGACGTCGAACCTGGGCAGCCAGTTCATCGCTTCGCTGGCCGATGACGAGCCGGTGGAGAAGGTCGAGGATCAGGTGATGGACATCGTCCGCGCCCATTTCCGGCCGGAATTCCTGAACCGGCTGGACGAGGTGATCCTGTTCCACCGCCTGGGCGCGAGCCATATGGCGCCGATCGTCGACATCCAGGTGGCGCGGATCGGCAAGCTGCTGAAGGACCGCAAGGTGACGCTGGACCTGACCGACGGCGCGCGGGCGTGGCTGGGGCGGGTCGGCTATGACCCGGTCTATGGCGCAAGGCCGCTGAAGCGGGCGGTGCAGCGCTATTTGCAGGACCCGCTGGCCGACCTGATCCTGCGCGGCGAGGTGCCTGACGGGGCGACTGTGAAGGTCGATGAAGGCGACGGGGGGTTGAGGCTCAGTCTGGGCTGAGGTCCTCCACCTCCAGCCAAAAAAGGGGGGCGCTTCCGATGGAAGCGCCCCCCTTTTTTTCATTCTTGTCTCGGCAGATCGATCAATAATCCACCTTCACGCCGACGCGGAACCAGCGGCCGGTGAAGCCGGCGCCTTCCCAGGCCACGTTATAGTTATAGCCCAGGCTGTAGGTCTGACCCGGATTGAAGTCCGGCTTGGTGTCGAGCAGATTCATGACGTTCGCGTAGAGTGTGAACTGGTCGTTGACCTTCACACTGGCGGTCATGTCGACGTCGATCCAGCGCTTGGCGCGGCACTTGAACGGGGTGCCGTCGCGATAGGTGTAGACCGAAGCGCCAGTGCTGGCCTCGCAATCGCCCTTCACGCCTTCATAGTCGATCGAGGCCATGTCGTAGCCCGACGTGTAGTAGGCAGTCAGGTTGATAAACGCGCGATCGTTGAAGTCCAGCGTGTTGCTCCAAGTGCCACGCCACTTCGGCGCACCCGAACAGGACGTCACGTCACAGGGGCTGAGCGTGCCGTCATAACGCTGCACTACGCCGCCAACCGTCTTTTGCAATTTCATCAGATAGGACGCGTTCGCGGTGCTGGTCAGACGAATGTTGCTGCCCAGATCGAAACGACCCGTCGCCGAGAAATCAAGGCCCGATGCGATCTGCGAATCTGAGTTCACGAACGAATATTCGATGAAACCCAAGACCGGCAGGGCGCCGGGATGATCCGGATCGGCGATGCCCGGCCTGACCGTCAGACCCGGCAGGTTCACGACGCCGTTATTCTGATAATAAAGCGTCGGAACTTCCGAATAATCGGGACTGCCGATCAACCCCTTGATCTTGATGTGCCAATAGTCGGCCGTGAAGGAGAAGCGCGAAGACGGCTCGAACACGGCACCCAGCGTGTAGGAGGTCGACTTTTCAGGCTTCAGTTCCGAATTGCCGGTGGCGGTCAGACCATAGGAATAGGGCAGCGACGCATAGGCATTGCCACCATGGGCGGCGATGAAGGCCGCGCCTTCCGGGGTCGTCGGATCGATCGTCGTCGTAACATAGCCGGTCGTCGGCAGACCATAGGCCTCATTGAAGCTGGGGATACGGAACCCCTTGGAGAAGGTGCCGCGCAGGCGGACCTGCTCAATCGGCTTCACGATCGCGGTGAACTTCGGCGAGAAGTTCTTCTGGCCCGACGAATATTTGTCGTAGCGGCCCGAAGCATTCAGCGACAGCTGATCAAAGATCGGTGCGTCGAGTTCGAAGAAGGCAGACTTGACGTTACGGCTACCGATCGCACCCACGGCGTTGATGCTGTAATAGCGCTCGGACGGGTTATCATTGTCCGGTGGGTTGGCGCTGGGATTGTCGATCGACTCATGGCGATAGGCAACACCAACGGCCGCCTTCAACGCGCCGCCGGGCAACTGGAAGAATTCCTTGGCCAGCGTGCCCTGCACCTGCCACAATTCCGAGGACGACTTGTTGACGTTGACCGGTGCGATGTAATTCCGCAGAGCTTCGGAGTTGGCGTTCGGATCGATGAAATTCCAGGAACCGTCATTGATCACGTCGACCAGATGCTGAGCGAAGAGATAATTCTTGTTCGTGACCTTCAGATCGACGCGCGACCAGGTGAAGTTGGCGTCATAATCCCAGCCCGTGCCGAAGGAGCCGTTGATGCCGGCGGCGGCGCGATAGGTCTTGGCATCGCTGAACGTCTCACGCGGACGGTCGTAGCGATAGTTGACGCGGGCGAGCTGCCCCGACGAAGCAAAGGGGTTGTTGGGGTTCAGCGTGCCGTTCGCGGCCGTGCAGGTCACGGTGCCCTGCGGGCAGACATAGACCGGAAGCAAGACGGGGCTGAGGACGAAGGTATCGC